>Ga0335079_10004931_pt1 | contig 15347 bp, 10 predicted proteins | sample Lox_Sample_33_FD_206719 | JGI IMG/M metagenome (GOLD analysis project Ga0335079, IMG submission 206719) | Soil microbial communities from Loxahatchee National Wildlife Refuge, Florida, United States - Lox_Sample_3.3 | ecosystem: Environmental > Terrestrial > Soil > Wetlands | place: USA...
CGTGCGCGCGCCGCGCTACTACGCCAACGATCACGCCCGCGATGAGCTCGACATCGCGCCGCTCGAGATGCCGGTCGGCGATGGGCGAGCCCTCGGGGCCGGGCTCGACGAGAGCGGCTTCAGGCGCATCGCACACGAGAGTGCCGTGCAGGATTTCGCCGACCGCGCCGCGGTGCAGGCCGTGCATCCACCCGAGATCGTCACGCTCATCGGCTCGCTCACCGGCGCCGACCTGGTCGTGGTCGGCAGCCCTGGCATCCGCCGCTTCAGCGAGCGCTCGCCCAAGTCCGGGCAGCTCGACAACTCGCGCCCGGCGCGCTTCGCGCACGTGGACGTGAGCGATGCCACGGCGGCGGCGTTCGCTGCGCGCGCGGCACCCGCAGGACAGGAGCTGGCGCGCTTCGCGCACTACAACATCTGGCGCTTGCTCTCGCCGCCACCGCAGGACGTGCCACTGGCGCTGTGCGATGCACGCAGCGTCGCGGCGAAAGACCTGATCACGGCCACCGCAGTCTTCGATGCCCCGGGGCAGCCCGAGTGGTCCTTCGAGGGGCTGCTGCTCACGCACGCGCCTCGGCACCGCTGGTACTACTTCCCGGACCTCACGCGCTCCGAGGTCATCGTGTTCAAGACCCACGACAGCGAGCCGGGACGCGCGCACTGCGTGCCGCACGTCGCCTTCGATGACCCGGGCTGCCCGAAGGACGTGGCGCCGCGCGAGAGCATCGAGATGCGTGCGATCGCGCTGTGGTTCGCGTGAGACGCCTTGTGAGCGCCTCGGGGGGCGCGCATGATCGCGCGCACCTGCGTAGACCGCAGTCGCAAACATGAGCGCGCGCGCATTTCCCGCCACGCCGGAGTACACCGGCCTCAATACCCCGCTCGGCGAAGAGTACGAGCTCAGGGGCCTTGCGGTCGCGGGCGAGCTCCCGGCCGAGGTTGCGGGCAGCTTCTTCCGCGCCACGCCCGATCCGGCCTTTCCGCCCTACCTCGAGGACGGGGGCGCGGTGCTCTCCGGCGATGGCATGGTGTCGGCACTGCATTTCAGCGGCGGGCGCGTCGATCTCACCATGCGCTTCGTTGAGACCGAGCGCCACCGCGCCGAGGTGGCCGCCGGGCGCGCGCTCTTCGGGCGCTACCGCAATCCCTTCACCGATCAGCCCGAGGCGCGCGGCCTGGACCGCACCGTCGCCAACACCACGCCGGTGTGGCATGCGGGACGGCTGCTCATGACCAAGGAGGACGGGCGCCCATACCGCGTGCATCCGCGCACGCTCGCGACCCTCGGGCGCTACGATTTTGGCGGACTGCTGAAGAGTGAGACGGTCACCGCGCACGTGCGCATCGACCCGGACTCGGGCGAGATGTTCTTCTTCGGCTACGAGGCCGATGGGCTCGCTTCCACCAAGGTCGCCTACTGCATCGCCGATGCGCAGGGGAACCTCAGGCGCGAGCAGTGGTTCGATGCGCCGTACTGCGCGCTGATGCATGATTTTGCGATCACGCGCGGCTACGCGCTCTTCCCGGTGTACCCGACGACCTGCGACCTTGCGCGCCTGCGCGCCGGGGGCGAGCACTGGGTGCACGAGCCGCAGCGCGACTCCTGGGTCGGGGTACTGCCGCGCTACGGCGCAGTGCGCGAGATGCGCTGGTTCAGGGGGCCGAAGGGCGCCTCGTGCTTTCACGTCATGAACGCGTTCGAGGATGAAGCGGGGCGCATCCACCTCGACCAGTGCCTCGCGAACGTCAATGCCTTTCCATTCATCCAGCGCGCCTCGGGCCTGCACGTCGCACCGGGGGAGACGGGGGCGCGCCTGGCGCGCTGGAGCATCGACCTTGAGGATGGCAGCGAGCGCGTGACCGAGACCGTCATCGGACCGCCCGGGGACCTGCCGCTGATTCCCGCCTCAGTGCAGGGACGTCCCTACGAGCACGCCTGGATGCTGACGATGAACCCCGAGATGCAGGGGCCGCCGGTCGCGGGCGGTCCGGTGGGTGTCATGTTCAACACGCTGCTGCGCCTCGACCTGAAAGGCGGACCGCCGCAGGCGCTGGCGCTGCCGCCCGGGCAGTGCTTCAACGAGCCGGTGCACGTGCCGGGTGCGAGGAAGGGACACGAGGGCTGGCTGCTCCTGATCGTCGACGAGCAGCTGGGACCTGCGGACTTCCGGCACGCGCTGTGGATCCTCGATGCCGGCCGCATCAGCGCCGGGCCGGTGGCGCGCGTTGCGATCCCGCACCGGCTGCGCCCGCAGGTGCACGGCTGGTGGGTCAGCGAGTCACAGCTGCGCGGCGCGGACTGAACGGCCACACGTCGCCTGCAGGCGATGCGGACCTCAGTTCGTTCCGCAGTAGCCCATCCCCACGCGGGTCGATCCCCCGGTGAAGCAGGACCTCGATCCATCGACGTGCGAGAGCGGCTCCCCGCGAGCCGGGCCTACCGGACAACTGCCGTAGCCCATGGGATGCTCGGCCGGAGTCCCTTCAGGGCATCCGCCCGCAATCGTTTCTGTGACGTGACAGGCGTTGGCCAGTACGACGCAGTAACCGCTCAGAAGCGGCGTGGTCGTGCTGCCGGTGCCAGTGAGTGAGACGCTCTGTGGAGTGTCCGCCGCATCGTCTGCCACCGAGAGCGTGCCTGATGCAGCCCCCGTGGCGGTCGGCGTGAACACGACGCTGACCGTGCAGCTGCCCATCGAGGGCACACTTCCCATGCAGGTCGTCGTGTCGGCGAAGGCGTTGCTGGCGGTGACGCTGGTGACGTTCAGGGCCGCGGTACCGAAATTCGTCAGCGTGACGATGGCGGCCGGGCTCGTCATGCCGACCTGCTGCGTGCCCAGATCCAGGATGTCGGTGGAGAAGGTGGCGTTGCCGCCCGCCGCCAGCCCTACGCCGGTCAATGACACGCTATGCGGGCTGCCCGCGGTGTCATCGCTGATGGTCAGCGCGGCGGAGCGAACGCCGCTCCGTGACGGCGCGAAAGCCACGTTGATCGCGCAGCTCGCGCCAGGCGGGAGACTCGCCGGGCAGGTGGTGCTGGTGCGCTGGAAGTCAGCACTCTCGTCTCCGGCGATGCTGATGCTGCTGAGGGCGATCGCCATCGCGCCGGTATTGGTCAGCGTCTCCGTCTGGCTGCCGCCGGGAGCGCCCAGCACGCCGTGGCCGAAATCCAGGAGTCCAGCCGAGAACGCCAGGGTGTCCCGCTGCACGATCGAGACGACGTAGGCCTGCATTGCCCTCTGTTGGGAGGAATCGGTGACCTCGATCGTGAATGCCTGGCCCTGTATCACCGTGTCCGGGGTTCCGGCGAGCGTGACGCTGCTGCCGGTACCGCCATCCAGGGCGAGGTTGTGCGGCAGCGCGCCGTCGCTCACCGTCCAGGTGTAGGGGCCGACTCCCCCGCTTGCCTGGATCGTCGCGCTGTAAGCGAGCCCGGGGGCGCCGTTCGGCAAGGTCGGCGTCGCGATGGCGAGCTGCACGGGCGAGACGTTCAGCGTGGCCGAGCCGCTTCCCTGCGCGGACATCCCCGCGGAACAGCTCAGCGTGTACGTGTAAGCGTCCGCCACAGCAGGCGATACCACCACGCTCCCGCTCGTCGGCTGTGAACCCGACCACGCGCCGCTGGCGGAGCACTCCGAAGCGTCCATGGTCGACCAGGTGAGCGTTGCGGGCTGACCGGCAACGATCGTCGCCGGCGCGATGTTGATCTGGACGGTGGGCGCGGGCATCTCGGAGCTGCCTCCGCCACAGCTGAGAAGGAAGAGCGCGATGAGCGCAGCTGAGCTGAGACGCGTCTTGCTGAGCAACGACATTGGGGCCTCCCGCGCGAGCGCACGGTCCCCGGCACCAAAGCCGTGTCCCAACTCCAGACCGTGAGGGGTGTTCTTCTTGACTAGCCCTCGGCGCCGGGGAGCGGGTGCAACAGCTCGATGATGGGCGCTAACAGTCGGTTAAGGAAGAGGCCGGAACCTCCGGGTTCGCGGCGGTGCACCAAGTCGCATGATGCATGTGCGGACACAACATCCTGCGATGGCAGGAAGTGCCGCGGCCTGCCTCCGTTGGAGCGGAGGCGGGCCGGGCTCTGCACGGCTTACTTCGCGACGACGCGCTTGCCCGCGACGTTGCCGTTCAGCACAAACGCGACCGAGCTCTGGTCGAACTCCGAGAACGGAGCGCTTGGATCGGAGCTCGGGGCGTACTGCGTCAGCGTGAAGTGGCCGTGGTAGGCGTTGCCGTTGGGTCCGAGGGTGACGGTCATGTCCAGCACCGCGATGCCGCCATAACCCACCGGCGGCCCCTGCGGTGGCCCATAGCCCATGGCCAGGTGAGTCAGCCGGAACTTGCCGGGACCGACCTGACGCCACGTGCCCATGCACACATCACCGACCGCCGGCGTGCGCCCGCCCGAGACCGTGGCCTCGGTGCCATCCGCGTGCCAGATGATCGTGCCGAAATCCAGCACGGTGTCATCCGGGATTCCCGGGTTGCCCTTGGAGTGCCACTCGAACTCCCACAGGCCGACGATGCCCGATCTTTCCCAGCCACCGTTGTTGTTGTCTTCGTCCTCCGAAACGAATCGGTAGCCCACCGGCACCAGGCGGCCGTCGTTGGCCGCCGGCTTCAGTGGCGCGGGTGTCTCCCCGCAGCGCGCCTGCGCGAGGCCGCCGCAGCTGAGCCCCAGCAACCCCAGCGCCAGCCACGGCGCCGCGCGGCGCAGCGTCGGATGTGTCTTCGTGTTCCTCACCGAATTTGAAGTCGCCATTGACTCTTCTCCGTGTTCTTGAGGTTGGAATGCCTCGAGAGCGGTTGTGTTGGACTTAAGGCCGCGTCACGTTCCGGTTGGTGTTCGCCCGCCGCGCGGCCTCGCTCCTTTAGGTCGCCGATTTCAACACCCAAACAGGGGGCGGCGCCATCGCAAGCTGCGGCGACGCGCTTGGCGCGATCCGACGTCCCAGGGGATCTATGTGCGCAGCTGCAGCTGCAGTCCGACATGAAGCTCGGCGGCGCTGTTGCCGCGCAGCAGCACGGCGTCAGACTTGTTTCGCGCTCAAGCGCGCGTGAAATAAGCGATACCGCGGAACTCGATCGAGCGGCGCGGCTTCGCGTCCGGGCGGCTGGTGTCGCGGAAGGCCGTGTGCGGGCAGCGCCAGGCCTTGCTGCGGTCGGAGTCGTAGAACTTGATGAGCACCACCTCGTGCGGCTGCATGTCCGGGAAGTACCACCAGCGATGCGCGCTCGAGTAGTGGAAGATCGTCGCGGCCGTCATGTCCTCCTCACCCGGGATCGGCGCGAACAGCGCCTCGCCCTCGGGGATCTCGGCGACGTCGACTTTGGTGTTGTGCGTACCTTCCTCATCGCGCACCGAGCCACCCTCGCACAGCGCCAGCGGCATGTCCTGCGGGGGCGCGGAGAGCGCGCGCCAGAAGCTGAAGGCGATGAAGCGCCGGTAAGGCGCACCCTGCGGCCGCTCGCGCGCATAGAGGCGCGCGGCGATACGCTCGGCGGAGCGCTGCGTGAAGTCGACGTGCGCCTCGGCCGCCGGCGGCTGCACGGTCGCGCTGGTGGCGGCGGCATCGCGGATCATGCCGCCCATCGGCACCACGAAGTCCGCCCCCGTCAGGCGCATCACCGCTGCTGCGACTTCCGCGGCATAGGCCGAGTCGGGCGCGTACTGCTGTTCGAAGTCGCGGATTGCGCTCTCGTGGCTGCCGAGGCAGAAGCCATGCGCATCGAGCGTGAAGGGACCGGCGAGGCGTGCGTTGCGAACCGTCACGGGATAGCTCGCGTAGACCCCGGTGTTGAGTTCCTTGCCCGGCGCCCAGAAGCGGCGGTTGATGCGCGAGCTGGGCACCAGGTAGTCGATCATCGTCTCAACCTGTGCAGCCGCCTGGCTCATGGGCTCCTCGGTGTTTGACGGTGCGGTCGAGCCTTTCACAGCGCTCGGCAAAGTGCCAGCAATAAAAAACCTCGCTCCACATGACCCCCTGGCTCTGGCTGAGCCATTTCAGAACTTCACGGCGACTTCCGCCATCAGCGTCCGGGGCCTCATGGGACTGACGGCCGTGATGAATTGGCCCGCGGAAATATTGGTAGCCGCGTAGGCGTTGGCGAGGTTGGTGCCGGCAATCTGCGCCGTCCAGTTGTCCTTGACCAGCCCGACGGCTGCATCGTAGGTGGTATGCGCAGGTATGGTGTACTTCAGCAGCGTCGAAGCCGGCGGGTTCTCACTGGCACCGGTGGCGTCCGGGAAGCTCGCCGGCGCAGTGGTCATGGCGGCGATGTAACTGGCGCTCAGCATGATAAACGGTCGCAGGGAGAGGCGATTCCAGTCGTAGCGTGCCCGCAGGTTGTACATCAGGGGCGGTGCGTAGGGCGATGCGGCGCCCGACACGCCCCACGGGCTGGTGTACGGCAGCCCCGAGACTATGGTGATGCACTCCCCGGCTGGAGTCGGGTTGTTCCTGGTGGCTGGCGTGATGCCCACCGACCTCAGACAAGGACTGTTCGACTGCTGGGTGCTGTTCCAGGCACTCGAGCCCTGAACCGTAAGCCCCTCGGTTACCCGCGCTACCAGCTGCAGCTCCACGCCCCTGATCGTGTAAGTCGGGCCGTTGGTCACCCAGTTTGAGCTGCCCAGATGTGCCGGGTCGTACAGGACCGACTGGGCGTGGTTCAGTCGCATGTGGTAAGCGGACGCATTCAGCAGCAGGCGATGGTCCAGCAGCTCACTCTTCAGGCCGAGCTCGTTGTTGACCAGGTCGTCGGAGTCATAGGCAGCCGGACGGACCGCTTGAAAGACATTCACGAGACTGCCACCGGGCTGGCACCGCGGATCCGCGGCCTGAGGCGTGGGAGGGGCGCAATAAGGGGCCACGTGCCCAGTCGCGGGAATCTGCGTACCCGGAACCGCGAAGGTGCGATTGAAGCCGCCGGGACGAAATCCCTGCGCGAAGGTGTAGTACATCATGACGTCGGGCGTGATGTGCCAGGTGAGGTTGCCGCGGCTGGAGAAACCGCTTTCGCTCTGGCTGAGACTGATCGGAAAACCGCACCCGCCGGCCGCCGTGCAACTGCCGTTGGCATGGTTCACCAGGAGGGGGTGGCTGGTCAGGCTGTAGTACTCCGAGCCGTCCTCGAAATCGTCGTACCTGAAGTAGCGCGTGCCAGCGGAGACCGTGAGCACCTTGGGAACGATGTCGAAGTCGATCGCCACGAAGAACGCGGCCTGCTTGTAGCCGCGCTGCAGGTCCTCGCCGAAGGCGGTATTGGTATTCTCGCGCAGCGTCGGATCGCTGGCGAAGGTGCCGGGCAGCGGGCCGACCGCCGACAGGCAGCCCACGCCGCCGGCCGTGGCCGCTGCCAGATTCGCCGGGTCACACTGCGGGATGCCGAGGTAGTTGAAGTTCATGTCGTCATAGATCACGAACTTTTCCCAGAACGCCCCGAACAGTCCACGCAGGCGATAGCTCTCACTGGTACTTACCCGCAGCTCGTGGCTCTGGTGCGTGTTGCGCACCGTGTCGTGCCAAGTTCCGATCGGCGGCGCGCAGTGGGTCGGAGTACCGGCGAGTACCGGGAAAGTTCCTGAATTGAAATAAAACGGCCCGGTACCGATGCAGGCGTAGTAAGAGGAGGCTGTGGAGCCGCGCAGGTAGTTGGAGTAGTCCTGCTGGCCCTCGATGTCGCGCACCATGTAACTGCCGGTGTAGACGAGCTTCAGGGCATCACCGAGCTTGCCGTTCAGGGTCCACGCCACACTCGAATAGCGGTCCTTGGTATAGGCGGGCGCGAATGCGGCAATCTGGTACTTTTCCAGCGCCTGGCCGTCCGGTGCCGCTGGATAGGCGAAGAAGTAGCCGTCCGCCTCCATGTTCTGGCGGTTCAGCTGCAGCAGCAGGTCCCAGTCCTGCGAGGCCCGCCACCGGGCCGACAGCCGGAAGCCCTGGTAATTCGCCGGGTTCGTGTTGCTGGCCACCAGCCCTGCGTTATTGGCGCTCGGGTTGCCGCCGAAATCGTGGGGCACGCTGCCGGGAACATAACTGATGGTGGCGGGGACATTGTCGATGTAGCCGCCACGGCGCTCGGAGAAGATGACGCCGCGCAGGGCGAAGCTCGCGCCGAGCGGCACATTAAACATCGCGCTCAGCTTCGTGTTGGGATCGCCGCCTGCGGTTACGCCATAAGCCGCGTTGGCTTCACCCTCCAGCGCCTCCATTTTCGGCACGTTGGTGATGTAGCGGATCGCGCCGGCCTCGGTGCCGCCGCCGAGCAGGGTGCCCTGCGGGCCCTCCAGTACCTCCACGCGTGCCATGTCTATCAGATACACGTCGTTATTGCGCGACGGGAACTGCATCGACACGTCATCCAGAAAAAGGGCGACATTCGGAAACGGCGCGACGGTGGCCTGACTCTGATTGCCGGTGCCAACAAGTCCGAGACCGCGGATGAAGATGTTGCCCGTACCGGGGCCGTTGCCGCTGTACGTCACATTGGGCGTGTACCGCAGCAGATCGTTGAGACTGGTGATACTGAGCTCGCGAAGCTGTTCCGCGGAGACGGATTGAATCGTGAGGGGCACGTCCTGCAGGCTCTCCTCACGGCGGTTTGCGGTGACGATGACCTCGAGCAATTCGTCACTCGCAACCGCACCGCTCCAGCGCCCCGCCGTACTTGAGGCCACAAAGATGCGGATGGTCTGGGGATTCAGATACTCAAACTGAAGCCCGGTACCCTCGAGCATCTTGGTGAGCGCATCCTCTGTGCCCGCTCCAGCCAACACGGCGTGCGACCTGCGATTGCTGACGGCGCTGGAGACATACACCAGCTGCAGTCCGCTCTGATCAGCAAAGGCTGCCAGAGCCCGAGCCAGCGGTTGTGCCGGAATGGCGGCCGGAAGGGTCGCCGAGGTGGGCGCATTCGCGACGGCGACGGGTGGCTCGAGGCAGGGGAACGGTGCAAAGACCGGGAGTGCACGCAACGCTCCAGCTACCGCGCTGACGATCTCTCTCGATGAGTGCCGCAACTGGACCTGCGCTTATCGCTCATTCGTGGCACGCCTAATGAACAGTCTAGCGTGAAGCGTTACCGGGACCGCATGGCGCGCTGCAGCAGCGTCTGACATGTTTTGAGTCAGCTGTTGGTCATGTCCCCGGCAGCTGTGAATGCCCAGGATTTGGCATGGTCGCGGCGGTAGTCTCGAGCCCTCAGAGCGTGCGGGTGAAGTAAGCTTCACAAGCTGCTCCGAAGGTGCGCGCATCGTACGCGGACGCCGAATCACAAGACGTCCCTGACGGCTGCTCTCGTAGTCGATTATCGCTATTGCATTGCGCCATCTAGGGGAATTCGTGGTACCGAGGGCCCGATTCGGACCTGGTTCCACCCCCGGGCGCTACAAATCAGGCTCTCGTAACACCTCATCAGTAGGACCGGAGCCGCCGATGCGCTACTTGAACAACTCGGCCGAGGAAAGCACGCTCGTGGTGCCATAACAGCCCCGGCCACCGTAGCCAGCGCACCGGGCCCTGGTGCCACCCGTAATCAGCACCGTGCCGTCGCTCAGCAGTGTCGCGGTATGCCCGTTCCGTGCCGTGATGAGCGAGCCGGTCTCCACAAAGCCCTCGCTCTCCGGAGCGAAGAGCTCCGCTGCCGGGGACGACACTCGAGTCCTGCCGCCGGCGACGAGGACCGTGCCGTCGTTACGCAGTGTCGCCGTGGCTCCGGATCCCGCATGGCGCTGACCGACCACCGAGAAGGCTTCGGTCGCGGGATTGAAGAGCTCCGCCGTGCTGTCCGTTCCGGTGACCAGGACGGTACCGTCGAGCAGCAAGGTCGCCGTATGCCCGGAGCGTCCCTCACTCATGCTGCTGGTCGGTGTGAACGTACCGGTCACAGGATCGTAGAGTTCTGCGGATGCATCCCCTGGACCCGGCGGAACGGGAACTGTGCCCGCAGGCCCCAGGTTCAGCACGCCCCCGGCGATCAGCACGCGCCCGTCGGGCAGCAACGTCGCCGTGTGACCGCTCCGCGAGACCGTCATGCTACCGGTTGCCGTGAACGCACCGGTGGACGGGTTGAAGAGCTCCGCACTGGCAGTCTCGCCGCCGGCGACCAGTACCTGGCCGTTTTTCAACAGCGTCGCGGTCTGCCCCAGATGTTGCGCCAGCATGCTGCCCGTGGCCGTGAACGTGCCGGCGGTCGGATCAAAGAGCTCCGCGATCACGTCCCCGCCGCCGGCCATCAGGACCTTGCCGTAGTTCGGCAACGTCGAGTTTGCGAGCAGCGTAGCGCTGCGCGCGTCCTGCGCGAGCGTCATGCTACCGGTCTGTGTGAACGTTTGGGTTGGCGCGTCATACAACTCCGCAAATGCCGCCCCACCGCCGGCAATGAGCACACGCCCGTCGAGCAGCAACGTCGCCGTATGCCCGCTGCGGGGCACTGTCATGGTCCCCCCGGTCGGTGTGAACGCCGCCGAAGGCCGGGCTATCGCGACGCGAATCGTGAAGGGCGTGGCCGATGAACTCTGGTTCAGTGCGTCCGTGACTGTCAGCGTGATGGGGAAGATGCCTGCCGTTGACGGGGTTCCGCTCAGAATGCCGTCAGTGCTGATTGCCAGGCCTCCCATCGGGGCGCCCGACGGCGTCCAGAGCAGCGGAGCGAGTCCGTCGCTGGCAACAAATTGGAAGCTGTATGGCGAGCCCACTGTTGCTGTGGGCGGCGGCGTGCTGTCGATCGATGGCGGTCCGGGTTCGCTGATGGTGATTGCATAGGGGACCGAGTTCGTTGCCGGAGTCGGCGTGCTGCTGTCGGTGACGGTCACCGTAAATGTGAACGGCGCTGCGCGGACTGTGGTCGGCGTGCCGGTCAGCGAGCCGTCCGCGCCGAGCGTGAGACCCGGTGGCAGCGCGCCCTGTGTCACTGCAAAGGTAAGCGGCAGAAGACCGCCCGTTTCCCCGAATTGGAAATAGTAGGGCGTGCCATGGACACCCGCGGGCGGCACCTGGCCCGGGATGAGCACCGGCGGCCCTGGAGTAGTGATTGTGACCGTGAAGGACTGCGAGCCGCTCGCAGGGGGCTGCGCACTATCGGTCACCTTGACCGTGAAGGTGAAGGAGCCCGCGGCAGTCGGCGTGCCCGTCAGCGAACCGTCAGTACCGAGCGTGAGGCCGCCCGGCAAGGCGCCCGAGGTTACGACCCAGGTCCACGGTGACGGCGAGCCGGCGCTCACTACGGCGAACGTGAATCCGGGGTAGGGATTCGCGACAACTCCATCGGGCGGCGTCGGTGTCGTTGCAATCACGATCGGTGGGTTCGCTGCGCTACTTGACCCGTCACTGCTACCAGCATCACAGGCACCGAGCGTCACGGCGGCGAGCAATACCCAACATGTCAGGAGATGCATGCGATGGAGGCGCTGCACGCAATGCAGGCAATGAAGTCCCAGAGTGCTAGGCATAACTCCCCCATCGTTGGTCGCACTTGGCATCGCCGTCTCGCCCGTACCCCGTTGCCTGCCAGCGCTAGGGAACGGGGCTGCCGTCAGCCCCCGACTGCCCCGTGTTGACCTCGATCACTTCGCGGCCAGCTGGGCGGGCAGCTCGATCCCGTGGGAGGCCGCGTCCTGCAGCGTGTGCTTCAGCAGATAGGCTTGCGTGACCGATACCTTGTTGGTGGTGCGCACTGCATCACCCAGCGTCTTCTCGTAGCACTCCTTGAAGTTATCAACCGGCTTCAGATCGACGCGGGTACCGCGCTTGCAAAGCATCCATGCCGCACCCTCAAGGCGCGTGAGGAAGGTCTGGGCATCCGCCGCTCGACTCAGATCGAGTCCCTCGGAGCTGATCTTCTTCGAGATAGACACGGTGTGCTCCGCGGCCGCGGCTGCGCCGCTGTTGAGAAAACAGGCGATGACGCCGACGAGGGCCGGTGCGATCGCAACACTACGTTTCGTGTACATGTGAATCTCCAGGTGCAGATGTATGGCTGAAGTCTTGGGGGCCTGATCACGTCGATCTACCGACAACGAGTGGAGCGTGATCAAAAGCGCTACCGCGAGATGACAGAATCGACGGCACACGCGTGGAAGCCTCAGGTTTTGGTTGCCAAATCGCCTGCCGGGCACTCATATACGGGATAGGGAGGAGTGCATTTTCGCCGTGGCCCCAGCGTCAAATCCGTCATTGGTCGAGCGGCTGTTCGCCGAGCACCGCGGCGCTCTGCAGTCCTTCTTCAGGCGGCGCATACGCACCGGTGCGGATGCGCCGGATCTGGCGCAGGAGGTATACGTGCGCATGCTGCGGGTACGCGACCAGGGTGCTCTGCGCAATCCGGTGCTGTACCTGTATACGGTCGCCAACAATCTGGTGAAGGAGCACGCCGCGCTCGAGCACCGGCGCGCGCGCGGCGTCGATATCCGCGAGGTTGAAGCACACGAGGCGCTGGGGACGCTGCCGACCTTCGATGGTGACCTGGATGCGGCAGCGCGTGCCGCGCGGTTGCGGGCAGTGCTGATGCAGCTTGGGCCCAATGTGCAGGCCGCGGTGCGGCTGCGGTTTGCGGACGGGCTCCCCTATGCAGAAATTGGCAAACGCCTCGGAGTGTCGCGGCAGATGGCGCAGAAGTACGTAGAGCAGGCCCTGGTTCACTGTCGGCGCCGCCTGGCGCGGCTGGGTCAAAGCGATGAGTGACATGGAAGAACGACACCCGACTGCCATTCAGGCTGCCGCCGCCTGGCTCGTGGCGAATGACGACGGGCCGCTGGATGAAGCCGCGTCCGCCGAGTTCGTCTCCTGGCTGACCGCCGCACCCGAGAACGTCGAGGAGTTCCTCGGGGTGTCGGTCATCGCGCGTGATCTGCGCGCTGCCTGCACCACGCCGAGCCCGGCGGTCAGCGCCCGGCGCGCACCTGCACGCGCGGGGGATGCGCGGTACGAGGAGAGTCTCGGTTCACGCCTGCTGCAGGCACTGCGGGGACGCCCGGGAATGGGCTGGCAGGTCGGCCTGGCGATGCTGCTGGTGGCCGCCGGCGGGCTCGGCTGGCTGTCGTGGCAGATGCTGCGGCCCGTGCCCGGGGTGGCACCGGCCGCTGCGCCCACGGTCGCCGAGGAGCATTTCCAGAGCGGCCACGGGGAACAGCAGACCCATCGCCTGGCCGATGGTTCGGTGCTGCGCCTCAACACCGATTCGGCGGTGGCGGTGCGCTACAGTGATTCAGAGCGCCGCATCATCCTGAGTGCGGGCGAGGCCAGCTTCGAGGTGACGCATGCGAACGACCGCCCGTTCCGTGTCATCGGCGGGGCCGCCGAGATCGTGGACCTCGGAACCCGGTTCGACGTGCGTCTGGACAGGCACACCACCATCGTGACCGTGCTCGAGGGCAAGGTGGCAGTGAGCCGGGCATCGGACGCGGCGCGTGCTCCCGCCACGGCGCCTACCGAGCTCCCCCCGCGATTCATCACGCTCGCAGCCGATCAGCAGCTGCGCGTGGAGCCAGATGTCTGGCCGGCAACCCCCATCACCGTGGACGCCGAGCGCGCGACGGCGTGGTTGCGCCGGCAGATCATGTTCGAGGATGAGCCGCTCGATCAGGTGGCGAGCGAATTCAACCGCTATGCCACGAAGCCGATCGAGATCAGGGCAGCGCAGCTGCGGACGCTCAGGATCAGCGGCGTGTTCGCGACCGACAACAGCGCAACGTTCGTGGCCTTCCTGCGCACGCTCGATGGCGTGCAGGTCGAGGAAACCGCCACCAGCGTCATCGTCTCGCAGAAGTAGGCGCAGCCGCGCACCGCAGGCAGCCTGGGCCAAGCGCCCGCTCAAGCCCAGCGCGCCGCGATCGCCGCGCCGCGCCTGAATTCACTGGTCCTTGAAGCCTTCGCGCGCGCGGCTGTTGTCGAGCACGATCGGCTTGCCGGTCACGGGGTGCAGGTAGTGGAACGGCACCGTGTCCGTCGCCGGCCACAGCCGCGGCTGAGGGTTCATCAGCTCGTCCGGGCCGAGCGGGTCTTCCGGGTAGCACTTCTTCGCCATGGGCACGAAGTCGATCGGCGTCTTCGGCCAGCCCTCCTGGAAGCTGCCGTGCCAGAACGGGTAGTAGCGCAGCGCCCTGATCTTCCACACGCCGTCGTCGCGCACGTACTCGTTCTCGTAGATGCCGCCCTCCCACCAGGCGCGCTGCTGGCCTTGCGCGCTCTGGTGCAGTCCCGCCTGCATCATGGAGCGGCCGCGCAGCTGGGCGCGGCTGCGGTCCGGGGCGACGTCGATCACCATCTGCAGCTGCGGGTGATCGAGCAGCCAGCCGTAGCGCGGGCCGTTGTGCCCCTGGGTGAAGCTCTGCTGGAAGCGCTCGATGTACAGCCGCCGCACACCGCGCTTGCCCTTGTAGATGCCGCCCAGGAACCAGACCTCGCCGTCGTCCGCAAACAGGTCCACCACCTCGTTGTACTGCGACTTGTCGATGAAGTAGCCGTAGGTGTATTGCAGCCGGCGCACCTGGTGGATGTCCTGCTGAACGGCGAGCTCGTGCTCCAGCTTCTCGATACGGCGGGTGAGGGCGGCGATGTCGCTCATGTGTTGAACTCTCCGGCGGCTCGGCACATATTTGTATGTACTGCTAACAAAAGCAACCGGGGGACCGTGAGCGCCATCCGTACGACGCACGTCGGCAGCCTTCCGCGCGGCGCCGAGCTCGTGCCACTGCTCCTCGCGCGTGACCACGGCCGGCCCTACGACGCCGGGCGGCTCGAGCAGCTGGTGCAGGCGGCGGTGGCCAACGCCGTGGCGCAGCAGGAGGCGGCCGGCGTCTCGATCGTGAGCGACGGGGAGCTCGGCAAGGTCGGCTACTCGACCTACATCACCGAGCGGCTCTCGGGCTTCGGCGGCCACGTGGCACGCAAGCCGGCGCTCGACCTGGCGGAGCTGCCGGAGCTGCGGCGCAAGCTCGCATCGCTCATGGGCGAGCAGGAGTTCGTGCGCGCCAGCTGCATCGCCCCGGTGCGCCTGGTCAACCCCGAGCCGGCGCGCGCCGACATCCGCCGCTTCCAGCGCGCCCTCGCGGGGCGCCCGGTGCGCGGCTTCATGAACGCCGCCTCCCCGGGCCTCATCAGCGCGTTCCAGCCCAACGCCTACTACAAGAGCCACGAGGCATACCTTGCGGACCTGGTGGAGGCGATGCGCCCGGAGTACACCGCGATCGTCGAATCCGGGCTCGAGCTGCAGCTGGATTGCCCCGACCTCGCCATGGCGCGCCACACGGGCTTCCAGGACCTGAGCGAGGCCGAATTCCTCAAGGTGGCCGCGGCGAACGTCGAGGCACTGAACGCGGCCACCGCGCACCTCCCGGCTGCTCGTAT
>Ga0335079_10004933_pt1 | contig 15346 bp, 10 predicted proteins | sample Lox_Sample_33_FD_206719 | JGI IMG/M metagenome (GOLD analysis project Ga0335079, IMG submission 206719) | Soil microbial communities from Loxahatchee National Wildlife Refuge, Florida, United States - Lox_Sample_3.3 | ecosystem: Environmental > Terrestrial > Soil > Wetlands | place: USA...
GAGCCCGGAACCGAGCGACCAGAACGGCTACACGGTCGTAGAGGCCGGCTCCATCGACGCGGCCCGGGCGCTCACCGACGGGCACCCCTTCCTGTCCGAGGGCAAGGGCCGGTTCAGCGTCGAGATCTTCGAGCTCGTGCCCATGTAGCACGACCGCGCCCGCGGCGCACCAGGCGGCCGCGACGGCGGTCTTCAGACAGGCGGAGGGGGCTGGCTGAGGGCGGCCTCGCGGCGCCCGGGCCCACTGGCAGCGTCCAGGGCGGCCCTGAGCAGCCCGGCCGCCGTGTCGACAGCCTGCGTAAGCCGGCCCGGCTCGGGGGACAGTGCCGCGAGGATCCCGTCGGTGCCGCGCAGCCCGGCCCGGTCCAGCAGGGCCTTCTCGTTGGTGACCCACTCCCCTCGCGCCGCCAGGACGCCATGCGCGCCCTGGCATGCCGCGGTCGCGATCGCTCCCGCGGTGTCGGCCAGGTGCCCCCGGGCGGCGTGCGCGGCCCGCGCGTAATCCAGCGTTGCCCGGGCATTGCCCCACCAGCGGGCGGGCGCCAGGCGGCGCAGCTCGCCGGGGAACCCGGGCCTGGGCAGCCTGCCGTGCAGCACGCGGTGCAGGCCCAGCTCGGCGACCACGATGTAGGTGGGGACGCCAGCCAGGTGGAACAGCAGCCGCTCGACCTGGAAGCGCCCGGCCCGGGCCTCGGCCAGGTGATACTCCACGTCGTCCAGATCCCGGTAGTGCACGTCGACGCGCCGGCCGCCCGCGCGCAGCCAGGCGCCGCCGTTGAAGACCCCGCCGCCCCAGCCGCCGATCGGGAAGATCTCCCCCGGCCAGCCCAGGGTGCTCAGGCTGGCGGGGTCGAACGAGCCGCCGCGGCCCGGCTGGCCGCCGCGGTAGTACACCGCGAAGTCCCAGTCGCTGTCGGGCCGCGCCGTCCCGGCCGCCCGGGAGCCGCCGAGAGCGACCGCCCGGACGCCGGGCAGGCGGGCCAGCGCCCCGGCCGCCTCGGCGCAGAACGCCTCGTCGCCGCTTGCTGGCATGCCCGCAGGATAGACGGCGCACGCCGCGGGCAGGCTGTCACACCGGAGCGGCCCGCATTGTCTGAGGGGTAAGACCCAAGGGAGAGGAGCCCGCCATGGCGCGCATCTCGCTCGGCCCGCCCCAGGCCCCGGGGTACCGGCCCGGCGCCCGGTTCTCCCCGCGCCGATCCGGCGTCATGCCCGGCCCAGCCGCCGCGCCGGGCAGCCGCCCGGGGGCGCAGTGAACGACCAGCAGGTGTTCGAGGCCAACCGCGAGCTGCTGTTCGCCGTGGCCTACCGGATGCTGGGCACGGTCGCCGATGCCGAGGACACCGTCCAGGACGCCTGGCTGCGCTGGTCCGCGGCACCCCGCTGCGACATCGCCGAGCCGCGGGCGTACCTGGCCAGGACCGTCACCAATATCGCCCTGAACAGGCTGCGGTCGGCGCGCGCCCGCCGGGAGGCCTATGTCGGCTCGTGGCTGCCCGAGCCGCTGCTGACCAGCGGCCCGGACGCCGCGGACCGGGCGGAGCTGGCCGAGTCGGTGTCGCTGGCCATGCTGGTGGTGCTGGAGTCGCTGACGCCCGAGGAGCGCGCGGTTTTCGTTTTGCATGAGGTGTTCGGTTTCCCGCACGCCGAGATCGCGGCCGCGATCGGCCGCAGCGACGCGTCGGTCCGCCAGCTCATGCACCGGGCGCGCGAGCATGTGCAGGCGCGCAGGCCGCGGTTTGATGTGGACGCCGGCCAGCAGCGTGAGGTGACCCAGCGGTTCCTCGCCGCCGCCGCGGGCGGCGACATCGACCAGCTGATGGCGGTCCTGGCTCCCGACGTGACGCTGATCCCCGACGGCGGGGGCAAGGCGCAGGCGCCGCGGCGCCCGATCACCGGCGCCGCCAAGGTGGCCCGGTTCCTCGCGGCCATCTCCGGCCGGCCCTACATGGGGATCGACCCCTCCGACATGACGCTGGAGCTGGCGGAGATCAACGGTGCGCTGGGGGCGCTGATCACGGCGGGCGGGAAGCCGATCACCGCGGTGACCACCGTCGTCGCGGGCGGCCAGATCACCGCCATCCAGCTGGTGACCAATCCGGACAAGCTGCGGGGCATCACCGCCGGCCGCACGCTCCCGCTGTGACCGCGGGGCCCGCCGGGCCGTGGCAGGGCGGGGAACCGGAGTTACTGTAAGGCCGTGGTGAACTCCCCGCTCGACCGGTCCTTCGCGGAGGAACGCGACGCCACCGACCCGCTCGCGGGATTCCGTGGCCGCTTCGTCCGGGACGACCCATCGCTGATCTACCTGGACGGGAACTCGCTGGGCATGCTGCCGGCCGCCACCGCCGAGCGGATCGGCAAGGTGGTACGCGGCAGCTGGGGCCGCGGGCTGATCCGGTCCTGGGGCCACTGGGCCGACCTGCCCCGCCGGGTGGGCGACCTGCTGGGCTACCACCTGCTCGGGGCGGGGCCCGGCCAGGTGGTGGTGTGTGACAACACCACGGTCAATCTCTACAAGCTGGCCCGCGCCGCCGCCGCGCACCGGCCTGGCCGCGGCGTCATCGTGACCGACGACGACAACTTCCCCACCGACCGGTACGTGCTGGCCGGTGTCGCCGCCGAGCTCGGCGGCGAGCTGCGCATGATCCACACCGACATCGACCAGGGCGTCAGCGGCCAGGCGGTGAGCGCGGCCGTGGACGAGGGCACCGCGCTGGTCTGCCTGTCCCACGTGGCCTACCGCAGCGGCGCCCTGGCCGACATGGCGCAGATCACCCGCATCGCCCACGACCGCGGAGCGCTGGTGCTCTGGGACCTGTGCCATTCCGTCGGCTCGGTACCGGTGGACCTCGACGGGTGCGGCGCCGACCTGGCGGTCGGGTGCACCTACAAATACCTCAACGCCGGTCCCGGCGCGCCCGCGTTCCTGTATGTGCGGGGTGACCTCCAGGAACAACTGCGCCAGCCGGTGCAGGGCTGGTTCGGCCAGCGGGACCAGTTCGCGATGGGGCCGGTCTACGACCCGGTTCCCGGCATCGGCCGGTTCACGACCGGCACCCCGGACATCATCGGGACCACCGCCGTTGCCGAAGGCGTCAGCCTGCTGGCCGAGGCCGGCATCGTGGCGCTCCGGGACAAGGGCATGCGGCTCACCGACTACCTGATCGACCTCGCGGACGCCTGGCTGGTCCCACTGGGCTTCCACCTCGCCTCACCGCGGGAGGCCGCGCGCCGGGGCTCCCACGTCTGCCTGCACCACCCGCAGGCCACCCAGATCGGTGAGGCGCTCACCCGGGCCGGGGTGGTCGGCGACCTCCGGGCCCCGGACCGGCTCCGGCTGGGCCCGGCGCCGATCACGACCAGCTTCACCGACGTCTGGGAGGCGGCCGACACCATCCGCCGGATCGCCGCCGGCGAGGAGGTCACCCGGCCGCGCGGCCAGGCCGGGTGGGCCGTCCGTACGGGCAGCCAGGACGGCGAGCCGGGCGGCGACGGCGGCACCCGGTCCGATGACCTGTCGTGCTCCTTCTGCGGCCAGACGCGCTGGGAGGTCAGCAAGATCGTGGCCGGCCCGGACGCCTACATCTGCGATGGCTGCGTCGGCCAGGCGGCGTCGGTGCTCACCGCCGGCGGCCCGGCCGCCACCGCCACCGCCACCGCCACGATGGTCAGGTTGGACCCTCACGCCAGGGGGCAGCGGTGCAGCTTCTGCGGCCAGCCCCTGCACCGGGTGGCCGGGCTGGCGGCCGCCGGTGACGCGCGGATCTGCGCCGAGTGCATCGAGCTGTGCGAGGAGATCTTCGCGGAGGACCTGTCCTGAGGCCAGGCCGCCCAAGCACCGGGCACTGGCAATCGAGGGGAGTGCGGGGAGCCCCGAGGCTACTCCCACTCGATGGTGCCGGGCGGCTTGCTCGTGATGTCGACGACCACCCGGTTGACCTGAGGCACCTCGTTGGTGATCCGGGTGGAGATGGCGGCCAGCAGCGGGCCGGGCAGCCGTGCCCAGTCGGCGGTCATGGCGTCCTCACTGGTCACCGGGCGCAGCACCACCGGGTGCCCGTAGGTGCGGAAGTCCCCCTGCACCCCCACCGAGCGGACGTCGGCCAGCAGCACCACCGGGCACTGCCAGATGTCGGTGTCCAGCCCTGCCCGTGACAGCTCCTCCCGGACGATCGCGTCGGCCTCACGCAGGATCTCCAGCCGCTCCTGGGTGATCTCGCCGATGATGCGGATGCCCAGCCCCGGCCCGGGGAACGGCTGGCGCCAGACGATCTCCGGCGGCAGGCCCAGCTCCTGGCCGAGCCGGCGCACCTCGTCCTTGAACAGGTCGCGCAGCGGCTCCACCAGTGTGAAGCCGAGATCCGCGGGCAGCCCGCCGACATTGTGGTGGGACTTGATGCTGGCGGTGCCGGTGCCGCCGCCGGACTCCACCACATCCGGGTACAGCGTCCCCTGCACCAGGAAGTCGACCGCCTCGCCGTGCGCGCCCGCCTCGGCGGTGATCTCGCGGGTGGCCCGCTCGAACGCCCGGATGAACTCCCGCCCGATGATCTTGCGCTTCTGTTCTGGATCGGTCACGCCCGCGAGGGCGGCCAGGAACGTGCCCGCCGCGCTCACCGTGTGCAGATCGACCCCGGTGGCCGCGACGAAGTCCTTTTCGACCTGCTCGGCCTCGCCCTTGCGCAGCAGCCCGTGATCCACGAACACGCAGGTCAGCCGGGACCCGATGGCGCGCTGCACCAGCGCGGCGGCCACCGCCGAGTCGACGCCGCCGGACAGCCCGCAGATGGCCCTGGCCCCGCCGACCTGCTGCGCGATCCGGGCGACCTGCTCGTCGATGATGCTGTGCATGGTCCAGTCCGGCCGGCACCCCGCCGCCGCCAGGAACCGCCGCAGCACCTCCATGCCGTGCTCGGTGTGCAGCACCTCGGGATGGAACTGCACGCCGTAAAGCCGCTGGCCGGGGGCTTCCACCGCCGCCACCGGCGTGGCCGCTGTCCGCGCGGTGACGGTGAAGCCCGGCGGCGCCACCGTGCAGGTATCCCCGTGCGACATCCAGACCTGCTGGCGCGCGGGCAGGCCCGACAGCAGCGCCCCGCCCGGCGCGGAGTCCGGGCCGGGCGCGCCGGCCGGCAGCAGCTCCAGCGTGGTCGCACCGTACTCACCCGCGCCGGTGTGCGCCACCGACCCGCCCAGCCCGGCCACCATCAGCTGGAAGCCGTAGCAGATCCCGAGCACCGGCACGCCGGCGGCCAGCAGGCCGTCCGGGGCGGGGGGCGCACCGTCGGCGTAGACCGAGGCCGGGCCGCCGGACAGGATGACCGCCGCGGGCCTGCGGGCCAGGATCTCCGCCGCCGGCATCGTGGCCGGCACGATCTCGGAGTAGACGTGGCACTCGCGGACCCGCCGGGCGATCAGCTGGGCGTACTGCGCGCCGAAGTCCACCACCAGCACGGTGTCGAAATCCCCAGCGTGCACCACGTCGCCTTCCCGGGGGGCCCGCACGCCCGCTCTCCGGCGGGACTGCCACGACCTGCAGTCTAGGGGCGGGCCCGGCCGGCCGGGGACAGGCTCGCGGCACCAGCCTCAGCCGGGCGGCTGGCTGGCGGCCTTCTCGTCCGGGGCCGGGCCGCCCGCACCCACCTCGCCCACCCTGACCCGCGCGATGCGCCGGCCGTCCAGCTGGGTCACGGTGAGCCGGTAACCGTTGATCTCCACCTCGGCGCCGACGCCGGGCAGTTCCCCCAGCTTGGCGAGCACATAGCCGGCCACGGTCTCGTACGGGCCCTCGGGCAGGTTCACGCCGGTCTGCTCGGCGAACTCGTCCAGGTTCAGCAGCCCGTCCACCTCGACCTGGCCGCCGAGCAGCTTCGTCGGGCCGGGTTCCTCCAGGTCGTACTCGTCCTGGATCTCGCCGATCAGCTCCTCGACCAGGTCCTCCAGCGTCACGATGCCGGCGGTCCCGCCGTACTCGTCCACCACGATCGCCATATGCGCGCGGTCCCGGCGCATCTCCGACAGTGCGGACAGCACCCGCTTGCTGGTCGGCAGCCGCTTCACCGGCCGGGCCACCTCCCTCACCGGCACCTGCCCCCCGGCCAGGTCGGGGTTGAGCAGGTCACGCACATGGACGAAGCCGATGATGTCGTCGTAGGAATCCTGGTAGACGGGGAAGCGCGAATGCGGCGCGGCGGCCGCGATCTTGGCGGCACGCTCCAGCGGCGTGGCGGCCGCGATGAACTCCACCTCGGTGCGGGGCACCAGCACCTCGCGCAGCTGCCGTTTCCCGGCATCGAACACCTCGCGCACGATGTGCCGCTCGTCGGCGCTGAGCGCCTGGGTCCCGGCGACCAGATCGCGGAGCTCCTCCTCGGTCATCACCCCGCGGCTCATGCTCGGGTCCCCACCGAGCAGCCGCACCACCAGGTCGGTGGACCGCGACAGCAGCCACACCAGCGGCCGGGCCAGCACCGAGATCCGGTCAAGCACGGGCGCCGCGAACTGCGCGACCGGCTCCGGGCGCTGCAGTGCCAGCCGCTTGGGAGCCAGCTCCCCCAGCACCAGGGTGAAGAATGAGATCACCCCGGTGACCACGATCAGCGAGATCGTGGACGCCCACCCGGCGGAGACGTTGTGACGGATCAGTACGGACTTCAGGTCGCCGGCCAGGGTGGCCGCGCCGAACGCGCCCGTGAGCAGGGTGGCCACGGTGACGCCGATCTGGACCGAGGACAGGAACCGGTTGGGGTCCTGCGCGAGCTTGGCCGCGCGCTGGCCGCGCTTGCCCCGCTGCCGGAGCCGGCGGATCTGCCCCTCGCGCAGCGATACCAGGGCCATTTCCGCCCCGGCGAAGAACCCGCCGACGAGCACGATGGCCAGCACGACAATGACGTCCCAGCCGACCTGGTTCACGGCTCGATCTCTGACCTCCGCATCCCCCGCGGCGGGGCGGCTTCCCCTGTCGGCCCGCCAGCCGCGTGCCCCGGACCGTGGCCGTGGCCACGGTGGGTGGGTCTGCACAGTCTAAGAGGCCCCGGCAAGGGGGCGCTGGATTAGCCGGGCAGTACCGGGGCCGGAATGGGCCAGGCGCGCGTGGAGCGGGTAACAGAGCCGGCGTGGCCCGGCTAACGTATGTGTTCCGTGGGGGATCCCATCTGGAAAAGCAGCGGCAGACTCGCCGATGGGCGGGAGATTATCTACTTCGACGAGTCGCCAGACCTCCGGCGGGCCAGCGTGCCCGACCGGCGGCCGCTCGCGGACGCGGCAGCGGCCCCCGGCACCGGCCAGGACCGCCTGGGCGGCCCGGACCTGGCGCCTGCCGGGCTCCGCTGGGACGCGCTGGCCGGGGAGTGGGTGATCGTCGCCGCCCAGCGCCAGGACCGGACGTTCCTGCCGCCGCCGGGCGAATGCCCGCTGGACCCGTCACGCCCGGGCAGGCTGACCGAGATCCCCGCACCCGACTACGACGTGGTCGTGTTCGAGAACAGGTTCCCATCGCTGCGCGGGCTGCCCCCCACCCCCGCGCCGCCAGCGGACCCGCCCGGCGGCGGGCCGCCCGAAGTCCCGGGCGGCCCGCCGGAGACCGGGTGGGTGCCGGGCCGCCCGCCCACCGGGCGCTGTGAGGTGGTCTGCTTCACCGCCGACCACCAGGCCTCGTTCGCGAGCCTGCCCGCCCGGCGGGTCCGGACCGTGCTGGAGGCGTGGGCGGACCGGACCAGCGTCCTTGCGGCCACCCCCGGGATCGAGCAGGTCTACTGCTTCGAGAACCGCGGCGAGGAGATCGGGGTGACGCTGCACCACCCGCACGGGCAGATCTACGGCTTCCCGTTCGTGACCCCCCGGACGGCACGCATGATCGGCCAGGCGAAGGCCCACGCCGCGGCCGGGCGCGGCAACCTGTTCGACGCCATGGTGGCGGGCGAGGAGGCGGCAGGCACCAGGATCGTCAGCCGGAACGAGCACTGGACCGCCTTCGTGCCCGCCGCGGCCCGCTGGCCGTATGAGGTCCTGCTGTTCCCGGCGCAGCGGGTACCGGGCATCCCGGCACTCGGTGAGGCGGCGCGGGCCTCGTTCTGCGACATCTACCCGGAGCTGCTGCGGCGCTTCGACGCGCTGTTCGGCATGCCGCTGCCCTACATCGCGGCCTGGCACCAGGCACCGGCCGGCGACGAGTTCGCCGGCCGCGAATTCGCGCTCCACCTGCAGCTCTTCACCATCCGGCGGGCGCCGGGCAAGCTCAAGTACCTCGCGGGCACCGAGTCGGGCATGGGAGTGTGGATCAACGACATCACACCCGAAGAGGCAGCCCAGGAGCTCCGGGAGGCCCGATGAGGCTGCTCGTCACCGGCGGCGCCGGCTACATCGGCGGCGTGGTCGCCACGCTGCTCACCGGCGCCGGGCACGAGGTGACCGTGATCGACGACCTGTCCACCGGCTACGCGGACGCCGTGCCCGCGGAGGCGGCCTTCGTCAAGGGGACCGTCCGCGACCACGCGCAGGCGGTGCTCGCCAGCGGGGGCGTGGCGGGCGCGGGGATCGATGCGGTCTTCCACTTCGCGGCCAAGTCGCTGGTGGCCGAGTCGGTGGCCAAGCCGTCGCTGTACTGGGAGCACAACCTCGGCGGCACGCTCGCGCTGCTGGAGGCCATGCGGGTCACCGGGACCGCGCGGATCGTCTTCTCCTCCACCGCCGCGGTCTACGGCGAGCCGGAGCGCGTCCCCATCGACGAGACCGCCCCGACCCGGCCGGGCAACCCCTACGGCGCGTCCAAGGTCGCCGTGGACACCGCCCTGGCCGAGCACGCCCGGATGCACGGGATCGGCGCCGTCAGCCTGCGGTACTTCAACGTCGCCGGCGCCCACGCCGGCCGCGGCGGCAGGTGGCTCGGTGAGCGGCACCACCCCGAGACCCACCTGATCCCGAACATTCTCAGGGCGGCGGCCGGGGACGCGGGGCCGGGCGCGGAGGTGTCGATCTTCGGCGACGACTACCCGACGCCGGACGGGACCTGCGTGCGCGACTACATCCACGTGACCGACCTGGCCAACGCCCACCTGCTCGCCCTGGACGCCTGTGTCCCCGGCCAGCACCGGGTCTACAACCTGGGCAGCGGCAGCGGGTACTCCAACCTGGAGGTGCTGCAGGCCTGCCGGGAGGTGACCGGGCGCGAGATCCCGGCCCGGACCGGCCCCCGGCGCGCGGGCGATCCGGCGGTGCTCATCGCCTCCTCCGCCCTTTTTCATGCAGAACGGGGCTGGCGCCCGCGGGCCGGCCTGCAGGCGATGGTCGCCGATGCGTGGGAGTTCACCCGGGGCCAGCCCCGGTGAGCGGCGCGGCCGGCGCCGGGCCGGCGAGACGCTGGTTCGCCGACTGCTTCGCCGGCAGGCCCGAGGGGGTGTGGCGGGCGCCCGGCCGGGCCAACCTCATCGGCGAGCACACCGACTACAACCAGGGGTGGGTGCTGCCGTTCGCGCTGCACCTGGGGGTGACCGTGGCCGCCAGCCGGCGCGGCGACGGCGTGCTTGCGCTCGCCTCGCGGCAGGCTCCCGGCGCCCCGGCCAGCCTGCCGCTCGCCGCCCTGGCGCCCGGCGCCGTCACCGGCTGGGCCGCCTACCCGGCCGGCGTGGCGTGGGCGCTGCGTGAGGCCGGCCACCAGCTGGCCGGCGGCGCCAGCCTGGCCTTCGACTCGGACCTGCCGCAGGGCGCCGGCCTGTCGTCCTCGGCCGCGCTGGAGTGCGCGACCGCCCTGGCGCTGGCCGGGCTGTCCGGGCTTGAGCTGCCCCGGCGGGAGCTGGCCACCCTGGCATGGCGGGCGGAGAACGACTTCGTGGGCGTGCCCAGCGGGATCATGGACCAGTCCGCGTCCCTGCTCTGCCAGGCCGGCCACGCCCTGCTGCTGGACTGCCGGTCCGGCGGCACCACCGACGTGCCGCTCGACCCGGCCGGGGCGGGGCTGGCGCTGCTCATCGTCGACACCGGCGCCCGGCACGCCCTGGCCGACGGCCGGTACGCCGAGCGGCGCCGCGAATGCGACCGGGCGGCGGCCCTGCTCGGGGTCGGCTCGCTGCGGGACGTCACCAGCCCGGCCGCGGCCGCCGGGCTCGCCGATCCGGTGCTGCGCCGCCGGGCCCGGCACGTGATCACCGAGAACAGGCGGGTGGAGGAGGCGGTCGCCCTGCTCACCGGCGGCGACCTGGCGGGGGTGGGTCCGGTGCTGCTCGCGTCACACACCTCGCTCGCCGGGGACTTCGAGGTCTCCTGGCCACAGGCCGACGCGGCGGTGGACGCCGCCATGGCCGCGGGGGCGCTCGGCGCCCGGATGATGGGCGGCGGGTTCGGCGGGTCGGCGCTGGCGCTGGTGCCTGCGGGGCAGCGGGAGGTCAGCGCCGCCATCACGGCGGAGTTCGCCCGCCGCAGCTGGCCGCCTCCGGCGTTCCTGCAGGCGGTACCCTCGGCCGGGGCGTTCCGCATCCGCTGAGACGGCGGCGGCAGAGGAGGAAGAGGTTGGCCATGGGTGTACGTGATGACGCCGAGGCGATCGCCCCCGAGCTCACGGCGCTGCGCCGGGATATCCACCGCGAGCCTGAGATCGGGCTCCACCTGCCCGCCACCCAGCGCAAGATCCTCGACGCCCTGGCCGGGCTGCCGCTGGAGATCAGCGTGGGGACCGGGCTCAGCTCGGTCACCGCGGTGCTGCGGGGCGGGAGCGCGGGGGGTCCGGCCGGCGAGAGCGGGCCGGCCGTGCTGCTGCGGGGCGACATGGACGCGCTGCCCGTGGCCGAGCGGACCGGCCTGGACTTCGCGTCGCAGAACGAGGGCGTCATGCACGCCTGCGGCCACGACCTGCACGTGGCCATGCTGGCCGGGGCCGCGCGGCTGCTGGCGGCGCGCCAGCGTGAGCTGCCCGGCACGGTGGTGTTCATGTTCCAGCCGGGCGAGGAAGGTCACGCGGGCGCGCGGCAGATGATCGCCGAGGGCGTGCTCGACGCCGCGGGGCAGCGGGTCGCCGCCGCCTACGCGCTGCACGTGGCCTCGGCCGAGCTGCCCGCCGGGGTCTGCAGCACCCGCCCGGGCCCGATGCTCGCCGCGGCGGAGGTGCTGGAGGTCACCGTCCACGGCCATGGCGGCCACGGCTCCCAGCCGCATCTGGCCGCCGACCCGATCCCGGCCGCCTGCGAGATCGTGACCGCGCTGCAGACCCTGGTGACGCGCAAGTTCGACGTCTTCGACCCGGTTGTCATCACCGTCGGCAGCTTCCACGCCGGCACCACGGACAACGTGATACCGGACGAGGCGAGCTTCCTGGCGACGGTGCGCTCGTTCTCCCCCGCCGCCCGCGACCGGGTGCGGGCGTCGGCGGTGGCGCTGGCTGAGGGGATCGCCAGCGCGCACGGGGTCACCGTCAGCGCCGGCTTCCGCGACGGCTACCCGGTCACGGTCAACGACGAGGCGGAGACGCGGTTCGCGGCGCGGGTCGCGGCGGATCTGCTGGGCGAGGACCACTACCTGCCCCAGCCCGACCCGCTGACCGGGGCGGAGGACTTCTCCTTCGTGCTGGAGCAGGTGCCGGGCGCCTACCTGATGCTGGGCGCGTGCCCGCCGGGCCTTGACCCGGCCACCGCGCCCAACAACCACGCCGGCGACGCCGTGTTCGACGATTCGGTGCTGGGCGCCGGCGCGGCGCTCTACGCCGAGCTGGCGCTCCAGCGCCTCGCCCTTTCCTGATCGCGGGCGGTTCCCGCTGGCGCGGGTACCAGCCGCGCTAACGCCGGGGTTACGCGGCGGAAGTGCCAGGCCCAGGTTCCCGCTGCCCAGGTCATCTGGTCCCATGTCAGGCCGCGGCTGGCCGGTACTGTTGCCGTACCGGGCGCAGTCACCACACGGCTACCGGGCGCAGTCACCGCGCGGCGGGACGGCCGGCGCGAGAAGGGCGAAGCGGAGTCCTCATGGGGGTACGGCCGGACCAGGCTGGACCGGGCAGCCGCGGGTTAGTCACCCGGATGCGGGCTGGGGTGGCCGACGCGGTGCGGGCCGGCGGCCAGCTGCGCGGGCTCACCCCGGCCGCCCTGGTGTCCTTCCTGACCGCGGCGGCGTTCGCGCCGCTGCTTGTCCCGCTCGTCGGCAGCGCGGGCGGGGGCGAGGTCGCGGCCGTGCTGAGCCAGGTCGGCGGCGTGGGCGGCGGCTACCTGGCCGGGGTGCTGTCCGATGTGCTCAGGCGGGCGGGCCGCGCCGGCCCGGCGGGAACCGGGCCGCCCACGGCAGAGCTGATCCGGGCCGAGCTCGCCGCGGCGATCCGGCAGGCGCTGGAGGCGCCGGGCGGCACCGGCACCAGCCTGCGCGGTGAGGTGTCCACGGTGCTCCAGAAGGTGGACGCGGTCCAGGCGGCGCTGGCGGCCGACCAGGACAACGTCCTGGCAGCGGGACTGGCCGCGCTGGGCGAGCAGGTCGCTGACTTCCGCTGGGTGCTCGGGGACGTGGCGCCCCGGCTGGCTGAGGTGCAGCGCATGCTCGCGGCCCAGGGAGCATCGCAGCGCAGCCACATGCTCGCCGCCCGTGGCGAGCTGGACGTCATCACCGGGCTGCTGCAGCGGGTGGTGGCCGCGCAGGAAGCCCAGCCTCAGACGGCGGGGACACCCGGGGAGCCGGGCACGGCCGACGGCCGTCGCGACGTGTGCCCGTATCCCGGGCTGCGGCCGTTCGAGGGCAGGGACGCCCGGTGGTTCTTCGGCCGGGAGGATCTGACCGCCCACGTGATCGGGCGGCTGGCGGAGCAGCTGGGCAGCGGGGCGCCGCTGCTGGTGATCGGGCCGTCGGGAGCGGGCAAGTCGTCGCTGCTGCGGGCCGGCGTGATCCCCGGCCTGCGGGATGGCCTGCTGCCGGTTCCCGGGTCCCGCCGCTGGCCCCGGGTCCTGGTCAGCCGCCCGGGTTCCCGGCCGCTGGCCGCGCTCGCGGCGGCCGCGCGCAGGTCCGGCGCGCCGCAGGGCGCGCTGCGGGCGGCGCTGGACACCGAGCCGGGCGCCGGAGCCGCCGCGCTGGCCGGCCACCTGCTCGACGGCCGGAAGGCGGACCGCCTCGTGCTGGTGGTCGACCAGTTCGAGGACATCTTCACCGAGTGCCGGGACAGCGGCGAGCGGCTGCAGTTCGTCCGCGTGCTGCTCGCGCTGGCGCGGCTGCCGGCCGGGGCGCTGGTCGTGCTGGGGGTACGCGCGGATTTCTACGAGGACTGCGCCGGGATCGAGGAGCTGCGGGCGCTGCTGCCCGACTACCAGCTGGTGGTCGGGCAGCTGGACGAGGCCGGCCTGCGGCGGGCGATCACCCGCCCGGCAGCCGCCGCCGGACTGGGGCTGGAACCGGGCCTGACCGAGCTGATGCTGTCGGATCTGGGCCTGCGGGCAGGCGGGGACGGGAGCTACCAGCCGGGGGCGCTGCCGCTGCTCGGCTACGCCCTGCAGGCCACCTGGGACAGGCGGACGGCGCGGGTCCTCACGGTCGCCGGCTACCGCGACGCGGGCGGCATCCACGGCGCGATCGCCAGCGAGGCCGAGCGGATCTACGCGGACTTCCCGCCCGCGACCCGGGAGGTGACGCGCCGGATCATGCTGCGCCTGGTCAGCGCCGGCCCCGGCACCCAGGAGACCCGCCGCAGCGTGCCGCCCGCCGAACTGGTCACCGGGCTTGACGCCACCGCGGCCCGGGCGGTGGTGGCCAGATTCACCCGGGCCAGGCTGATGAGCGCCGGGCAGGACGGCGTCGAGATCACCCACGAGGCGTTCCTCGGCGCCTGGCCGCGGCTGCGCGAGTGGATCGCCGAGGACCGGGCCGGGCTGCGGCTGCACGGGCAGCTCCGCGACGACGCGCGCCTGGGCGGGCGCAGGCTCTACCCCGTCATCGACCTGTGGGATCTGGCCCGGCACCGGCTGCTGCACCAGCTGACCGACACGGCACGGGCACCGTTCTGGACACTGGCCTTCAGCCCGGACGGACGGCTGCTCGCCAGCGGCGGGCAGGATGGCACCGTCCGGATCTGGGAGGTTGCCACCGGGCGGCAGCGGGCCGTGCTGACGGTCGCGGCCCCGGTCACCAGGATGCTGTTCTCGGCCGGCGGCCGTTACCTGGCCGGCAGCGGCACCAACGGGACGGTGCGGGTGTGGGCCGCGGTGAGCGGCACCGCGGCGTTCCGGCCGGCCATGCGGCTGACCTCCAATGACGCGTTGTCACGGCAGATCGCCTTCAGCGCCGGGGGGAGGTACCTGTACGCGACCTCCGGGACCGACGAGGTCGACCGCTACAGCCTGGTCACGGCGACCCTTGCGGGCGCGCCCCTGCGGCTGCAGGCCGACATCTTCCGGATGCTGCCCACGCCGGACGGCACGACCCTGGTCCTGGGCAGCATCGTCCCGGGCAGGGTGTACCTGCTCAACACCGGCGCGCGGACCTTCTACCAGGCGGATGACAATCCGCTGAGCAGCGTGGCGGTCAGCTCAAGCGGGCGGCTGACGGCAACCGGCGCCCAGGATGGCACGGTGGAGATCTGGCGCACCGGCGACCCTGCCGTGGCGAGGGTGCTGTCCCCGCGGACGGGCCCGCCGGCCGCTCAGCCGGCCGCTCAGCCGGGCACGCTGGCCCGCCGCGCGGGCGCGTCCCCCTCCCGGGCCAGCGCGCTGGACGTCGCGTTCAGCCCGGGTGGCCGACTCCTCGCCGCCGGATATGGCAACTGCACGACGCGCCTGTGGAACGTCACCAGCGGCGCCCTGGTCGCCGTGCACCCTCCCCCGGCCGGCATCAGCTTTCCCGAGGTCATCTCCACCGGCGGCGGCCTGTTCAGGCTCGCGTTCAGCCCAGACGGGAAGACCCTGGCCACCTACTGCTCCACCGGCGCGACGAGCCACGGGAACACCCTGGTCCTGTGGGACACCACGACCGGCAAGCAGGTCGCCGGGTACACCGTGCCGGGCGGCGTCACCGCACCTGGCGGCGCCATCGCCGCCGGCCTGGCCTACCGCCCGCACGGGCACATGCTGGCCATCGACACCGGCGCCGGCCGGGTGCTGCTCTGGGATACCCGTACCCGCCGGCCGGCCGGCGGCATCACGGCCGGCCAGGGGGTGCATCCCCTCACGCTCGCCTTCAGCCCGGACGGGGCGCTGCTCGCCACCGCCGGGGCCGATGACCGGATCCGGCTGTGGGACGTGGCCACCCGCCGGGTGATCGCCGTCACCAGCCCGAACTCTTCGCAGTTCAAGGACCTGGCGTTCAGCCCCGGCGGACGGGTGCTGGCCGCCGTGAGCCAGGACTCGGTGGTGCGGCTGTGGTGGGTCCCGGGGCTGCAGCCCGACGCCGACCT
>Ga0335079_10004934_pt1 | contig 15346 bp, 14 predicted proteins | sample Lox_Sample_33_FD_206719 | JGI IMG/M metagenome (GOLD analysis project Ga0335079, IMG submission 206719) | Soil microbial communities from Loxahatchee National Wildlife Refuge, Florida, United States - Lox_Sample_3.3 | ecosystem: Environmental > Terrestrial > Soil > Wetlands | place: USA...
GAGGACCTGGCGAACTATCTGAAGTTTCCGGTGAAGCAGGGCCTGCTGATCGAACGCGTAACGACAGGCGGGCCGGCGGCAAAGGCCGGGCTGCGCGGCGGAAGCGCGCCGGTGACGGACGGCTTGCGGCGCTACATGACGGGCGGCGACTTGATTGTGGGGGCCGACGGAAAGCCGGTGGCGACGCAGCTTGATTTGAATCTGGCGCTGAACCGGAAGCGTCCGGGCGACACGATTCAGCTCGAGATTTACCGTGGCCAGCAAAAAATGAATGTGACGGTGACGCTGGGCGAGTCTTAGTTGCAGGGGAATCTGCCGCAACGCACGGCGGATTCAGGCATTCCAATCTGCGCGGATGCGGTCGCGCTCGGCGGAGGATAATTTCCACCAGCCCTGGGCGGTGTCGCGGACGCGTTCGAGCGCAGTCTGCATTTCCGCGTGCTTGGCCTCGAGTTCCTCACGCTCCGCCATCGGCGACACGTATATCGGGGCGTGAAAGAACATCACGCAGCGCGAGAACGGGCGAGGGAATTGAAACTGGTCCCATGTGTTGCGCAGCGTCCAGGCGTCTTCGGCGTCCACGTGGAAGGGGATGATGGGGCAGCCGGACTTGCGCGCGAGCATGGCGGGGCCGGGCTTGGCGACGTAGCGCGGACCCCGAGGGCCGTCGATGGTGAAGCCGGCGTCCACACCTTCGGAGAGGCGGCGCGCCATAACGGCGAGGCCGCGAAGACCGCCGCGCGTGGAGCTTCCCTGAGCGGTGCCGAAGCCGAGGCGCTCGATTACACGGCGCGTCCACTGGCCGTCGAAATTCGTGCTGTTGAGAACGACGACGCCGCGATGGCGTCCCCACCAGAGCACGGGAATAATGCATTGATGCCAGAAGGGCCAGATGATGCGGCGGCCGTCGGCGTAAACGCGCTCGGCGTGCTGCCAGCCGAGAATTTCGTAGCGGAGCGTGGGGCCGAGTGTGCGGACGATGGAATAAACGGCGCCGGCGATGACGGGAATCTGCGCGCGGCGCCAGGCGGAAAGCTCGCGCATGCCGGTGTCGAAATGGACGTTGGACGAGCCGACGTAGCGCGAGGAATCGGGCGTTTCGTCCGGGGTGACATCGGTGGCCGCGTAGCCGGGCTCGGCTGCGGGCGATTTCGCCTTCTGGGCCTGTGCCATCGCATATAGTATAGGGGAATCGCACGCGCACTCCGATGGAGACCCTCCTGACAAGCACGATTCGGCGCGCTGGCGCTCCAGCGCGGCCGATGCGTATGCTGCGCCTGCTGACGGCCCTCGCCGCGGCTGCCGTGTGCGCGGCACCTGCGTGGGCGCAGACCTCGGATGTGCCGGTGGGACGCATCGAAGGCGACGATATTTCCGTGCGCGGCGAAGTCCGCGTGGTTAACGAGAATGGGCACACGTACACATCGCTGGCGAGCGGCAGCCAAGTGACGGTGCGATCCGGCAGGGCGCGAATCGAGCTGGCCGGGGGCGGCGGAGAGATTGGCATTTGCGGTCCGGCGCGGTTTTCGCTGGTGCGCGCAGGGGCCAGCCTGACGCTTGCGCTCGACTATGGCCGGGTGCGGGCGCGCGTGGCGGATCCGGACAACCTGCGCATTTATACGCCGCAGGTTGCAGCGAGTCCGATTGCAGCATCGGGGCGCGCGGACGATGTAAGCGTGGGCCTGGACGACAGCGGCAAGATGTGCGTTCTGGCGTCGCGCGGGGCGTTGCGGCTGGAACCGCAGTTCGGCGGTGACAGTATTGTGGTGCCGCAGGGAACGGAGGCGACGCTTCGCGAGGGGCAGCTTGCCAGCCTGGGGTCCACGCCACAGGCGTGCGCCTGCGATGCTTTGGAGGCCGCGCGCGGCGCAGCGCCGCCGGCAAATTCCGTTGCTCGAGTGCCGCTGAACGCGGGAACGCCGGCAGCCGACACCGCTCCGCAGAGCGCGGAGAACAAAACGCCACCGCCCGCACCCTCGGCTCCGGGCGAGCAGCCAATCTGGAAAATCACCATGCCGCCCCTGGCCTATACTGCGGGCGACGAGAAGATTTCCGCGAGCGCAAAGGGCGCGAGCCTGCCGCCGCCGAGCGCGCAGATGGTCACGCTGTTCCGCGAGGTGTATGTGGAACCAGTGATTGTGTGGCGCGGAGCGGTAGAAGAGCCTGCCAAGGAGCCTGCGAAACCCGCGGTCATGGCGCAGCAGACGGAGCAGGCGGCGAAGAAGCCGTCGTTCGGCACGCGCGTGGCGAATTTCTTCCGGCGGCTTTTCGGTGGAAAGCCGAAGCAGCAACAGCAGCCGCAGTCCGCGTGAGAGAGAGGGCCGGCCTGAAGGCCGGCTCTACATGCCTTCGTAATTCGGCCCGCCGCCACCTTCGGGCGGCACCCATGTGATGATCTGGTAGGGATCGGCAATATCGCACGTTTTGCAGTGCACGCAGTTGGCCGCGTTGATCTTCAGTTTCCGCTCGCCGCGCTCTTCCACCATTTCGTAAACGGCCGCGGGACAAAAATACTGGCAGGGATTGCCGAATTCCTGCGTGCAACGGCCCACGCAGATGTTTGTGTCGGAGACGAGGAGGTGGCAGGGCTCGTCGTCGTCGTGCCGCGTGCCAGAGTGATAGACGTCGGTGAGCCGGTCGAAGGTGAGCTTGCCGTCGCCCTTGAAGCGCTCGGCGGGAGGCTTGCGGCCGTCGAGATGCGCATAGGCTTCGTGGCCGGCGTGAGCGCGCATGGGGTCCACCAGGCCGCGGCCGCCGCTAATCTGCTGGAACGCCGCGTGGAACAAGCCGGGAACCAGGCCGTGAGCGAAGCCCTGATGGAAATTGCGTACGGACCAGAGCTGCTTTTTGGCCCAGCTCGCGTCCACACGGTCCTTGAACGCGGAGAGGGCTTTCGCGGAGGCGTTGCCCTTCGCGAGGGCATCGAGAATCGTTTCCGCGGCCATCATTCCGCTCTTGATGGCCATGTGGATGCCCTTGAGCTTCTGCGCGTCGAGAAAGCTGCCGGAATCTCCGATGATCAGCGCTCCATCCACATACGGGCGCGGCATGGAATACCAGCCGCCGGCGGGAATCGTCTTGGCGCCGTAACGGACGAGCTTGCCGCCTTCGAGCACGCGGCGGATGAAAGGGTGCGTCTTGTATTTCTGAAATGCCTCGTGGGGATCGAAGAGCGGATCGGCATATTCGAGGCCGATCACCAGGCCCACGGACACGCGATTCCCCTGCATGCCATAGAGCCAGCCGCCTCCATACATGCTGGCCGGAACGGGCCAGCCCATGGTGTGCGCGACGAAACCGGGCTTGATTCGGCCATCCGGCACTTCCCAGAGTTCCTTGACGCCGATGCTGTAAACCTGCGGATTGAGGCCGTCGAGCTTGGCGTGGCTGACGAGCTGTTTGGTGAGCGAGCCGCGCGGGCCTTCCGCGAGCACGGTGACCTTGGCACGGAGTTCGTAGCCGGGCGTGTAATTCGATTTCGCCTTGCTGTTTTTGTCGAGGCCTTTGTCGTCGGTGATCACACCGCAGACGCGGTCGCCCTCGAGAATCAGGCTGGAGCCAGCGAAGCCGGTGAAGAGATTGACTCCGGTCTTTTCGACGAGGCCGCCCAGCCATTTGCTGAGTTTGCTGAGGGAGATGACATAGTTGCCGTGGTTTCGCAACGGCGGCGGCGTGATGGGGAACTTCCACGCGCCTTTCGAAGTGAAAAACCACGCGGCGTCGTCGGTGACGGGTGTATCGAGCGGCGCGGACTTCTCGAAATCGGGGACGAGCTCGGCAAGGCCGCGCGGGTCCATCACAGCGCCAGAGAGCTGATTCGCGCCGATTTCGCGGCCTTTTTCGAGCAGGTAGATGTTTTCGGTGGAGAGCTCGGGCTTTGCGCCGGATTCGTTGTGCTTCTTGATCAGTGCGGCGAGATGAAGCGCGCAGGCCAGTCCGGCCGGCCCGCCGCCGACGATCAGAACATCTGCTTCAAGGGTTTCGCGCTGTGGCGCCACGGGCATAGTTTAGCAGAACGCAGCTTGCCGGCAGACCGCGCGCGGACATGGGGCACAGCATGCCGTGCCCCTACGAAAGGCAAAGGCTACTTCGATTTGGCGAGTTCTTCGGTGAGCGCGGGAACGATCTCGAAAAGATCGCCGACGATGCCGTAGTCGGCGACTTCGAAGATGGGCGCGTTTGCGTCCTTGTTGATGGCGACGATGGTGCGCGAGCCCTTCATGCCCACAACGTGCTGAATCGCGCCGCTGATTCCAATGGCCATGTAGAGCTTGGGCGCGACGGTCTGGCCGGAGCTTCCGATCTGGCGTTCCATGGGCAGCCAGCCTTCGTCGCAAATGGGGCGCGAGGCGGCAATTTCGCCGCCGATGGCCTGCGCGAGTTTTTCCGCGAGCGGAATGTTTGTGGGCTCTTTGATGCCGCGGCCGATGGCGACAATGATGGGCGCTTGCGTCAGGTCCACGGCCTGCTTGGCTTCGCGGAAGAGTTCGAGCGGCTTGGTGCGAATCTGGTCGGGTTTGAGATCCACGGCGACGGTGCGCGGCGACGAGGTTCCACCCATCTCGACTTGATCGCCACGGAACGCGCCGGCCTGGAAACTGGCGAACCACGGCGCATCGCCCTGGAAGACGACGTCGGCAGCAGTCTTGCCCTGGAACATTTGCCGGACGAAGATCAGTTTGCCGTTTTCATGTCGCAGGCCAACGCAGTCCGCAATCATGCCGCGGCCGAGTGAGGCGGCGAGCTTGGGAGCGAAGTCGCGCACCTGGTAGGTGTGCGGAAAGAAGACGAAGTCAGGCTTTTCGGTAGAGATGACTTGTTTGAGAGCGAGCGTGTACCCATCGGGGGTGTATTTCTCGAGCAAGTCGTGCTCAATGGAGAAAACTTCCGCCACTTTGTGCGCGGCCAGTTCTTTGGCAAGAGCACCTACGCCCTTGCCGACCACGGCTGCTGAGATGCTCGCCCCCGTGTCACGCGCGGCCTGCTGCGCTGCGGCGAGGGTTTCAAAGCTGGCGCGGTTCCACTGCCCTTCGCGCTGTTCGGTGACGACGAGGATTTTCATTAGAGCACCCTCGCTTCATGCTTCAGCTTCTCGACGAGCTTGGCGGCGGCTTCTTTCGCAGAGCCGGTGAGCATTTCGGTTTTCTTGGTTTTCTTGGGAATGTAAATGCGCTCGATGCGCTGCGTGGGCGAGGGCGCCACGCCGAGATCCGCGCGGGTGAGCGTGGTGATCTCCTTCTTTTTCGCGGCCATGATGCCCTTGAGCGTGGCGTAACGCGGCTTGTTGATGCCGCTCTGAATGGAGAGCACGGCGGGCATCGGCAGCTCGACCCACTGGAACCATCCCGCTTCGAGCTCGCGCTTGAGCTTCAGGCGGCCATCGGCTGCGTCGATTTGCATGATGATGGTGGCGTGAGGCAGTCCGAGCAATTCGGCCAGCAGGACTCCCGTCTGGCCGAAGCCGTGGTCGTCGCTCTGCAGGCCAGTGAGGACCAGGTCGCACTTTTCGCGCTTGATGGCGGCGGCCAGGCACTGCGCAGAGCCGAGCGGATCGAGCTCGTAGAATTTGTCGTCGGAGACGTGCACGCCGCGCTCGGCGCCTTTCGCAAGAGCTTCCTTGATGGCCTGCTTGGAGCGCTCGGGGCCGAGCGAGAGGGCCACGACCTCGCCGCCGTGCTTTTCCTTGAGCCGCAGGCCTTCTTCGAGCGCGTAGCCGTCGGGCTCATTGAGCTCAAAGCCGATGTCGGTTTCGCGGATCCATGCGGCGCCTTCGGGGATTGCGAGCGGCGCATCCTTGGCGGGCACCTGTTTGACGCAGACAACGATGTTCACCGAGTCCTCCTGAAAGAAAAACACACCAAAGGGACAGCTATTTTACGACGCGGAGAGGCGAAAGTCTTGCGCGAGAAGCGTTGACGCCGAGGCAAAATCGCCGGCTGGAAGCCGGCGCTACGATTCCCAGCGCTTGAAGAGGAGGCTGGCGTTTGTGCCGCCGAACCCGAAGGAATTAGAGAGGGCGTAGGTGACGGCGGCCTTGCGCGCCTGATTCGGCACGTAGTCCAGATCGCAGACGGGATCGGGATTTTCCAGATTGATCGTGGGCGGCAGCACCTGGTCGCGCAGCGACAGGATCGAGATGCCGGCTTCAAGTCCGCCCGCGCCCCCCAGCAGATGTCCGGACATGGACTTTGTTGAGCTGACCGGAACGGATTTGGCGCGATCGCCGAACAGGCGCTTCATGGCTGCGGTTTCGATGGCGTCGCCAATGGGCGTTGAGGTGCCATGGGCGTTCACGTAGTCGACGAGGTCCGGCGTCACGCGCGCATCGGCGATCGTGCGCTTCATCACGCGATAGGCGCCGTCGCCGCCTTCGGCCGGCTGGGTGATGTGGAATGCGTCGCCGGTCATGCCGTAGCCGACGATTTCGGCGAAGATGGGTGCGCCGCGGCGGCGGGCGAAGTCGAGGTCTTCGAGCACCACAATTCCGGCGCCTTCGCCAATCACAAAGCCGTCGCGCTGCGCATCGAACGGGCGGCTTGCGCGTGTGGGTTCTTCATTACGAGTGGAGAGAGCGCGCGCGGCGGCAAAACCGCCGACGCTCAAAGGTGTGATGGCAGCTTCCGCGCCACCGCAAATCATGGCGTCAGCATCGCCGCGCTGGATGATCTTGAACGCGTCGCCGATGGCGTGCGCGGAGGCAGAGCAGGCGGTAGCAGTTGCGGAATTCGGGCCCTTCGCGCCGTAGCGGATGGAGACGTGTCCCGCGGCCAGGTTCACGATCGTGGCGGGAATGAAGAATGGCGAAATCTTGCCCGGACCGCCCTGCATGAGCTTGGTGTGCTCGCGCTCGATCACATCGAATCCGCCGATTCCGGAGGCGATGTAGACGCCCACCTGCTCGGCGTTTTCCGGAGTGACCTGAAGGCCGGACATTTTCATCGCGAAGTCCGCGCCCGCCATGGCGAACTGAATGAAGCGGCCCATCTTCTTGACTTCTTTTTTCTCGACCCAGTTGAGGGGATCGAAGCCGCGCACTTCACCGGCGATGCGCGCGTCATGCCCGGTGGTATCAAAGAGCGTGATGGGGCCGACGCCGCTCTGGCCGGCGAGCAGGTTTTTCCACACTTCCTCGGTGCCGATGCCGCAACCGCACAGCAAGCCAACACCGGTTACGACGACTCTGCGGTTCAATGTTGGAGTGCTCCCCTTGGAATTTGACGCCTGGAGGGCCTTAGCGGCTACTTCTTGGGTCCGTGCTTTTCGATGTATTCGATGGCGTCTTTGACGGTCGTGATCTTCTCGGCGTCCTCGTCGGGGATCTCGATCCCGAAGGCCTCTTCCAGGGCCATGACGAGCTCGACCTGGTCGAGAGAATCGGCGCCGAGGTCGTCCACAAAATGGGCGGTGGGCGTGACTTCTTCCGCGGATACGCCAAGCTGCTCGACTATGATCTGCTTCACCCGCTCTTCAGTGCTGGCCATTCGGCTATCCTCCCCCTTTTGCGCTTCCGGCTCCAGCCGGAAAACCTGCGAAATTCCCCTCTAAAAGCGTCACGGCATTGTATGCAGAGCGCATCGAGAGGTCAACCAAACCTCATCAGATTCAGCAGTTAGGCCATGTGCATGCCGCCGTTCACGTCGAGGACGTGGCCGGTAATGTAACTGGCTTCGTCGCTTGCCAGGAAGACGACTGCGGCGGCGACTTCCTTATCCTCGCCCATCCGGCCGAGCGGGATGCGGGAAAGCAGCGCGTCCTTCACCGGCTGTGAAAGCGGGTCCGTCATCGGCGAAACTATGAAGCCCGGCGCCACGGCATTGACGGTGATGTTGCGCGAGGCGACCTCGTGCGCAATGGCTTTGGTGTAGCCGATAATCCCGGCCTTGGCTGCAACGTAGTTGGCCTGGCCCGCATTCCCCATCTCGGCGACGACGGATGAGATGTTGATGATGCGTCCCCACTTCTGACGAAGCATGATGGCGATGGCGTGCTGCGTGGCGATGTGCGCAGCGGTCAGATTGACCTGAATGACCGCATCCCAATCATCCTGCTTCATGCGCATGCTCAGGCCATCGCGGGTGATGGCTGCGTTGTTGACGAGGATGTGCAGGCCGCCGAACTTCGCTTTCACTGCTTCGATGCCGGATTTGATCTGCTCGGGACGGGTCACGTCCATGGGGACGACAAACGCCTCGCCGCCTAGGGAAGCGATTTCCGCGGCGAGCTGGGCAAGCTTCGCTTCGTTGCGAGCGGCAACTGCGACGCGCGCGCCGGCATGTGCCAGCGCGAGGGCAGTGGCGCGGCCGATGCCCTGCGACGCGCCTGTGATGAGGGCGGATTTGTCTTTCAGGCTGAACATTATTTGTCCACGGAATCAGTCGGCATCCGCGGCGGGCGTGCGGGCCTGAGCCAGCTTTTCCACGGCGGCGTGAAGGCTCTTGACGTCTTCCACGTTGACGCAGAGCACGGAACGGTCGATTTGCCGCAGCAGGCCGCTGAGCACTTTTCCGGGGCCGACCTCGACGAACATATCCACACCGGATTCGATCAGTGTGCGGATGGATTGTTCCCAGCGCACGGGCAGCGACACTTGGCGGATCAGCGCGTCGCGCGCTTCGTCGCCCTTTTCTATAGCTTCCGCGGCGACGTTGGTGACGAGAGGAACTTTGAGCAGTCCGAAATTGGTTGAGCGCAACAATGGCTCGAGGCGCTGCTGGGCGGGCTGCATCAGCTCGCAATGGAACGGCGCGGAAACGGGCAGGATGACGGCACGCTTGGCGCCAAGCTGTGAGGCGACTTCGACGGCGCGCTTGACGGCGCCGGCATGGCCGGAGATTACGGTCTGCTCGGGCGAATTGAGATTGGCGGCGGAAACGATTTCGTCCTGAGCGGCGCGGCGGCAAGCCTCGTCCACCTGCGCGGGAGAAAGGCCGAGAATCGCGGCCATCGCGCCAACGCCGGCCGGCACAGCCTCCTGCATGAACTGGCCGCGCTGGCGGACCACGCGAACGGCGTCCGCGAATGCCAGGCTGCCGGAGGCGATGAGCGCGGAATACTCGCCGAGGCTGTGGCCGGCGACAAATGCAGGTGTCACGCCGTGTTCGGCGAGCGCGCGAAGGGCGGCGATCGAGACGGTGACAACAGCGGGCTGGGTGTTCGCGGTGAGCTTGAGCTCGTCCTCAGTCCCTTCAAAGCAGACGCGCGAGATGGAGAATCCGAGGGCCCGGTCCGCTTCTTCAAACACGGCGCGCGAGGCTGGGAAGTGCTCGCTCAACTCGCGGCCCATGCCGGAGTACTGCGAGGCTTGACCGGGGAACAGGAATGCGCAAAGGCCCATGGGTTCTCCCGGTTCAGTGCGCGGCGGCCTGGCGCACGGCAGCTACAGTGCCGTCTAGTTCCGCTTCGATTTTTTCGTTGACGCGCGCGCGGGCGAGTTCCGCGGCGACGCGAATGCCGTTCTTGATGGCGTTGGCATTCGAACGGCCGTGGCCGATTACCGTGACGCCGCGCACGCCGAGCAGTGGCGCGCCGCCGTATTCGGAGTAGTCGAGGTTTTCCTTGAAACCCTTGAAGGCCGGCTTGGAGAGCAGCGCGCCCATTTTGGTGCGCAGGTCTTTGTTGAGAGCGGTGCGCAGCGCGCTGGTGAAGTATTCGACGAGGCCTTCGCTGATCTTGAGCGCCACATTGCCGATGAAGCCGTCGCAGACGATCACATCCACGTTGCCGGCAAACACGTCGCGGCCTTCCACATTGCCCACGAAATTTAACGGCATCTTCTTAAGGCGGTTGTGCGCCTCGCGGGTGAGCTCGTTTCCCTTCATTTCCTCTTCGCCGATGGAGAGCAGGGCCACGCGCGGCCGCCGCGTGCCGAAAATTACCCGGTAATAGATTTCGCCCATGACAGCGAATTGCTCCAGATGCACGGCCTTGGAATCCACGTTGGCGCCGACGTCGAGCATCACGGAGACTTTGCCCTTCAAGGTGGGGAACGGCGCGGCAAGCGCGGGGCGGTCCACGGCGCTGAGCGTGCCGAGTGTGAAATGGGCAACGGCCATCACCGCGCCGGTGTTGCCGGCGCTGAAAAAACCGTCCGCCTCTCCTTCGCGAACGAGCTTGGCGGCCACATGGACGGAGCTGCCCTTCTTTTTCTTGTATGCCTGGAGCGGGGAATCGCGCATGGTGATGACTTCCGGAGCATGCACGATTTCAATTTGCAGGCCGTGCGCGGGATGCTGGGCCAGTTCGTCCTTCAACACGTTTTGCTGGCCGACAAGCAACACGCGGACCCCGAGCTCGCTGGCGGCCATGACGGCTCCGGCGACCTCCGCCTTCGGGGCGTGGTCCCCTCCCATGGCATCCAGTGCGATGGTGGTCATCGGGCGGCTCAGGGAACGGAAAGGCAGTCTGGAAAGTACGGCGGCTCAGGCCGTGGTGTCAACGACTTCGCGGCCTTTGTAATAGCCGCAGTGCGGGCACACCTGGTGAGGCAGCTTACGCTCGTGACACTGGGGGCACTCGGAATGCGAGAGGGCCACGAGGTGGTCGTGGGCCCGGCGCGAATTCTTCCGCATTTTCGAGTGCCTGCGCTTCGGATTAGGCATACAAACTCCTGTCAGATACCTACTGGAAACCACCATTCTACAGGTTGCGGGAGCGGAATGCCAGCCGGTCGTGACGCTGGCAATTGGCAGTTGCAGGCTTGAGGTGCGGCAAATCAGGGACGCGTGAAGAAAGAATTCGTGGGGCTATTGCTTCTTAGCCCAGGTTTGTTTTACGCGGGCGAGCTGCGCCAGCCGCGGATCAGCGGAGTGTGTCTGGCAGTGGCATTCTTCGTGATTCAAGTTGGCGCCGCACTGCGGGCACAGGCCGCGGCAATCGCTGCGGCAGATGGCCTTCATCGGGATGGCCAGATTCACCTGTTCGGCCAGGGCATCGGCCAGGAAGAAGCCGGGGCCTTCAAAGAAGGCGACGTCCGCCTCATCGTCGTCGAGCTTGGCGTCTTCTTCCGTGCGGATCGTGTCCATGGGACGGTAGAAGAGGTCGAACTCGCGGCTGATTTCTTCGGTGACGGGATCGAGGCAGCGCGCGCACACGAGCTCGATGCGCGTGTGCAACTCGCCGCGCAGGCGGATTTCGCCCTCCACCAGCTCGGCGGTGGCGCGCACCTCGAGCGGATCGATCTGGTGAAACTCCTCCGTGTGGTAATCGACTGTGCCGGGAGGATAAAACTTATGGATGCGGAGCTTGCGGACTGCCAATTCCTTGACGTCGAGGAACATGGCCCTGAGCCGTCCTTTGTTCGCCTGCCGCGAGGCGAAGGCTCATTATAGGCGCCCGGAAAACCGAGTCAAACCAAACCCCGAGTGTCGTAAGCGAATCGGATACGCGCCGCTCTCCACTATAAATCAGCGGAGGACGCCCCGACGAGGCGGCGATGTTCCCGCATCAGGAAGCGGTCGGTCATGCCCGCGATGTAGTCGCACACCACGCGATGCCGCGGCTGCTCGCCGGCGAGCGCGGCGTGCAGAGGGGGCATTTCGCCGGGATGCTCAGTGAAGAAATAGAAGAGCTGTTCGAGAGCCAGGACGCTGCGGTCGCGCTCTTCCACAAGTTCGGGATGATTGTAGAGCCGGCGATGGAGAAAGCTTTTCAGCCCGGAGCACCACGACGCCGCATCCGGGCTGAACCCGGCAAGCTGGAGCGGGAACCGGCGGACGTCGTCGGGAGTAGCCGGCTGATGGGATTCGATGTTCTTTTCCGTGGTGGTGATGAGGTCGGTGGCGAGATGGTCCAGAACGCGCTTGATGGTCTCCAGCAGCTTGAGCTTGACGCGCGCGGCGGGGTATTGCCGGTCGATCTCGCGGTAGATAATGCCGAGGCGCGGCGTCTCTTCCAGGATCATTTCAAGCGGCAGGAGTTCGGATTCCCAGCCGTCGTCGATGTCCGACGTGTTGTAGGCAATTTCGTCCACCAGATCGATCAACTGCGCTTCAAGCGGCGGGCGCAGAGCGGGCTCGAACTCGCTGGCCTCCGGAAATTCCTCCGGCGACCACGAGCGCGAATGTTTGATGATGCCTTCGCGGACTTCAAAGGTGAGGTTCAGCCCCGGAAAATCGAGATAAATCTGCTCGAACTGATCGACGATGCGGAGGGCGTGGAGGTTATGGTCGAAGCGCTCGCCGTGCGCGCGCATCAATTCGTCGAGTTTGGATTCGCCGGCGTGGCCGAACGGCGGATGGCCGATGTCGTGAACCAGCGCCAGGGCTTCCGCGAGGTCGGAGTTGAGGCCGAGCGCTCCGGCGACGGTGCGGGCGATCTGCGCGACTTCCAGCGTGTGCGTCAGGCGGCTGCGGAAATGGTCGGAAAAGCGCACGGTGAACACCTGCGTTTTTTCCTGCAGGCGGCGAAAGGCGCGAGCGTGGATGATGCGGTCGCGGTCGCGGGCAAAGTCGTTGCGGTAGGGGTGTGAGGGTTCGGGATAGCGACGGCCACGTGAGTGGCGGGCGTCCATGGCATATCCCGCAAGCACCATCTCTGGAGGCTCCGGAGCCCGCTAGAAGCGGGCAATCCCGCCTCTGTGGCGGGCGGCAGCGATCAGGAAGCCGGGCCCATCTCCGTGAGCCGCCGGTCCGCCTCTTCGGAAAGAGGCGTATCCGGATAATCCTTTTTCACCTGCTCGTAGAGCTTGGCGGCTTCCGCCGGCTTTGACTTGCGATAGATGTCGGCCAGGTTCATCTGGGCGCGCGCTTTGGGCACGACCGCGGTCGGGTGGTCGATCAGTTGCGTCAGAATCTTTACCGCATCGTCCGTCTTGCCTGCCTGCGTCGCCAAATCGGCCAACTGAAGATTCGCGAGCGAAGCGACTTCCGCATTATTGCTGGAAGTCAGGATTCGCAGATCGCTCATAGCCTTGTCGGTTTCGTTCAGGTGAATCGAGCAGAGCGCGGAGTAGTATCGCGCCATGGTTCCCTGCTGCGTTAGCGAGTAATCCTTGGCCACCTGGTCGAACTTCTTGCGAGCTTCCTGGTATTTGAGCTTTTCCACGACAAAGGTGACTTCGCCGGGCTCTTCTGGCTCGCCCGGTGTGCGGATGCGCGCTACGTAGTTCTGCATGGCGCCATCAAAGGCAACGCTGGCTTTCTGGGCCTGCTGCGCGCTCCAGAAGCGCCATCCGAAGACGGCGGCAAAAACAACAACGAGTACGCCGGCGGCAATCCAGATGTTGCGCGCGTGCGAAAACGCGTATTCTTCGGCTTGAACGACCGTCTCGACAAAGCGGTCGCGCTTGAGTTCCTTCGGGCTTATGTGTCCGGGCACGTCCAGTTCCTCACTTGCCTTGCGGGCCTGTTTAGAAACAGAGAAATGTTACCACAGCGCGGGTAAACGCTACTTGTGCTTCATCACGTACACGCCGTCCCACTGCGGTTCGGGCTCTTCGAGCAGATACTCTTCGCAGCGGTGGTGCAGGATGCGGGCGGGGCCATCGTCGGGCCAGCGCTGGAGAAGCTGCTGGAACAGCGTGGTGGCTTGACGCCAGTCGCGGCGCTTGTAGAAGGCGCGGGCGCGACCGTACGTTTCCACTTTCTCCTGCAATTCCTTGTTTTCACGGAGGCCGGCGAGCTCGTGGATGATTACCGGCTGCTCCTTGCCCTTCACACGGATGATATCCACTTCGCGGTAGAGGAACTCCGGCACGCGCGCGTCCTTGTAGGCAAACTCGCTGAGCAGGACCCGCGTGGCGTATTCCTTGTTCAATCCTTCCAGACGCGAAGCCAGGTTGACGGAGTCGCCGAGAGCCGTGTAGCCGTAACGCAAGTTCGACCCCATGTTGCCGACCGAGGCCACGCCCTTGTTGATGCCGACGCCGATATCGAGCCGCGGGAGTCCCTTCGGCGCCCACTGACGCTGCAGCTCTTCGAGTTTCTGCAGCATGTCGAACGAAGCACGCGCGGCATGGCTGGCTTGTGCCGTGTCTTCAAACGGCGCGCCCCAGAAGGCCATCACGGCGTCGCCGATGTACTTATCGAGCGTGCCTTGATTGCGGAAGATGATGCGCGTCATCTCCGTGAGGTACTCGTTGAGCAGGTCGGCCAAGGCCTGCGCGTCGAGTTTCTCCGAAATGCTGGTGAAGCCACGGATATCGCTGAACAGGATGGTGATTTCCTGTTTGCGCGGCGCGACGCTCTCCGGCCTCGTGAGCACACGGCGAATGACTTCGGGGCTTACGTACTGCTGGAAGGCGCCGCGGACCTTGCGCTTTTCCTTTTCCTCGATCAGCACGCGGTAGAGCGCCACGGCGAGCGTGTTGGTGAGCAGGGTGAGCGCGGGGAGCGAAGCATTGAGCAGCCAGCCGCGGTCAAACGAATACTGCACGAATGCGCCGAACGGTACCCACAGAAACAGGGTGAGCGGCAGATACAGCGGTTGCGCGGTGGCCAGCCACAAGCCCAGCGGAAGTCCGAACAGGAAAATAAAGAATACGTCCAGCAGGAACTCGCGCGTCTCGCGTTCCAGGAACCGCTGGTTCAGGATGTTGTCCACGATGTTGGCGTGGATTTCCACTCCCGGATAGTTGAACGCGCTAAAGGGTGTGGTGCGCAAATCGGCGATGCCGACAGCGCTGGCGCCGACGAGCACGATCTTGTCCTTGAATGTGCCGGGCGCGAACTTCCTATTCACCACGTCCGCGATCGAAACGTAGGGAAACGTGCGCGCTGGGCCACGGTAATTGATATTCACGCGGCCGATGTCGTCCGGCTGCACAATATCCGAGCTGCCGAATTCGATGCTCTCGATGCCGTTCTCGCCGAAGTTCAGGATGATGCGATCATTTGACAGGTCGAGGTAGGAACGCACCACCTGCACGTCGAGAGAAGCGTAGAGGTCCCACTCGGATTTCTTGGCCGCCAGGCCAAAGGGCAGGGCAAGAATGCCTTTGCGCACGACGCCATCGGGATCGGCGAACACGTTGAAGAAGCCCGTGGCGCCGCGGGAGCCGGCCAGCGCATCGCTCAGGATTTTCAGGTTGGCTTCCGCGGCGACGGGGGCCATGCCCAGTTCGTCGTAGTTCTCCATCATGCGGACGTAGCTCTGCTGGCCCTGGGCGGACTTGGCGCTGCGCGCCTGGGGGAACGGGAAATCGCCGATGATCTGCGCATAGCGCTCGATGGTCGCTTTGTCGAGCGTCTGCGCTTCCTGCGGGGACATGAAGAAGAAATTGCCGAGCACGACGCGGCCGAACTTGCGGATCGAATCCGCGAACTGCTGGTCCACGTTGTACTGCCCCTCGATGCGCGCGAGTTCCGCGATCACCTTGGGGTCTACGGTCTCGCCGGCCTTCTGCTGCGCT
>Ga0335079_10004935_pt1 | contig 15345 bp, 11 predicted proteins | sample Lox_Sample_33_FD_206719 | JGI IMG/M metagenome (GOLD analysis project Ga0335079, IMG submission 206719) | Soil microbial communities from Loxahatchee National Wildlife Refuge, Florida, United States - Lox_Sample_3.3 | ecosystem: Environmental > Terrestrial > Soil > Wetlands | place: USA...
CTGCTGCCGTGCCAGGTGCGCGGAACACGCCACGCATTCGGCGAGATGCGCCCGATGCTCCCCTCCCAAATCCAATTCCGTCCCGGGAGGCTTCGAAAGTCGCTTCCAAAACTCCTGACAGTTCATATCAGATCAATACCCTCGCCGGTTTCAGTTCCTTCACACCCTGCGGCGCCCGCTCGCGGTTCAGCTTTTCGAGCAGCAGGGCCCTGGCGCGATGCAATCGCGACCTGACCGTGCCGATGGGGCAACCCAGCGCCACTGCCGCGTCGGCGTAATCCACTTCTTCCAGGTCGCAAAGCACTACTACCTCGCGGTACCTCCGGGGCAATGTGGCCACGGCGCGCCGCAGCCCTTCGATGCTCTCCCGGTAGGTTAAATCGCCCAGGGGGTCCTGTACTACGGCCAATTCCGGCAAGGGCGCGTCTTCCGCATCGGTCTCCAGCGGCACATCCGCCCTGCCACGCTCCAAATGGCGCAGAACCAGCTTGCGGGCGATGCCAAAAAGGTATCCGGACAAAGTCCCCCGGTCCGGGTCGTACCCGCACTCCTTCCGCAGCAACGCCAGAAACACCTCCTGGGTGATATCCTCAGCCACGCTGGCCGAGGCGCTCAAATGTAAGATAAAGCGGTAGATCGCTCCCTGACGACGCCTGTACAGCCCGAGGAAAGCCGCCTCATCGCCGCTGCGGATGCGCAACAAGACCTCCTCATCTGATTCCAGCGGCCCCGGCATCATGAATACTCACTCATAGTTCTTTTTCCCAACATAAAAGTTCCTTGATTCGCCACAATACGGGATTATCCGTACACTTTGTGCCAATGATAACTATCTACAACATCATTTTGGTACTTTACCCATAGTACCCATAGGTCTATGATCGATGATACATGACTGGATTTGAACTGGCTCACGCACCTGCGAGTGACGAACTCGCTTTACTTCGGAGGAGAGTTGCGGAGCTGGAAGCGGAAATCGAGCGGCATAAACGCAACGGGGCAGCCGCCGAAGAACGCTTCAAGCGCCTGGCTGACGCTTCACCCGTAATGATCTGGGTCTCCGGACCGGACGCCCTGATTAACTACTTTAACCGGTCGTGGCTGGAATTTCGCGGCCGAACCCTCGAGGAGGAAAGTGGCAACGGTTGGACGGAAGGATTGCACGCCGACGACCGCAACCTTTCCATGGAAACGTACCTGAAATCTTTCTCGGCGCGGCAACCTTTCCGCATGCAGTATCGCCTGCGCCGCGCCAACGGCGAATACAGTTGGGTGGAGAACCGCGCCGCGCCATACTACGACGGCGACGGCCGGCTGGGCGGATTTACCGGATCCGTGGTTGATGTGAGTGATAGGCGCGCATCCTCCTACACTCCCGACGAGGAAGCGATTCGCATGGTGTTTTCGCTGACCGAGCGGGAGCGCCAGGTGCTGGTTTTGATTGCGCAAGGTCTTTCCACCAAGAAGGCTGCCGCGCAGTTGGGCATCAGCTACAAGACCGCCGACTCCCATCGCAGCCGGATTCTTGAGAAGTTGGGAGTGCACGAAACCGCCAGTATGGTCCGTTATGCCATCCGGGCGGGCTTGATCGCGCCCTAGATGCCCGTTTCGCATCCCCGATTTTCCTGGCTATAGTAAAGTCGTGGGCAGTAGTGTGCTCATTCTCGGGGCCGGAGTTGCCGGTTTGACCGCCGCGAGGGTTCTCGCCCAAGGTGGTGTTTCCGTCCGCGTTCTGGAAGGTCGCCGGCGCATCGGCGGCCGCATCCACACGCTTCACGAAGCCGGTTTCGACGCACCCATTGAATTGGGCGCCGAATTCGTGCATGGAAAGCCGCCGGAAATCTTTGGCGCCGTCGATGCCGGTATTCTCCGGGCTGTCGAAACCGGGGGTGACGACTGGTGCTTCCGCGAGGGCGGGCTGGAGCGGCCGGACGCTGTCTTCCAATCCACCGAACGCCTGACCGCCGGCCTTGCCGATGCGCCGGAGCAATCTTTCGCGCACTTCCTGGAAGCGCAGGCAGCCGGCGAGGAAGCGCGCCGCTGGGCCGCCGGCTACGTTGAAGGCTTCCACGCCGCCCGGCCGGATGAGATCAGTGTCCAAAGCCTGGTAGTTGCGAATCGCGCGGAAGATGCCATTGAAGGCCACCGCAGCTTTCGTCTGGCCTGGGGATACGGCGCGTTGTTGGAATGGCTGGGTATGGCCTCCGCGCTGGTCGAAATCCGCCTGGATGCCGTAGCCGGCGCGGTGGCGTGGCGCCGCGGCCGCGTCGAGATAGCAGCCACCGTTTCCGGCCGCCCCGAGCGTTTTCGCGCCCAGCGCTGCATCTGTACGCTTCCGCTGGGCGTACTCGCCGCTGGCGCGGTGAAGATTGAGCCTGAGCCCGCGACCCTTCGCGCCGCGCTGGTTGGCCTCGCCATGGGCCATGCGGCGCGCATGACGCTGCGCTTCCACCGCCGGGTGTGGCAGGATCGGAAGCAGCTTCGCAGCCTTGGTTTTCTGTTTTCGCAAGAGCCATGGATGCCCACCTGGTGGACCACAGCTCCCGGCGATGCGCCGCTGATCACCGGTTGGGTGGGCGGACCGCGAGCGGAAGCGTCCCCGGAAGACCCCGCGGCGTGGCTCGATCCGGCGCTGGCCACGCTCGGCAAGCTGTTGGGCCACCCGCCCAATACCCTCCGTTGCGAACTGGTGAGCTGGCATGCGCATAACTGGACCGCCGACCCGTTCGCGCGCGGTGCTTACACGTATGTCCGCGTGGGCGGCCTCGACGCGCAGCGCAGTTTCGGCCTGCCGGTAGAGGACACGTTGTATTTCGCCGGAGAAGCCGCCGCCCTCGGGGGCCACTGGTCCACCGTCCACGGCGCCATGGCCTCGGGTGAGCGCGCCGCCCGCCTGATTCTGGACAGCCATGGCTGTTGATCGTGTAGATTATAAGTGCGCCCGGCACTCATGCAGAAAGATTTCATACAACAGACGATCCGCATGGCAGCAGAGAACGTGCATCGCGGCGGCGGACCGTTTGCCGCGCTGGTAGTGAAGGACGGCATTGTCATCGCCACCGGCTGCAACCAGGTGACGCGCAGCAACGATCCCACCGCCCACGCCGAAGTGATGGCCATCCGCGAGGCCTGCCGCGTGCTCGGCGATTTTCAACTCACCGGCTGCGATCTTTACAGCTCCTGCGAGCCGTGCCCGATGTGCCTGGGGGCGATCTTCTGGGCGCGCCCCGAGCGGGTTTTTTTCGCCGCCACGCATGCCGACGCGGCCGCCGCCGGTTTCGACGACACGTTCATCTATCGCCAGATCGCCGTCCCTCACTCCGAGCGATCCATTCCCATGATGCACGTGATTGATCCGCAATCCGCTCGTCCGTTTGAAGAATGGGTGAGCCTTCCGCACAAGGCGGAGTATTAAAGACCTGCCTGAAGACGTGCAGCCGTTTTAGTGGGGCAGGTTGGTAACCTGCGGCGGGTTGGTAACCCGCTCTTGGCGCCGGTTACCAACCGGCGCGCAGGATGCCATCCTGCCCCACGCGAAATCTCCTCATCCCGCTAACTGCCGCAGCACATAGGGCAGAATTCCGCCGTAGCGGTAGTATTCCACTTCCTGCGGCGTGTCCACCCGAACTTTCACAGGGAACGTTTTCTCCGTGCCGTCGTCGGCCACGGCGCGCACGTTCGCCTGCCGGCCGCCGCCATCGAGCGCCGCCGGGATGCCCTCGATGGAGTAGGTTTCCTTGCCGGTCAGCCCGAGGCCCGCGGCACTCTGGCCGCCGGTGAATTCGAGCGGCAGCACACCCATCCCTACCAGGTTGGTGCGGTGGATGCGCTCGAAGCTCTCGGCGATTACCGCGCGCACTCCCAATAGCGCGACGCCCTTGGCGGCCCAGTCGCGCGAAGAGCCGGAGCCGTATTCCTTGCCGGCCACAATGAGCAGCGGCACGCCTTCCTTTTTGTATTCGAGCGACGCGTCGTAGATGAACATCTGCTTGCCGTCCGGCACGTGAACGGTCCACGGCCCCTCGGTGCCGGGAGCGAGCTGGTTGCGCAGCCGCACGTTGGCCAGCGTTCCGCGCACCATCACTTCGTGGTTGCCGCGGCGCGCGCCGTAGGAGTTGAAATCCTTAGGTCCGACTCCAAGGGAGATGAGATATTTGCCGGCCGGGCTGTCCTTGGCGATCGAGCCGGCGGGCGAAATGTGGTCGGTGGTCACCGAATCGCCCAACAGGGCAAGGACGCGCATGCCCGCCATATCGGCGATGGAAGTGGCCGGGTCCGCCATCTCGTCGAAGTACGGCGGCTTCTTAATATAAGTGGACTGCTCGTCCCATTGGAACGTATTTCCGGTGGGCACCGGCATGGATTGCCAGTTGGCGTCACCATCGAACGCATGCGCGTATTCATGCTCGAACATTCCCTGATCGATGGCGCTGCGCACGGTCTCGCGCACCTCTTCATTGGACGGCCAGATGTCGCGCAGGTAGACCGGTATACCTGCGGAATCGCGGCCCAGCGGGTCGTGGGCCAGGTCGATATCCACCGTGCCCGCGAGCGCGTATGCCACCACCAGCGGCGGCGACGCCAGATAGTTGGCCTTCACCTGCGGGTTTATGCGGCCTTCGAAGTTGCGGTTGCCGCTGAGCACCGCCGCCACCACCAGGTTCCCCTGCTGCACGGCTTGCGCCACCGGCTCCGGCAGCGGCCCGCTGTTGCCGATGCAGGTGGTGCAGCCGAAACCCACCAGGTGAAATTTCAACTCTTCCAGGAAAGGCAGGAGTCCGGCTTTGCGGTAATAGTCCATCACCACCTTGGAACCGGGCGCGAGACTGGTCTTCACCCATGGTTTGACCGCCAGGCCCCGCTCCACTGCCTTTTTCGCGAGCAAGCCCGCGGCCAGCATCACCGAGGGATTCGACGTGTTGGTGCAACTGGTGATGGCGGCAATCACCACCGAACCGTTGGCCAGGTTGCCTTTGTATCCGTTAATTTGTAAATGGGCGGATTTCTTCCCGTCGCCGAACGCCGTGGAGAAGTTCTTGCGCACATCCGGCAGCTCCACCCGGTCCTGCGGGCGCTTGGGCCCGGCCATGGAAGGCACCACGGTCGCCAGATCGAGGTCGAGCGTATCGGCGTATTGCGGATCGGGCGTGGAGTCCGTGCGGAACAGCCCCTGCTCGCGGGTATAAGTCTCCACCAGCGCAATCAGGTCCTGAGGGCGGTTGGTGAACTTGAGATACGCCAGCGTCTCCTGGTCAACCGGGAAGAAGCCCATGGTGGCGCCGTACTCCGGCGCCATATTCGCCACGGTGGCGCGGTCGGCCAGGCTGAGCGCGCTCAGGCCGGTTCCGTAGAATTCCACGAATTTGCCCACCACGCCTTTTTTGCGCAGCATCTGGGTGATGGTGAGCACCAGGTCGGTCGCGGTGCAGCCTTCCGGTAGCCGTCCGTGCAGCTTGAACCCTACCACCGGCGGCAGCAGCATGGAAATCGGCTGGCCGAGCATGCAGGCTTCGGCCTCGATGCCGCCCACGCCCCAGCCCAGCACGCCCAGTCCGTTGATCATGGTGGTGTGGGAGTCCGTGCCCACCAGCGAATCGGGGTACGCCACGCCTTCGGAGCGGAACACCACTGACGCCAGATATTCGAGGTTCACCTGGTGGACGATGCCGGTGTCGGGCGGCACTACGCGGAAATTACGGAAAGCCGTCTGCCCCCAGCGCAGCAGCATATAGCGCTCGCGGTTGCGCTGGAACTCCAGCAGCGCGTTGACGTCGAAAGCGTCTGGGGAGCCGAAGCGATCCACCTGCACGGAATGATCGATCACCAGGTCGGCGGGCATCAGCGGGTTGGCGCGTCCGGGGTCCCGGCCCATGGCGGCAAGGGCGTCGCGCATGGCGGCCAGGTCCACCACGCACGGCACGCCGGTGAAATCCTGCAGCAGCACGCGCGCCGGCATGAAACTGATCTCTTTCGGCTGTCCGGAAGCCGCGCCGCGCGCCACATATTCGATATCGGCGGCGGAAACGCGCCGGCCGTCTTCCTGGCGCAGCAGGTTTTCCAGCAGAATTTTCGTCGAAAACGGCAGGCTGCCGAGGTCGCCGATACCGTGCTCCTCGAGCGCGGCCAGGCGGAAATAGCGATACTCACGGTTGGCGGCGCGCAGCATCGATGCCGCGCCAAAACTGTTTGTGGACATTAATTTGATTATAGGCTTGGAACGCTATAAACCTTCTCCGCCACCCCGCCGATTGTCCTGTTGTTATGGCGGATGTTGCCACTCCCCCGGCGGATATGAGGTGCCCCGGCGCCCTTTCCGCTTTTGTACGGAACTACGAGCGGGATAGAGCGGATGCGATGGAAAAACTTCGTGACTGGCTGTCGGACGATCGTGACGGGTTCTATCGCGCGGCCGTCGAAGTCCTGCGCGCGGAAGACGACTCTCGCGGGTTGCGCAGCGTCCTGGGGCTGTTGATTGGCGACGGTCTCATTGAGGAGGCGCTTTGCGACGAAGAGCTCAGCCTTCGCGAAGCGGCCAAGATCGCCCGGCTGGCCATTCAGATGGAGCCTCAACTGGAAATCCGTCTGGCCCGCCAGTTGGCGGGAAGCGTGGAAGACTGCGGGCAAGCCGCGGTGGTGGCGCATGCCGTGCGGCTCATTTCAGTGTTGGCCGAAGTCTCCGACGGCAGCCGCATTCTTCCCAGCCTGGCGCGCCTGCTGCACAGCGGGAACCCTCAGCTGCGCTCCAAAGCCGTCCTCATGATGGCCCGCGGAAACCGCAGCACCAACTGGGTACAGAGCCGGATGGCCGATCCCGACCCGCGCATAAGGGCCAATGCCTTGGAAGCCCTTTGGGGAATGGACAACTGGCACGCGCGCAGGCTGCTGGCCGCCGGTGCCCGGGACAGTAGCAACCGCGTCGTGGGGAATGCGCTCTTCGGGTTGTACCGGCTGGGCGAAAGCTCCGTCTTGCTGGAAGTCACGAAGCTGGCGAGCCATGCCTCCCCCGCGTTCCGTGTTACCGCGGCCTGGCTGATGGGTGAAATGGGCGACGAGCGGTTGCGGGCGCCGCTGGTGCAGCTCATGCGCGACCCCGTGCCGGCGGTTCGTTCGCGCGCCTTCAAAGCACTGGGCCGCCTCAAGGAGCAGGCTGCCTTGGCGCCATCCGCTGCCGCCGCGCTTTGCCGGATCTCGGGCGTGTTCCAGAAGCCCGACGCCACCTGTCAGAAAGGCGCGCGCAAGCTGTATGCCGGGGTTACCATGCCGGATGGCAAGGGCCATATCAAGATCCTTCCCACCCAGTTCCACCTGTGGGAGGATGGATCGCCGCTGCTGGGCTACTCCGTGGCGGAGCGCCAGGCACCAGACGCGATGTCGGTGGTCTTCGTGATTCCGAGGGCCCTTCCTTCCACCGAGACTCCCTGGATAACGGCTGCTTCGAACTGTCTGAACTGGAAGCGGCCCTCCGACCTGTGGGCCTATTTGGCTTGGGCTGGGCCGCACCAGCAGGACGCGGCCGGTGCAGCGGAGGAAGCCCTGTCGTTCGGCGCCAACCCGCAATCGTTGACCGCCGCGCTTGCCGCCTTTTCCACGCGCGACCAATGTTCCGACCTCTGGCGAAGCATATTGCGAGCGGTGAAATCTCCCGCTAAAGCGGGACGAGGGAAACGGCACGTTCTTGTTTACTGCCATCAGGCGGCGGAGGGCGATCCCGGTGACGACCTGGCAAACGCCCTCCGTTCGCCGGACGCCTCTGTGCAAGTCATTTCGGCCGCACCCAATCCGGAGTTGCAGGAGCTATGCCGGCGTACCTGTACCAGCCTGGTCAGCGTGGAAACGCCCGAAGCGGCGGTGCAGGCGATCGAGCAGGCTTATCTCAGCCTGCTGGCGCGGTATGAGATCACTTATCAGGCAGCTTCACCCGGAGCGCAGCTCTTGGAGATCCGGGTTCGGTCGCCGGAAGTTTGTGGGGCGGTGACACTGCCGGAGCCGCCGCTCACGCCATAGGCGCGCCTCAATCTTTCCAATCCATCGCCAGGCGCACGAGGGTACGGACCGGCAACCCGGTGGGTCCTTTGGCGAGAAACGGCTTGGCGTCATCCAGCCAGGCGGTGCCGGCAATGTCCAAGTGGACCCAGGGCGTATTTTCGGCGAACTCTCGCAGGAAAATGGCCGCCGTGATGGCGCCTCCCCAGCGGCCACCGACATTGGCCAGGTCGGCGAAAGCGCTCTTGAGGTAGTCCTTGTAATCATCTTCGAGCGGCATGGGCCACATGCGCTCGCCTTCCGCTTTGGCGGCGCCGAGCACGCGGTCACGCATGGTGTCATTGTTGGCAAACAGGCCCACGTTCAGGTGCCCCAACGCCACCACAATGGCTCCGGTCAGCGTGGCGGCGTCCACCATGTGGGTGCAGCCTTGCTGCCGCGCGTAGGCCATGGCATCTGCCAGAATCAGGCGGCCTTCCGCGTCGGTATTGATCACCTCGATGGTTTTTCCGGACATTGCGGTGACGATATCGCCCGGCCGCTGCGCACGGCTGCCCGGCATGTTCTCCACGCAGGGAACGAAGGCCGTCACCGGAATGGCCGGCTTCAGTTGCGCGATAGCGCGCATCGCTCCTATCATGGCCGCACCGCCGGCCATATCGTATTTCATCTTCTCCATGCCGTCGGCCGGCTTGATGGAAATGCCGCCGGTGTCGAAGGTGACGCCTTTGCCCACCAGCCCCAGATGAGTTTTCCCGTTGGCCGCGGCGGGGCGGTAGCGGATCACGATCAGCGCGGGCGGTTCGGCGCTGCCCTGCGCCACGCCGAGCAGCGAGAACATGCCAAGCTGCTCCATGCGCTCGCGGTCCAGCACCTCGCATTCCAGCCCGAACTCCGCTGCCATCTGGCGCGCGGCTTCGGCCATGCGGGTGGGTGTCATGCGATTGGCGGGCTCGTTGACCAGCTCGCGCGTGAAGTTCTGCGCCTCGGCCAGAATACGGCCGCGGGTTACCGCGTCATCCAGGCTATCCGCACCCGCCGGCGCAGCCACGGTGAACTGGTCCATCGATTTCTTGTCGTTGCCGGTCTTGTATCGGTCCGGCTCGAAATTGCCGAGCAGGGCGCCTTCCAAGGCGGCGGAAGCGAAGTCGTCGGCGGCGTAATCTCCTTCCAATGCCACGGCGGCCGATTTTATGGATTTTCCATTGAGGTGGCGGACGGCCGCGCCGATCAGCTTGCGAAGCTCGGCCGAATTGAACTTTTCCGCCTTGCCCGCGCCCGCCAGCAGCACGCGCTCCGCGGCCATGCCGGCCGGGTGGTGCAGCAGCGTGAATTCCAGCGGTTTGCCGGAAACTTCGCCGCCTTCGGCCAGCAGCGCCGCGCCAAAACGGCTCTCCTTCCGTCCTTCGAAAACCGGCACGATCAAAGCGCCGGCGGCAATCTGGTCCAGTGGTTTGCGTTCAATGGCAATCTGCATCAATACGATTGTAGCTGCGAGCCATGAGCTAAACGAAGGTCGCAGCTTGTATACTGTTTTCCTATGCTCAAACGCGTGCTCCTGGGTCTGCTGTTATTCCTTGTGGTCGTGATTGCCGGCGGGGCCACGTGGCTGCTCTTGCGCAAGCCGGCGGAGACGCCCGCGGCGGATATCAAGGTGCCCATGACAGCCGAGCGCATCGCCCGGGGCAAGTACATTTTCGAAAATCTGGCCGATTGCGGCGGCTGCCACTCCCAGCGCGATTTTTCACGCGTAGCCGGGCCGGAGGTGCTGGCCGGGCGCGGCCGCGGCAGCGTGCTCTCCGACCTGCTGCAGGGCATGCCCGGAACAGTGGTCGCGCCAAACATTACGCCGGACGCGGAGACCGGCATTGGGACGTGGACGGATGGCGAAAAGATTCGCGCCATTCGCGACGGCGTCGATCGCGACGGCCGGGCCTTGTTTCCCATGATGCCGTATACCGAATACCGGCGCATGAGCGACGAAGATGTGCAGGCGGTGGTGGCGTTCCTGAATTCTCTCCCGCCCGTGCGCAACCCGCTGCCGGTGACGCAATTGAAATTTCCAGTGAACGTCTTCATCAAATTCGCGCCGCAACCGGCTGGTACGGTGCCGCCGCCCGATCGCGCTGACGTCATCCGCTATGGCGAATACCTGGTGACGGTAGGCGGCTGCGCCGATTGCCACACTCCGATGAACCAGGGCAAGCCGTTGCCCGGCATGGAATTGGCCGGCGGCCAGCCGTTTGTGACCAACCTGGGCACCGTCGTGACCGCCAACATCACGCCCGACGCCGATACCGGTATCGGCAAATGGAGCGAAGATTTCTTCCTCAAGAAGTTCGCCGATTACCGCGAGTACGCCGAGCAGGGTCCGCCGCCTTCCCCGGGTCCGCCGGCATTCACGCTCATGCCGTGGCTGTCGATGAGCCACTTGTCCACCGGCGACCTGAAGGTCATCTACGCGTATCTGCGCACTGTCAAACCGGTGCGCCATTACGTGGAACACCATCCGGAGACATCCCGGTAACGCCGGCGGTCCTGCCGCCGGCGTGCAGTGCCCTATATGTCTGGTAGCCCGCCGCCGCCAGCAACATGACGATCACCACCTGCAGCGTTCCCGAGGGCAGAAAAGCATAAAACGGCGTCAAAGCAAACACCGCCGCCGCGCGCGCCGCGGCGAAGCGCGATTGGCCGGACCAGAATAGCAGCGGCAGAAACAGGACGCCATCGGAAATGGTGTTGTGCGGGGCGATCAACGTCCCGCCTGCCAGCACGGCGGCCACGGCCAACTCCAGCTTCCCCGCCGCGATCAGGTACCAGCACAGCAGCGCCACCGGAATGGCGCACGCGATCGCCCAATTCCACTGATAGCGAAACAGTCCAGCCAGATTGACCATGTTCCAGGGATAGGGGTGCAGCCGCGGGTCGCCGAGCGCCGTCCAATATCGGCGCGGCCAGCCGGCGCCGTAAGCCGCGAACGAGATCGCCAGAAACACCGCGCCTGTGGCCAGCGCGCCCATCGCCGTGCGCCACCACCGCCGATGCACGATCAGCAAAGGCAGCAGCAGCAGCAAATGAAATTTGATGGCGCAAACGCCGAACAGAATGCCGGCCAGCCAAAAACGGCCCTTCCGCAGCAGCAGATACGCGCCCGTGGCCGCCGCCAGCACAAAAGCCACGTCCTGGCCGACGTTGAAACTGGTGGCGACCGGCAGAAACCAGGCGCAGCCGGCGAGGTGTGCCAATCGGTCGCCCGGCCACAGCCACAGAAATACGCCCAACGCTGCGAGCCCGAGCACCCGCCAGATAAAGATCGCCGCCGCGAACGGCAGTTGTGCCAGCGGCCACATCAGCACGGCATAGAAGGGCGGCTTGATGAAGATCAGATTGTCGATATGGCAGCCCGTGGCCCGGTCTTCCGCAGCGAAAACGGCCTCGGGTGAATATGTTTGGGGCGTGCCGGCCAGCTTGCCGCCGGCATAAAAAGCCGAAAAATCGGTGGTGCACACGCTGAGGTCGCGCGGCATCCTGACAAACCTCCAGCCCCAGAAGCCGATGCCCGCCGCCGCAACCAGCAGCAACAGGGCGCGTCTCAGCGGAGTACGGAAAGCCACGCCTCATGTTACCTTGCGGTACGCTGGAGATGGAATTATGATCCCGCTCGCCGCCGCTTTTTTTGCCGCCATCCTGCCCAATGCCGCGGTGCTTCAGCCCGTGGTCAACATGTACTCCAAGCCCACCGAAGACGCCGATGTGGTCTCCCAAGCCATCTACGGCGTCAATGTGGGCGTGCTGGAGCACCACGAAGGCTGGGCGCGCATCCGCACACCTGACGATTACACTGGTTGGGCGCCGCTGGCGTCGCTGAAAATCGGCGTGCCTTACGCCGCCGAAGGACGCGTCGCGCAGGTGATCAGCATGTTTGCCCACATCTATCGCGAAGCCAGCGTCACCCGCCACGCTCCGCTGCTGACGGTGCCGTTCGAAGCGAAGTTGGAGATCACGGCCGATGGCGCCGAGAACCGCTGGCTGGAGGTGCGGCTGGTGGATGGCCGTACCGGATGGGTGCAAACCGGCGACGTGGCGTTCGACCGCAAGCCCGTTTCGACCGCGGAGATGCTGGCGCTGAGCAAGAAATTTCTTGGATTGCCGTACACCTGGGGCGGCACCTCCAGCTACGGCTATGACTGCTCCGGTTTCATGCAGATGCTGGAACGGCAGCGCGGCGTGCTGATGCCGCGCGATGCGCAGCCGCAGGCGGATTGGAGCGGTGTGGCGCCGGTCTCACGCCAGAACCTGGAGCCGGGCGACCTGCTCTATTTCGGCGGCTCCGACAAGCGCATTACCCATACCGGCATGTACCTGGGCGAAGGCAAATTTATCAACGCCACCACCTACCAGACGCCGATGGTGCGCATCGACGATCTGAGCGACCCGCATTGGGTAAAGCTGCTGGTGGCTATGCGGAGGGTCAAATGAACCGCAGAGATTTTGTGAAAAGCACGGTCGCACCGGCGGTCTTGCCGGCGGCGTTAGCCGCGGCCGGCCAGGAGGCTGCTACGTTTGAAGCCAGGATTGTCCGCCTGAACCTGCGCCACACCTGGACCACCACCATGTCGTCGAGCGCCTATCGGGAAACCGTGCACACCACGTACACGCGCGGCGGCATTACCGGCCACGGCGAAGGCGCGCCCATCGTCCGTTACCACGAAGATCCCGCGGGCGCGCTCAAGGCCGCCGAATCGGTTCGCGATCTGCTGCTCTCCGCGAATCCCATGCAATTCTCCAAGGTGATGGCGGAAGTGTTTCACCGCGTCAAAGGCGAGTGGGCCGGCAAAGCCGCGGTCGATATCGCCCTCATGGACTGGGTCGGCCAGAAGCTGGGCATTCCGCTTTATTCCTATTTCGGACTGGACCCCAGGGACACGCCGCTGACCACTTTTTCGATCGGCATCGATACTCCCGAGATCACCAGACAGAAAACCCGCGAGGCGGATGAGTTTCCGATTCTGAAAGTGAAGGTGGGTCTGGATACCGACGAGCCGACCATCGAAGCCGTTCGCAGCGTCACCTCCAAGCCGCTGCGCGTGGACGCCAATGAAGGCTGGAAAGATAAGGAAGAGGCCGTGCGCAAAATCAACTGGCTGGCAACGAAGGGCGTGGAATTCATCGAGCAGCCCATGCCGGCGGAGATGATCGAGGAGACCGCCTGGGTGCACGAACGCGTTCACATCCCGATCATTGCCGACGAAGCCTGCCAGCGCGCCAGCGACATTCCCAAGCTTAAGGGTGCATTCGACGGCGTCAACGTGAAGCTGGACAAGAGCGGCGGCATGTTGGAGGCCTACCGCATGATCTCGATCGCCAAATCGCTGGGCATGAAAACCATGCTGGGCTGCATGGTTTCAAGCTCCTGCTCGGTGACCGCCGCGGCGCATCTGTCGCCGCTGGTGGACTATGCCGATCTCGACGGCAACCTGCTGATCGCCAACGACCCGTTCCACGGCGTGCGCGTGGAGAAGGGCAAGCTGATCCTGCCTAACGGGCCGGGGCTGGGGCTTACGAAAGCGTAGGGATTATTTGCCCGGGCCGGAAGGTTAACTATCGCCGGCGGCAAGACCAACGGCGTTACCGTAGGTCCGCTCCAAACTCGTAAGTCCGCCCCGCCTGGGCCTGGAATTTAACTTCCTTGCCGGCATACCGCAGTGTGACCGGGTTGGATTCGTGCGCCTGAATTGTGGTGCGGGTCAATTTGCCGCCGGCCCATGCGAGCGCTACTTCCATGCCGCCGCGGGCGCGCAGGCCGGTCACCGCGCCATTGGGCCAAGCCGAGGGCAGGGCGGGGAGCAGGTGCAGAAAAGCGGACTCGCCCGTCTCCACCGGCGTGAGGCTGGTCTCGGTTCCGTACGGGTCCTGGCTTTGCAGCAGCATCTCCGTTATGCCCGCCGCGGCGCCGAAGTTGCCGTCAATCTGGAACGGCGGGTGGGCGTCGAACAGGTTGGGGAACAGACCGGCGTGCGCCGGCTTCTCCGATGCCGGTGTGATCAGGTTGCGCAGGATTCTGTAAGCGTGGTCGCCATCCAGGAAGCGCGCCCACAGATTCAGCTTCCAGGCCAGCGACCACCCGGTGGCCGCGTCGCCGCGGAAAATCAGCGACTGCCTCGCGGCTTTGAACAGTTCCGGCGTGCCGTACGGCGTGATCTCCGAACCCGGGTAGACGGCCCACAGGTGCGACACGTGGCGGTGCTGGTTCTTGGGGTCGTCCTTGTCTTCCATCCACTCCTGAAGCTGGCCATATTGGCCGATCCGGCCGGGCGCGATCTGGTTGCGCAGCGAGGTCAGCCGGTCGCGCAGCCCGGCATCTACGCCCAAAATCCGGCTGGCGGCGATGGTCTCGCCGATCAGCGTGCGCACAATCTCGCGATCCATCGCCGGCCCCATCACCAGGCCGCCCTGCTCGGGCGAATTGCTGGGACCGGTGATTAACAATCCCGATTGAGGGTCCTTGACGAGCGTGTCCACGAAAAACATCGCCGCGCCCTTCATCAGCGGGTACGCCGTGTCGCGCAGGAATTGGCGGTTGCCGCCGAACAGGTAATGTTCCCAGAGATGCGTGGAAAGCCATGCGCCGCCGGTCTGCCAGATGCCGTGGTTGGAGGCGTTAATCGGTGCGGTGCCGCGCCACAGGTCGAAATTATGATGCAGCACCCAACCGTTCGCGTTGTAGTGCTCTTTGGCGGTGACGGCGCCGGATTGCGCCAGATCCTTCAGCGCGTCGAACAGTGGCAACTGGCATTCGGCCAGATTGTCCTCCTCGGCCGGCCAGTAGTTCATTTCGGTGTTGATGTTGTCGGTATATTTGCTGTCCCACGGGGGATTGTTGGATTCGTTCCACAGCCCTTGCAGATTGGCCGGCTGCCCGCCGGGCCGGCTGGAGGAAATCAGCAGGTACCGTCCGTACTGGAACACCAGCGCCACCAGCGCCGGGTCGTTGCCGGCGGCGAAGTCGGAAATGCGCTGGTCGGTGGGATTGGAAGCGGCAGGTGAGGTGCCCAGGTCTAACGTCACACGGTGGAACAGCGGCTGGTAGTCGGCCAGGTGTTCGGCGCGTAGGGCGTCGAAACTCCGGTTGCGCACGGCGAACAGAGTTGCGTCGTTGCGGGCCCTGGGATTGGCGGTTACGTCTCTGTAGTTCTTGAAGTTGGTGGCGCCGGTCAGAATCAGGGTGGTGGATGTGGCGCCGTGGATCATGATTTCGTGTCCGTGGGTGAGCCTGCCACCATCGGTTTCGACGGCCAGCCGAGCCTCATAGCCGATGGCGCCGTTTTCGATTCCGCCGGACATCGAGAGAGTTCCATCGGG
>Ga0335079_10004936_pt1 | contig 15344 bp, 14 predicted proteins | sample Lox_Sample_33_FD_206719 | JGI IMG/M metagenome (GOLD analysis project Ga0335079, IMG submission 206719) | Soil microbial communities from Loxahatchee National Wildlife Refuge, Florida, United States - Lox_Sample_3.3 | ecosystem: Environmental > Terrestrial > Soil > Wetlands | place: USA...
TGGAGGAGGACTTCGTCGGAGGCGTAGTTTTCAGCGATGGATACCCTCTCAGGGACCGGATCCACGGGTCATGCCCAACGGGGTTATACGTTAGACCTTCCCTCCGCCACCACCGCCTCCACTGCTGCCGCTACCACCGGTAGAGCTGCATTTGATGCACATCCCTATCCTGAACAGCCCGGCACTGACGGCAGCCAAGGCTTCGTCGGAGAGTGCATCCGAGGGTTTCGCCGGAAGCACGATATTGATCACGTCTCGGGTGTTCTCGACAGCCTTAATCACGATATCCGCCGGAACCTGGACGCCCTCCGCAAGAAGGGCACCGCGGGGATCGGCCAACAACTTCTCGCGAAACGCCGGGTCGGTCCAGGCTTTCCTGATCGCTTCGGCGTAACCTCGGTGCAACTCGCTCGAATCAAATTGACTCATACGTCAGGCTCTCCTCAGACAGAAATTGGAGTCGAACAGGAATTATTTCAGCGACTCAACGGTCCACGACGAATCGCGAACCGGCGCCGCGCTTATGTCACTCAGGATTTGCCCTATGGATTCTCCTGCTGAGCTCAGTATACATCCAAATCGTGGCTGGCAACAACCACTAAGAGAAACAACCGTTCTTACGATGATGAGCCAAAGCTAACAGTGGTGGGCGGCGCAAGAGAACGCCTCTCGATGGAAGCGCCGCTTCCGCAATACTTCGCCACGCTACGCTCCGCCTCGCAGACCTGCATCAATAACCGCTCCGGATCATCCGCTGCGTCGATTTGACTCAGTAGGTCGTGCATGAATTGGGCCTCTGCCAGCGCCTCAGATGTTATATCGCAGAAACTCACGATATGCGGCGGCGCGAATTGCAGATAGGTCCCCGGCCGTACACACCGCAGGGGTACAGAGCGTAGGGAAACATTCATGGTGCTAGGGCGCGAACGCGAGCACATCCCTACCCGTGGCGATTTTGATCTGATCCTGCTGCTGTTCGGTCAGCTTGATCGTCAGTTTGCCGCCTGCCATGGTGTGGCCTCCGGTTTATTCAATTGGAAGATGTGACTACCCAATGCCCGACGTTGTGGCACGTATCGCAGGCAAGTTGCCAGCCAAGTGTGCAAAACCGAGTGCGCAAAGGGGTTGGAGATCATGCTCTCCTCTGTCCGGGCAAGATTGGTCGCGGCGAGAGTTATTGCGCGTGAGAACCTAGACGCTTAATGATCATATCGAAGCGTGCTGATCCCAAAGCAATGTTCTCCAGCATTGCCGGGTTAAGTTCGTCAAGGTCCTCTCCGGCTTCTCCCTGCTCCGCTCTTTGTGCGGCAGTCATGCGGTTGGTCGCAGCGCGAAGGCGCTCCGCCAGAAAAGTCGCAACCGAAAGATAAAACCGCGAGGCAAATCCCAGGTCCTTCTCCAGCTTGGCGTAAAGTGCGGGCTTGGGAACGGCCAAAACTTGTGATTCCACGGCCGCTTTCACGCTCGCCGACGGGGGGTGGGCGTCAACGAAGGATATCTCGCCGACGATTTCACCCGCTGACAACCGGGCTATCTCGACGGTGCCGGAGTAGACCTGAAGCTGGCCATCAATGAGGATGAACACCGAATCCATGGGGACTCCACGCTGAATGATCACGGTGCCCGAGCCGATGGATCGGAGCGTGCCGGCCGCCGCAAGCCAACTCACATCGGTATCATCGAGAATGCCGAGAATGTACAGTGCCTTTCGCATGAACCCTCCGCATCAACTGAGCTGCCGGTTGGCCATCTGACCGAAGAGACCACCCTGGGCCATCAACTCGTCGAATGACCCCGACTCCACAAGAGCGCCCTTGTCGAGAACATAAATTCGATCTGCCCGCATCACCGTCGAGAGACGATGGGCAATGACCACGCGGGTGGCGTTGAGCGCTTTGAGGCTTTGACTCACTATGGCCTGCGTGCGGTTATCGAGGGCGCTGGTGGCCTCGTCAAAGAGCATGATCCGCGGGCGGTGGACGATGGCGCGCGCGATCAGCAGGCGTTGGCGCTGCCCGCCGGATAGTCCTCCGCCGCCCTCGCTCACCACCGTGTGCATCCCCATCGGCATGTTCTTCAGATCCTCTTCCAATCCCGCCAGACGGGCGGCGTGCCAGGCGTCATCGATGGTAAGGGTGCCATCGCCAACAATGTTCCTGAACACGCTGCCGGTCATCAACTTGGAATTTTGTAGGACCACGCCGATCTGCCGCCGTACCGCCTGCACGTCGAGGTCGGCCAAGTCCTGACCGTCGTAATAGATTGCGCCCGTTCCCGGGGTTTCGAAGCCCAGCAACAAGCGAAACAAGGTGGACTTGCCACAGCCTGAGGGTCCGACAAGGGCGACAAACTGCCCCGGTGATACGCCAAACGAAAGATCGCGCAACACCAAAGTGCCCTCGTCACGATACCGAAAACTCACGTGGTGGATGTCCATGCTGCCGGTCAATTCGGGAGGGGCGGTCTGTCTGGGAACGACCTCCGGCAAGGAGGTGAGGATCGGTTTGGCGCGCTCATAGAGCGGGACCACATTGAGGACCGAAATCAGGGCGGAACTCAGTTCCAGGGCACCGGTGCTAAATTGCACGAATGCCGCCATGAAGGCGAGAAACTCACCGGTCGTCAGCAGGGAGGCGCCGGAAGTCAGCATGAACGAACTGGCGCAGTAAAAGATGACCGCCCAGGCGAGCACCGGAAACGCCGAATTGAAGGTCGTGACGAAGTTTGAGATTTTTCTGGCGCGCATGGCGAGCACTCGCTGCTTCGCGAACTCCCGTGCCCACACCGCAAACGCGCGGGCCTCCGTGCCGGCCACGCGAAATTTTGCAATGCCGTTGATGAATTGCAGCGTCATACCGGAGATGCGGCCGCTCAGGGAGGAGACCTCGCGCAGGATTCGGACTTGTCCCCAACCACACAGCGTGAATACGACACAGGAACAGAACACCAGTCCGCTGGCAATCAGCGCCAGGCGCCAACTGTAGTAGAACATCAGCGCACAGGACGCCGTGGAGAAAATTCCCGTCAGAATCGAGGCGAGCGCAGATCCGGTAAGCGCCTCGCGAATTTGGCTTATTCCCAGGCTGCGCTTGGCCAGATCACCGGAAGTAAACCTCCGAAAGAACGGCACAGGCAGGGACAGCAAACGATCCCACACGGCCGCCTGAATCGCGGCCTCCATCTTACTTTGCAAACGCAATGTAGCGAGGCTTCGGGTGAGGGCAAACAACGCCGTCGCAACGGCGCAGATCAGCAGAAAGCCACTCAACTCTGCAAGGCTGATGCGCTGGGCGCCGGGTATGGCCGAATCAAAAATAATGCCGGTGAAAATCGGTGTCACCACTCCCAGCAAACCGGCGGCGATCCCCATGCCAACAATGGTCAGAGCGTCCGCACCGCAGCCCTTAAGACCGAACGCCAGAATGTCGCGCAGGTCCAGCGCTTTGGGTGGAAAGGGGCGATAAAAGACGTATCCCATGCCGCGCAGACTGCCAGCGAGTTTGCAGTCCACGCGGCGGCTCGAACGGGTCACGGGATCATAAAGCTCGTAACCCTGACGCCCGGGCAACAGGGCGACAGGCCGGCGGTCCTGCTCAAGAAATGCGACCATGGGAGCGCTTTCCAGCTTCCACCAGCTGCCTTTCAGCATGATTTGACGGGCTTGCACGCGAGCGGCCTGGGCGATCGCACTGACCGGATCACGCTGTTTGGTCAACTCCCGCGAATGCGGCACGGTGGGAATTTGAACCCCTCCTGCGCTTCCCACCATCCGGCAGACCTCAACCAGTGGGTCGACGGCTCCCGGTTCGACCTCGGGATGGCCTTTGCGACCGCCGCTAAACGGTTCCGTGAGTTTGTAGAGTGCGGAGTCAAAAACCTTGGAGTCCGCCTCCGCCACGAGCCGCAGCCGCTCTTTTTCCCGTTTTTCCTTGCGGCGGTGACTTGCCACAAGATAGGCAAAGATTTGTTGCTGGAATTCGCGTAAACCGAGCCACTGGCGGTCAAACTCCAGCCACTCGCGGGTATCGAGGCACTGCACAATTGCCGAGGCCGAACACTGCAACCACGCGGATCGACTGACAGGGAAGAATCGCCCGCCGTCAATAGGGGGGAGTTCCTCATCCGCCAGGAGGAATGAACTGCCCTCGCGGTGACAGATCCATACCACGCCGGAAAGCGGAAGAATCGCGGAGGGCTTACCCTCCATCAAAAGCTCCCTTCCGGGCGTCAAAATCTGGAAGTTCTTGGGAGCCGATTTGTCAGCAATGGCGGAACCGAGATTCTCCACCCATTTGTCGATGATCGGGAAGACCGGTTCCGTGCCGGCTTGCTGAAGGTGCCCGGCCCGCAGGCGCAGCACTTTCGATCCTTCTGCCGGGCTGGCAATCACGCCGAACCCTCCATCCGGATTCCGCTCGAAACCGATAACCGGATTTCCCGCTTCGATGCGAATGAAATGATGGCGGGCGCCGGTCGGTTGTCCAGCCTCCATTTCGGCGAGGTAAAGATCGAGCTTTCCGTCGATAACCAGCCAGATCAACTCCGAGTCGTGGAGCGGCACCGGCACACCGGAGGGCAAGGCCAGTTTCTCCGTAAACTCCTCCATTCGGAATATCTGCGTGAGATCCATTTCCCTTGGCGCCTAAACCGCTTCGATGAGTCTCCGGTACGGACCGTCCACGCTTGCCATCTCCTCGTGTGTGCCACGCTGCACCACCTCTCCACGTTCCAGGACGATTATCTCGTCGGCGTCGCGGATGGTGCTGAGCCGGTGAGCCACGATAAGGCAGGTGATGCCCCGGCGGCGCAGGCAGTCGTCGACATGTTTTTCGCTGTAAGCATCGAGCGAGCTGGTCGCCTCGTCGAGAATGAGGATACGTGGATTGTTGACGAGCGCGCGAGTGATCTCCAGCCGCTGCCTCTGGCCGCCGCTGAGATTACGGCCGCCTTCCTCCACCTGGAAGTCGTAGCCATTCGGCAGGCTGGTGATATCGTCATAAATGCCGGCGTCCTGCGCGGCCTGCACGAGAGCGGAATGTTCCACGGTCGAGTCCCACATGGTCAGATTCTCGCGCAGCGTTCCATCAAACAGAAAAATCTCCTGGTCGACCATGGCGATGGAGTTATTCAGTACTTCCCGCGGAATCTCGCGGCGCGGCCGGCCATCGAACAGCACCTCGCCAGACCACGGCTGGTAGAGGCCGGACACAATCCTGGAAACGGTTGACTTGCCACTTCCGGAGGCGCCGACCAGGGCGACGCGCTGCCCGGGCCGCAAGGTCAGATTGAAATTGCAAATCAATGGCGGTTCCAGCCGGCTGTAGCCAAACGTCACGTCCCGCAACTGCATGTGACCGGCCAGCCGCTCGTGCGCCAGATGGCTCGGATCCGGCAGATACGCTGAGCGGACCTGAGGATCGGTTGGGTACCTCAGCGTGTCGTCAAGACGGGCAAGGTCACCTTCGATCTCCTGTGTCTTGCTTCCCAAACTCACGAGCTTGTTAACGGGATCGATGAAACTGGCCATCAAACTCTGGAAGGCGATCAGCATTCCCACAGTCAGAAAACCGTTCATGACGCGTAAGCCGCCCAGGCCGAGTACCGCCGCGGTGTTGATCCCCGTCAACAGTGAAGGAATGGCCGAGAGGAATACGGATGACGTTCCGAATCGCTGTTCGGCGTTGACCACCTTCGCCTGGTAACCCGCCCAGCGGGCAAAGAAGTCGGACTCGGACGCCGAAGCCTTGAGGGTCTCAATGGTCTGCAAACCACTTACCGAGACTCCCATCAGGCATCCCTGTTCCTGCAGCAGGTGACGGTTCTGGTCAACACGACGGCGTTGGACGAATCGCAAGGCGGCAATATTGACCGCCGCGATTAAAATACCAATCAGCGTCAACAGTGCGTCATACTGAATCAGTAGTGCGGCATAGATGCCAATGAGAAGAATATTGACAAGGTTGGTCGCAACATCCCCCGAAAGCAGCGTTGCCACCTGGTCGTTAAGCTGCAAACGCGCCGCCACTTCACCGGCGTAACGTTGCTCAAAGAACTCCGTGGGTAATCTCAGCACATGCCAAAAGAATTTGGCGGACGACGACAAGGCAAGCTTCAATTCCAGGTACATCAGAGAATCCTGCTGAAGGAAGGTCAGTAAGGCCTTGACCGTTGCCGTCACCGTCATGGCCAGCAGGAGTGGGGCCAGCCAGTTCGTCAAGCCGCCGACCAACAGGTTATCGACATAGATTTTGAAGAAGACGGGAATGACCAGGTTCGGGACCGCCAGCCCCAACGTCGCCAGCACAAGATAAAGCAAAGCTAACCGGCTTCCCGGCAGGCGATGAGACAGCATCTGTAAGACGCCGGGTTTCTCCCCGCCCTTCACAAAGGTGCTGTCTTTTTCGAATACCAGGACGACGCCAGTGAAGGACTCATCGAATTCGTCATCTTCCACCCACCGCGGTCCTTCCGCAGGGTCGTTCAGATAAACACGATTCTTGCCGAATCCCTCCACCACAATAAAGTGATTGAAGTTCCAGAAGACAATCATCGGCAAGGGCAGGTCGCGGAGTTGTGCAGGTTCCTTCTTGTAGCCTTTGGCTTTGAGACCGTAACTACGCGCAGCCTTCAAGAGGTTGCTGGCTTTGCTTCCATCACGGGAGACACCACAGGCAACGCGCAACTCCTCCAACGGCACGCGACGGCCGTGATAGGCGAGCACGATCGCCAGCGCCGCCGCTCCGCATTCCACGGCCTCCATCTGCAAAACCGTGGGCGTTACGACCCGGCTACGGCCCAGCCGGCCGCCCGCTGACTTCGGAACTGCGGAGGTTTCAGGATTGATCGTTGTGGTGCTCATCCGATTAACTCAGGCCCAATCGGTCTTTGAAAAACGGGAACAATAAGCTCACCGGCGGCTGCCTGCGCGTGATGACCTCTACCGTGCAGAGTGTGCCGCTGGTAACTGTAATCTCCGGGCCTCGCGACGATGACCACTGGAAGCCGCTGACGCTCCTGGAATCGCGTTCCATGGTGACGCGCAACTCCGTCACCGGACCTCCACCCATGATCGATCGGACCAAAGTCTCATTCTGGAAATTGCGCATCAAAGCGTCGAAACTAGCGGGAAATTCGCCCACGTACACTACTTTGCCGCGAATAAAACCAAATTCTTCCCGCTTCACGGTTGAGGGGGATATCTCCGCCGCCATTCCGGGCTGTACGGCCTTCGCCTGGAGAGAAGGCAAGTACACGAGCACTTCCAGGTTATTTCCCTGCGGCTGGATACTGAGAATCGGGCTGCCGGCCGCCACCAAACTTCCGGGCACGGTTTTCATCTCAATCACCTGGCCTTCGTACGGGCTCTCAACACTCGATTGGAATGCTAATTGACTCTCCAGGCCCGCCAGATCGCGCTCCAAGTCCGCGATGTGCGCTTTGTCCTCCTCGTCCAGTCGCTCCGGATTGCTTTGGGCTGTGTACTGGTCGGCCTCGATCTGTTTGATTTTCGCCCGCAACGATTCGATTTGACCGTTGATCGTCACCAGCTTTTGCTGGTCCTGGAGCGTTTGTTGACGAGTAATCAGGCCCTTGCCAAGCAGTTGATTGTCGACACTGATTTGTTCCTCCGCGATCTTAACTTGCACTCCCAGTTCCTGGATTTCTCGCTGGGCATTGGCGCGGTCGCGCGCCAGAGCTTCCAATTGGAGCTTTGCGCCTTGTTGGCGTGATGAGAGGTCGCGCCGCCTCAGCGCCTTGGCGTCCTCCAGAGCCGAGCGCGTCAGGCGAATTTTCTCCAACATCACCGGATCGGAAACTTTGGCCACAACCTGAGCTGCCTTGACACGGTCACCCAGATTTACACTGATGTTGGTCACCAACCCGGAACCCGAAGCCACCACATTGAGAACCGTCCCAGCCCGCATGATGACGCCGGAACCGCTCACCTTGGTGTCAATTGTCCCCGCATAGCCCCAGAACACCACGCTGCCGAGGATGAGGAAGACTCCGGCGAGCGCCAGCCATCTCCTCGGTCCCGTAACCCGCATGATGATGTCGAGTTGCTCCGGCGAAGAGAGCCGTTCAAGCGAAGCTTTGCGGAATATGCTTGTCTCCATGCGACTTCAATGCTTCGGTGGCCTTAACCGTAGAACGGGCCACTCGCTCGCCGCGGCGTCACAGCAACATGCGCTTTTACGGAGCGGCTGCCCCCGGCGGCTTCGTGGCGACCGGGACGGGGGCAGTAAAGAACACCAGCCGGTCGACCGCTTGCACAGCCCTGTCCGGCTCGACGATCGAACCGGTGGCGTACCGCAATTGCGTCAGCGCCAGTGCATACCCGACTTGGGCGCTCACCTGAGTTTGCTCGGCGGCCGTCAGCCGGTCTTCGACGGTCAGCACGTCCACGATCTGCCCGACTCCGAGCCGATACTTTTCGCGCTCGCCCTCCAGCGCCGCCTGGGATTCCTCCACCGCCGCTCGCGCTCTTTGCAACTGAAGCGCGGCATTGCGCACGCCGGCGATAGCGGTGACCACGGATGCCATAATTGATTGCCCGGTCTGCAGAGTGCGCAACTCCGCTTGTCGAACATCGGACTGCGCGCGCATGAGGGTTCCCAACGCGGCGTCATTGCGAGGCGGGAATTGGTAGGTGACGCCGATTCCCAAATCCGGGCCGCGGGGCGCCCGCCCCGGCGCTCCAAAGAAGTTTCCGATTCCCGTGCCCTCTTCAAGGCTCGAGTAGCCGGTGGTGAGATTGATGTCAACTTCCGGCTGTAGCCCATTCCGAGCGGGCGCCAGCAACGTTTTCGCTTCCGTCTCCCGTCGCTGCGCCGCCAGGTAGTCCGCGCGGTGGGCGAGCGCAAACCCAAAAAACTGTTGCGCGGAGTATGAATTGATCGTCGCCAGCACTTGAGAATTGTCGCTTGGAAAGTCGCCCTTCGGCGTTCCCACATCCGCCATCTGGTCCGGGGGCAGTCCCATGGCCAGGGCAAGTTGTTGGCGCGCGGCGATGAGGCTTTGCTCCGCGGCAATACGCTCCGTCGCGCGGGTCGCCAGATTCGCCTCCACTTGATGGATTTCCGACTTGGGCACTCGGCCGGCGTCAATCAGCGTACGGACGTGTTCGACGTAAATCTCGCCCCGCTTCTCGGAGTTCTGCGCCACGCTCAGATTCCTGGCGGCCCCGACCGCAGCCCAGTAACTGGATGCGGTGTTTGACAATAAGCCGCTGATGGTCTGGTTCAGGTCCAGCAGGCTTGCGTCCACTTCCATTCCCGCCGCGGTTTCGCTTGCTGCAACGACGCTGCGGCCGCGGCCCCGAAGCAACGGAACATTCACCTCAAAAGCCACGGTGGTCAAGTTAACCCCGCCGATATCATAGATGTTGTCGGTGGTGCGGGTATTTATAAAGCTGGGGCTGATTCTCACTCCATTGCGATATTGTTTGGAGGCGCCAATATCAAACGCGGTGATGCTGCTGATTTGATTTTTGGTAATGATCCCCAGCAATGCCGCTTGCTCCTGATTGAAAATGGTGAGCGGGTTGTTCAAGCGGTTCTGGGAGAGCTGGGAGGCAATAACCGTGTCGAAGGCGCCGCTGGCCTGTCGCCGCGCGCCCCGGCTGGAAACGACTTGCTGCTCGCCGATGTGCAGCGCCGGGTGGTTAGCAAGTGTTGATTGCAAGGCGCTAATGAGTTCGAGCGGCGGGCCGGAAGACGGACTGGATTGGCCGAAAGAAATCAGACCGCAGACCAGCAACAGGATGCCGGCAGCCAGGGCTGCTCGATGACGCGACCTGCTCGACATGACCTTGGTGTTCTCCCGCCGAAGTTGGAGCCGGCCCGGCGGCCAGCTTGATCCAACGTTTGGCCTACAACCGTTTTCCCATCGGAAGGCCGCCCGCGGCATCCCGCCCCCCTGATACTTTCTCCAAGTCCGCGGGCGAGAGCTCTTTCTCCGGTTCCTCCGGCCGCGCCAAATCACTTTCAGTTTGGAATTCTGGTTTTGTTTCTGCGACGCTTTCCCTCCCAAGTCGATATTGGGGTCGCGCCAAGGACCGTACGCACATGCCGCTAGGGCGCACAGACCTCGAAACAGCCAATGTCAGCACTTTCGCCAAGCACCAAATGGTCACGCATCTCCGGTGCCATGCCACCAGAATTCATCCTCGTCACTGAAGGCTGGAACTTTGTTGACTGCCCGGCATCTTCGGCGGTCGTATCGTCAGTTCGCCAGGGGCTTCTCCGCCCCGAATTCACGAGGGCTAATAACAACCCCGTTCTGTTATCAATGATTTGGCCGACTACCCACGGGGAAACCAGAGGTTTCCCCCATCTGCAACCTGTCCGAATCTTAACACTCGTGACAGCGAAGTCAAGAGGCGACCTACCGTGAGCTGGTGCTGGCAGTGTTTCGCATTCAGGCGCAGCGCCCCAGGAAACGGAAACTGCTTTCCTGCGGCGTGAGGATCCAGTGTGGGCGATTATTCAGCGAGGGGCGGGGCGCAGGTTCCGGCTGATTCCGCCAATTCCGGGCCAGGCGGCCAGTTGGATCCCCACGCGTCATCACATCGATTTATAACCAGCCCACGGGGCCGCCCGCTCGATTGCCGCTTGCAGTCCCGCCACTTGCATCCCGTTTGCATGTACCCATGACAACAGAGCCAGCGGCCCCGGAATGCTGTGCGCCAGGCCGCAGTTCAGATTCCCGAAGGGAAACTCCCGCTGCATCCACTCCCGTGCCAGCAGACCCACAGGAGTATGCCAGCGCGGCGGTAGGCTGGTGTCCCCGCCGACGAGCACTGCGAGAAACTCTACCACCGACTGCAGCAGGGCTGGAGCGTCGAAAGCGTTCTCGCGAGCGAGCCAATGCGCGCCTACGCCGGTTAAACCCGAGATGACATCAAAATCGGCAAAAGCGAAGTGTTCCTGCGATGTCGGGTGGGTGCCGTGACGTGCTATCGCCGGATGAAGCAACCCGTCAATCTCCACCTGGCACTGTCGATAAGGCGCGCCGCCGGGCGAACGATAGTTGGTCACGCACGACCGCCCGATTGGGCGAGCATGAAGGGGGACATCCGTGACCTGAGCAGGGAAGCCAGACTTATCACCCTGCTGTCGGACAAGTTGTCAACTGCGTTGTGCAGAGATATAATGCCTTCACTTACTGAGACTCACGTACAGGTGTTTAACCGGGGCAGCAATTTGGTTGACGGAGAGGATCGTATCCCAGGCTGCAGCTGTGTAAAGGAGCACAACATGGCGAACAAGACTCTTAAACTGAAGTTGACTAGCGAGCAGAAGCGGCAGATTCGCGAAGCAACCGGCAAGGATCTTTCTGAGATCAATGTTGACCTTACCTCTACCGGTCAGCTCAGCGAAAAAGATCTTGAGCAGGTGGCGGCGGGGGCTACGAAAAAGAAGTCGTACTAACAGCTTGCTCGCGGGGCAGGCAGCAGTTCATCGTTTTGATCGCAGCGCGGGGTGCGCTTGCGGGGCCACAAGCTGCAATTTCCTGGCCGTGGGTGGTGGTATGTCTGAATGTATTGCCACATGAGGCGAGGAGGTCTCGTGCGGGGGCTTCGGACTCCGGTAGCAATCAAACTCAACCGCAGGCAGCGCGCGGAAATTCGAAGAGCGTCCGGCAAGGAAGTTTCCACGCTGCGCATTGAGCCCTCTGCGTCCAGCTCGCGCTGGCTTTACACCTCTGCCCAAGGACAAGAGGCTTGGCTGCTCGAGCGGCCCGACCCGCATCGCTACCATGCCGCGAAGCATCGTCACCAGCCGAAAATCGATCCGCGTTTCGCGCGTTTTCGCATGACGGTTGGCCGTTCCCGCATCCACGCGGTGGGCGTCTTCGCCGCGGAACGAATTCCCGCCCGGAGGCTCGTCATCGAGTACACCGGCCAGAGCGTCAACGCCGTGGAAGCGTATCGCCGCATTAAGGGCCAAAGGCGAACCTACGTTTTCACCGTTGACAACTTTTGGAGTATCGATGCGGTGGTCGGTGGCAGCGGAGCCGAGTTCATCAATCACAGTTGTGACCCCAACCTTCGGTCGCGAGTAGTCGCCGGCCGTGTGCTGTACTACAGCGCTCGGCCCATCGAGGTCGGCGAGGAACTGACGGTGGACTATCGGTTTTCCTGGACCGCCGCGAAAGTGCCCTGCCGGTGTGGTTCTCCCCGATGCCGCGGTACCATTAACCTCAGGACATAACGGGTGAATGCAGATGCCGCAGCATAGCGGTGCCGATCCCGAGCACTTCACGTCGGCCGGAAAGCCGCCCCTGGTCTTTCTGGGACCCACATTACCTCTACGCGAAGCCGCAGCTCTGCTGGCGGCTTCGTTCCGTCCTCCGGTGCGGCGTGGCGACATCTATCGCGCGCTGGCCGACGGCTTTACCACCCTTGTCGTCATTGATGGAGAGTTTCATGGCGTCCCCTCGGTTTGGCAGCGAGAAATTGCCGAGGCGTTGGCGGAAGGGGCGACGGTGCATGGCGCTTCGAGCATGGGCGCCATCCGCGCCGCGGAGTTGCGCACATTGGGCATGATTGGGCACGGCAGGATTTTTGAGTGGTACCGCGATGGCGCCATCGTTGCTGATGACGAAGTTGCGCTCGGGCACGGCCCACCGGAGTTCGGGTATCCGGCGCTCTCGGAGCCTTTGGTGAACATTCGGGCCACCCTGGCCGCCGCCCCATCGGACATTCTCGGTCCCGATGAACGAGATCAGTTAATCGAGTTCAGCTGTGGACTTTATTATCTCGAGCGGTCACTCGAGGGATTGGTGGAAAAGGGCCCGGCGGCGAATTGGCCTTCCGAACGCCGGCGCGCGCTCCGGCACTTCCTCCGTCATGGGCGGATCGACCAGAAGCGCGAAGACACGCTTGTCGCCTTGCGGTCCATCGCGGCCGGAAGGCTTGCGCATAGCCTTCCGTCGCATGTTCCAGACGCAAGAACACCATGGCGGAGGGAGCGTTTGATCGCAGAGGGGCTGATCCCGGTACGCCAGGAGCATTCAGCGGAAATCGCTCGGCGCGTAGGTCTATCGCAGTCGGAATTGGCAGGCCTTCGCCGCAAGCTCTCCACCCTGTTTTTTGTGGCGCTATGGGGCGAGGAGCGCGGCCTCACGGTAACTGAATCCGACCTGGCGCGGCAAAGAGCCGTCTTCCCGGCCGCCGCGGGAATTCCCGTGCCGCGGCTCAACGCATTACTTGCCAGCCGAGCACTCACGGAAGTGGCCGTTCGCGAATTTTCCAGCGTTCATGCCGGAACGGACCCCAGCTCCCTGATGCGCGCCATCGTTCTGGAATGGGCCCGTAGCCACGGCATCACGCACCCGGGCTATGCGGAAGAAGTCTTGGCAGAATGGGTCATTGAATCATCGCCCGTTCATTTCGGCTACAAATGGTCTTTCGAAATCGAGCTTACTGAAACCATGTGGCTTCTTGGGCACCTGCGGCGGTCTCAGCCGGGAGAGGCGGCATGAGCGTAGCGCTTCCAGTGGTTTACAATGACGGAACGCACCGAGCGGCAGCGCCGAAGGACACGCTGGAGCGGGTTCGCCCGTTGTTATCCGAGATGGGCATCACCCGCGTTGCCGACGTCACCGGTCTGGACCGCCTCGGCATTCCCACTTGGTGTGCGGTGCGGCCGGCCGCGCGCCTGATTCAGATCGCCAACGGCAAGGGTTTGAGCCCGATCTGCGCCGAAGTTTCTGCCATCATGGAGGCGGTCGAAGACTGGCACGCGGAATTTCCCCAGGCGGCATTTCGCAATTCGAGCGCCGACGAGTTGCGGCGGGAAAAGCAGGTTTTCGTGCCGGCGCCCGAGTTGCCACTATACCGAGCCGACGTGCATTTGACCGATCAGCGCGCGATTGACTGGGTGCTCGGCGAACAAATTCCCCATGGCCAGGCTGTATGGCTTCCCGCCTCCGCGATCTTTCTCATCGAGCCGACGCTGTTCAACGGGGACTCCAACGGATTGGCCTCCGGCAACCACATCGTTGAAGCAACGTTGCACGCGCTCTATGAGGTGATCGAGCGTGATGCGTTAGGCAAGCTGACACGCGGCGGATTGGTTCTTCCCACGGGTGGGTCCCGCGCGGTCAATCTTGCAACTTTGCCTCCCGGCCCACTCGCCTTGTTACGCGACCGCTTGCGCGAAGCGGAGATCCGCTTGACCTTGATTCACGTAGAAGGTGTGGCTCCGGTTACCACCTTTTGGGCGGTGCTGGCCGACCCGGTTAGCCCGTTCGCTTGCACCACCGTGAATTTTGGGCAGGGCAGTCACCTCAGCCCGGCGGTCGCCGCCATAAGGGCAATCACTGAGGCCGCGCAGTCACGCCTGACCTTTATTCACGGTGCGCGTGAAGATCTGAATGATTACTCTTATGAATTCCTTGAAGTCCATCAGCGTGTGCGTGCTTTTTTTGCAGCGCAGCATGGCGATCTTCCTTGGACCGAGCTTGCCGACCGGAGCAGCGACGATTTGAGCGAGGACCTCAGGGCCGTCCTCAACGGCTTGTCCGTTGCGGGTTACAACCGCATTTACCGTGTCGATTTGACCAACCCCCGCTTCGGTATTCCCGTCATGAAGGTGCTGGTTCCTGGCCTGCTTCCCATGGGGTTCTGACCGGTCATCGGCCAACCGCAGGCCCAGCGTTGGACCAGGCATCTTGAGGCTGCCGCAATTCTACCAATGTATCTTCGAGCAGGGTGAAGCAAAGGACCTGATAGCTTGGCCGAACGATATCTTTCCTGCCGATAGAAGGATTACCGCTAAGCTGCTCCGAGTTTTCGCCATAAAATTAACTCCTTTGGGCGCCAACAAAGTGTTACAACCGAGGCGCACGCAGTTGTGTCTTCCTTGCTGGTTACCACTTCCCTGTTTCAACGTGGCGTTGCATCCGGCAGCCCGCCATCGACGGGGATGGTGGCGCCGGTGGTGGGAGTTTGCCGGGTGGCGAAGTAGAGCAGGGCGCGCGAAACCTGCTCCGCGGTGACCGCCGCCTTCAGCAGGTTGCGCGACTGGTAGTAGCTTTCGAGGCCTTTCTCGTCGAGGACGCGGGCGCGCATGCGGTCCGGTCCCACCTCCCCCCAGAGGCCGGAGCGTCGGCCGCCGCGCGAGAAGACGGCGTCGGCCGCCACCATGTTGACGCGCACGCCCATCTCCGCCATTTCCTGTGCTGAAGGGTGAAATATTCGATCTCAAACAGGTGCTCCTCGGCCAGGCCGCGATAAGTACCCATGGCGGCAACTCGGGCCTTGGCGGCGAGGGTTTGCACCTCCTCACGCCAATCATCTCCACCCTTTCCCGCGTCTTTATCGTAGATTGCCTTGA
>Ga0335079_10004937_pt1 | contig 15344 bp, 15 predicted proteins | sample Lox_Sample_33_FD_206719 | JGI IMG/M metagenome (GOLD analysis project Ga0335079, IMG submission 206719) | Soil microbial communities from Loxahatchee National Wildlife Refuge, Florida, United States - Lox_Sample_3.3 | ecosystem: Environmental > Terrestrial > Soil > Wetlands | place: USA...
TAAAAAGATGGCGCCTGCGCATGTTCCCCAAATCGCATGTCTTTGACCGAACATTCGAAGCGGTTCCATCAGATTGAAGTCAACGACGAGTTTTCCGATAGTGGTCGATTCGCCGCCGGGGATAATCAACCCATCAAGACTTTTGAGATGTTGCGGCAAACGGACCTCAGCGGTATCAACGCCGAGCCGTTTGAGCATGACGATATGCTCTGCGAAATCGCCTTGAATGGCGAGTATACCGATTTTCATAATCACTATTTCAGGGAAACAGCATCGCTGTATCGTTGAAAAGATTTACCAACCTCGCGTCGCGATCTTTTCCGCCTCGGGCATTTGTGAGACGTTGCGTCCGACCATTGGCTCACCGAGATCCTTACTGACCTCAGCCAAAATGCTCGCATCCTGATAGTGCGTAACCGCTTTGACAATGGCCGCGGCTCGTTTGGCAGGATCGCCGCTTTTGAAAATTCCGGAGCCGACGAACACACCGTCCACGCCGAGTTGCATCATCAGGGCTGCATCGGCGGGAGTCGCCACTCCGCCTGCCGCAAAATTGACGACCGGCATGCGTCCAAGTTCTTTCGTTTCTTTAACAAGTTCATAAGGTGCGCCAAGTTCTTTTGCAAAAGCCATCAGTTCTTCATCGGCCATTGTGGTCAAACGTCGAATGTCGCCCATGACAGTGCGCGCATGACGCACCGCTTCGACGACATCGCCTGTGCCGGCTTCGCCTTTGGTGCGGATCATTGCCGCGCCTTCACCGATTCTGCGCAATGCCTCGCCGAGGTTGCGGCATCCGCAAACAAACGGGACTTTGAAATTATGCTTGAGGATGTGATTCTCCTCATCAGCCGGGGTCAGCACCTCTGATTCGTCAATGTAATCCACGCCAATTGCTTCGAGGATTTGAGCCTCAACAAAATGTCCAATACGGCATTTCGCCATGACTGGGATCGTAACCGAGTCCATGATCTTCATGATCAAGCCGGGGTCGGACATACGCGCCACACCGCCTTGTGCACGAATATCGGCAGGGACACGCTCGAGTGCCATCACCGCGCAGGCACCCGCGTCTTCCGCAATCTTGGCATGTTCCGGCGTGACCACATCCATGATGACGCCGCCTTTTAACATTTGGGCTAAACCCTTTTTGACAGCAAATGTACCAGTCTGTTGTTCCATATCGATCTCCTTATTCTGTTTACACTTAAATTCTACCACGCCGACTGGCGAAGCCGTAACGTGTCTTGCCGGACAGAAAAGCGGATAGCGCTAAAGAGGGGACTGCCAGCAAATCACTCGTCCATCAATTCCTTACCCTTGACAAAAAACGCACCGATGATACAATTATTACATTGATACAATTAGTTCAATTATAAAGAATGCCATGCCTAATCAAAAACCACTGACCTTGCATCTTGATTTCCGATCCGGGTTACCGATCTACATTCAAATCGTGAATCAGGTCCAACAACAAGTTTCGGGCGGATCATTGAAGCCCGATACTCAATTGCCGACTGTCCGAGCATTGGCATCAGAATTACGCATCAACTTCAATACGGTGGCAAGAGCATATCGTTTGTTGGATGATGCAGGCGTTATTTCGACCCAACAAGGACGCGGCACATATATTATGGAAAAGCCTCCGCCGGAAGTTGAGAAAAAGCTTCGTGCAGAAACGCTGGAAGCGCTGGCTCGTCAATATATCGGCGAGGCGAAGCGGTTGAACTTTTCGAACGTGGAAATGGCTCAGGTGCTCCGCGACCAGCTGAAGTCCTGGAGCGCAACGGAAGATGTCGATAGTGAATGATAAATAAGGAGAATATCATGGATACAAAATCTATTAAGTCGGCAATTGAAAGAAAGAAAATTATGCGAGAGAATATGCACATTCCGCCAGTCGCATGGCTAATTTTTGCCTTGTTCCTAATCGTCGCGGTCTTTGGTCAAACCCGTGTACCAAATGCTTGGATCGGTGTGTGGATCATCGTATGGATGCTGGCGGCGTTTTACCTTTTGTTCGCGTTGAAAGTCGCCTCGCAATGGGAAAAAGCGGTTGTTCTTCGGCTGGGCAAGTTCCTTTCCTTGCGTGGTCCCGGCTTTTTCTGGATGGTGCCTATTCTGGATACCATCCCAACTTGGATTGACAGCCGCGTGATGGTAACGCCTTTCTCTGCCGAGAAGACATTGACCAAAGACACTGTCCCGGTGGATGTGGACGCGGTTCTTTTCTGGGTCGTTTGGGATGCGGAAAAAGCCGCGCTGGAAGTGGAAGATTATCGCGCCGCGATCGCTTGGGCGGCACAGACAGCTCTGCGCGACATCATCGGACGTATGTTGCTTGCCGACATCCTCATCGGGCGATCCTCCATCGACGAAGAGCTACAGCGTATTATTGACGAGCGGACCACATCCTGGGGCGTAACCGTGCAATCAGTCGAAATTCGCGATATCGTTATTCCACAAGGGCTGGAGAACGCCATGTCACAACAGGCACAAGCCGAACGCGAACGTCAAGCGCGCGTGATCCTTGGCGAATCTGAGCAGCAGATTGCCGCCTCGTTTGCGGAGGCGTCCAAAGTTTATGTTGATAACCCAACCGCTCTACATCTGCGTGCCATGAACATGCTCTTTGAAGGCTTAAAAGAAAAGGGCGCACTGGTTATTGTGCCATCTTCCGCGGTGGACACGATGAACTTGGGCGGCTTGAGTGGCGTGGTCTCTTTGGCGCAGAACAATAAGCCAAAGGAATAGCTATGGGCGTACAACAGGACCTGAACATAGAAAGCGAGGTGTGTAATGGAAAAATACTTCGGTGAGTGGGTTCCATACTCAGGAAGCGGCGCCATAATTCTTGGGGTTGTCTTGCTTGTGATGGCGAGCGTTTTCACCTTATTTGGCTTCAAGTTAAAAGAATCTCTAAAGGTAAAAATGCCTGGCAAGGCCATAGGCGGAATGCTGGTCGCGGTTTGGATGCTTTCAATTCTTACCTTTTTAACTAACATCGTCGTCTACGCCATACAAATGCAACAGGATAAATTAATCGGGACTGTACCGGCAAATCCAATTACTAAATTTACACTGTCGTTTGCTTTCTTGAGTTTCTTAATAATCTGGCAAATCAATATAAAGAAGGGAGTGAAAATAGCTTTCTGGAGTGCGGCGTTGGCCGCGATGGCTGGACCCATGATTTTTGAATTACCTTTTGATCTGATGGTTATGGGTAGAACTTATCCTCCGATTCCACCGGATCCTGCGCTCTTACGTGACTTGTTTTTCTTCCCTTTATTCCTAGTAGAGTTAACCACGATGTCTCTGTTGTTCTTCTCTCCTCTCTTTAAAGTTACCAAATACACTCTTTACAGCTTGGCTGGAATGTTTTTGGTATTTGCAATTTGGGCATTCTTAAGTTTTTCCTTTGCCTACACTATGGAATTTCTCATCTTAAATGTAGCCGCCAAAGCTATGGCATTTGTAATTGTAGTAACTTTATTCCTACCAGAAAAGAATCTCGCTATATGAAGGCTAGAAAGAATAAATAGATATGGAAAACCTCTCACGCCGAAAAATGATTACCATCGCTACAACGATTGCCATTGTGACGATCGCGGCAGTCATCATCACCAAGTTTATTGGTGCGATTGTGGTAGCGGCTTTTTTCGCCGGAGTTGGAACCGCACTGACAATAGGATTTCTGATCCTTGCCAGCCTGTTCATCAAACCAACTGATGGGAAAAAATAAATTCGTTTCACGTGAAACAAAAGGAGAATGAATGTCCACTCGGACAACGATTGTGATTGTTCTTGTGTTATTGATTGCATCTGCGCTTGCTGGTGTCTTACTTTGGAATCGCCTGCCTGATCCCATGGCTTCCCATTGGGGTATGAATGATCAGGTGAATGGCACGATGCCCAAGTTCTGGGGCGTGTTCCTGGTGCCGCTTATCTCACTCGTGTTGTTTCTGCTTTTCCAGTTGATCCCGGCTATTGATCCACTGAAGGTAAATATCGGCAGGTTTCGCGACGCATTCAATTTGTTTATAGTATTTATGGTACTTTTCTTGGTCTATATTTACGGGCTGACTCTTGCATGGAATCTCGGCTTCACTCAATTTAATATGAGCGCATTGCTAGCGCCTGCCTTGGGTTTGTTGTTTATCCTAATGGGCATCATGCTTCGAAAGGCCAAGCGCAACTTCTTCATCGGCATTCGCACACCGTGGACTTTATCCAGCGACAAGGTCTGGGATGAAACGCACCGGGTCGGATCCGGTCTGTTCATTATGTCAGGTGTATTTGCTTTAATCGGTGTATTCTTTGGTGGCGTAATAACCTTTTTGCTTATCTTAATTCCACTTATGGTTTCAACCATCTTCCTTATCGTTTATTCGTATGTTCTATATCAGGCAGAAACGAAATCATAATAGCAAAGCCGCATACGATTAGAATGATGGTCAAAAGGGCCTTGTCGAAAGCAAGACTCTTTTGATGATTACAAAAAGAACATATGTTCTATTTTATTATTGGGGATTGCGAATCAACCACAAAGTCATTACACTAGGTCTATGGCGGTTGGCACAATACCTGAACTCGAACAACGGATTGAGCAACTCAAGCGTCTCGTCGAATTAAGCGTCACGCTCAACTCAACCCTTGAGCTGGATACCCTGCTTCAACTGGTAACCGACACCGCGGTTGAATTGCTGGATTGCGAAGCGGCATCTATTTTGTTGCATGATGAGAAACAACCGCGTCTTTATTTCGCTGCCGCAACGGGTTCCGATCCTAAAAAGCTTGCTGAGATTCCAGTGCCGATTGAAGGTAGCGTGGCGGGGACGGTTTTTCGAACGGGCCATTCCCTGATTGTGGAGGATGCAGAACGGGATCCTCGTCATTACTCATTGGTTTCGGAACTTCTTCGCTTTCATGTCAGTTCGCTGGTGGGCGTTCCCATGATGATTAAAGATCATGTGATCGGTGTGCTTGAAGCAGTAAATAAAAGCGGGAGCACTTTTGAAGAACGAGACGAAACGATTCTTTCTGTGATCGCATCTCATGCCGCAATTGCGATTGATAATGCCCGCCTTTGGGCAAGTACTAGGCAGGCTTTGGAAAAGGTCAGAGAATCGGATCAGGTTAAGAGCAATTTTTTGTCGCTGGCGTCGCACGAATTGCGCACACCACTCGGTATCATCATCGGTTATGCATCCTTCCTGCGCGAAGATGCCAAAGGGGAATTATCGGATCATGCCCAGCATGTGTTGGATGCAGCTTTACAAATGCGATCACTCGTGGAGGATATGACCAATCTCACCATGCTCGAAACCCAGGGACTGATGCTGGTCAAACCCCAGTTTGTTTCCGTACAATCGATTTTGGAAAAAGCTGGCGATGAAGTCCATCAAATTGCAGCGGCTCACGAACAAAAATTGATTTTTTCCTTTCGGGAGAAACCGATTACCGTCAATGTTGATCCCGATAAGACAGTTTCGGTCTTTGTCAATTTATTGAATAATGCCATGCGTTTTTCACCGCGTAGGAGTGAGATTATTGTCGGCGCGGCGCAACAAGGTGATCGCGTGATGGCATGGGTGCAGGATCATGGAATTGGAATTGAATCCGACAAGTTGAAGAAAATCTTTGATGGATTTTATCAGGCCGAGGCGCCGGATACTCGTCATTATGGCGGATTGGGCATCGGCTTGACAATCGCCAAAGGCTTGGTCGAAGCGCAGGGCGGAAAAATTTGGGCTGAATCGGAAGGTGAAGGCAAAGGTACCACGTTTAAAATCTTATTACCCAAAGCATAAAAAGAAGCGGACAATTTGTCCGCTTCAACTTTAAACGTTAAACTTTATAATTTTCAACCTAGGTGCATCGGCATGATCACGTGCAGAAACTGCTCATCACCGACGGGTCGTATCACCCCCGGCGCATTCGGTGCGGAGGTTTCCAGCGCGACGTTTGGAGTCTTAATGATTTCCAGCGCCTCGCGTAAAAACTTGACGTTGAATGCGATTAACACGCCGCTTCCGTCCACAGTCGCCTCGACAATAGTCTCGTTCTTGCCGGTCTCTTCCGAAGTAGCGGTGATTTCAACTTCACTGGGTTTTAAATCGGCGTTCGCGGTTTTGATGTTCAAACGCGCTACATTTGAGCCTTCGCGAGCGAAGATCTCCGCTTGTTTGCACGCCTTGAGCAATGCCGACGTCGAGACAAGCGTACGCGAAGTATGCTTACGCGGAATGATCTGTTGATAGTCAGGGAAAGTTCCGTCAATCAATTGTGAAACCACTTCCACATTTTTCATACGGAACACAATTTGTCCGCGCCCTTTCGGTGTGACCATGGAAATTGTTTCTTCGCCATCGCTTGCGACGCGTGCCAGTTCGGTCAGCGCGCGAGCCGGGACGATCACAGAAATCGGCGCAGACGCGGGAGCGGATAGTGCACTCTTGCGTACCGACAATCTGAATCCGTCCGCTGCGGCCATCGTCAATTTATCTTTCTCAACCTGAATGAGTACGCCCATTAACACGGGGCGGGCTTCGTCGGTCGAGGCTGCGAAGGCAACTTGTTGAATCATCTCGCGAAAGTCAGCCACATTTAATTGGACCGCGCCTTCGAGGTCCGGAACAGGAAGCGGAGGAAATTCCTGCGCGTCGATGCACTTGATGTCGTTGGTCGAAGTTCCACCGCGTACATTCAACGTTTGAGTCTGCGAATGGAGTGAAAGCAACACCTGCTCGCCCGGCAATGTATTGACCAGGTCCGAGAACGTGCGTGCCGGCACCGTGGTTGAACCGTCCTGTTCGATATGCGCGGTGATCCAACACGTGATGCCCAATTCCAAATTCGTTGCTGAGAGTCGCAAGCGTCCTTCATCCGATGCGATCAGAACGTTCGAAAGCACGGGCAGAGTCGAACGCGGCGAAACCGCGCGCGAAACAATCCCAAGACCGTGAGCCAAATTTTCCTGCAATACCGTTACTTTCATAAGTCAGCCCTCGTTATATGATGATAGGCCAGTATATCATTAATGCACGAACGCCGAGAATATCGCTTTGACATGTTGCGAGGCGGGCAGAACAATAACTTTGCGTCGTTTGGTATACTTGCCTTATTCGATTGGAAGGAGAACTTATGACTACATCTGCCCCTCGCTGGGATGTGAGCAACATCTATCCGTCGCTGGAATCCAAGGAGTTCAAAGCCGCGCTGAAAAACTATAAGAAGCAGGTTGCGGCACTGGAAAAATTCTTCGAGGATGAACTGAGCAAGGAGGATGCAAAATCAAAAGCCAAAAAGCTGGCTCCTTTAGTGGGTCAGGCGATTGACCGCATCAACAAAATCCAAACGCTGGCATCCACCATTGTGCCGTTCATCTATGCCTTTGTCACGACCGACTCGCGCGATAAAGTCGCGATGCGCGTGATGTCGGAATTTGAGCAGGCCAGTTTGCCGATGCAAAAACTCAGCGTCCGGTTTGAAGCGTGGGTTGGAACGATCTCTCCGAAGCTGGATAAAATCGTCAAAGCAAATAAATCTGCTGCGGCGCATGAATTCATGTTAAAGGAATCAGCCGAGCAAAGCAAATATCTGATGAGCGATGCAGAAGAGGGGCTTGCCGCGGAAATGTCATTGAGTGGAGGCAACGCTTTTGGAAAACTCCAGGGCACGGTCACGTCGCAGCTTTCCGTGGACTTCGAGTTGGATGGCAAAACCCAAAAGTTGCCCATGCCTGCGCTGATCAACTTAAGATCGCATCCTGATGAGTCGGTGCGACATCGCGCCTATGACGCAGAGAACATAGCCTGGGAGTCGGTCAAGGAAACTTTGGCAGCGTGCCTGAACGGAGTCAAGGGTGAAGCGAATACGTTGAATAAACGCCGCGGCCGCGCAGATGCCGTTGATTCTGCGCTGGATGCGGCGCGCATTGACCGCAAGACACTCAAGGCCATGCTGGGCGCAATGGAAGATTCGTTCCCGACGTTCCGAAAATATTTCAATGCCAAAGCAAAAAAACTTGGAAAGGAAAAGCTGGCTTGGTGGGACGTCTTTGCACCGATCGGCAAGACTGATAAAGCCTATTCGTTCGAGGAAGCGCGCGATTTTGTTTTGGATAACTTCGGAAAGTTTTCACCTGATCTGCGCACATTTGCCCAGCGTGCGTTCGACAATCACTGGATTGATGCTGAGCAACGCGACGGCAAACGCGGCGGAGCGTTCTGCATGGGTATATCAGGTGTGAAGGAAAGCCGAGTGCTTTGTAATTTTGATGGGTCATTCGATCAGGTTAGCACGATCGCCCATGAACTCGGCCATGGCTTTCATAACGACTGCGCTTTTAAAGCAGGCAAGACGGAATTACAGCAACTCACGCCGATGACGTTGGCCGAGACCGCTTCGACCATGAGCGAAACCATTGTGACCGAAGCTTTGCTTGCATCCACCAAAGATCCGCAGGAGGAGTTGGCCGTGCTTGAAGCGCAGATCCAAGGTGCAGCGCAAATCGTAGTGGACATTTATTCGCGCTATCTGTTCGAGAAGGAAGTCTTTGAACGACGCAATCAAGCGGAACTATCGGCGGATGATTTCAATGAGATCATGGAGCGCGCACAAAAGGCAGCCTACGGCGACGGACTCGATGAACGTTATTTGCAAAAGTTCATGTGGACCTGGAAGCCGCATTATTATTCTTCAGGCTTGTCGTTTTATAATTTCCCCTATGCGTTCGGATTATTGTTTGCCACTGGCTTATATGCCATCTATCAACAGCGCGGCCCAGCCTTCGTAGAAGATTATAAGAATCTGTTGGCGTCCACCGGCGAGGCCAGTGCGGCTGATCTTGCTAAACGTTTTGGCATCAATATTCGCACGAAGAAATTCTGGGAAGACAGCCTGGCCATCATCGGCAAACGAATCGAAAGATATTGCGAATTATAAATACTCCTTATAAAAATTGTAGGGACACAGTGCTGTGTCCCTACTTTTATTTATACGCGTTGCCAATATTGCTACTTATCAACCGACGCCCAGCCGCGCCACTGCATGGCTTTGACCACGCGGTCAATTGCGACCATATACGCCGCGTCGCGCATATACGCTTTTTTCTTCACGCTCATATCGAGCACGGTATTGAAAGCCTGGGTCATCTTGGTATCAAGACGCTCGAGAACTTCCTGCTTCGTCCAATAAAAGTTCTGATCGTTCTGGACCGACTCAAAGTAGGATGTAGTCACACCGCCCGCGTTGCATAGGAAGTCGGGGATGTCAAAAATATTTTTCGACTTGAAAAATTCATCCGCTTCGAGCGTAACGCCGCCGTTGGCGCCTTCCGCCACGATCTTAACGCGGGGCGACATCTTCTTGATCGTATCGCCGTTGACGTGTTCTTCGATGGCTGCAGGAATCAACACATCCGCTTCCTTCGCGATCCATGCTTCGCCATCCTCCACGATGTAGCCTTTATCCTGCGCCTTCTTCTTGTCAATCGTGCCGTACTCATCCACAATCGTCAGCAGGAAGTGCGGATCAATTCCATCTTTGTGGCTGTATGTGAAGGACTTTTTTTCATTGCGATCCCAACAAGAGACACATGCAACTTTGCCGCCCAATTGGTTAATGAAACCAATTGCCGCATATTGCGCCACGTTGCCAAAGCCTTCGATGGCCGCCACACAATTCTTCGGATCCATCTTGAGATGCTTCATCGCCTCACGTACCGTATAGATGACGCCAAAGCCGGTTGCTTCAGTGCGGCCTTCGGATCCGCCGCCACCCAATGGTTTGCCGGTAAATACGCCCGGCGTATATTGACCAACGAGGCGCGAGTATTCATCCATCATCCAGCCCATCATCTGCGGTGTGGTACCGACATCCGGCGCGGGCACATCATTGCGCGGACCGATGTTCTTCCACATGACATCCACCCAGCCGCGGCACAAGCGTTCCTTCTCGTGCACGGAGAGCGTGGATGGATCCACGATGATTCCGCCCTTGCCGCCGCCCAACGGAATATCGGCCACCGCACATTTCCATGTCATCCAGGTTGCCAGCGCGCGGACAGTATCCAATGTTTCGTTGGCTGCAAAACGGATGCCGCCTTTGTTCGGGCCGCGTGCGTCGTTGTGTTGGACGCGGAAGCCCTGAAAGATGCGCGTCGAGCCGTTATCCATCCGCACCGGGATTCGGAAGGAATATTCGCGCATCGGCCAGCGCAGGCCATCAGAGATGGCAGAATCAAGTTTGAGCAGTTTTGCAACATGATCAAATTGTTCCTGTGCCATCTGAAAAGCATTAATTTGTTCAGCCATATTTTTCTCCTGATTTTTAGAAAATATAAGCGGGCAGACCCGGATGGGAGTGCCCGCTGAAAAAACACCTATGTCTTTCTCCAAATCATAGCAATAAATTCCTGTTGTCTAACAACTTAACCTTACCCGAATTTTATTTTTCCGTCAATATGAAGAGCATCATAAATAGAGTATGACTTACACGGATGTTAATTGTTTTTCCAACTCAGCCCTGACTATCTGCGGATTTGCCTTACCGGCGGCTTTCTGCATAACCTGTCCAAACAAGAAGTTGGCAACGCCTGTCTTCCCTGCTTTGTAACTTTCAACTTCCTTTGGGTTTTCTGCCAATATTTCTTTGACCAAATTTGAAATCAAGGCTTCATCCGACACCTGCTTAAGTCCGCGCTCTTGAATGATCTCTGCCGCGCGTTTGCCGGAAGTAAACATTTCTGATAATACTTCCTTCGCACTGGATGGATTGACCTGCCCTTCGGATATGATCTTCACCAGCTCAGCCAGCGCCTCCGGCTTGACCTTGAGCTGGCTGACTGTACGGTTGGCTTGATTCATCAACGAAAACAAATCGCCGAGCATCCAATTTGCAATCGTCTTGGCCGAAATGTTCGATGATGAACTTTTGACCGCTGTTTCAAAATAATCTGCAACAGTTATTTCTTCCGTAAGCCGGGCCGCATCATATTCCGTCAGGCCATACTCCTTGATGAAACGCAGATATTTTGCGCGTGGAAGTTCCGGCAAACCTTTGCGAATGTTTCCGATCCAATCATTCTCTACTACTAATGGAGGCAGATCAGGCTCGGGAAAATAGCGATAGTCATGCGCATCTTCTTTACTACGCTGGGAATATGTCTCGCCGCGCGCTTCATTCCAGCCGAGCGTCTCCTGGTCGACGGTTCCGCCCGCTTCGATGACTTTACTTTGGCGTTCGATTTCATATTCAATCGCGCGTTCCAGTGCACGGAAGGAGTTGAGATTTTTTACTTCAGTGCGCGTGCCGAGTTCGGTGGTTCCCTTTTGCCGCACTGAAACATTGGCTTCAAATCGGATTACACCTTTTTCCATGTCGCCGCTGTTGACGCCCAGGTAGCGCACGATGTCGCGTAAAGATTCGCCGTAGGCGCGTGCCGCCTCCGCCGAATGAAGGTCCGGCTCGGAAACGATTTCCAGTAACGGCACACCGGCGCGGTTCAAGTCGACGAGCGAATAGGATCGACCGTTGCGCTCGATGTGTGTCAGTTTGCCGGTGTCTTCCTCCAGATGCACACGCCGCACCCGGACGGACTGTTCGCCCTCGGAGGTTCGGATCACGAGTCTGCCATGGATCGCCAGTGGCTGCTCATATTGAGAGATTTGATAGCCCTTGGGAAGGTCGGGATAGAAATAATTTTTGCGCGCAAAGATGCTCGTGTTTTGAACTTCGCATTCGAGCGCCAATGCAACCCGGATGCCGTACTCAACAGCGGTTTGATTGACCACCGGCAATGCGCCGGGCATGGCAGTACAAACCGGACAGACGGCCGTGTTCGGCGCGGCGCTCGTGGAATCAACGACTGCGCACGAGCAGAACATTTTTGATTTGGTGCGAAGTTCGGCGTGGACTTCAAGGCCGATGACGGGTTCAAATTCCATTTCTTTTCACCACGAAGGACACAAAGTGCACGAAGGTTTTTTCTCTAACTCCAGAGTTTGCAGCGAGTTCTTCTTTGAGTCCTTTGTGCCTTGGTGTTTAAATATATTTCGGTTTTCGTTTCTCCAAGAAGGCCGCGACGCCTTCTTTATGTTCCGCACGTTTACCCGCGATTTCTTGCAAATCAGCTTCGGTGTTCAACACCTCTTCGAGGTTTGGCAGTATGGCTTGATTGAACGCCTGCTTTGCCAGCCCAAACATGCCGACCGGACCAGCCGCTAATTGTGTTGCATTGGATAATGTTTCCTGCAAGAAGCTGGTTGTTGGGAAAATGCGATTCACCAGTCCCCATTCTAATGCCTGTTGAGCGGAAATGGGCGCGTTGCTGAAATAGAATTCCTCGGCGCGCCCGAGACCGATCAATGCGGCTAACAATAATGACACTGCTGAATCAGGAACGAGACCAATGCCGCTAAAGCCAACAACCAATTTAGTTGCATCTGTAGCCAAACGTAAATCACATGCCAATGCCACTCCCAACGCTGCACCGGCACACGGACCATTGATGGCGGCGATGACCGGTTTTTCGATTCGTCTAATGTTTATAATCAGCGGGTTGTATGTCTTTTCCAAATGCTCGCGATAGGAAAGCTCGCCGCCCTTCATTTCGGATATATCCTGTCCCGCACTGAAGGCTTTGCCTGAACCGGTTAACACGATGACGCGTGTTTGCGAATCTTTTTCTGCTTGCGTGAACACGTTTTGCAATTCATGAATCATCTCAACGTTGAATGCGTTGGCGCGTTCGGGACGATTCAGAGTCAGGGTGAGCACACCAGCTTGCAGTGCGGAAAGAAGCGTGGACATAACGATCAGCGATAAAGAATAAGGGATAGGGATTCAAAGATTCCCTATCCCTTATCCTTCGGTTCTCCGTTTTTTAGAAATTGTCGTCTGACTCCGTATCGTCGTCGTCCGATTCATATTCGACGTGTTCGCTTTCGAGATAGACCCACAAAAGCAGGACGTTTCCCTCCGGCGTCTCGATATTGCGAGCCGCGAGGATGGGTGCGGTTTCCTCCAAACCCATATCGTTGCGATAATGCAAATGGATCGGCCGCTTGTCGGTCCAGGCACGGTGACAACGTTCCACGAGGGCATTGCCGTTGAACGTTCGCAACCGCGTCAGAGCGGGAACCAGTTCGTTGGGGCTTTCGTTCAAGCCCATTGCCCAGCCATCATTGACCTGTTCAAAGATTGGCGGGGGACCTTCGATGATTGTAATTTTGTCGTCCATGGTTAAAAATATACCATAAAAGGGATTACAAAAACCTTGCGATTGCCCGGGCCAGGCCGGGGCCATAATAGATCATGCCTGTATAGATTTGGATTAACGTTGCACCCATATCGAGTCGGCGTTTGGCATCCTCGGGATTCATGATGCCGCCTGCGCTGACGATGGGAATTTGATTGTTCACGCGCTTGACGATGTTTTGCAGCATCGCTTCGCTCTGCGCTTTGAGCGGCTTGCCGCTTAATCCGCCGGTTTCGCCGCGATGATTTGATCGCAGCCCCAGGCGTTCCACGGTTGTGTTTGTCGCGATGATTCCGTCCATGTTCGTGCGCAGGATGACATCCACCGCGTCATCCAATTCCTGGTTGCTCAGATCCGGCGCAAGTTTGACGAGCAACGGCACGCGGCGGTCAAGCTGTTTTTGTTCGATCAGTTGTTGTTGACGGAGATTCTTCAATAACTCTTCGAGCGTGTCGCGTGCCTGCAATCGGCGCAGACCTTCGGTGTTCGGCGAGCTGACATTGATCGTCAAGTAATCGGCCAGCGGCGCGAAGTTCTGGAGCAAAGCCAGATAATCGAAGACGGCTTCTTCGTTCGGCGTGGATTTATTTTTTCCGAGATTGACACCAAGAATGAATCCCCTTATAGGTTTTCTGACCGCCTTTTTTTTGCGCGGTCCGTATCCTAAAAATCGTTCCAGCCAATTGGGCGCGAGTCCGGGGTTCAACCGTTCTTGAACGTATTCCGTGCCGCGGCTTGGAAATCCCAAACGATTGATCACCGCTTCATCTTCGATCAAACGAAAGATGCGCGGCTGCGGGTTGCCCGTTTGCGGCAGAGGCGTGACCGTTCCGACTTCGATGTGACCGAAACCCAGCGCGGCGAGCCCCTGAATGGCAATGGCATCCTTGTCGTATCCCGCCGCGAGACCAACGGGATTCTTGAAATCCAACCCGAAGGCGTGGACGGGTTTGGATGGCGCTGAATAAGCCAGTTGCAATATCCAGCGCGCCGGCGGAAGCCAACCCGCAAAGCGCACGGCATTCAGCGTGAGCTGGTGTGCGGCTTCAGGATCAAGTTTGAAAAGAGTTTTACGAAAGAAGGGATACATGACTCTCCATGTCATTGCGAGCGTAGCGAGGCAATCTTCTGTTGGTAGATTCGCTGAGATTGCCACGTTGCGGCGCCTCTGGTACCGCTTCTCGCAATGGCAGCTAGAACTTTTTCTGCCCGCTTGCGTTTAAGAAGTATTGGATCACTTCCTCCTCGGGATGCGGAACATTCATCAATGCGAACATCGCGGCCAGTTCACCGCGATGATGCGTTTCATGGTTGGCCACATGCATCAGCATTTGATATAACGGCACATTGAAGGTCTCACCGTTGAAGTTGCTGTAGGTGATTTTGGATTCGAGACTTGCCTCCGTTTGCGATTCGATAAAAGCGCGCATCCCGGCTTCGACTTTGTTCCAGCGTTCCTTGAGCGATGCCAGCGTTGGAAAGTCATTTTTATTCAGGTGCGCCTTGGGTGGAGTTCCATCCCAGCGCTGGAGCCAGACCCATTCACTGCTCATCATGTGTACCAACATGGCGTGGATGTCGCCCCAGCTGTGCCCCTGCATGCGATCTAATTGTTCCTCGGTGAGACTCTCGGCAACAGTGAAGTAGCGGCGATTGGCCCAGTAGGTGTAATCATAAACTTGTAGGATGTATTCTTTGTTATTCATAAATTACTCCTCACTTCAATTTGTTGCGAGCATAGTAAGCGCTTATTTAATGCGCTTCAATTGCGTCTCAACGGCTTTGGCTTCGACGCCTTCGGGGCTGATATTGTAGGCCGTGATCGTCAGATGATCGGGATCGATCAGTTGAACCTCCGTGCGCCAGTTCCAGTCGGGCCCGCCATCCGTGTCGGGATAACTGCCCAACACGAAGAAGCCCTTTTCTTTTGTATTGCCACTGCAAAACATGATCGCGGTGTTGTTGTGGAAACTATCCATCCAGCTCGCTTCGTAACAATCGAGCGTGGTGTTGTAACCAAAGGTGAAGATGCCCTGCTGCGATTCGCCGTCTATTGCGCTTTGGTAGAGGTATAGCGCAAAGC
>Ga0335079_10004939_pt1 | contig 15338 bp, 9 predicted proteins | sample Lox_Sample_33_FD_206719 | JGI IMG/M metagenome (GOLD analysis project Ga0335079, IMG submission 206719) | Soil microbial communities from Loxahatchee National Wildlife Refuge, Florida, United States - Lox_Sample_3.3 | ecosystem: Environmental > Terrestrial > Soil > Wetlands | place: USA: Florida...
GATGCGGTCACCACACAAGTAATCGCGCAGGGTCCGGTGGCATCGCAAGAAGCGATCAAGATGTTTGGAACAAACGGCGGAGGATTCTTCGGAGCGAATAGTTCGCACCCATTTGAGAATCCAACACCGTTCACCAATTTCCTACAGATGCTGCTGATCTTTACGATTCCCTCCGGGCTCACCTACACGCTCGGGCGGATGTGCAAGTTGCAGCGCCATGGTTGGGCGGTATGGAGCGCGATGGCAGTGCTGTTCCTGTGCGGCGTGCTGGTGGCATACACGTTCGAAGCGCGTGGCAATCCGCAGTTGGCGGGAATACAAACGCAGGCCAGCGCAACACAGCCCGGCGGCAACATGGAAGGCAAGGAAGTGCGTTTTGGCATCGCCAATTCGGCGCTGTTTACCACGATAACGACAGATGCGAGCTGCGGCGCGGTCAATAATCAGCACGATTCGCTGACACCGTTGGCCGGGATGGTACCGCTCGTGAACATCATGCTGGGCGAAGTGGTTTTCGGCGGTGTGGGCGCAGGACTGTACGGAATCCTGGTGTTCGCGATCCTAGCGGTGTTTCTGGCGGGGCTGATGGTGGGAAGGACGCCGGAATACCTGGGCAAGAAAATCGAAGCGTATGACGTGAAGATGGCCACACTGGCAATCCTGGTGACGTCGCTGACGATTCTGATTTTCTCTGCGATCGCATCGGTCGCGAAATTCGGAATTTCAAGCATCTCCAATCCAGGGCCGCACGGGTTGTCGCAGATCTTGTATGCATACACCTCGGGGGTGGGGAATAACGGCTCGGCTCTCAACGGGTTGAACGCGAACACACTCTGGTACAACTCAAGCCTCGGCGTGGCTATGCTGCTGGGGCGATTTTTCATGATTCTTCCGATTCTGGCGATTGCCGGCAATCTGGCGGAGAAGAAACATGTGCCGGAATCGCTCGGGACCTTTCCGGTGACCGGGCCGCTGTTTACCGTCCTGCTGATCAGCGTGGTTGTGATCGTGGGAGCGCTGACGTTCTTCCCGGCCCTGAGCCTGGGACCAATTCTGGAGCATTTATTAATGAACGCGGGAAAGGCGTTTTGAGAAAGCAATGTCGACAGCACAACCAAAGGCTATTTCGCTAACGGACCGCAAGATCCTGAAGAACGCAATATTGAGTTCGTTTGCGAAGCTGAATCCGAAATGGATGGTCAAAAATCCGGTGATGTTCGTGGTGGAGGTGGGAGCGGTTGTCACGCTGGTGGTGCTGATCTCCAATCTGATGCATCACACCGGCGGATTCTGGTTCGGGTTGCAGATTACGCTATGGCTCTGGTTCACCGTGCTGTTTGCCAATTTTGCAGAGGCGATGGCGGAAGGGCGCGGGAAGGCACAGGCGGAGACACTGCGCAAAGCGCGGGCGGAAACCGAGGCCCGCAGATTGCGCGCCGATGGGTGTTTTGAGATCGTCTCCAGTTCAAAGCTGCGCGCAGGCGATCTGGTGCTGGTGTCGACGGGAGAGTTTATCCCGAGTGACGGCGAAGTCATCGAGGGAGTGGCGTCGGTGGACGAGTCCGCAATCACGGGCGAATCGGCTCCGGTGATTCGCGAAGCGGGAGGCGACCGTTCTGCGGTGACCGGAGGAACGAGGGTTTTGTCCGACGAGATCAAGGTAAAGATCACATCGAATCCGGGGGAGACGTTCCTGGACCGGATGATTGGGCTGGTGGAAGGGGCGTCCCGGCAAAAAACGCCGAATGAGATCGCGCTGAACATCTTGCTGGCGGGTTTGACAATTATTTTTCTGCTGGCGGTCGTAACCTTGCAGCCGTTTGCCATCTACTCCGGCGCACCTCAAAACGTGTTTGCTCTGGTGTCCCTGCTGGTGTGCTTGATTCCAACAACCATCGGCGGACTGTTGTCGGCGATCGGAATCGCGGGGATGGACCGGATGATCCAGCGAAACGTGATCGCGATGTCCGGCCGCGCTGTGGAAGCAGCGGGCGACGTGGACGTGTTGCTGCTGGACAAGACGGGAACGATCACGCTCGGGAACCGCGAAGCCACGGCATTTCATCCGGCTCCGGGGGTAACCGACAATGAACTGGCGAGTGCGGCACAGCTGGCGTCGTTTGCGGATGAAACACCGGAAGGGCGCTCCATTGTGGTGCTGGCGAAGGAGAAATACGGGCTGCGGGGACGGGAGTTGGCTCCGCACAATCCGACGTTCGTTCCCTTCACCGCGCAAACCCGTATGTCAGGAGTCAATCTAGACGGCACGGAGATTCGCAAGGGGGCACAGGACGCGATTACACGATATGTGAATGAGAAGGGCCAGATCGTACCGCCAGAAATTAAGGAAATCGTGGAGCGGATCGCCCAGAATGGCGGTACGCCGCTGCTGGTGGCGTTGAATCACCGGGTGTATGGCGCGATCGAGCTGACGGACATCGTGAAGGGCGGAATGAAAGAGCGTTTCGACCATCTGCGCGCGATGGGAATCCGCACGATGATGATCACCGGAGACAATCCGTTAACGGCCGCGGCGATTGCGCGCCAGGCAGGAGTGGACGATTTCCTGGCCGAAGCGAAGCCCGAAGATAAAATGGCGCTGATCAAAAGCGAGCAAGGCAAAGGCAAGCTGGTGGCGATGACGGGCGACGGAACGAATGACGCGCCGGCGCTGGCGCAGGCCGATGTCGGCGTGGCGATGAACACAGGGACGCAAGCGGCGAAAGAAGCCGGGAACATGGTGGACCTGGACTCGAATCCGACGAAGCTGATCGAGATTGTGGAGATCGGAAAACAGCTGCTGATTACGCGCGGATCTCTGACAACGTTTTCGGTAGCGAACGATGTGGCGAAGTATTTTGCGATTATTCCGGCGATGTTTGCGGGCACGTTTCCGATACTCGGCCTGCTAAACGTGATGAAGCTGCGAACACCGGAATCGGCGATCCTCTCGGCGGTAATTTTCAATGCGCTAATCATCATTGCGCTGATTCCGCTGGCACTACGGGGAGTGAAGTACCGGCCCCTGGGGGCGGCGATCTTATTGCGGCGGAATTTGTTGATCTATGGATTGGGCGGAGTGATTGCGCCATTCTTGGGAATTAAGCTGATCGATGTATTGATCGGGTGGATGCGTTTGGCGTGAGGCCATGATGAAGAAGCAGCTAGTTGTAGCGGTCTTATTTACGATTGTAACCACGTTGATATTCGGAGTCTTGTACCCGCTGGTGGTGACGGCGATAGCGCACGTGGCGTTCCCGGAGAATGCTAACGGAAGTTTGATCGTGCGGAATGGCCAGGTGGTGGGTTCGCGACTTATTGGGCAGGCATTCAGTGGCGAAAGGTATTTTCACTCGCGGCCGTCGGCGGCAGGGGCCGGCTATGATCCACTGGCGTCGGGAGGGTCCACCTTGGGGCCAACCAATCAAACGCTCATTTCCCGGGTACACGACGACGTTGCGAAATTGCAGCTGGAGCGGCCGGGAACGCCCATTCCGGCCGACCTCGTGACCACCTCCGCCTCAGGATTGGACCCGGATATTTCTCCAGCAAATGCCGAATTTCAGCTGCCGAGGGTGGCGAAAGCACGTGGTTTAAGCGAAGAGGCAGTGCGGCAGGTTGTGGCGCAACACACGCAGGGACGGCAGTATGGGATTTTCGGCGAACCCCGGGTGAATGTGCTGGAACTGAACCTGGCGCTCGACGAGACCAGCGGCAAGCGCTGAATCGCTTCCGCTGCAGGTTACTTGTGCGATCGAGCCGGCTTGTGAACCGGCGCTTTCGGCGGCTGGAAGCGGTAGCCAACCCAAGGCTCGGTTAGAATATATTTCGGCTGAGATGAATCTTTTTCGATTTTCTTCCGCAGCTGATTGATCACCACGCGCAGGTTCTCTGTTTCTTCCCCATATTCCGGCCCCCATACAATCTGGAGCAGACGCCGGTGGGAAACCGGCTTTCCCTGGTTGGCAATCAAGTGGCGGAGCACTTCAAACTCTTTGGGAGCAAGGTGGACTTCTTCGTCGCCGACGGTCACGCGGCGTTCCTCGAAATCAACGGTGAGTTCTTTGGAGACAAACGGGGGCAGGGATTCGGCGGAGGGATGGCGGCGGAGGGAGGCGCGGATGCGCGCGAGAAGCTCTTCGATGCCGAAGGGCTTGGTGACGTAATCGTCGGCGCCAGCATCGAGAGCGACGACCTTGTCCCGCTCGGCGTTGCGGACCGTCAGCATGATGATGGGAGCATCGGTGGAGCGGCGGATTTCGCGGCAAGTTTCGACACCGCTCATACCGGGCAGATTGACGTCCAGGAGAATCAAGTCAGGTTTGAGCTTGGGAACGAGTTGCAGCGCTTCCTCTCCAGAAGTCGCCTCGGTGATGGTGTAGCCGCGAAACGACAAGGTGGAGCGCAAAACGCGGCGAATCTGGGGCTCGTCGTCGACTACGAGAATAGTTGCGCTCATCGGGATTCCACGCGCACAGAAACAGCCGGAAGAGTGAAGGAAAAGACGGATCCGTGACCCAGCTGGCTGGTGACTGAGATGGTGCCGCCGTGAGCAACGACGATAGCCTTGGCGATGGGCAGACCCATACCTGTGCCGCGAACCTGATAGCGCTGGTCGCGTCCACGATAGAATTTGTCGAAGATGAGGCCCTGCTCGAAAGGATCGATGCCGGGTCCGCGGTCCGCCACACTAAATTGAACGGCGTCGATATTGGGTTCGGCGGAGATAGTGATGGGCTGGTCTTTGGGGGAATACAAATCGGCGTTATCGATAAGTTGGACGAGAATGTCGCGGGCGCGGTCGGCATCGGCCAAAACCGGAGGAACCTGCGGGCCAATCTGCAAATGGATGGGGCGGTCCCCAAGGGAGGCCTTGAGATGTCGCAGTGCGCTTTCAATCAGCGCCGAAGGCTCGACCGGCGCCCGCTCGAGGTGGATTTCTCCGGCTTCGAGACGAGCCATCTCGGCGGCCTCTTCGACGAGGCGATTGAGGCGGTCGCACTCTTCATTGATGATGGTGAGCAACTCGGCTTGATGGCCGGCGCCTCCCTGAGCGGACGAGAGCAGGTCCGTGACAGCGGCTTTGATGCTCGTGAGGGGCGTCCGGAAATCGTGGGCGATGGAGTCGAGAAGCGCGGATTTAAGGCGCTCACCCTGACGTTCGGCCTCCGTTTCGCCAATTTGCTCGACGGCGCGCGCGCGTTCGATGGCGATAGCGACCAGAGAGCTGATGGCTTCGAGAGTCTGTCGGGAGAGCCTGGCTCCGGAAATGCCAAGGCTGCCAATGGGTTTGACGCCAAGGCGCACGGGCAAGAAGTAGAGGGCTTTCTGCGCGTCACAGATGATGTCGTCGCGGACGAACGCGTTTTTCATTTCCTCTTCATTCAGCTGCGAGGCGCCGTACCCGGAGCGATAGAACTTGCCCTTCTGGGGAACGAAAAGCTCGGCGGCACCGGCGGCGAAACAGTCGACCAGGAAGTTGGGAATGGCGTTCATCAACTGGATGACATTCCCTTCTCCGAGTAATTTCTGGCTGAAGGTGTAAAGGCGTTCGACCTCGCGGCGACGGCTGTTGGCGGCATCGGCTTCCTTGCGGATGCGGGCGGAGAGTTGGCTCCCGACGATGGAGGTACAGAGGAACGCGAAGAGAGCGACCCAGTTTTGCGGGTCGGCGATCGTGAGCGTACCTTCGGGCGGGAGAAAAAAATAGTTAAACAGGAGCATCGCGGAAACCGACATCACAACGGAGACGATCATGCCCCAGACTGCGGAAACTGCTAGAATCGCGAGGAGAAAAAGCAAAGCCACGGTGGTCTGGTTTACGTGGACAAGACGGTAGCAAGTGAACGTGATCGAGAACAGCAGGACAGCGGCAACGGCGAGGCCGATTCCGCGTCCCACGACGAGGCGCAGCATAGGCGTATTGTAACTCAGCGATGGTTGCCGCGGGGAGAACTCGAACTTGCCGAAGAAGCCAGAGGAGTGGCTGGAAGTAGCATCACCAGCGCCGAAGTCTAGAGGAATCTTCAAACTGTTCCTGGGATATGCGCCCGGTGTGGGTAAGACGTACAGCATGCTCAGCGAGGCGGTCCGGCGGAAGAGTCGCGGCGAGGACGTGGTTATCGGAATCGTAGAAACCCACGGGCGAAAGGGCCTGCTGGAGTTTGTCGGCCAGTTGGAGGCGGTGGAACGGAAGAAGCTGGATTACAAGGGCACGGTCTTCGAGGAAATGGATGTCGACGCGATCCTGAAGAGGAAGCCGGAAGTTGCGCTGGTCGACGAGCTCGCACATACGAACATCCCCGGAAGCAAACATCGGAAGCGGTACGAGGACGTGCAGGCACTCCTGGCCGCGGGGATCGACGTTAACTCGACATTGAACATACAGCACATTGAGAGCCTTGCGCCTACGGTGCGGGCCATCACCGGAGTCACGGTGCGCGAAACGGTACCCGATTGGCTGCCGCTGTCGGCGTCGGAAACGGTGATGGTGGACCTGACGCCGGAGGCTTTGCAAAACCGCATGAAGCGCGGCGATGTTTACGGACTGGAGAAAGTCGAGCAGTCGCTAAAGAATTTCTTTCGGCGGGGAAACCTGATTGCGTTGCGGGAATTGGCGTTGCGGCAGGTGGCGGAACAAGTCGACCGCAGCCTGGAATCGTACATGGATGCAAAAGACATCCAGCAAAATTGGGGCGTGCGGGAGCGAATTGCAGTTTGTATTTCAGGGAGCCCGTCGGGGCAGTATCTGGTGTCACGAGCGGCACGCATGGCGAGAAGGATGGATGCGGAGTTGTATGTAGTGTATGTGCAGAGAGAGCTGGGGCCGCGCGAGGAGAACCCGCAAGTGCTGCAGACCAATCTTCGCTTCGCCGAAAACCTGGGGGCCCAGGTGATCCAGTTGAAGGGGCGGAGCGTGGCGGACACGATCGCGGAGTTCGTACGCAACAAGCACATCACACAAGTGATTTTTGGGCGAGCTCCGCTGCGGGACTGGAGAAAATACCTTTACCTATCGGTGGTGCACCGATTCCTGCGGGATTCGCCGGCAGTGGACGTACACATCGTGACGCAGGAAACAGAAGAGAGCTGAGAGGCCCGCGGAAGGGAAACCCGCTGTCGAGCAATCCTGCGTGACGTGGGAGCACTCCGCCCAAGTGCCACCAGCGTTTCCCCTCGCTGCAATCAAACTCTTTCTGGTCAGCAAGAGAAAAACTCGCCACGCAGGACAACGCGACAGCGGGTATTAAGAATCTAGTGGGCGAAGGAAGCTCCGTAAACTGTCAATTGTGACAGTTTTTCCCGGCGGAGGCCGGTGCTGAAAATTTCAACGATCTGAGGCAACCTGAGGGGTCAGCGACGCTTTTGCTTTGAGGTTGCCGGGCAAGAGGTTTCGCGGATGATAAGTTCAGGAGGCACGGCAAATTCCGAAGGGTAGTTTTTGAAACCCTGGAGGCGCTGGAGGAGTATACGGGCCGCTGTTGCACCCATTTCGCGAAGAGGCTGCCGGATGGTGGTCAACCTGGGATTGTGATAAGCAGCCAGCTGAATGTCGTCGAACCCGACTACAGAGACGTCTTCCGGCACCCTGAGATTGGCGTCTCGCAAGGCGCGGATCGCCCCGATGGCGGCAATGTCATTGAAGGAGACGATTGCCGTAAAGTGGCGCCGTGTCTGTAGGAGAGATTGCACCACCGGATAGCCGAGTTCCGGAGAAGAAATGTCGCGCTCGAGTTGTATCGTGAGCTCGGGGAGAACCGGCAGATCGAGTTCCTTGGCCACAGCGACGAGGTTTTCCCAGCGGGATAGCGAATCGGAACTGAAGGGCTGGCCGCGCATAAAGGCGATGTGGCGGTGGCCCAGTTGCTGGAGATGGCGAAGAATGAGTTCGGCGGCGCGACGGTGATCTAAGACAACGTTCGTCACGCCTTTGAGCGACCTGTGGCCGGCTATGGCAACACTGGGAAGCGGGAATTCGTGCGGGACAGCGGTGTCGATAAAAATGAGACCTTCGGCGCCGCGGCCCAATAGCAGGCGCGGGTATTCCTCGATCAAGTCGGCTTTGTGACGATGGTGGGCACTGAAATAAAAATAACCCTCCTGCATCAGGTGGTCTCCAATGCCGCTCATCACCATGGTGTGGTAGCCGTCGCTGAGTTCGGGAACGAGCACGCCAACGGTGAACGTGCGCCGTTTGCGCAAAGAGCGAGCAAGCAGGCTCGGCTGGTAATTGAATTTGCGGGCGGCCTCGCGGACGCGGTCTCTGGTCTTCTGGGGAATCGAGCGACCAGGAACGTTGTTCAAAACGACAGAAACGGTGGCGGGACAGAGGCCCAGGTAGTCAGCCAAGATCTTCAAGCTGACGGGCCGCTCGCCGTCCGGAACTCTCTTGGCGGCAGTGCTCATAGCGGGGCAACCATCTCCAGAGGAAGCGGGTTGGAGTTCAGGATCCGGTAAAGGCATAAGAGTATCCCAATCCGTCAGTAACTGACAGCACCAGCGATAGTTAGCAGCAAGGGCAGGAGTGGGGGTGTTAGTGCAGAGACAAACGATTGTCTGGAGAGTATTCGAAAAACTTCTGCTTGACAACAATATAATGAATGAGGCCAAATGAGACCCAATAAGGGCGAGTAGCGAAGTTCGACAGAACAAACGATTGTCTAAGGTGCATATTGACTCGCGGGCGATCGAGGCTTGCGAGGAAGTCGAGGGCTGACGGAGTATACCTGCGCCAGCAGGGTGCGCGGCTTAATCGACAGGAGGCAATATGCAGCAACGCGGTAAATTCATGAAAACGTGGGGCCTTTACGGGAGCGCACTGGCGTCAATGTGTTTTCTGCTGTTCGCGACCATTGCGGCAGGACAGGTCACTACCGGAACCATCTCGGGAATCGTGAAAGACTCGAGCGGCGCCGTTATCGGGGGAGCAAGCGTGACCGCGAACGAGCCGGAAAAGGGCGTAACGCGGACCGTCGAGACGAGCTCTGGCGGGGAGTTCGTTTTCCCGAACCTTCCACCGGGTAAATATACGATCGCGGTGGAATCTCAAGGGTTCAAGAAACTCGAAAAAAGCGATGTGATTCTAAACGTGGCGGACCACGTGAGTGCGGGAGAGTTAATCCTGCAGATCGGTGCGGCAGTGGAGAGCGTTACGGTAACCGCGGACGAAGGGCAGATTCAGCTGCAGTCGAATTCCGGCGAGCGCTCGGACCTGATCAGTAACAAGCAACTGGAAGATGTAGCCATGAACGGCCGGAACGTACTCGACTACATGAAACTGGTTCCGGGGGTGATCAGCAGTTTCGACGGGCATGCATCGGGCACCGGCGGACTGGACGCGATGAACTTCAATGGCGGCCGGGCGAATACGCATGAGTTCACGCTCGACGGCGCCTCGAATGTGGATACCGGGAATAACGGCGGGACGCACGTCACGATCAATCCGGATGCCATTGAAGAGGTAAAAATCCTCACGTCGAATTACCAGGCGGAATATGGAAAAGCGTCTGGGGGGCAGATTGCCATCGTTACGAAGTCAGGCACCAACCAATGGCATGGCGGAGCAAGTTTTTTCCATCGCAATGAGGGAATGAACGCGAATGACCCGTTCAATAAGGCGGGGCAATTGTCTGGATCGACGCCCAGCAACAATCCGGCTCTGTACCGCTACAACTACATCGGTTACAACTTTGGCGGCCCGATCATAAAAAATAAATTGTTCGTGTTTTGGGATCAGGAGTTCTACCAGCAGCTGATTCCCATCGGAGGGGTAACACAGTTTTACACGCCGACGGCTCTGGAAAGGCAGGGCGATTTCTCGCAGTCGGTGGTGCCTGATCCCAACGGCGGGTCAAACTCGGTTCCGGTGCTGCTCAGTGGCACTGGTATCACGGACAACAAGATCGATCCAAGCCAGTTAACGGCGGCGCAGCAGCAGGTGTATGCGAACGTGCAGAAGATTCTGAACCTCTACCCGTTGCCGAACGTCAGCGGATTCGGCACGAATGGGCAAAACTACAACTATTCGGCGGCGCTTTCTGGCCAGGACCCGCGGCGGGAAGACATTCTGCGAGTGGATTACCAGATCGACGATAATAATCGCGTGTTCGCGCGCTATATCCACAACCACGATGAAAATACGTCGCCATTCCTTCCGTTCCCCGGACCGTTTGGAATTTTTGCGTGCTCCTCACCGATAACGTTCCCTGGCGGATGCGTGCAGCACCATCCGGGATGGAACCTGTCGGTCAACTTCGTGAGCGCATTCAAACCGACGTTAATCAATGAGCTATCCGTTGGACCCAGCCACACGGAATCGGTGGCGGAGGCGGTAAACGGAAATATCTCGCTCGCGAAGAACGGTATTACGTTCCCGCTGCTGTACCCGAGCGACACCCTGCCTGACCTGAACTTCGGCTTCGGGAGCCTCAACGTGAATTCTCCCGGGCCGTACCTTGGAGCAACGCCTTGGAATCAGTACAACACCACGCTGAACCTCAACGACAACTTGACCTGGGTGAAGGGCGTCCACACATTGAAGTTCGGAATCTTCTATCAGCAAAGCAAGAAGGACCAGATCGCCTGGGGCAACATCAACGGGCAGGTCAGCTTTAACCAGGGACCAACGGCCGCGAATTGCCCTGTTACTCCGGCGCCGAACACGGCTTGCCCGTACGGGTTAGGCGACCCATTCGCCAGCGCGCTGCTGGGAAGCTACGCGAGCCTGGACCAGTCAACGGCGCGCCCGACGGGATACTTCCGTTACAACCAGATCGAGTTCTATGGACAGGACACCTGGAAGGTCAACCAGCGCTTGACGCTCGACCTTGGGCTGCGTTTCGCGTATATCCCGCCGCAGTGGGATGCGAAGAACCAAGTGGCATTGTTCAACCCAGCAGCATATGACCCCGCGACGGCCGTCCAGATCGACGGCGGCGGCAACATCATCCCGAACAGCGGCGACCCGCTGGATGGCATGCAGTACGCGAACCAGGGACAAATTCCACCGGGCGGGTGGAAGACTCGTGGAGTGATGCCTGAGCCGCGCGTGGGGTTTGCCTACAACTTGTTTAGCGACGGCAAGACCGTCTTGCGCGGCGGCTTTGGGATGATGCATGACCGGGTGCAGGGCAACCTGATCTTCAACACGGTCTTCAACAACCCCGCGGTGGTTCAGACGGCGCAATTGCCCTCCGGCAATCTGGCGGACCTGACCGGGTCAACACCCTCGTTTGGAACGGGCGTGCAAGCCGACAAGAACATTATTGGAGCAGCACCAGACGGGCACATTCCGACCGTATACAGCTACAGCCTCGGGGTCCAGCGTGAAGTTCTGAAAGGAACCACGTTGGATGTCGCGTATGTAGGAAACTTCTCGCGGCACCTGGTCACGTCGCGGGACATCAACGCCGTGCCTTATGGACTTTCCTTTTCCCGAGCGGCGCAGGATCCCAATAATTTCACCAGCTATTGCGCTGCTCCCGCGGCTGGCAACCCGTGCACGGATGGCATTCCACAGGTGGAACCGGGCCTGCCATCTTTCTATTCCCAGGCAGGACTCGACTTCAGCGGAGCATATGCGTTCGGGCATATGTCTTACTCCAACGCACCGCTGGTTCCGTACAAAGGCTACGGGCAAATCGCTTATCTGCAATGGGACGGAAACGCGAACTACAATTCGTTGCAGGTCTCGCTGCAACGGCGGTTCTCGAAGGGGCTGACATTTGGCGCGGTCTATACGTGGTCGAAAGCTTTGACAACCGCGGATGGAGACCAGGATTACCAGGATCCGTTTAACCCGAAGCTACTCGACTACCGTGCCGCGGACTGGGACCGGACGCATGTGTTCTCGGCCAATTTTGTGTACGACCTGCCGAACACTTCCAAGCACTTGGGCGGTTCGAAGTGGATGTCGTATCTCGTGGACCACTATCAGTTGAGCGGCGTCATCCAGGCGATGAGCGGCACGCCCGTGGACTTGAATAATAATTTTGGGTTCGAGTCTGGCACGGTGGACGGCGGCAACATGTGGGGCGCAATTCCCTACTACTTCACCTACGACCGAAGCGGCGGAACGATTGCGGTGCCTCCGGTAGGTGACTTCCGGCTGAGCGGCACGCGCGATACGATTCGCGAAGGCGGGATGCAGAATTGGGACCTCTCGCTGTTCAAGAATATTCCGTTCAGAGAGCGCTACAACGTGCAGTTGCGACTGGAAGCCTACAACGCGTTTAATCATCCGAATATTCTGACCAATCATTACGACGTCAGCGTGACTGTTCCGCAGCAGTGGGACTATCCGGGGCAAGCCGGGGCGGGACCGGGTGTGACGACTCTCGGCGTCGCCAAGGGTTCCGACTGGGGCAAACCCGCCACGGGATACGGCACAGGCAATGGCGGTGCGCGAGTGCTGCAGATCGGAGCGAAGTTCACTTTCTAACGATAAGTCGAGGCTTGGGTGAAGTGCGTCAGTCCCCACCTGAGAACTGACCAATCCTCCTGCCATTCCGGTGAGTGGCAGGAGGATTTTCATTTGTTCGGAACGCATCGGAGATAGAATCGGATCATGAGAACAGCAAAGCTGCTGGCAGTTTTTGCCTGTGGAATGGCGTGTGTTGGGGCGACTGTGAGTGCGCAGAACGCGCGGACTGGAGCGATCGGGCAGATTCGCGTAGTCGAATCGTCGGACGAGCGGCACACTACTCTGGAAGAGCGGCCCGCGATTGCGTTTGGCGCGGTGCGCGCGCCGGAGCTCACCATTACGGTAAATGACGCGGTGCGATACCAGTCGATTGAGGGGTTCGGGGCTTCGTTGACGGATTCTTCCGCATGGCTGCTGTGGAATAAGCTGAGCGCGGCACAAAGGAAGGAAACGCTGGAAAAGTTGTTCGATACGAAAAATGGCATCGGGCTCAGCATGTTGCGGCAGCCGATGGGAGCAAGCGACTTTGCGCTGGAGGATTACAGCTACGACGACATGCCGGCCGGCGAAAGCGACCCGGAACTGAGGAAGTTCACGATTGACCGAGACCAGCGGTACATCGTGCCGATCTTGAAAGAAATCCTGACATTCAACCCACAAGTGAAAATCATCGCATCACCGTGGAGCCCTCCGGGTTGGATGAAGACTTCGCAATCGATGATCCAGGGGGCGCTGCTGCCGTCGGCGTACAAACCGCTGGCGAACTATTTCGTAAAATTCGTGAAGGCGTACGAGCAGGCCGGGATTCCCATCTTTGCCGTAACGATGCAAAACGAACCAATGTTCGTCCCGAACAATTATCCGGGCATGAATATGACCGGGATAGAGCAGGCGAAGTTTCTTAGGGAAGATTTGGGCCCTGCGTTCCACGATGCGAGCCTAAAGACAAAAGTATTCATCTTCGATCACAACTGGGACTTGATCTCTCATCCGATCACCGTGCTCAGCGATCCGCAGGCGGCAAAGTTCGCGGATGGAATTGCCATTCACTGCTACGGAGGCAGCGTTACCGCGCAGAACGAGTTGCACGAGCGATTTCCGGAAAAGGAGATTTGGTCGACGGAATGCTCCGGAGGCGACTGGCAAAAAGGCAATTTGCTGCAACAGCAGGCGCGCCTGATTGTCGACTCGCTGCGGGCGTGGTCGAAAAGCGTGATCTTGTGGAATTTGGTGCTGGACCACAATCATGAGCCGTTCCTGGGCGGGTGCACGACCTGCCGCGGGGTGATGACCGTGAAACACGACGTTTCCCCCGCCGAAGTCGTACCGACAACCGACTATACGGCGCTGGCTCATGCGAGCAAGTTTGTACGGCCGGGTGCGGTACGGGTGGAATCGAATACCTTTGGCCAAGGCAGCCTGGAAGATGTGGCGTTCCGGAATCCGGATGGGTCACTGGTGCTACTGGCCGTCAACAGCGGCGGCGGGCCGATCACTTTCAACATCGCATGGAATGGGAAATACGCGACGTATCTGTTGAGAAAAGATACGGTCGCGACTTTTGTGTGGGACGGAAAGCAGTAGCCGGTCAAAGATGCCGGGCGGAAGCCCGGCGCTACAGTGAATCTGCGGTTAATCAGACCAGTTCTTTCGCGGACTTGTGAATCTTCGTCCATGCAGCGGCAATCTCGTGCATATCTTGTTCATCACCAAGCAGTGCCGGCTGCGGAATCCAGATGGTCTCCCAGGCTGCACGATGGGTGACGGAATACTCCGCCTTCAGAAATGAATGGGTTTCGTGAGCCTGCGAGCCGCATAGACGCTTTCGATACTCGCCATTTTGAAAAAGATCGAGCGCGTGGACGGGTGGGTAGCTCGCCTGGTTCGGAATGCCCTCCGCATTCATGGCTTGGATGAGTTTCTCGGTGCTCGCGCCGGCGAACTGCTTCGAGTCCACATGAAAGATGTAGGCATACTGGCCGTTGCGAGTGCAGCGCGGATCGAGCTTTTGCGGCGTGATGCCGGGAATGCGTGAAAGCAGTTTGTCTAGAAGACGTGCGTTGCAGTGACGCTTTTGCGTTTGGGAATCAAGTCGTGTTAGCTGTGCGCTAAGAACCGCGCCCTGCCATTCGCTGAGGCGATAGTTCGAGCCATTGATGTAGTGGCTGTAGAACCATTCACCTGACATGCGGCCGCAATCGTGGACGCTGCGCGCCTGGCGTTCGAATTTGTCGTCATTGGAAATGATGATGCCGCCTTCGCCCGCAGTCATGAGTTTGCTCGACTGAAAGCTGAACGTGCCGGCAAGGCCGTGGGAGCCGATGCGCTTGCCGTTCCATTCGGTGGCGTGCGCGTGCGAGCTGTCTTCGATGAGGGCAATTCCGTTTCGGCGCGCCAGATCCTGGAGCGCATCGAGATCGCTGGGATGGCCTCCCATATGAACAGCGATGATGGCTTTAGTGCGCGACGTGATAGCGGCTTCCGCGAGTTTCGCATCGATGCAATAAGTATCCGGAGAAACGTCGACCGTCACTGGCAAGGCGCCGGCATAGAGTACCGCGCTGGCGGTGGCGACAAAGGTGAAGTCGGGAACAATGACTTCATGGCCAGGGCCGATTCCCAGCGCGGACATGGTGACTTCCAGCGCGGCGGTGCCATTGGTCACGGCAATGCCGTGACGGGCGCCGTGAAAGCTGGCGAACTCCTGTTCAAAGGCAAGCGTGCGAGTACCGGGCGTGCGCCACCAGACGCGGCTGTCGAGAACGTCTGAGAGAGCTTGCCGTTCGGCGTCGTCGAATTGCGGCCAAACGGGAAAGGGCTTGGATTTCGATTTTCTGCCGCCATTGAGTGCGAGTTCCGCCATTAGGTCTCCAGTCCTGGTAAAAGAGTAACTCACAAATTGCGCGCGGCGCCGAGG
>Ga0335079_10004940_pt1 | contig 15331 bp, 7 predicted proteins | sample Lox_Sample_33_FD_206719 | JGI IMG/M metagenome (GOLD analysis project Ga0335079, IMG submission 206719) | Soil microbial communities from Loxahatchee National Wildlife Refuge, Florida, United States - Lox_Sample_3.3 | ecosystem: Environmental > Terrestrial > Soil > Wetlands | place: USA: Florida...
ATGCCGATCGAGGCCGCGCAGCTTGATAATCTTCCCATTCAGCTCGAAGCCGTGATCAGTGAACGTAGCTTCACGAAAAGCAAACCGGCGTGAATCTTCGTCGATCGGCTGCGTGCCTCGGAGCAGGCGCACCCGCACCGAATAGAGATTCCGCTGCTTGAGATCCCACACCTTGATTCCGCTGAGCGCGGGGAAATGAATTGTGTGGACCACCGGCTCAGTGGAGACTGCAGATTTCGGGACAGCTTGCGACGCCTTTGAGACGACATTTTCGCCTTCGAGCAGTTCGGCCTGCAGCGTCATCGACGGCGAGGGCTCGAGGTGCTGCAGGTAGCAATCGACATCGAGGCCAGGGTTCGACGAAAGCACATCTTTCGGTTTCGCAAAAATGTTTTCGATAAAAGCGGAAGGAACGATTCGCAGCGCGACTTCGCGGTAGATCCCGCCGAAGGTCAGATAGTCGATTTCGTATCCAAACGGAGGAATGTCGGGACGCTCGGTGGAATCGACGGCCACGGCCAAGACATTCTCGCCGTCGAAATCGAGATGAGGAGTCAGCTCAAAAGAAAACGGAGTATAGCCACCCTTGTATTCGCCAAGCTTCTGTCCATTGATCCATACCGTCGATGCAGTCATCGCGCCTTCGAAGTCAACGAAGACATGTTTACCCCGCGCTTCGGGCGGAAGTTTGAAGTGGCGGCGGTAGATGGAAACAAATTCATAGCGCTTCTCGTCAAACCCATGCCACGGCAGACGAACATTGGTATGCGGAATTACCACGCGGTCGAAAGCGGAATCGTCAAAATCCTTGGCCGCCGCGCTGTCCGTGAATTTGAAGCTGTAAAACCAGTTCCGGTTCATGGGAAGGACCAGCCTTCCCGCGGCGCTTGAATCTGATTTCGCAACATTTTCCGCCAGCGCATGTGGCGCCAGACTAGCCGCGGCAATCACTGTACTTGCATTCCGGATGAAGTCACGTCGATCCATAGTTTCTCCCATTTAGATTTGTTTACCGAAACGTCCGTGTGCGAACGGACTTCTGAGGATGTCAGCGTTCACGATCAGGCTTACACAATCCAGGAAAGCAACTGCTTCATGTTCGTCGGACTGCTCGATTCCGTTCCGTGTGGCACCGACGGGCCAATCACCACCGCCTGATTATGGTCCTCAAACCAAACCAGGAATGCCGATTTCTCTGCGCCAGTGAGCCGTTGCTGGTTGATCCAGTTGTAGTACGCGCCCATGTCGGCGTCGACCAGCGAACCGATCAGGTCCGGCTCCGGAGAGCCGCCATTTGCAGACAAAAGCTCGTTCATCGGCTTTTGCCTCTGCCGCGGCGCAAATCGCACCAGCAACGTGAGCGGCTGTGCCCGGCGCAATGCTTCGCGTGCAGTCCACTGCGCGAAGGTAGTGCTGAAAATCTGTGTGCCCGAACCTTCCGTGAGCACCTTCAACTGAAAGCGGGAGAGCACGACGTCGCTCGACTTATCCAAACCGATATCAGCCGGGCGCATTTCCGCCATAAGCGTGCGCAGAGATTCTGGCCCCATGCCCGGACGCGAAGTCTCCGCTTGAATTTTGCGCAGCAGCTCGGCGCGCGCGGGCGCGAGAGTTTGGTAGGAAACCGTCGTCAGCGCTGGGTCGTACTTGCCCGGTTTGCCTCCATCGATATACCAGTGCGCATACGGGGCCGGATGCGCCGTCACCCGCGCAGAAACCGCGTCCATCAAGGATTCCAGACCATTCGTGGGATCGACACTGCTGAAGTATGCACCCTGCGGACGCAATTTCCGAAATAGCGGCGCGCTGTAAGAATCAACGCCTTGGCCAACGATGCTGATGCCCAGCCGCGGAACCGGCGGTTGCTCAGGCGGAACCGTTGCGCGCAAATGATCGGCATAGTGGATCGCAGCCAGACGGAACGCGTCCTGCTGGTGCGTGCTCCAAAGATGAGCGGAAAATTGTTCGACAAACTGCGCCGGTAAATTGACCCAATCGAATCGCTCAAGCCTCTCGGACATTTTGATCGCAGCGAATTCCCCGAACCAATCGTTCACCTGGGCGGCAGAGAGCGATTGCAGATTCGCCAGTTCCCTTTCGAGCGCTCGCCGCTCGGCGGGAAATTTGTAGTCGTAGTCGATGATCTCGCGAAGTAATGAAGACAAAAAACTCAGCGGCAATTGCTTCATCGATTCGAGATATTCGGTTGCCAGTTTCCGCGCCTCTGGCGGATAGCGGTTGAACTGCTCCGGTTTGAGGTCGCGTGGAAGCATATTTATACGAGTTCTGCTATCGGCCTGCCCTGCGCAAGTGACGCGGAAAATCCCAGCATGGAACCGAGGGTTGGAACCAGATCGGTTGAGTCCACGGCACGGTCATAAACAACGCCTTCGCGAATTCCCGGACCGAGCGCCAACAGCCAGGTCGTTCGAGAAAGTGCATCTCCGGTACGGTGATGCTGAAATCCGTTCCCCCCGGCGTCCTCGTCGGAGTCGCGCCCGAAATCTGGCAGAATGATGAGCGTCGTTTTGCCTGCATACTCCGGTTCGCTCTGAATCATGCCCCACAACTCCCCGCACAGCCGGTCGGTCCGCCGAATGCCCTCGATATAAAGCGAATACGCACCCGCATGTGCCACATCGATGTCGTGCAGCGTGACCCAGAGTAAACTCGGCGCCACCTGCCGCATGAGCTGGCGCACAATATAAACGGAAAGCTCATCCGGACTCGAAAGTGTGCGCGCGTGGATTTTGAAATCATTAACTGAGACCTTCAGGATGGTTTCAAGTTGCTCAAGCTCGAACTCGTTGCCTGAGAGTTCGGGCGCATAAAACGGAGTCTCGTAGTTATCGCGCAGCAGGTGCTCGTAATCGGCTTTCCCACCAGACATTGCTGCCGTGAGCAGGTGCTTCGGAAGAATGACGCGTGCGCCGAGACCCGGCCCGAACGACAGGTTATTGCTTTCACCGATCCGGTTGAATCCGTTGCTCGGTGCAACCACCCATGCGTCGGAAGAAGGGCGATGCAGCTCTTTCCGGAAATATTCGAAGACGGTTGGATTTTCTGGTGGCAGCGAAGCAAAGTTGTTGATCGTCTCGTAGGCGCCTGTGGCCAGGCTTGCGGTCGCAACGTAGTGGCCGAGAATTCCGCGATTCACCACCTGCGTGAAAAAGCTCGCCTGCGGGATCAGCTCGCGCATCATGTGTGGAATGTTCTCTTGCCCTTCGGGGGCGAACGTTTCCTGATCGCGGGCTCCGCCGCCAAACGTAACAACAATGACTTTTCTCTTAAGCGAAGTTGCTGCCTGCGCGAAGCGAGACGGCAACAACGTGCTTCCGAGCGCGAGCCCGGCGGCATCGCGCAGAAACTCGCGACGGGAGCGAGAGATGAGTGCGCTTTTGGAAAATAAAGAAGTCATTGTGATAATGACGAGCTGCTGTTCGCTTCCTTCTTTTCAGAAATCACGAACTGCCGAATCTCGGCGCGCTGCTTGTCGAGTTCGGCAAGATGCTCCGTTCGCAACTTCTGATAAACCTCGAGTTCTTTTTGCGCGCGACCTCTTTGCCCGGTGTGAACCAACGCCTGTCCCAACCGATAATGCGCATCGGCGAGCTCTCCGTTCGCGTTCAACGCCTTTTCGTATTCCGGAATTGCCTGTGCATATTTCTTCTGGTCCGAATACAAATTTCCCAGTTGCAGGTGCGCGTCGGGAAACGCCCCATCGAGTGCAATTGATGTTTTCAGCAGGGATTCAATCTGAGGGGTGTCAACGCTTGCATCTTCAGCCCGATGGCCTTTCCATAAACTCATCGCATAGTAATAAGGAGCGCGGGCGTCATGCGGCTGCAACTCAGCAAATCGGCGAAAGCGCTGCGTGACCTCATCCGCCTGACCGGGCGAGCTGTCATAGGCCTTCGAGAGAAAGTAGTAGCTACGCGGATCGGAAGGATTGAGGTCGGTCGCTTTCAGCAGGGCCTTTACGGCATCGTCATAATTGCCCCGCGAATAAAGCGCCATGCCCAGGCCGATCGCAAGACGAGGCGACTTCGGGTAAAGCTCGGTGGCGTGCTGAAATACCTCAACCGCCGGATCGAGTGTGCGATGCACCAAGAGCTCACTTCCCCAATCAAACAGATTGCTCTCGCTCGGATCCATATGCGCCGCAGTCTGGTACTCATTCTCCGCGCCCACGAAGTCGTCCGCTTTCTCTTCAACCTGCCCTAGCAAATTGTGCAACTCGGCAGTGTCCTTCTCCTTCAAGAGATCAGCTATCAAACTCTTCGCATCGCTCAAACGATTCGCATCGGCGTACGCCAGTGCCAAATCGTATCCGTTGTCGTACGCCGAAGGAGTGATTCGCTCCGCCTTCTCTAGATAAGGAATTGCCGCATTGATTTTTCCCCCAGCTGCGTAGAATTCTCCGAGATTGTGATTGGTGTCGTAGCTTTGCGGATCGAGTGCAACCGCTCGCTTGAACTCAGCTTCCGCGAGCGCAATCTTCCCCAAGTGGACTAGATTTGTCGCCAGATTCGTATGCGCAGCCGCGGAATCGGGCTTCAGGCGCACAGCCTTTTCGAGATGTCGATTGGCCTCCAACTCCTCGGACTCGGCGGCGTAAACCATGCCTAGAAGTTCGTGAACATCGAAGCTCTCCGGTGCGGCTTGCACGAGTGTTTCAAGCTGGCGTGTGGCCTCCGGGAAATGGCCGGCGTCATACTGCGCGAGCGCCGATTGAAATTGACGTTGAAGATTTTGCGCTTGATCGCTTTCGGCAAATGTGACCGGCATCAGTGCGGGCACGAGAAGGAGGATCCAAGGCAGCCGGGAGTGGGAAATCACAGCTTTCGTATGTTAGCACCGCCCGAGCAACAACATTCGGAAAGATGCAGCGGGAAGGCGCACAGGCAAGCGCCTTCCCGCGAGTCAAATCAGAAGTACAACTTCAGCGCGAACTGAATCTCGCGCGAATCGTACGGGGCGTCGCGAGTCGATCCGATTTCGCCAAAGGTTGAGTCATTAAAGTTTGTCGAATTCGGTACGGCCACGACTCCGTTGCCGCCGAAGCCAGGATAGTTGAAGTTCGGATGGTTCAGGATATTAAAGAACTCTGACCTGAACTCCATGCGGAACCTCTCCGTCAGCTGGAAAGTTTTGAACAGTGAGAGATCCAGGCGGTGGTAGCCGGGGCCTTCGACCTGCGAGGGCTCGCCGCCACCCAGGACGCCCACACCCGGCAGATTGAGGCAACCCGATGGGGTTCCCGGTGAACCGAGCAAGCACGGCTGAGCAAACGCCGCCGGATTGAGCATCGCTACGTTTCCGTCGGGCGTCTTGTGCAGCGACGTGACTGGGTTCGTGCCCGGTATGACAAACGCGAGGCAATTGACTCCCGCTGCGGTACCGGATGGACAATCGATGTTAAACGGCTGCCCACCTTGGAGGTCGACGATCCACTGCAAAGCCCATCCACCGATCAACGCATTCGACACTCCGCTCGCACCGCTCATGTATGTCTTCCCTTTACCAACCGGCAGCTCGTAGCCACCGCTGAAGTGGAGTACGTTGCGGATATCGAAGTTCGCCAGCCCGTAATCGGCATGTATGCCGACCCCCGGCACGTACGCAGCACGATAACCATTACCCGCAAACCCGTTCAGCAGATCCAAGGCATCAGAACGTACTTTCGAATATGTATACGCGAATAGGAAGCTAAGCCCGGTAGAAAACTTCTTTTCAACGCTGGTTTGCAGCCCGTGATAGTAGCTGCTCCCCTGGGTCGTTGCGTAACTGGCGCCCTCTGCGAAGTCAGGCCATTGCAGTCCGCCGTCCACCGCTGGCACTGGTCCTCCCGGCTGGCCAGCCAACAACTTCGATCCAGTCAGCGTCACGGTTGTGGGCAGTAATTCGGTAGGTTCGTTCGAACCCGGGAACACTTCGAGGTGCCGCCCAAACGTGCCCACGTACGCCGCCTGAACCGACATAGAGTTCGTCAACTGGTACTGCACCGTTAAGTTGTCGCCGATGGAATACGGAGTCTGATAAGCGAATTGAATTCCGCGTAACTGCAACCCGCTTGCATTAACCGCCAGCGGGTTCAAAGGAACGCACGCGAAGCCAGTTTCGAGAGATGGACCACCGGTAGGTGTGGCTGCGCTGCAGCCGGCAAATTGATTGATCGGGGTGCCGTCGTTCTTTTCTTGGTACTGGAACGAGAACTGGAAGGGATAGTTCTCGCCTAAGTTCGGCGAGTAACCACGATTCTCGAATCCGTTGTAGAACATTCCTGCGCCGCCCCGTACAACGAGCTTCGGTGTCACCTGATAAGCGAATCCAAACCGCGGCGCGAAATTGCTCGTCTGAGATGTGCCGAGTCCCTTTCCGTACTGATTGGTAATCGCAAGGTTGATCCCGTCCTGCGCCATCAAATCGGTAAAGCTGCTCGACAGTTGATATGCTCCAGCGCTCGGCGGAATGATGTACATAGGAGCGTTGCTCGGAGGACCGGAGGGAACGAAGTTGGCCTGTTTGGCGAAATGGTCATAAACCAGGCCAAACCAATCCCAACGCACACCGAGATTTAACGTCAGGTTGGAAGAAACCTTCCAATCGTCTTGAATGTAGTTGCCGTAGTAGTTCTTCCCGTTGTCGCTTAACGAGATGTTGGATGCGTATTCGTTATCGGGGCCGCCAACGTAACCAACACCGCCGGCAACTGACGAAGCCATGGGTGTCAGCAGGAATTGCGCTCGGCCCACACTGCTGTCGCCTACGTTCGGAATCTGCGTGTAGTTTCCGTCGAAATTAAATTGGCCGCGAGACCACGGCGGCTGTAGTGTCGAGAACTTCACATGCTGGTACTCGAATCCCATCTTGAACGTGTGCTTCCCATAAATCTTCGTGAAGTCGTCGTTAACTTGAATGGTGGAACTAACTTCGTCGGATGGCAGGAAAGAGTTTCCGCCAAGGGTTTGTAGGCCGCCAATTCCGAATGCCGGCAAGCCGCCATTTTCATGCGATTGAGGAATACCCAGGATCCCGTATTGCGATGGCAGATTACTCAGATTGTCAGCTTCGGGAATGTTGCGAGTCGTGTGCAGATAATTTAAACCTGCATGCGCCACGTTGATGGTTGTCGGCGAGAAGGTGTGGGTCCAAACCAGCGCGCTCTGTTGTGCCAGGGCCGTCTGATTACCCTGGAAGAATCCGCCGCCGTCCGCCACCCCGCCGAAAATGCTGGGGATCAGCTGCGGGTCATTGACGAAACTGAAGCGATAGAACATCTGGTCTTTTTCGCTGAAGTCAATGTCCAGTCGAGTGTCGAATGACTGGCGGTTTTCAACCAGCAGCGGCGAGGCGGTGTAATTCGAAAACAGCGAGCTGCTCGTTGGATTCGGGTACAAGTTGAGCAACTTGATTGCGTTCGCGTCTAATCTGCCGCCTTGCAGCATGTTCAGTCCGCATCCGGCCAACGTGAAAGTAGTTGTGCTGGGAGCGCAAGTTCCAAAGGGATCGCGTGCATAGCCCACGGCAGTACCCGGCGTCTGAGCACCGGTGCAGGCCGGACCCGGAAGTCCGCTCACTGGATCACCTACGCCGCAGGCGACAGCGCGCGTGGTGGCAGGATCCAACACAGTCCCTAGGGGCATGCTTCTGCCAAGCAAGTCTTTCTCCGTTCCAGATTGCCCCGTAATCAAATCCTGCAGGTTGGTGTACCCGCTGCTTCGTTCCGCCAAGGTTGGCACTGACCCGGTCTGCACCTCTCCCTGCCGCCGCCTAAAGCCCTCGTAGTCACCAAAGAAGAAAACTTTGTTGCGGCCATCAAACACATGGGGGATCAGAACCGGCCCGCCGATCGTGAACCCGAACTGGTTCTGACGAAGTTCACCTTTTTGCGTCTGCCACTGACCGCTCGAGTTTTGCGTCCGCTCAAAGTAGTCCGCGGCATCCAGTTTGTCATTGCGGAAGAATTCCCAGACATCACCATGGAACTGGTTGGTTCCTGACTTGATGGTCGCATTCAGCACCGCTGCACCGCTGCGTCCATACTCAGCGCTGAAATCCGTGGTCTGCACTTTAAATTCCTGGATGGCATCGACCGGTGGCAGCACCACATAGTTCGTGCCATTTAAGAAATCGACCGTGTCGGAGTTGTTGTCGATTCCATCCAGCATGTAATTGTTCTGGGCCGGACGAAACCCGTTCGCAGAGAATGCGCCGGTCGAAGCGTTGCCGCGCGTATCAGCTTGCGGCGAGTTTACGCCTTGAACGAGTTGAGCAAGAAATGTGAAATTGCGGCCGTTCAGCGGGAGGTCATTTACGTTGCGCTCATTAATGACTTGGCCGACCGAAGCATCCTGTGTCTGCAGAACAGGAGCCGCAGCCGTTACTTCCACCGTCTCGGTCGTGGCGCCGGGAGTCATCGTGAAATTAGCTTCCACGTTCGAGCCTACGTCTACTCTTAGATTGGTTTGGCTGACGGTCTTGAAGCCCTGTGAGGAAACATCGAGCTTGTAGCTGCCAATTCTCACTGGCGAGAATTTGTAGACGCCGTCGCTCCCGCTCGTGGTTGAAAGCGCCACGCCGGTACCAAGGTTCGTCAGCGTCACCTTTGCGCCGCTGACCACGGCACCGGATGTATCAGTTACCGTACCGATGATCGATCCGGTATCAACCTGCGCCTGTGCCCCTGCAATCAAGAGAACAGCGGCCGACATCGCCAGTAGGGATTTGAGGATGTAAGCTGAAACGCCCGCTCGCTTCATGACCTTCCTCCTAGTCTCCGGCCTGAAATGTGTAGCGCTGCCAAAGCACTTACTCAGAGTTTCCCGTAGAAACAAACCCGCAGGCCGCGGCACAATTCTCTGCCGCTGGCCTGTCGAGGTTTGGACAATATTGACAATCTGCTTCGAAGTTCAACCCAGCCAGCAAGTAAACCGTTTAACCCATAAAGGGCTGTTAATCGCTTAACCCAAGAGCAAAATCGTTAACCGTTTAATCTTGCTGGTAACAAACGTGTTGCGAGTGTTATCACGCGCAAATATCGATTGTCAAGCAAATTTTTCTCGACTATACTCACAGCGCGTTTCGCCAAATCATTGGCATACTCGGCGCAATTAAGCAGCGCAAAACCACTCATGACCCTGACCATCCGCGATGTGGCCAAAGAAGCCGGCGTTTCCACCGCCACGGTTTCGAACGTCTTGAACCGAACCGGAAAAGTGGGACGGCAAACGCACCGTCTGGTTGTGTCGGCAGTAAAGCGGCTCGGATACGTGCCCGACGTCCATGCGCGCCATCTTGCCTCGCACGACCGCCGCACGTTGGGAATCATCGTTTCCGACATTGAAAATCCATTTTTCCCTGAAGTGGTGAAGGGCTTCGAACTGCGCGCGCAGCAACTCGGCTATGACGCCATCATGAGCGATACCAACTACGATCCTCGCCGCACCCGCCGCGCCGCCGAGCGCATGATGGAACACAAAGTGCGCGGTGTAGCGATCATGACTTCGGAAATCAGCCTGCGATTGATTCACGAACTCGCGCGCAGAAAAATCGCAGTGACGTTTCTTGATCTCGCTCCTGTCCGCGCTTACATGAGCAATCTCCGCATCGATTACGCGTCCGGCGTGAACCAGATTGTTAAACATCTTTTTGATCTCGGACACCGGCGAATCGCATTCGTCGCCGGCAGGCCCGGACTTAAATCGAACGTGGTGCGCCTAGAAGCCTACGAAGATTCCATGAAGTCGCTTGGGCTCGAGCCTGGCCCGGTTCTTCCCGGAGACTTGCGTTTCGAAGGCGGAATGAATGCAGGCCTTGCGCTCGCAGAATTCTCGCCGCGACCCACGGCAGTAATCGCGGTTAATGATTTGACCGCAGTCGGCGTAATTAAAGGCCTGATGAAACTAGGATTGCGGGTCCCGGATGATATCTCGGTGACCGGTTTCGACAAAACGCGATTGGCCGAATACAGCAATCCTTCGATCACCACCGTCGACATCCATCGCGACATGTTAGGAAAAATTGCCGCCGACGCTTTACATGAGCTTTCCGGCTCCGCGACTCCAGATGGCAAGGAATACGAGATCGGAGCCGAGTTGGTGGTGGGAGAATCTTCAGGACCCGCGCGCTGACCGGCTTTGCGGCTGGTACACTGATTGACATTGTTGCGCAATGAGCTGTTGACCCCGATGTTTTCTACCTCACTTCCCTGTCTGCGAAAGTTGATGAGTAAATTTGCCGCGCTAGCTATTGCGGCATCGATCGCGCTGCCTGTTACGGCGGCACGGGCCCAACAGGCTCCGCCTCCCCGGCATACGCCAACACATTCCGAAAATGATCCGGCGCTGATTGAAGTCGAAAAGCTGCTCGCTCAGGGGCGGGTGGATGAAGCCAGAGACGCCGCCGAGGCCGCGCTTGTTCGAGGCGACAAGACAGTTGACGCTTACAACTTGCTGGGCATCATCGACGCTCATTTGAAAAACTATTCTGGAGCGCAGGACGCCTTCGATCACGCTCTGAAGCTCGATCCGAATTCGGTCAAGACGCACAACAATCTTGCGAACTTTTACGCGGCGGAAGGAAAACCTGAACTTGCGGAAAGCGAGTTCAAGAAATCGCTCGCGCTCGCGCCGGCAAATAGCGACGCCAATTACAACTTTGGCCTGCTTCTGCTTGCAAAAGGCTCACCCTCAGCAGCCATTCCGCATTTCTTGCGCGTGCGGCCACAGACCATCGAAACACAGTTCAATCTCGTGCGCGCGTACCTGCAATCGGGAAAGACCGCGGAAGGATTGAAGCTCGCGCAACAGCTTTCCTCTGAAAAGAAAAGCGACGTTCAACTCCACTTCACACTGGGCACTCTGTTGGCTTCTGAGAAGCAGTACAAGCTCGGCCAAGTTGAACTAGAAAAAGCCGACTCGCTCCAGCCGGGAACGTTTGAGATTCTCTACAACTTGGCGCAATGCGATCTGCGTGATGCAGAGTACTCGAATGCAGAAGCCGCGCTTAATCACGCGCTAAAGCTCAAGCCCGGCTCGCCAGACGCACTTTATTTGTTAGCCCAGGTTTATTCCGAGCAACAACGGCCCGTGGATGCGCTGGAGTTGCTGGTGCGGGCGCACAAAATTGCTCCGCAAAATACCGATGTGATTTTCCTGATGGCGCGCCTGAGCATGATGCAGAATTTTTACGAGGACGCCATCCCACTGCTTGAGTCCGGATTGAAGATCGATCCACAGCGCCCCGATCTGCGTGCCGCGCTCGGTGAAAGTTATTTCATGTCGGGCAGAACCGAGAAGGCGATTGATGAGTTTCAGAAGCTGATCGAAGTTGACCCCTCGGCGCGCTCGTACGCGTTCATGGGGCTTTCTTATCGTCACCTCGGGCGCTTCGACGAAGCCAAAAAATATTTCGATGAGGGGTTAAAGAAAGATCCGCATGACGCCTCTTGCCTGTTCAACGTAGGTTTTATCGAAGAACACCAGGGAAACTACGCGCGTGCCGACGAGCTGTTTCAGGAAACACTGCATTCCAATGCGAATTTCGCCGATGCTTTGCTCGAACTCGCCAACCTGCGCACGCGAGACAAAAAGTATGCCGAAGCCGCGGAGTTGTTGCGCAAATATGTAAAGGTCAGTCATGATCCCGCCACCGGCTACTACAAACTGGCTATGGTTGAGCGCAGCATGCATCAGATGGCGGCAGCGGAGAGAGATTTGAACGTTTTTCAGACGCTCTCAAAAAATTCTTCTCCCGGCCCGTATCCTTTTCAGCATCTTTTCGACTACCTGGATAACCGTTCAAAGCTGTCCTCCGAGCAACGCACACAGCTTGATGTCGCCGAACTGACCGCGCAAATTCAGAAGAATCCCGGTCAGCCGGAAAATCTTTATTTACTCGCCGAGACGTGTTTGAAACTCGGCGAGCGCGATCAGGCGGAAAAGACAATTGCTCAACTCGATCAGATCAGCTCCGATGACTTTCGGACGCAAACCGGTGTTGGCGTGCTGCTCGCCAGATATCACCTGTACGATGATGCCATTCAGCACTTTCAGACCGCGCTAAAGGCGAATCCGGATTCGGATGACATCAAGTTTGACCTCGCCGATGCTTACTTCCGCAAACAACAATATGAACAGGCCCTGAGTGCAGCCCAAACCGTCTCGGCCCCCGGCCAGCAGGACGATGCTTATCTGTCGTTGCTGGGCGATATTTACGCGCACCTGGGCGATTCGCCAAAAGCGGAGGAAATTTTTCAGCAGGCGATCACCCGAAATCCCGATAACGACCAGTACTATCTTTCCTTGGCGCTGGTCCAACTTCGCGCCGATGATTTAAGCGGAGCGCATGAAACTCTGCAGAAAGGTCTGGCGCGCATTCCGGCTTCCGGAAAAATTCTGTGGGGCCTTGGCCTCACCTCAGTTTTGCAGGGTGATACGCCGCACGCCGCGGAACAACTGGAACGCGCCGTGGAGTTGCTGCCAGAATGGGCCGGAGGATACTCGACACTGGGAGTTTTTTATTACGAAACCGGGCAGATCGAAAAAGCCCGCGAGGTGCTGAATCGCTTCAAAGGCAGCAGTGCCGGCGGTTTGGATGTGAACCGCATCGAGGAAGCTCTAGAACGCGCACCCGCAACGTCTGTTAACAATAGCGGGCCAATGCCGATAGAGGCGCGCCAGCAACTGCTGCAACTCGCATTGCTGATTGCCGACCGGACCCTGTGATCAGATCATGAATTTCTCGACCATCTTCAGTCTATTGATGTTCAATCTATTCATTGGCATTCTTCCCCTTCGGCGGTGTCGTTGCCGATGAGCTCCTCGCGCCGGAATTTTCTGGGCTCTTCTCTGGTAGTCCTTGGCAGCAGTTTGATGGAGGCGCTTGCGACCCCTCTGTGGAAATGGAATCGCCGCGTCGTGGTCGCATCCACTGCAGCCGCTACTCCCGCTTCCCCGGTGCAGTTTGTTGACGTTGCCCGCGAGGCCGGCCTCAACGTGCCGAATGTGTGGGGCGACGTCGATCACAAGCGATACATCATTGAAGCCAAGGGCAGCGGCATCGCTTTTTTTGACTACGACAACGACGGCTGGCTCGACATTTATCTCACCAACGGGACGCGCCTTGGGGAAAAATGGCCTGAGGGCAAAGCTCCGACGTCTCAGCTTTTTAAAAACAATCGCGATGGGACATTCACAAACGTCACAGAGAAATCCGGGCTGGCGCGAACCGGATGGCAAACCGGCGTCTGCGTCGGCGATTACGACAACGACGGCTGGGACGATCTTTTCTGCTGCTTCTGGGGCCACAACATTCTTTTTCACAACAACGGCGATGGCACTTTTACCGACGTGACGAAAAAAACCGGCGTCTACGACGATCAGATTCGCTGGGGCGCCGGTTGCACCTTTCTCGATTACGACCGCGATGGGCACCTCGATTTGTTCGTGTGCCATTACATCAAGCTCGATCCCGCCCAAACTCCCGGCCCCAATCCCCCGCCGGTCTGCCAATGGAAAGGCATCCCCGTCATGTGCGGCCCGCGCGGAATGCCGGGCGATACCAACGTCTTATTTCACAATAACGGTGACGGGACGTTCACGGACGTTTCCGAAAAAGCCGGCATCCTGAAACCTGGCCCGCGTTATTCCATCACTGCGGTGTCTTACGATTTTGATAACGACGGCTGGCCCGATATTTATGTTGCCGTCGATTCCGAGGCCAGCATTCTTTTTCACAACAATCACGACGGAACGTTCACCGACATTGCCGTGATGGATGGGTGCGCTTATAGCGAGAACGGACACGAGCAGGCGGGAATGGGCGTCGCAGTTGGAGATTACGATTGCGATGGCTGGCTCGACATCTTTAAAACGAACTTCGCCGACGACACCTGCAACCTCTATCACAACAACGGAGACGGCAGCTTCACCGATGTAACCTTCGCTTCCGGCGTCGGCATCAACAATCGCTATGTCGCGTGGGGATGCGGGTTCGTCGACTACGATAACGACGGCTGGCAGGACATTATTCAGATCAACGGTCATGTCTATCCCGAGATCGACGCGCACGATATCGGCCAGACCTATAAGAATCCGCGGCTTGTCTATCGCAATATGGGCAACGGAGAATTCAAAGATGTTTCTGCTGAGATGGGGCCCGGCATAACCGAGCGCTTCTCCAGCCGTGGCGCCGCTTTCGGCGATTACGACAACGATGGCGATATCGACGTTCTCGTGCTGAACATGAACGATCTGCCGTCGCTTCTGCGAAACGACGGCGGCAACAAACAAAATTGGATCAAGCTGAAGTTGATCGGAACGAAGTGCAATCGCACCGCAATCGGCGCTCGCGTGCGGGTAGTCACAGGCAAGCATTCGCAAATCGATGAATTGCACAGCGGATCGAGCGTGATGTCGCAAGGCGATCTGCGTTTGCATTTCGGAATCGGCAAGGCGGACCTAATCGACCTCATCGAAATAAAGTGGCCGACCACGCAGAAGGTCGAGCGCTTCACTCGCGTGAAGGCGAACCAGATACTCACGATTAAGGAAGACGCCGGAATAATTCGCACAGGCGCTCCGGGACAGTACTGAGCACGTTTCGTGCTAGAGTGAAATCGCTCTTGGAACATGCAAGGTTTCAACGTTTCAAGGTTTCAGAAAAGGGCAAAACAAACGTGAAGGCGAAAGTTTTGCCAATCGGAAACCTCGAAACTTTGCAACCTTGAAACCTGTTTGCCATGAAAGCTCTCCTCCTCTCTGAATATCGCCGCCTCGAACTCACTGATCTTCCCGTGCCTGAGCTCGGTCGCGATGAAGTTCTCGTCCGCGTGGCAGCGTGCGGCATCTGCGGCAGCGATGTGCACGGCTACGACGGCTCATCCGGGCGGCGCATTCCGCCGATCGTGATGGGACACGAAGCAGCAGGAGTCGTCGAAGAAGCCGGCTCAAATGCAAAGGATTTTAAGAAGGGTGACCGCGTCACCTTTGATTCCACCGTCTATTGTGGCGACTGCGTCAACTGCCGCCGCGGCGATGCGAACTTGTGCGATCGCCGCCAGGTGCTGGGTGTCTCCTGCGGCGATTACCGGCGCAACGGTGCGTTCGCGGAATTTGTGGTTGTTCCGGCGCGCATCGTGCATCGACTTCCTGAAAATCTTTCTTTTCCCGAAGCCGCGCTGCTCGAGGCTGTCTCGGTCGCTTTGCATGCAGTCTCACTTGCGCCCATTAAAGCTGGAGATACAGCGCTCGTTGTAGGCGCGGGCACGATTGGTCTTCTTGTGCAGCAGGCGCTCGCAGTTGCTGGCTGTTCGCGTGTGTTCGTCGCC
>Ga0335079_10004941_pt1 | contig 15330 bp, 14 predicted proteins | sample Lox_Sample_33_FD_206719 | JGI IMG/M metagenome (GOLD analysis project Ga0335079, IMG submission 206719) | Soil microbial communities from Loxahatchee National Wildlife Refuge, Florida, United States - Lox_Sample_3.3 | ecosystem: Environmental > Terrestrial > Soil > Wetlands | place: USA...
GCGGGTTTTGTGCTTGCCGCGGGTCGCTTTGCCGCGCGACACGTCCACTCGCAGACCATTGACCAGAATATCCACCAAGTGCAGCACGCTGGCCTGCCATCCAGGCTGATTGTGCATGTAGCACATTCCGATCAGCGCGCGGACCAGGCTGTCGGGAGCGATATCGGCGCGAATCTCGCCGGCTTCGATCGCGCGTTTGATCAGGACCGCCGCCGCTTGCGCCATCTGCGCGGATGATTTGGTGTGGAGTTCCGAAGATCCGGTCACCGCGATCGCCAGCGCCTGAACCATCCCGCGCTTGGTGGCGACGAATTCGACCGCCGCGCGCAGCCATTGCCGCAGCGCCTCGAGCGGCGAGGGATCATCCTTCAACTGCGCCGCGAGGTCGCTGAGATGCTGCACCTCGTGCCGATACACGGCCTCGAAGAGCGCCTCGCGCGTGGGGAAGTGACGGTAGAGCGTTCCGATGCCGACTCCGGCGCGGCGCGCCACCGCTTCGAGGCTCGCATCGGCGCCGCCGGCGCTGAAGACCGCAGTTGCCGCTCTTAGTACGCGCTCACGATTGCGCGCCGCATCGGCGCGCGGCTTGCGCGCTATCTCAATTGCCGCCGTCCCCATATCGCTCCTGTCTCCTCGCGCATTGCGAAAGCGGAGACCGTCTCCACTTCCTATTGACAAAGCGGAGGTACGCTCCGTATATTAAACCTCAAAGCGGAGGCCCACTCCGAATCTAACAGACGCGCATCGTGTCGTCCATCCAATTTAGCCGATGGAGGTTCGATCAAAATTTGTGAAACCGAAGCATACGCGAGAAACTCTGCAATTCGACGAACGCTTGCCGGCGATTCAATCGCAAAACGATCACCTGTATTCACCGGACTGCGACACGCGCGCAATTCTTTTCCAAATCATTAGCGCGGGCAGCAAAATCGGAAAGCCGTGTTGCGAAAACCTCGCCATCGAGAATTCAGACTGTCATTTGAACGAATAGGAGAGCGCCATGCGAGTTTTTATCACCGGAGCGACAGGTTTTATCGGTACCGTCGTAATCAGCGAACTGATCAAGAAAGGCCATCAGGTGCTCGGCCTCTCCCGCACCGATGAGGGCGCCAAGTCGCTGCGCGATGCCGGCGCGCAGGTGCATCGCGGGAACCTTGACGACCTCGAGAGCCTGCGCAGCGGCGCTGCGATGTCGGATGGCGTAATTCATCTGGCGTTCAATCACGACTTCTCGAAATACGTCGATAACTGCGCAACGGATCGGCGCGCGATCGAGACGATGGGCGCCGCGTTGGCCGGCTCGGACCGGCCCTTCGTGGTCACCGGAGGAATCGCGGTGGATGCTCCAGGGCGCGCCGCGACCGAAGACGATCCGCCCTCCAGCATGATTCCGCGCGCGGCATCGGAACTCGCGGCCGAAGCGGTTGCGGCGCGCGGCGTGCGCGTCTCGATCGTGCGTCTGCCCCAAGTGCATGATCTATACAAGCAGGGACTGATCACGCCTCTGGTCGAGATTGCGCGCGACAAACGCGTATCTGCCTACGTCGGCGACGGCGCCAATCGATGGCCGGCGGTGCACCTGAACGATTGCGCGCAGCTCTATGTTCTCGCGCTGGAGAAAGGCACCGCTGGCGCGCGCTATCATGCGGTTGGCGAGGAGGGCGTGGCGCTGCGCGCGATCGCCGAGGTGATCGGCCGCCGCCTCAAGTTGCCGATAGTCTCGAAATCGCTCGCTGAAGCGCCCGACCATTTTGGATGGCTGGGAATGTTCGCCGGTCGCGATGCGACGGCATCAAGTGCGTTGACGCAGAAACGACTGGGATGGCATCCGAGTGGGGCCGGGTTGCTCGCGGATCTTGAGCGCGCGCACAACCTTGAGCAGTGACTATCAAGGAGTTGGACTATGAAGGCGCACCACCTAGGTGGAGGATTCACCTTTCTAAACACTTCGATGACCGTGAACCGGATGGGCTATGGCGCGATGCAACTGGCCGGTCCGCAGGTATTTGGTCCGCCGCGCGATCCCGACGGCGCGGTGAGAGTGCTGCGTGAGGCGATCGAAGTGGGCGTCAATCACATCGACACGAGCGACTTCTACGGTCCGCATGTCACCAATCAAATCATCAAGCAGGCGCTTCATCCCTACCGCGACGGTCTGGTGATCGTGACCAAAGTCGGCGCCCGCCGAGGCACCGACAAATCCTGGATTCACGCTTTTGCGCGCCAGGAACTCATCGACGCGGTGCATGACAACCTCCGCAACCTCGGGCTGGACCGGCTCGATGTGGTCAACCTGCGTGTGGGCGGCGTCGAAACACCGTCTGAAGATTCTATTGAGGAACGATTGACCGTGCTCGCCGAGCTCAAGCATCAAGGACTCATCCGTCATCTCGGGCTTAGCAATGTGACTCCGCAGCAACTGGCCGAGGCGCAGAAAATCTCAACCATCGTTTGTATCCAGAATCTGTACAATGTCGCGCGCCGCAATGATGACGAATTCATCGAAGCTCTCGAACGGCAAGGCATCGCATACGTGCCATTCTTCCCGCTCGGAGGATTTACGCCGTTACAGTCTGCCGCGCTCGATTCGACGGCAGCCTCTATGCACGCGACCCCGATGCAAGTTGCGCTGGCATGGTTGCTTCAGCGCGCCCGCAACATCTTGTTGATTCCGGGCACGTCGTCGATCAATCATCTACGAGAGAATCTGAACGCAGCGGAGCTGCACCTGCCAGCGGAAACGATCACGAAACTCGACGCCATCGCAAACGGGCCGGGAAGTGCGCCGGCGTAGTGCGCCGCGATCACTCCCAGACCTTTTCGAGCGCGAATATTCTCCGCTCGGTCAATTTGAACGGCGGCTGATTGTTGCCCGGCTTCGGATTGGTCACGAAACTGATCGCGGTCACCGTCCACACCTTGGCGGGGTTGAAATCCGCGACCAGTCCCACCTGCGTGTCGCCCAGTTTCGGTTTTGATTCGACATTCGCTTCCCAGCACACATACGGCAGCGCGAGGCCATCGACGATCGGAATCGTGCCGGTCAGCAGCGAACAGTAAGTCTTGCGCGGCGGCATCGCGTAGGGGCCCGACTCGGGACCTTGGCCCACCGCGAGCTGAACGATCCAGGGCGCGGGCTGCTGCGATGAAGCCGGGACGACCGCGGGAATTGGCTTCGTCAGTCGCATCAGAAAACCCGCATCCGAGGTGGCCGGGTTTGCGCCGCAGATCACCGCATTCGAAGTCTGGGGAGTGAGAAAACATGGGTCGGAAATCGCGTTGCCGCTCATGCATCGCCATGCGCCCGCACGATGCACCGCGATCGAGGGCGTCCAGCAATAGCCGTCGCGCGCGGGAGCATTGGGTACCGTCGGCGTGAAGACAAGCACCTCCGTGTGACCGCTCTCGGGTGCCGCTACCGGCTCTGGAAGCGGCCACGCGCCGACCGTCGCCGCCTCGACCATCGCAACCATCAACGCGCAAGTCAGGAAGCTGATGCTTTTGCCCATACGATACTCCCAAGATCAGAACCGATCAGAACAGTGGCAGATGCACGCTCGCGGTGACCAGCGCGCCGCTTGCCACGCCCATCAGCGCTTCGCCGGCGACCAGTCCCGCGGCAAAGAGGATTCCCGATCCGCCTTCCTCGCGCGAGGTGCCGATACTCGCGAGCGATCCGATCAGAATCGCCACGCTGAGTCCGAATGGAAGATAGAGTCCGATTGCCACCGGCATGATCGGCGCGCGCCACGAGCTGCCGCGCCGTCCCAGTTCGCCGTCGATCAATGCGAGCAGCGCCGCGATGACGACGCCCATCATGATGATGTCCCATCGGAGTCCGCCGCTGAAGACGCCCTGCGTCACCTTCGCCATCAGAAACGCCTGCGGTGCAGCGAGCGCATTCGCCTTTGCACCGGCGGTGCCTGCGATGCCGTAGGCATTCAGCAAAAGATTCAGCACCGGCGCCACCACGAATGCCGACGCGATCGCGCCGATTAGCACCGCGATTTCGAGCGCGCGCGGCGTGGCGCCGACGTAGTATCCGGTCGCGAGATCGTGCATCGAATCGCCCGCCATCGCAGCCGCAGTGCAGACCACCGCACCGGCCATAATCGCGAGACGCGGGCCGACTCCCGGTGCGACGCCGAAACCCTTGAGCGCCAAGGCTAACGCGAGCAGCACGATAACCGTCACGCCGGAAACCGGATTGTTGGATGCGCCGACCAGACCAGTCAGGTATCCGGCCACTGCAGTCGCGAAAAATCCTACTATGGCAAGCACCACCGTCATCGCGAGGCTCAACGCGACGCTTCCGCTGAGCACCATGCAGAGTGCGAAGATTACCGGCAGCGCGAGTCCCGAGGCGGTGACGATCGCGGTCGCGGAAAGATCGGTCTCCTCGCGCGCGGTTGCAACCTCGGCGCGTCCGGCGCGCACGATGCGAACGCCCTCGACCAGCGCGTTGCCGATACGCCCGCGCAGCCGCCATAGCGTGACGATACCGCCGGTCAGCATCGCGCCGACCCCGAGGTATCGCACCTCGTTGCTCCAGACCTGGGTCGCGGCGGCATACGCGCCGAGCGCGCGCAGCTCCGGATGATTTGCCGATGCGATCGGAACCGCGATGAACCACGCGATCGCGCCGCCGAAAAAAACCAGCATCGCGATCCGGATGCCTACGATGTAGCCGACCCCGAGCAACGCGGTCGAGATATCGAACGAACCGGCGAGCGCGGCGCCGCCAATCCATCGCGCGCCGGACAACATGCCGGGCACGAATCCGAGAATATCCTGCGAGGTTTTCAGCAGCGCGGAGATGATGCCGCCATACAGCAGCGGAGCAGCATTCGCGCTGGTCGCGCCGGCGCGCAGAACCTCGGCGCATGCGAGGCCCTCCGGAAAGGGCAGCTTTTCCTCCACGATGTAGGCACGGCGCAGAAACACCACCAGCAGGCTGCCCATGGTGCCGCCCGCGAGGCACAGCGCGGTCACGTCGAGGTACGGCAGGTCGCCCTTCCATCCGATGATGACGAGCGCGGGAAAGGTGAAGATCGCGCCCGCGGCGACTGCCTCGCCCGCCGATGCCACGGCTTGCGCGACGTTGTTCTCGAGAATCGTCGCGCCGCCGAGCGCGCGCAAAATCGCCATCGAAACCACCGCGGCGGGAATGCTCGCGGAGACGGTCAGGCCCGCATACAAGCCGAGATAAGCGTTGGCGGCGCCGAGGATCACCGCGAGCGCGATTCCGATCGCGATCGCGCGCGGCGTCAGCTCGCAGATGGACTCGGGCATACCTTGGGCGGCGGATTCGGGCTTCAACGCTGGCGCAGGTCCTTGAGCGGTCGCGTGTTGAGCACGTCGCCGGCCTCGAGCCATCCGCGCCGCGCCTGATTGACGCCAAGTTGTAGCAATCCGAAACCTTTGGGCGAATGCGAATCGCTCGAGATCACCAGCTTCACGCCGGCCTGTTTCGCCGCCATGCAATTGGTGTCGATGAGGTCGAGGCGCTGGGCCTGCGAATTGACCTCGAGCGCGCATCCTTCACCGGCGGCCGCACGCACCACTTCATGGAAATCGAAGCGGCTCGGCTCGCGTTCATCGACGAGGATGCGTCCCGTGGGATGTCCGATGACATCGACATTGCGATTCTGAATCGCGCGGATCAGGCGTCGCGTCAGCTCGTCGTGCGGCTGGCTCAGCTTGTAATGCACCGACGCGACGACCCAATCGAGCTCGGCGAGAATATCGTCGGGAAGATCGAGCGCGCCATCCTCCATGATGTCCACCTCGATGCCGCGCAGCAGCCGGACCTTCACCCGTGATTGAACGGCGCCGATCTCGCGCCACTGCTCGCGCAGGCGCTCGGGGGTGAGTCCGTTGACCATCGCGAGACGCTGCGAATGATCGGTGACGGCGAGGTATTCGAGGCCGGCGGCATCCGCCGCGCGCGCCATCTCTTCGATCGAAGCGCGTCCGTCGGTCCAGGTCGAATGCGAATGTAGATCGCCGCGAAGATCTTCGCGCGCGATCAGATGCGGCAGGCGATGCACCATCGCAGCCTCAATCTCGCCGCGATCCTCGCGCAACTCCGGCTCGATCCAGTCCATGCCGAGCGCGCGATAGACCTCGTGCTCGGTGCGCGCTGCGATCGATTCATTTCCGCGAAACAGTCCGTATTCGTTGAGCGACAGCTCCATCCGCTGCGCGCGGCGCCGGAGATGCACGCAGTGATCCTTCGAGCCGGTGAAGTAGACCATCGCGGCGCCGTAGCTCTCCTCCGGCAGTACCCGCAGATCCACCTGCAATCCATCGTGAAGGATGACGCTACTTTTTGTATCGCCGAGGCCGCCGAGATGCGCGATCGGCGGATACTCGGCCAGCCGCTTCATCACCGAGGCCGGATGGGAGGAGATCGCGAGCAGGTCAATATCGCCGACGGTGTCGCGCCGGCGGCGGAAGCTTCCCGCGACCTCGATCTTCTCGACCGCGGAGCACGCGCGAAGATAATCGAGCAGCCGCTCGACCTCGATCGCAGCGTCCGCGTATAGCCATCGGCGCGTCGCCACCGTGGCGCGCCTTTCGATGGCATCGCGCAGGCTCGCCTCCATCTTGGGACCGAAGCCGCGAAGCGTGCGCAGCGCGCCGGACTCGAGCGCGTTGGTCAAATCGTCGAGGCTACTTACGCCGAGCTCCTCGTGAAGCTGGCGAACCCGTTTGGGACCGAGCGCGGGCAGCCGCAGCACCTCCATCAGCGCGGGCGGAACTTTCTTGCGCAGCTCGTTGTAAATCTCGAGCTCGCCGGAGCGGATGAGCGTATCGAGCTTCGCGGAAATTCCCTTGCCGATGTCGGGAATCTTCTCCATCTGCTGAATCGTGAGCCTGGAAAAATTCCCGGGATAGTCGAGTACCGCGCGCGAGGCATTGCGGTATGCGCGCACGTGAAAAAAATTCTCGCCGCACAGCTCCATCATGTCGGCAATCTCGGCGAGATATTTCGCGATCTCGGAATTGAGCATACCGCGAATATTTTATCGGATTGCGGGCTGCTTCGATGCTTCGCTACTCCACTCGGATCAGGCCGGAGAGGCCGGCGAACATCAGCGGGGTGAGGGTCCATCCGGCCAGGATGTGGAACCACAGGTACCAGCGCAGAAACCGCCCGCTATAGTCGGCGCTCGCCGTCATCCATTCGCCGCTGTTGGGATCCATCAGCACGCGCTCGCGTACATTGGGGCGCCAATGATTTCCCATGTGCAAATCGACTACCGGCAGAAAATTTTCCAATGAGTAAACGAACGCATGGAAATGCGGATAGTGTACCGGCGGACGGCCGCCGCGCGCGAATGCGTCGTAGGCCTCGGGCTCGCTCGGTGTTATTACCCCGGCCCGATATCCCCATCCAAACAGAAGCGTGCCGAACAGCACGAAGCCGGCTATCCACCATAGCGCGCGCAGCGGCCGATAGCCGTAGCCGATGGTGACCTCGAGCAGCAGGTTCCACGCGCGCGCGGCGAACGACAGATGCCCGGTGCGGCGTTGTGCGATTCGCTGTGCGATCAGCACGTCGATTTCGCCCTCGGTGCGGCCGCTGAGCTTCAGCGCCTTGGCGAGTTGGGTGTAGGGCTGCGGGCGATAGCCGCGCGGCTGCAGCGCGAGCCACTCCAGACGCTCGGAAGCGTCGGGAGGGCTGTCGCCACCAAACTCGCTGTAGGAAAATCCCTCAAGATCGAGGTTGCCCGGCGCGGGCCAGCTCGCGCGATCGTCGAATACTGACGTAGCGCTCGTATTCTCCAGATCGAGCTTCGTTTGCGGCGTATGCGCGATATCGATCCAGTAAAGCGCGCCACTTATCACGGCGCGCTCGGCATCGAGGCCGGTCTCGCCGGTGCCGACGAAGCGCGCGCGGTTGAAACTCAACGAGCGGCCGATCCGCACGAGGCGAAAATACAGCACGCCGTCGGTGGTGAAATTCTGCACGAAGCTCGCATCGCCGCCGATCGAGGCTTCCTGCGCCGAGATGGTGTCGGTCGCGCCGCTGCCGGTGAAATCGGCACCGCTGCAATCGAAATCGCCTCCGATCGACGCGCGGAAGATACTCAGTGCGCCAAAGTGCCCGAAGTGGAGCGCGAGGTCGCCTTTGACGCGCGAGAAATCACCCATGATGGGTCCCGTCGCGCTGCTGCGCAGCTCGATGCCGGCCAGCGTGGCATTGGAAAAGTCGATGCCGTCGGCAATCGCGCATCGAATCAGCGTGAGCGGCCGCATGACTTCCAGATATGACAAGTCGAGCTTGCCAACGATCTTCGCGCCCGCGATTCCGGGGCCACTGGGATGGAGGAACGGCGCGGCTGCGGAATCGCTGACCAGCCAGACGAAAAGCGGCGCGCGGATCGAACGTTCGAGTCCCCATTTGTCCGCGCTGGAGAGCGCGTTCGATGGATCGTCGGGATTATCGCTGGCGCCGACCCATCGCACCTCGCGCGAGGCCGCGCCGCGCACGAAGCTGCGCTCGGCCGCGCTCAGCTCGCCGAATTCGCTGCGCGCGAGTTTCTCCAGCGCGTCGGCGTTGCGCTGTTCACGTTGCGGAACCTGCGCCCGTGCAACTCCCCTAAGCGCGAGAAGCGCGACGGCTATCAGGATCCATCGATATAGCGTTATACGCATCGCGATGCCGCGCATTATGCGGCGGCGGGGGCGGAAAGCAAGCATCGCGCGAGATGCCGCTGACGCATAAGATCCCGGTGAGATGCGGTATCAAAGAAGTTTTCTCGCAACCATCTTGATTCTGCTGCTAGGCGCGGCGGTCTTCGCTGCGTCCGCGACTCCCACCGCCTCGGTCCAGACCGTGATCGATCAGGCGATCGCGGTATTTAAAGATAAGAGCGTCGCGCCTTCCGATCGGGAACAGAAGCTGCGCACGATTGCGGAAAGTCATTTCGATTTTGAGCGGATGGCACGCACCGCGGTCGGACTCCATTGGCGCCAGTTCTCCGAGGCTCAGCGCGCCGAGTTCGTGCCGATCTTCACCAATTTTATCGAAGACGTGGTGCTGTCGCGGGTCGAGCAATATTCGGTCCAGCGGATTCAGCAGGATATCGAGTCATCGCTCGTCCATTTCACCCGCGAGAGCATGGATACCCCCGACCATGCGATCGTGTATAGCGACGTTACCCTGGCCAATCGCGCCAAGCCGCTGCAGGTGAACTATCTGCTCAAGCGCGACGGCGAGCAGTGGAAAATCTACGACATCACCATCGACGCGATCAGCGTGATCGCGAATTACCGCAATCAGTTCAATCGCGTGCTCAATGATGGCGGCTACGACAAGCTGGTCAGCATCATGCGGCAAAAGCAGCAGGCGCTGGGCGCATCGATGGCGAACGGCACCAGCCGTTAATCCTTGTCGCGCAGATTCTCGAGGTCGCGGAGCGCCCGTTCGAGGATCTCGCGAACGGCATCGGCCTTCGCTGAAGCGGCACCCGACATCGCGCTGAATGCCGCCTTCATGACGCGCTCGGCTGGGCGCACGATTTCCTGCACATCGGGGTCGAATGCACCGCGCCATTCGTTCCACATTCGCGCGCGCCGCCAGATGCGATCGACGGCGTCCTCTTCGAGGCGCAACTCGCGACGGCCCTCGTCGGTGATGCGAAAGACGCGCTTGCCCTCCTGCGCCTCGGCCGCGATGAGCGCCTCATCCTCGAGTTGCTGGAGCGTCGGGTAAATGGTTCCGGCACTCGCGCGATAGATTCCGCCGGAGCGCTGCGCGAGCATCTTCATCAGCTCGTAGCCGTGGCGTGGGCCATCCGCGAGCAGCGACAGGATCGCGAGGCGCACTTCGCCGGGACCGAAGAAGCGCGACCGCGGTCCCCATGAGCCGAAGCTGGGACCGCATCCGTGGCGCGCCCAATAGCCATGATGTCTGCCGAACATACAGGAGACCTCCTAGCGATATATCGTACGATATATCCATCGGTACATCGAAAGCAAGTGACGCCGCCTCTTTAGCGTCCATGGCACGCGGGGGGGCCTTGTTGAAACGAAGAAAGGACTAGGGCACGGATGATGCGATAGTGAGCGGAATCGCGAACGGCAGAGACTGCGGAATCTTGCAAATCGTATCGCTACATTCCTGAAACTCGACCTTGCCGCTGAGCTGATAGTCTCCGGGTTTCAGATCCCGCCGGATTTTGAGGTCGCCGCCCGCCCGCACCTTGTCCTTATAAACGGGCAGCGTTTGCCCGAGCGATTCGAACTTGATCATTTCCGGCTTGGGAAAATCGATCGATTGCTGCGCGACCACAGCCTTGTCGAAGGTGACATTGGTTGCGACGTAATCGGATGAGATCGGCCGCCCGTAGATGTGCCATCCTTCGCCGATGATGAATTCGGCGCTGTACTTGATGTCCTGTCCAGGCGCAGCCTGCACCACTGCCGGTTTGATGATCGCGTACACATCGCCGCCTTTTACGACCGCGGAGTCGTCGGCGCCCGGTTTGTCGAGTTTGTCGAGGATGCTATCGGCGCGCACCGCGGGGCCAAAGGTGAGCATCGCCAGAGCCATCGTTGCGAGGAGAACGTTGCGCGGCTTCATCGGGCGGTCATTATAGATGATTCGGTAACTCCAGTCGCTAAGCAAAGTTAGCTGTAGCTCGGGTGCGTTGACGCGCTTTTGTCAGCGCGATGCTAGGATGTGGCTTCGACCATGACCGACGATGTGCTTATCTTCGGCGGCAGCGGTAGTCCCAAGCTGACGCGCAAAATTTGTAATTATCTAAAGGTGCAGCCTGGCGCCGGCGAGGTGCTGCGCTTTTCCGACGGCAACTTGTTCGTGCGGGTCAAGGAAAACGTGCGCGGCCGCGATGTGTACATCGTGCAGTCAACAGTGTTTCCCGCCAACGACAACTTCATGGAGCTGTTGTTCTGGATCGATGCGCTCAAGCGCGCGAGCGCCGAATCGGTCACCGCGGTCATACCGTATTTCAGCTATGCGAAGGGCGATAAGAAAGACGAGCCGCGCGTGTCGATTCGCGCCCGCGTATGCGCCGATGCGATCGATGCGGCGGGCGCCGATCGCGTCGTAATGCTCGATCTGCACGCGCCGCAAATCCAGGGCTTCTTTCGCATCCCGGTCGATGACCTCTATGCGCTGCGGGTGCTGTGCGAGTGCGTAATCGAAATGGCCTTGCCGGATCTGGTGGTGGTCTCGCCGGACACCGGATTCGCCAAGCAGGCACGCAAATACGCCTCGTTCCTCGGCACCTCGATCGCGATCGGCGACAAGGAACGCTTATCGCACGACGAACGTGCGCAGGTGCTGGAAATCATCGGCGACGTAAAGGGCAAGAACGCACTCATCGTCGATGACTTCACGATCTCTGCCGGCACCCTCGCCGATGCATCGGTAAAGCTGCTCGAACGCGGCGCGACCACGGTCTATGCCGCGGTCACACATGGAGTCTTCGCCGCCGGCTCGATGGAGCGCATCGATCGCAGTCCGCTCAAGCGCGTGCTAGTGACCGATTCGATCGAAACCCAACCGGTGACATTTTCACCGAAGATTCAAGTGGTGTCGGTCGCGCCGCTGCTGGGCGAGGCGATCCGGCGCATCCACAATCGCGAAAGTATCAGCAGCCTGTTCCCGCAGCGTTAGTATCCGGTAGTGAAGCGGATCGCGCCTCGATATCGCGATCCGCTTCCTGCTCCACATTGGTCAGCGGGCGGCCTGCGACTTCACGCTCAAACCGGAAGATTTCGCGCTGAAATCCACCGCCGCAATCGCCGTGGCTTTCTTTGGACAGGTTTCCACCGCGATGGTGAAAGGCTCGCAGTCGTTGCCCCCGCTGGATGCGGTACAATCCACTCCGCTGCCGCTTTTGCTGGCCAAGGTGATCGATCCCTGGATTTCCTCGATGTCGTCAAAGTAGGCGTCACTCAGGTCAAACAGCAAAGTTGTTCCGTCGGTGGTGGTACACGCCGAACCCGAAGCCACGAGGCCGGGGAAATCGGCAGATATTTCCGTCGCCGGTTTGCAGGCGCCTTTTCCCGGAACCGTGAATGCTTTGAAGACGGCATCGGTAAGGCCAAGCGCGAAGCAGAAATCCTTGGCCGAAGCGGTGTGAGGAACCAGCGCAGTCCCGACCGCGATCATTGCCGCCATTACGATTTTTTTCATTGCACAATTCCTCCCCGAAGTAAGATTCGCGCCACGCAATCATGGCCCCAATAGGAGTGTCAAGCGTCGGGAAAGACGAATTGTGCGAATTGCGGCCGGAGATGGTCAGCACCCTGACCATAAGTCACTAGCGAAGGTGCAGTTGTGATGGGGGAACGAGGCGGATCGCAGCGGGAAACCGCGATCGCCTCTGCGTTGTTTATTCCAGGCGATCGATTACCTTGCCGAAGCCCAGCGTCATCTCACTTAATGTATAGCCTGCCTGTACAATCCGCTTGACCGGCAGGCGATTCCACGGATCCAGCCGCGAGGCTTCCGCGAACGCGATCGATCCGGTGCCGATCCACGATTCATGCACTTTCACTTCGGTCTTGGTCTCGATGATCTCGGCGCATACCGGCCGGCCATTCTCCTCCGCCGAGGGAATCAGCCGCATGCTCACCGCAGGAGGTCCACCCGAACGCCCATTCGGTGCGGGACGCTCCGGCCGCACGATCGCGCTTGCGAGGCGCACACCAGCAGGACGTTCCAGCGTGCCATAGAGCATGTCGCGCTCGGCCTTGAATTCGATCTGCGCGAGTTTTTTCGGAAAGCCCCAGATCTCGCGGCCGGCCAGCATCGGCGGTTCGGTCGTCACCGCGATGTGTATGATGTAGGTCATCGGGCGACCCTTGTGCTCGACCAGCAGCGACAGGATCGCTTCGTTGTAAGGCCCGAAGGTCGTCCACGGATACTCATAGAATGACAGCACCGCGGTGGCCGGCTCAGCCACGCTGAGCGGCGCGGGCAATGCCTCAGCGGCAAGGTCGGCGTCAGTCTCGAATGCCACCGCGATCGAGCGCGTGCCCCGATAGTAGAAAGGGGGGCTCTGATACGCGGCCGCATCCGCCGGCATCGAGTACTGTGCGTTTCTCAGATTCAGGCGTCCTTGCTGCTTTGCCATCGTCATGCCTCTTCGCGGAGATTAGGCGCAAATTTCCTGCTGCTATAGCGCCTCCGCCGAGCGAAGGCCAGTACGATTTGACGCCGCGCGATGGTTCGTTTGATAGTGCCCGAATCTGGAGGCGCGTCTATGAAATTCGATGGCAAGGCGGGAGTCGTTACCGGCTCGGGATCCGGCATCGGGCGGGCGACCGCGATGGAATTTGCGAAGCGCGGCGCCGCGGTCGTCGTGGCCGATATCAACGAGGAAACCGCGAGCTCGGTCGCGCGCGAGATCACGCGCAATGGCGGCAAGGCGGCTGCGATCGGCGCGGACGTGACGCGCGACGGCGACCTCGATGCGATGCTCAAGGTCGCCACCAAACAGTTCGGGCGCCTCGATTTTCTGCATAACAATGCCTTCGGGCTGCCACCCGCGCCGGCGAATGCGGCAGTGATTTCACGTACCGGCGACACACCCGAATCGATTTGGAATCAAACTCTTGAGGTCGGTCTGAGCGCCGTTTTCCGCAGCATCAAGAAAGCGATTCCGATCATGAAGGCGCAGGGCGGCGGCGCGATCGTCAATACCGCATCTATCTCGGGCCAGTATGCCGACTTTGGCATCGTCGCATATAATGCGGCGAAGGCCGGCGTCATCAATCTGACTCGTGTGGTCGCAGTCGAGTATGCCTCCGACAACATCCGCTGCAACTGCGTATGCCCTGGTGCGATCCACACTCCCGCGCTGCAGCCGATGCTGGATAATCCGCGCTTCAAGGAAGCCTTTCTCAAAGCGATCCCGCTGGGACGGCTCGGGCGTCCCGAGGACATCGCGAACGTGGTAATGTTCCTCGCCTCCGACCTCGCATCGTTCGTCACCGGCGCCGCATTCGTCGCCGACGGCGGCCAGACCGCGAAGACCGGCAGCCCATCCTTCATGATGGAGTAGGCAGGTACATCATGGCATCCGACCGTTATGACAAAGGCATGAAAGTACGCCGCGCGGTGCTGGGCGACGACTACGTCGATCGCGCGCTTGCGAGCGTCGATGACTTCACCCGCGAATTCCAGCAGATGGTCACCGAGCACGCGTGGGGTGCGATCTGGACGCGGCCGGGCCTCGCGCGAAAGCAGCGCAGCCTCATCACGCTCGCGATCCTGGCGGCGCTCAATCGCCTCGAGGAATTCGAGCTGCACTTCCGCGGCGCCCTGCGCAACGGATGCACGCGCGAAGAGCTGAAGGAAACGCTGCTGCACATCGCGGTATATTGCGGGATGCCGGCGGGCGTCGCCGCGTTTCGCGTCGCGCGCAAAGTGCTGGCAGAGACGAAGCCCGGATGACGAAGCTCGTCAGGCCGGCGCGAGCGTGTTTGATCTCTTCTCTCTAATCCGATCGGGCAGGTCCTCATCATCAATATGGTCAACGCGAAGTTGGCTTCTTCGCTGAGTGATCTGCTGCGAGCGCCGTCGCCCTATGCATCGCGGACTGGCGTTGCCCATCCTTGCCGCTGTCAGTAGCTTGGTGAAGGGCACTCGATGCCCTGCGCATGCCCGAAGCCATACAAAGCCCCACGCCATCCGGCGAACCGCCCAAACTTTCGGTTGACCGAACGCCTTCCGGATTGGTTGTTCATCTGATTGGCGAATGGCGGCTGACGCGCGATCTCCCGCCGCTCGCGGCCATTATCAGGGAAATCGAAGCGGCGCGTCCGCGCACGCTCAAGTTCGATTCCTCGGCGCTGCGCGGGTGGGATTCCAGCTTGCTCGCGGTAGTCGGCCGAATCAGTCAGCTATGCCGTCACTACAAAATCGAGCAAGACCGCAGCGACTTGCCCGAGGGGATGGCCGCGCTGCTGCGACTCTCCGAAACCGTACCCGAAAATGAGGGCGCGCGCGCGCGGCCGCCCGCGGTTGGCGTCGTCACGGAAATCGGCAGCGAGTTCCTGGGATTCGTCGGCGGAATCTCGGACTTCGTCGCGTTCTTCGGCGAAGTTTCCATCGCGCTCGGACGCTTCGTGGTCGGACGCGCGCGCTATCGCCGCATCGATCTGTCGCTCGCGATTCAGGACTGCGGCCCCAATGCTTTTGGAATCGTCACGCTGATCAGTTTCCTCGTCGGCACCATCCTCGCGTTCATGGGCGCGGTGCAGCTCGAGCAGTTCGGCGCATCCATCTATGTCGCCGATGCGGTCGGCATTGGCATGGTGCGCGATATGAGCGCGATGATGACC
>Ga0335079_10004943_pt1 | contig 15329 bp, 16 predicted proteins | sample Lox_Sample_33_FD_206719 | JGI IMG/M metagenome (GOLD analysis project Ga0335079, IMG submission 206719) | Soil microbial communities from Loxahatchee National Wildlife Refuge, Florida, United States - Lox_Sample_3.3 | ecosystem: Environmental > Terrestrial > Soil > Wetlands | place: USA...
TCGGTAAAAGGCGCTAGAATCACTGATCGTCTCGTCGACACGAGGGGTTATGGCTGCAATTCCGATTTCTGCATTTGAACCCTAAACTGGCTGCATGTAAATGGGCATAAACGACAAAGTGCGGGGCAAAACCGACATCGCCACAACCGGCGGATTGACGGAGATTGGTATCTTGCTTTACCCCGGCGTGCAGATGTCAGCAGTCCTGGGATTGACAGACCTTTTCAGTGTCGCGAATCGGCTGAGTGCTGAGCACGGAGGCACCAATTCCAGGGAGTTGCGCATCAGTCATTGGCAGTTACGGGATAATGACACTTTGGAGCTTGGACGGGTTTTCGATACGCACCAGCAGCAACCTCAAAAACTAGTGGGTTTGATCTTGCCGCCAAGTCTCGATACTGACCCAGAAGGAGGGGCCGTTCCCCAACTTCAAAGATGGGTTGAAGCGCAGCATGCTTCAGGCAGTATCGTCTGCTCGGTTTGTGGGGGTGCTTTTCTTCTCGCCAAGACGGGATTGCTAAACGGGCGATCGGCGACTACACACTGGACGTTCTCAGAGACGCTCGCTGATCGGTTCCCCAAAATTCGAGTTGACACTGAAAAACTGATCATCGATGACGGCGACATTATTACGGCGGGTGGCCTGATGGCCTGGGTCGATTTGGGATTGAAACTCGTCGACCGCTTCCTAGGTCCGACTGTCATGCTTGAAACCGCCCGGTTCTTTCTCGTGGATGTTTCGGGTCGGCAGCAGCGCTTCTACTCGAACTTCTCGCCCAAGCTGCATCACGGCGATGAGCCCATACTCAAGGTTCAGCAATGGCTTCAGACCTCTGATGTCAGCAGCCTGACTGTGTCCACTATGGCCGCAAAGGCCCGAATGGGCGAACGTACCTTCTTGCGCCGATTTCAAAAGGCAACAGGTCTGACGCCAACGGAGTACGTACAGCATTTGCGCGTAGGGAAAGCTCGCGAATCGCTTGAGTTTTCGTCGCTAGCCATGAAGGAAATTGCCTGGAAAGTTGGATATGAGGACTATGGAGCGTTCCGAAAAGTGTTCCAGAAAATCATGGGACTCTCGCCGGGAGACTATCGCCTTCGATTCAGCGTTCAAGGAAATAGAACTCGTAGCTAGTTGCAAGTTCAGTGAACGTCAGACTTGTCATCTCTCGAACCTTAAGTACGTCATACCGCTGACATCAAGAAATACCCGTTCTCCCGCGTTCACCAGTCGCAGCAGAACATGCCCGCATGACGCACATCGCGCAATAAGACCGGGACATTCCGTATACACATGTGCCTCGGCAAATTGCGCCTTTGCACCGCAATTGGCACACTGTCCTTTTGCCTTCGTAATATCCACTGCGAATATCGTATTTAATTCGCCCGCGGCATTACCATCAACGTAGCTCAACGACGCTTTCATTTCCGTTCTCCCGTAGCACCGAAGCGTTCTGTCTTGATTCGTTCCCGATCGTAGCCCGTGGCAATCAAGAGCTCTGCCGCATGTTCAACAAAGGGCGTCGGGCCGCAAACATAGGTGGTTGGCCGAAGGGTCGCAGGCCATGTAACACTCGCAATCAACGACCCGTCGATCCGCCCGGCGGGGCGCGGCCAACCCGTGGGAGTCACTCGTGTGTACGCATAAGTTATGGCCATCGAGTCCCCTTGGTTTGACAGCGCCGCCAACTCGTCGCGGTAGAAAGCCGCCGCCACTTCCCGAACGGAATACAACAATCGGAACGGTCCGCTGTTCGAGGCCGAACCGCGCGAGCGGAGCATAGCCATAAGAGGAACAATGCCGGAGCCGCCGGCTACCAGTTGGATCGGCTCCATTTGTGTGCTTCGCCAGACGAACCATCCGCCAATCGGACCGCGCAATTCAAGCTCATCGCCGACCATGACTTCTTGCGTCAAATAGGGTGAGACTTCACCGTTCGGCAGTCGCTCGATCGTAATTTCAATGCCCCCATTGGAATCTGGCGCAGAGGCAATCGAGTAGGACCGAACTGCGGAGTACCCGTCCGGAGCAGTCAAACGCACGTCGACGTGTTGGCCAGCGACGTGCCCCGGCCAGTCCCGCACCGCCAGTGCGAGCGTTCGCGCCGTCGCTGTCTCATCTCGCAGGGCGACGACCGTTGCGGTACGCCACATTACTCTTCCGAGTACCGCTGTTCCTTCCATGGGTCACCGTAGATGTGATAGCCGGCGCTCTCCCAGAACCCCGGTTTGTCATGCGGCATCAACGTCATGCCCTTCACCCATTTTGCGCTCTTCCATAAATAGAGATGAGGAACGAGAAGCCTAGCGGGACCTCCGTGTTCGGGCTCCAGATCGGCTCCGTTGTATTTGAACGCGATCCAGGCCTGCTTGTTCATGACATCTTTCAGTGGGAGGTTTGTCGTGTAGTCGCCATACGAATGAAACATCGCATATTGAAAGTTTGTCTTTACGTCTGCAAGCAGAATATCGAGCGGAACTCCCTCCCATGGTGTGGCGAGCTTCGACCAACGGGTTACACAGTGCAAATCAACCGTGAAATTTTCCGTGGGCAACTCACGAAACGACTTCCAATCCCATCGCTTCAAAATGTTCCTGCTGTCATCGATAGCAAATTCCCAGCGATCAAGGGACATGCGTGGTGTCGGTCCGGCAGACAACACGGGAAAATCCGTGGTGAGGTATTGGCCAGGCGGGAGCTTTGCATCTGCTCCGCTCCGTCGACCGGTGAAACCTCGCGAGATGATAGTCATCGAAACTCCTATTCAGCAACTGAACGTGGTCTGGTGCGGGGTTGTGATCCGGAAGTTCGAGCCGCTGACTCTTATGCGGGAGCCATGAATGGTCACCGTCAGTCCAGTTCGTTGTTCATGCGACTTGTTCCTCAGAATCGGCACGTGCTGTACGGGATTGCATTGACTTCACCAGGTCTGCGGCTGCTTGCTCGGTGTCAATCACCTTTGTAAATCTCGGCGTTAACCGCCGCCTGCTTTATGAAAAGTCCATCGTCATTTCGTGGCGCCGCGAAATGCCTTTCGGTAGAGCTCTCGGAACCTATCGCCTGCGGGGTTCCACCTCTTGACATCTTGATAGGGCACCTCGAACGGAAGTCCTCCAGACGACGCCGCGACGACCAGTTCCCCATTTGTCCCGGGCCTCCATACTACGTGAGGACCTGATTTCCCTGAGACCTCTACCAATTCGTCGGTCATAAATGGTGACTCGACCATTTGAAATTAGACGCGCCGGGCCAAAGATCTTTTCAATGTGCTACTTCTCCGACACCGCTCGATCGGGCATCAATCGAGCGGCGCCAAAATTGACGCTGAAGCGTTTACACCACACCGAAACCGCGCGATATTTCGACAAGTCCACATCGGGACCGAGGGTATAGTTTTGGTCGCCAACGTTGCCCTTGATGACCCCCAGGTCGATGAAACCGGCCTGTTGCACCGTAGCTACGTCCTTTGCATCGTCAGAGGCGACCATGTAGACGTGCACATCCGGACCATTTGATGTGCTAAAGCTCGTAAAGCGAAGAACACGACTGCCATCCTCCATCCGGTAGATTGTCGCGGTACCTGCCGTCGGGTGCAAGATGCTGTAGAACTGTCCGGAGACAAGACGCTGCGGCGACGAGCTACCTTGCGCGGCCGGCATGGCTTCATCGACACGCCGATTAACCACAAGCCTCTCGGGCCGGAATGCATACCAAGCGAGAAACGCCGCGATCGCGGCGATAGGAATCACAAGTTTCCACTTTTTCATTTCCGCACTCCTTTATTTCTTTAGCTTTTGCTTGACGGTGAATCCTAGTTTGCCGAGCACTCTTACGGCGCCGGTCTTTCCACCCTCGAAGTCACCAGAGCGAAGTTGTTGCCCTGCGGCGAACTCATAAGCCGCGCCCAAGACTGCCTTAGGCGGGTAACGGCGTTTATCCAAGACCAACTCATAGGTCGTAGTAGGGGCGAAACCATGCTTAGAGAAGAACTGCTCTGGGCCTAGCCGGTCGTACTCGTTTATCGCGCGCAACACGTCACGACGGGTCACGCGATCCCATGCCACCATGTGTTTTTCCTCCTCCTTTCGCGATGCGGGCCTCAAGCAGAAAGGAACTGCTTGAGGAGAGCTGCGGTGTCGTCAGGATTCTCTTCCGGAAAGAAGTGTCCGCCCTTCATCGCCTGTCCGTGCGCGCGTGGCGCCCATCGCCGCCAAATGCCCAGCGGACCTCCGTCTTTCGCATAGAAAGTGTCGAGCGGACCACCCTCCGCCCACAGATGCAGCATCGGGCATTCGATTATCTTTGAAGCATCCTTGTCAGCACGATCGTGTTCGACATCGATGGTCGCAGCCGCTCGATACTCTTCGCAGATTCCATGAACACGAGCCGGATCGCGATAAGTCGAAACGTATTCTTCGAGAATCTCTGGGCCGAACGAACCTTGGCCGAAGGGATTATGGAATACGGCGTCGGGCGCACCGAGCAGATAGCTCTCCGGGAGCGTTTCCTTCTGTGAGAGCAAAATCCAAGGCCAATAAGTTTGCGCGAAACGTGCATCGGACCGGCTCCATGCTTCGAGGATGGGGATCACGTCGAATACCGCGAGTCGCTCCACGTTCTTCGGATGATCCAAGGCCATGCGGTAGCTGACGCGTCCTCCGCGGTCGTGGCCGATTAGCGGGAAGGTCGGAAATCCGAGCTTGTCCATCACTTCTACCAGTTCCTTTGCCATTGCGCGCTTGGAATAAGGAAAGTGATCGTCGGTAGAAGTGGGGATTCCGCTGCCGCCGTAGGCGCGCAGGTCTACGCAAATCACGGTGTGATTGTCAGCAAGCGTCGGTGCGAGGAATCGCCACATCAGGCTAGTGCGCGGGAAGCCATGCACCATCAGAATGGCGGGACCTTTTCCATAGCGGCGCACGAAAATCGTGTTTCCTGAAACCTCGACACGAGAAGACTCGAAAGAATCCTGGCCAGCCATACTTCCTCCAGTTTCATTTGAGTCCGGTGGTCGTACCGGTTTAGCGAAAGAATTCTCCAGCAAGGCACCGAAAGATGCGGCGGTGAGGCCACCAAGAAAACTACGACGCTCCATTGCTACCTCCTCCCAGATTTTGTATTGCCCATGTCCTGCCTCTTCCGATAAGCAATTGAGAGTTCGTTTCGGCAAGAAGCTAGGACCAGAGGGTCTCACGCGCCGCTTCCAGGATTATGTTGATCACAAGATTTGGCTCCGTGTACATCGGGCTGTGGTCCACATGATGCGAATGAACCTTCGCCCGCATACGATCGGCCATGAAATGCTGCGTCTTCGGATTGATCATGCGATCCTCTTCGGCAATCAGGAACCAGGACGGTTTTGTTTTCCATGCCGGCGTCGGGGCTGGTTCTTGAATGCACTGAACCGCGATTGGCCGTTGCACGGCAGTTGCAATGCTTGTTTGTTCGGCAGAAGCCTTGTGGGCAACCGCTTGGCGAAACCCATCGTCCGGAATCCATATAAAGCCGTGAGAATCGGGAGCCAACTTCGGCGATTCCGGAGGCTTTGGGTCAAGATAGAAAACCTTGGCTACGGTCTCCCCTTCGTCGGGCGCGAGCGCCGCGATGTAGACCAGAGACTTGACCCGGTCTTCCCGTACGGCGGCGATCACGGCGCCAGAGTAGGCGTGTCCGACCAGGACCACAGGGCCGCTGGTCCGCTCCAGCACCTGACTCAAAGCGGTAGCGTCGTTAGTTAGGGACGTCATCGGAATCGGGGCGCAGATGACATGAAGACCGCGCCGTTCCAAGGGCAGAATGACGTTGCGCCAACACGAGCCGTCGGCCCACGCCCCGTGCACCAAAACTATTGTTGAGTTCGGAGGAAATCCACTTGTCTTGGAAGCCTGAGAGTTCGCTCTAGCCTGTTCGGTGTTTTGCGCTCGCGCAAGTTTAATGAGTGAGCCATCGAGAGCAACACCCAAAGATGCAGCGGTGAGCGAACCAAGAAATTTCCGACGCTCCATGTCTTCTCCTCTCCAAATTAGCAGTGCCCACTAACTCGTATCAGTGATACTTTGGCCCGCCATCGCCGAAGAAAGCAGACGTCACTAATGGTTGGCCCAGCACTCGCTTCGACCGCTCGCCCGGCGAGCCATCTAGATGCACTTTCTCCATAACGGCATCAGCAACCTGCTCTCCGATGATGTTGCCGGCAAGCATGTCGTTGCGGAAGTGGACGCCCGCCCACACCCGCGCGTTGTTGACCTCTGGAATCAGATATTCGTATTCGGAGCGCTCATCAGGAAAAAAGTTTTGCAGCACGGCAAAACCCGCGCCCACATAGGTTCCGTGCCCGGCCGGGTACGAAGGGTGCTTGGGCGTCAGAATGACGGTTGGAAGACCCGTCTCCAGGAGGGCTGGCCGCGGACGAAGATAACGAAACTTCTCATGCCATGTCGTTAGTAGTGAGTCGTACATAGCGGCGTAAAGAATCGCCTCCGCCCGCGCGGTTTTCGGAGCATCCCAGTCGTACCGGCTCATCAGCCCATCCATGATCTCGGCGGGCCAGCGACCGGGCTGTTCGTTCGCCCACTTGAAGACGATGAAGTCTGTGTAACAGGTACGATTGTTCAGCGCGGCAACGATCTCCTCCATGTCATGCATGGTCTGAGCGGAACTGTTCGCTGGGGGCGGCGGAGCATGAAACAGATCGGTGCTTTCAAGAATCAGCGGCCGCCAAGTGCCTGCAGTTGGGTCCACGGGCAAAGCTTGGTTCCAGGGCGGCAAGTCCCCGTACGTGACGCCTTGCCGCTGGAGAGGAGCCGTCCACTTCACTGAGTCATCGTATTCGGAATGCGCAAGTTGATAGCGAGAGCCGAGCCGTACCGTTTCCGGCGCGGCAGGCTGTTCCCAGGGCATCTCCTTCGCGAAGACCAGTTGATTCGGGCGCCGGTCTTGGGCAAGTACCGAAAGCACTTCCTCCGCAACGAGGTAGCCAAGCTGACGGCCTGCTTCGCAGTCGCTCTTTAGATAAAGCCCCGAGCTTTCAAGAGCCCGCATCGATTCACTCACCAGAGCATCGATTTGGCCGGCAGCTTCTGGCCTCACGAATAACAAAATCCGTTCCGCGGCACCGGTTTCCGCAGCCAGGTCGGAGGGATAAGCGTACGGACTTAAGCTCACGACAAGAGAATGAATGCCGGGCTCAAGTTCGCCGGGATGAGGTCTGCGGTAGACTCGTTGTCGATTTCGTGCCTCCACCTCCGCATCAGCAATTGCAATATGCAGAGCGGCATAGAGACGAAGAGAAGATGGAGCTCCGGCGAGATTGTGAAGCGTCAGCTGATCGAGAACCTGACGCCACACCCTTCCCTGATTCGTTACAACCCATTTATTAACCAGGCTCCGCTGGTGCGGCGTGATGGATCGCAGCGCCTCGCGGAGTTGTACAAGTTCGAGTCGCACATCTCTCGAGTCGACCGGCTGCGGTGATGGCACATCATTCCCACCAGCAGATTCCAGCAGGATTGGTTCCCAATCGGCAGGATCTAAGTTCTTCGCGGTTTCGGTAATCCGAGTTGTCGAGTGAGTGCTTCCGCTAGTGGCCTGGGCTGCCGCCTGTACGGTGCAACAGCCCGTCATTAGAGCGAGCGCGAGGAAGAAAGAATTCCGCGACGCTGCCATCATTTGTTTAACCTCCAATCGCCAAGTAGTAAAACCCAAACGGAGCCGATCCAGCGCCAGCCCTTGCCGGATCGGCCCAATTGGGGTCACGACTCTACAGGAACCGCCAAACAATGGGACAGTTCACAATCAGACCCGTGGATCCAAATGCGCCTCCGTTGGGTCCGGTGATGAAGCCTTTCTCAGCGAAGTCGAGGATTTGGAACTCTCCCAGCAGTCTTGAGCGGTAGCCTTTCTCGATCGACTGCTTCGTCCACACCCCAAGGTTCAGGTCCCATAGCGGACTGTAATCCGTGGCAACCGTGGGAATGCCTCCCAGCACGTTCAAAGGCGAGAGCCCATCACTGAGCGCGCTATCCAATCCCTGACGTTGTGGGTTGTCTTTTCCGGTAGGGCCGTTGGCAAAGAGAAAGATTCTTTCGATTGCGCTGAAGGCGCCATCGTCGTGTCCGACCGTGATGTCTTTCAGTGCGGGGGCCAGGGTCGCTCCCTCCAGCGCGGCAGGTACCGCGTCGTTTGCATCTAAGCTCAGGTAAAGCACAGGTCGCGCGAAGCTGAATCCTTGCGTAAGTTGAAGAGTTACGGTCTCGGCCTTTGGACAGATGCGAACCACCTTGTCATGCACCAGAGAGTAGTCGGGATTTCCCTGACAGAAGTCGATCTGGCTGGCTTCGACGTTGAAGGCAACGATGGGAGCGTTGTAGATAGCCCCACCGGCGTTATCAATGGATATCAGAGGAGAGTAATCCTGATCCCCGACTGAGCCGGGCTCTGCCACTTTCGGTGGAAAATAATTCGGCGCCTCTCCAGGTACAACGCGCCTCTTGGGGGAGAAGTCTACGGTTCCACTTTCGAAGGTAAGGGTTCCGTCCTTTTCGAGAGTGGCGTGCCGCGTAGCTCGACCAACTTTGGCATAATTCAGTTTTGCGGCATAGTTCAAGCCCAAAGCTGCGGCATTCCCCGCGTCCGTAGTGTCGGTAAGGACGTACCAGACCTTACGGCCGTCTCTCATTTTGCCCAGGTACAACGGGATGGTAATGGTTTCAGCACTCAAGTCAATTTTGCCTGATTTGAGTAGCTGGTAGGGGCCGACGTACTCCCGCTGTACGTCGGAAGGTGCCGGTCCGAAGTAGGTAGCGGGTACTGTCGCACCAACGGAAGGCGGCGGTGGTGGAAATTGCGCTTGAGCCGGTGCGGCGAACGTTATGCAGAGTGTCACCCATACGAATAAGCTGATTCCACCACTAATAACCCCGTTAGTGCTTCTCATGTTTTTCATCCTTTTGACAAATGAGTAGACAGCAATTCTTTTCACGACTTGCCGAGGAAGTCTTTCATCGCGGCGGCGATTTCGATGACGTGTGTTTCAATCGCAAAGTGTCCAGTTTCGAGGAATTGCACCTCCGCGTTTGGCAGGTCCTTTCGAAACGCTTCTGCTCCCGCAGGGACGAAGAAAGGATCGTTCTTGCCCCAGATCGCCAGCAAAGGCGGTTTTGATTTACGGAAATATTCGTGAAATTTGGGATAAAGCTTTATGTTTGACGCGTAATCCAGAAACAAATCGAGTTGAATCTCTTTGTTCCCCGGCCGTTCGAGCAGTGCGGTGTCCAACGTGTATGACTCCGGCGCAACAGCCTCTGGATTCGCCACGCCGTGGGTATACTGCCAGCGCGTTCCGCCCGCGGTCAAAACACTTTGGCGGAGTATGTCGCGATTCTCGGCAGTGGGCGCGGCCCAGTACTTTCTGATCGGTCCCCACGCATCACCAAGCCCTTCTTCGTATGCGTTCCCATTCTGCGAAACAATCGCTGTAATCCGCTCAGGGTGAGCCATGGCCAAACGGAAGCCGGTGGGGGCGCCATAGTCGAATACGTAGATTGCGTAACGGTCGATCTTGAGCGCCTGTGTGAAGGCATCAATCGTCAGCGCCAATCGATCGAACGTGTACGAATATTGGCGTTCCGGCGGCACCTCGGTGAATCCGAAACCAGGAAGGTCTGGCGCAACCACGCGGTAGTCGTCAGCCAGGCGCGGAATGAGTTCGCGGAACATGAAAGATGAGGCTGGGAATCCGTGCAGCAAGAGAACGACCGGAGCCGTTGTGTTACCGGCCGCCCGATAAAAGAGCCGAACACCGTCGGCTTCGACTTTGTGGACGGATGTAGCACCGGGCGCATGGGTAAACTCCTGCGACGATCCTGGCTCCAAGGAGTTGCGCTTTATGCGCTTTGGCGTAGAAGTTGCTTTACTCATGCATTCGCTCGCGTATCACCCGGCTCTTCGAGAGGCCGGCTTCTGAGCAACCAACATCACCTTCTCTTCATAGAAACGCTGGATGTTTGCGGCGATTTGTTCAAGGCAGTCCTCCACCGCAAAATGACCGGAGTCGAGACGGTGCATCTCCGCTTCCGGTAGGTCTCGCAGATAAGCTTCTCCTCCCTCGCGTGTGAAGAATATGTCGTCTTGTCCCCAGAAAATCAGTGTTTTGGGCTGACGATCGCGCAGAAACTTCTGCCAATTCGGATAGAGGGTGACGTTCGTTCTGTAATCGTAAAAAAGATCCATCTGGACGCGACGGGCGTTGGGCCGCTCCATAAAGCGGAAGTCCATGTTCCAGTTGTCGGGACTGATCAGTTCTGGATATTTGTGGCCGTGCAGATAGACCGCTTTGATGGTATCGAACTCAAGCAAACCCGATACTCCCTGCTCAGTTTCAGGAGTCCGGTTTTTCCAAAGTGCATTCCGCAGTCCTCCCCATGCTTCTGTGAACCCGACTTCGTAGGCATTGGTGTTCTGAATAATGAGCCATTCCAGCGCATCCGGTTTGCGCGTAACGATTCTGAATCCCACCGGCCCTCCGTAATCCTGGACGAACAGCCCATAGCGGTCGAATCCCCTCTGCTGCAGGAACTCCTCCGTGATTGCGGCAAGTCGGTCGAACGTGTAGGCGAAGTTCGCCGGATCCGGCATGTCGCTATTGCCAAACCCCGGATAATCAGGTGCGATGACATGGAACCGATCGGCTAGCGCTGGTATTAGGTTGCGATACTGATGGGACGAAGCCGGAAAGCCATGGAGCAGAACCAGCCTGGGATTCTGTGGGTCTCCAGCCTCACGGTAAGCGATGTTCAGGCTGGCAACGTGTGCAGTCTCATACCGGACCGTGCTCGGTGACGCGGTGCGAGAATCTTGTATCTTCATAACTCTCCTTTTTTGCGCTTCGCACAACTCGCGGTCTAAAAGGCATCAAGTGTTGCCGTGCGGAAAACGGCATGAAGACCAACGGAATAAATTGCAACTGTGTTGAATCGATCGATGTCAACAGATGCTGGCAAGGCATAGCCATACGCTAGCGATGATTTGCCGCAGCCCACTCGAACACGGTTGAGCATTGGAATTGCCAAACTCAGAAATTCGGACAATTCGCTCAATCTGCCGCAGACACAGCACATTAGGAGGACAAACCGCTGGCCCGGTCACGGAGAGTGACAGAAAACCTATGACGGACCTCCGCCGCTGACGGATTTCCGTCGGATTCACTGCCAATAGGTGGTTGCTACAACGGCTAGGAGAGTGAGTTGCCGCCAGCAGTCCCGCTGACGCTGCGTTTCTGTGGGACCTCGGCAGGCCGGCGAATGTGAAGCTTCATCATCCTGTAGGTCAAGGACGTTCGCTTCATCCCTAAGCGCGTGGCTGCGCCACTGATCACCCAGTTGCTTGCTTCGAGCACACGAAGGATATGATCGCGCTCTACCTCCGCGAGACCATTCATCGGGGTATTGCTTTTCTTATTGGGCTGGAATGGTTCCAGTTCGGCGGTAGGCGCGCGTAATTCTGACTGTGGCGATAGAATCACAGCGCGTTCAATAAAGTTCTGCAATTCACGGACGTTGCCGGGCCATTGGTATCGCACCAACGCATCCATCGCATCCGGAGGAATTACGTCAATTCGCTTGTTCATGCGTTGAGAGTAGAGGCCCGTGAAGTGCCGCACCAATCTCGGAATATCCTCTGTGCGTTCTCGAAGGGCTGGGACGTGGATCGGGAATACCTTCAAACGATAGTAAAGGTCTTCGCGAAACGTCCCTTGTTTGACCATGGCGGGCAAGTCCCGATGCGTGGCTGCGATCAGGCGGACGTCAACCTTATGGGTTCGGTTGCTACCGAGCCTCTCGAATTCTTGCTCCTGCAGGACGCGGAGCAGTTTCGCCTGGAGTTCGAGAGGTATATCGCCGACCTCGTCAAGAAACAGCGTGCCTTTGTCGGCGAGTTCGAACCGTCCCGTTTTTTGGGCGATCGCGCCTGTAAATGCTCCCTTTTCGTGCCCGAAAAGCTCACTCTCAAGAAGTCCGAGTGGGATTGCGGCACAGTTCAGTTTCACGAATGCCTTTTCGCTGCGGCTGCCCAGCTTATGTATCGCACGCGCAACCAGTTCTTTGCCGGTGCCCGTTTCTCCCAGGATCAGCACGCCGGAATCCGTTGGGGCAACGACCGATACCATGCTCAGCGCGGTCTTCAATGCTGGGCTCTCTCCGACGATTTCTCCTAACCCGGCGCGAATTTCCTCTTCGAGGTAGAGCCTCTGTTTTGTTTCTTTATCTCGATCCTTTGTAGCCTGTTCGTACTCCAATGTGTTCTCAACGGCGATCGCTACCTGACAGGCCACCTGTTCGAGCAAGATGACGTCGTCTTTCGCAAAATGATTGTCTGAACGCCTACAGAGCATCAGAACGCCAGCCACGCGATCGCGACCAATGAGCGGAAGATAGCACCCCGTCCTGAGGCCTTCCTCGATCACGCGCTCATAAAGAAGCCGGCCGTCAGGATTCCCAAAGATTTCAGGATCGTCGCGGACCTGTTCGAAGCTATCGATCCGGATGCTCTTGCCTTTCCGCAACACCTGACCCGAGATCGAACCATTCATCGGCACCAACGATCCCTCACGGAAGGGTCCTTTCGCGTCCGGATTGTGCAAGATAGTGACACGTAACGCGCCACTCTCGGAGTCGGGTAGCAGTAACGCGGACACGTCACATTGCATAACCCTAAATAGATTCGTCGAAAGAGCCTCAACCATTAGCCGGAGGTCCAACCTGCATGTTACGCTGCTTGTGATTTCCAGAAGCAATCGCAGCCGATCGCGTTCGCGCTGCAGCGCTTGTTCCTTCATGTGGCGCTCAATGGCTATCCCGGTGATGTAGCTGGCGTTTTCGATCAACTGGAGTTCGTTAGCACCGGGGCTGCGTGGCTCACGAGAAAGGACCGCGAAAGTACCAAGGGCTTTCCCTTCACTCGCGAACAAGGGTCGCGACCAAACGGAGCGAATGCCATAAGGTTTGAATAAGTGACGATAATCATCCCAGAGAGGATCTGTGAGGATGTCGGTTACATACACCGGCTCCCTGCGATAAACGGCGGTCCCGCAGGATGCGCCATTCGCACAGACTGCCGTGCGCCCTACGTGAGCGGTAAATCCAGGAAGGCTAGGCGCCGCGACGCAAGAGAGGTGCTTTCCGTCTTCATCGGGAAGCCAGATAGTGCAGAACATACCTTGCCCTTGCGATTCGACCAACCGAGCAATGATCTTGAGCACTTCGGGGAGCGGAGAGCCAGCAAAAATCAATTTTTCCAGGTTGAGAACAGTCTCGATCGAAAACAGCCCGGCGTTGTGTACCGAAGGTTCGTCCCCCGATAGGATTTTTGCGGGAAACTCGATTGCTCTTTCCATAGAATTGTCCCCCGGCCTCTTAGATTCGGCTACTCGAGTTTTGGCACCAACCCGTGGGCGAGAAGCTTGATGACTCTTCTGCCGTTTCTGGGCAAGCTGAGGTTACGTCTGTCACAGGCGGTTCTCATAGCGCCTACTTCAGCCGCGTCAGACAGTACTTTAAGCCAGAACCGGCGAAACTGCCACTGTTTGGGAGAGCGAGTGGCGGTTGGGGAGGCTCTTGCACTTTGCTTTTCCGGCCAGATCAGCTTTGAGATCGCTGGATGATCGAAACGCAATGAGGAAACTTACCTTGCCGAAGAGTTGGTTCCTCGCCGAAGCCACAGCTGCTGTAGGGATGCGTCCGCGGAATTGCATCGAATAACGGCAACCCTTCCGTAATTCGGCAAGGGCCCGATTAGCCAGGAGTTGGCAGCCGCTTCTTCAGCCGATTACTCGTGAGACACTCTGCCGTTACTTACTGCGCCTGCTTGTTGGCTGAATTTGTTGCGTCCAGGGATTTGCACCATTTCTATGGCAATTGACACCGTCCGAGGACCGGCGTAGGTTGGTGGCATTCCAAGCAAGTAGTGTTCGCCGCGCACACAGCGCGACGTTCCTTTCACCTTCTCATCAACCGAAAGGAGCGCTTCCCATGTTTACCAGAGTTGTTGAAATCACCAGCAAATCCGGCAAAGCACGCGAGCTTTGCAATACCATCGATGAAAAAGTTCTGCCCATTTTGAAGAGGCAGGCTGGATTTGTGGACGAGACCGTGATCGTCTCGGACACAGAGCCGAATCGTATCCTCGCGCTCAGCTTCTGGAATACGCGAGAGGATGCCCAACGCTACGAGCGCGAACAATTCGACATGGTGCAAAAGACGGTGGAGCACTTGCTCGAAACTGCGCCTGTGGTTCGGACCTTTAACGTCCACACTTCCACTGCCCACAAAGTAGCCGAGAAAGCCGCCTGAAACAACCCGCCGCGCACGAGGGCGGGCCCACATGCGACCCGCCCCTTCTTGCGCGGTTTGAGAAAGGAGACACTTACGATGAGTGCAAAAAACGTGAAAGCGCTTCGTGCGGCGCATGAGAGCTGGAACAAGCGAGATTTTGCGGGCGTCATCAGCAATGTCGCCGAAGGCGTTTCTTACACCGATCACGGCCGGAATGTCACACTAAACAACCGAGACAAGTTTAGGGAATGGACTGAAGGATGGGCCAAGGCATTCTCTGATGGCCGCATCGCCAATCCTCAGTACATTAACGCAGGAAATATTGTGGTGGCGCAGTTCACCGCGGAGGGCACCAACGACGGGCCGCTCGGGTCAATGAAGCCGACCGGTCGCAAAATGTCACTGCCCTTCTGCGAAATCTGCCACTTCGACAAACAGGGGCGGATCGTATCCGGGGGCTGTTACTACGACCAGTACACACTGCTGACCCAACTCGGCCACATCCAACCCTTGGCCGCAGCCGCCTGAACGCGGAGGTTTCAACACTACTCAGAACGGCCAATTTGCCGATATTCCGTGACGATTGCCAAGGGCACCTCACACTGATCGGCTACGCCGAGTTGCTGTGCGCCGACCGGGCAGGGGATCGCCAGGGCCAATCACTTTCGCCCGCAGTGATGCTTGAGGAAAGTCCTTCGAGTTCAGCGTGACGATGAAGTCGGCATCTCCGTACTCGGCACAATCACAAATGTGATTGTCGTCAGGGTCAGGAGAAAGATTGCGAGTTGGGCCGGGCTCGACATGTTCACCCTTGGCTCGCAGCGTATTGACGATATTCCCGATGAGAGGGCGCCGGACGCCAAGCCTAGCGAGTACTTCTCGGTACTCCTCCAGAATGTCATCGCTGATCAGCCAGACGAACGGCCGTTCTTCCACCCAGCGCTGCACGAACTTCGCACTCGCAACGTTGCTCTCGTGGACCGAGTCTTTCATTCCAG
>Ga0335079_10004945_pt1 | contig 15329 bp, 13 predicted proteins | sample Lox_Sample_33_FD_206719 | JGI IMG/M metagenome (GOLD analysis project Ga0335079, IMG submission 206719) | Soil microbial communities from Loxahatchee National Wildlife Refuge, Florida, United States - Lox_Sample_3.3 | ecosystem: Environmental > Terrestrial > Soil > Wetlands | place: USA...
GCTGCTCTCGCCCATGTCGTGCTGTTGCAGCAGATTCGCAGCGCTCTGGAGAAGAAGTCGGACGGAGCTCTACCCTTGGAATTCTTCCGGGACATCCTCGACGAGCACCTGCCGGAGGAGGAAGTGGAGCGGCAGATCCAGACCGTCCTGGGCTGGGGCCGGTACGCCGAAATTTTCACCTACGATTCGGAAACTGACCGGTTGTTATTGCACCAGGCCGCGAGTTCCGCGGACCCGAACCCGGCTCCGCTACATTGACCGAATTTCCTACGGGAGACGAGCAATCCAGACCGGAGAGACATCGCCGATTTCAGGGTGGGGAGCCATTCCTGCCGGTGGCCGATCTTTGCTCAGAGATCTGCCGATCATCCTCGCCGGGCTGGCGCTTTTCTATGGGCTGCTCTCCTTCGGCCGCTATTGGATCGGCCCGGTCAGCACGCAAGCCGAAATCGGCCTTCATCCATCGGCGCTGCCGAAGTACGCGTTGTACTCCGTTCTCCGTCTCACCATCGCGTATGGTTTCAGTCTGGTCTTCACTCTGATTTACGGCTATGTAGCGGCCTACAACCGGAAGGCCGAGCGGTTCATGATTCCGCTGCTGGACACACTGCAGTCGATCCCCGTCCTCAGTTTCCTGCCCGGCGTGATGATCTCGATGGTGGCGCTCTTTCCGACTCGGCAGTTGGGCGTGGAGCTCGGGTCGGTTCTGCTGATCTTTACCGGACAGGTTTGGAACATGACCTTCAGCTTTTATTCGTCGCTGAAGAATATTCCCCGCGAGATGTATGAGGCGGCGCAGGTCTACCAGTTGAGCTGGTGGCAGAGGTTTCGGCAGCTCGAGTTGCCGTACGCCGCCATCGGGTTGATCTGGAACTCCATGATGTCAGTAGCCGGTGGATGGTTCTTCCTCATGGCCTGCGAGATGTTTGTGCTGGGGAATCGCGACCTGCGCCTGCCTGGGCTCGGATCCTACCTGCAGACCGCGGCCAATGCCGGCAATACGCGCGCGATTTTCGCCGGCCTTGCGGTGATGATCGGCGTAATCGTGCTCATCGACCGGCTGGTCTGGCGACCGGTGATCGCGTGGGCGGAGAAATTCAAGTTTGAACAGGTGGAAGCCGCCGAGGCGCCACGGTCACGCATTTTGGATCTGCTGCGCCGGTCGCGTTTGCTGTCACTGGCCGCCGCGAAATCCGTAATGCCGGTTCGCGAGGCCTTGGACCTGCACTTCGCAAGAGCGCATGCGGCTTCGCCCGCGCCTGGAAAACGCCTAGCGTCGAAGTGGGCACTAAGGATCCTTGGCACTGCGGCGCTGGCCGGTCTTGCCTACGCGATCGTGAAGATGTTGGGCCTCGCGGCATCCGTCTCGTGGTCGGATCTGCGCACCATCTTCCTGGGGGCGGGAGCCACGTTCCTGCGGGTGGAGTTCGTTCTCGTGCTGGCAGCCCTGTGGACGATCCCAGTGGGAACGGTGGTCGGGTTGCACCCACGACTCTCCGCCATCGCCCAACCGATCGCGCAAATCGCCGCCTCGGTGCCGGCGACCGCCTTGTTCCCGATCATCCTGCTGGTCTTGATTCGCGCCGGCGGCGGACTGGGGATTGGCTCCATCGTGCTGCTGCTTCTGGGTACCCAGTGGTACATCCTGTTCAACGTTATTGCCGGGGCGACGGCCATTCCAACGGACCTGCGGGAGGTCTGTGACGTGTACCACTTGAATCGCGTGGAGCGCTGGCGACGGCTGTTCCTGCCGGGAATCTTTCCCTACCTGATCACCGGTTTCGTGACTGCCTCGGGCGGCGCATGGAACGCCAGCATCGTTGCTGAATACTTTCACTTCCGCGGCCAGACGTTCTCGACGGTCGGACTGGGCGCGGTAATCAGCCAGGCAACCGACAGCGGCAATTTCCGCATGCTGCTGGTAGCAACGCTGGTGATGGCCATCATCGTGGTCACCATCAACCGGCTGCTGTGGCGGCGCCTGTATGCGCTGGCGTCTACCCGCTTCAAACTGGAGGCCTGAGGCCTACTGTCTGTAAGCTTCCCTGGTTCGCGACACCAGCAGACATACCAATGCCAACAATCCCACCACCGCAAGCGTTAGGCTCATCGTTTTCTCCTCGCTGCTCCCCAGATTGGATACCCAAGTTCGTAAAGCTCGAATAAAAGGTTCGTAAAGTAGAAATAAATGCCGGCGGTGGCGGAAGTCGGGCCCGCCCCTCTTTATGAATTTTTTATAAACCTTTTATCCGCAGTTTACGCGTGGCGGTATCCAATCCAACTGAGGCGGTTCAGCATGACAGCGACCCTGATAATGGAAATGCTAAGTCTGGCCGGCGTGCTCTTCATGGTTCGATTCCTGTTCGCGTTGTTTGCGGAGGGAAAGCGAAGCCCCCGCCATCTCGCCGTTCACAGGCCGTTCCGGCCCTCCCGCGCGGGAAAGAATCTACTTCACTTTACTGCTACAGAGACAGGCTCAGCGGAAAACGACGCAAGCTCCAGAAACGGGCTCCGGATTGTCGCTGGAGGAGCCAACCCGGTTCGAAGAGTGGGATGAATCTGGCAGCGTCGCGTGCGGGATGCTGCAGCTACGACTCGATTCGCAGGAGGCAAATCGTGCAAGATCTCGTATTTTTGGCTATAACGATTGCATTTTTCGCAGTGTCGATTGTTTACTTGCGGTTTTGTGATCGCGTGAAGTGAGGAATGGCTATGCACCTGGAATCGGTAATCATGATCGCCGTCAGCGCCCTGACGATGGCGTACCTGCTCTACGCGCTGTTGCGTCCGGAGAAATTTTGAAATGACCGCAAACGGGTGGTTTCAAATTGCCGTTTTTCTCGTCCTGATCCTGGCCGTTACCAAGCCACTCGGCGTCTTCATGACGCATGTGTTCAACCGTGAGCGGACCTTTCTCGACCCTGTGCTGCGCCCGCTGGAGCGGCTTATTTATCGTTTTACCGGGGTGGAGGAAGACCGGGAGATGGGATGGATTGAGTATGGCGTATCCATGCTGCTGTTCAGCGCTGCGTCGATGGTGCTGTTGTATGTGATTCAGCGTATCCAGGGGCATTTGCCGCTGAATCCGCAGAAGCTTGCAGGCGTGACTCCACAACAGCTGGCTTTCAACACCGCGGCGTCTTTCACGACCAACACCAATTGGCAAGCCTACTCGGGTGAAACCACGATGAGCTACTTCACCCAGATGGCTGGCCTGGCGTATCACAACTTCGTGTCTGCCGCGACCGGTATCGCGCTGGCGATCGCCTTTATTCGCGGCATCGCACGGCGTGAAATGAAGACCATTGGAAACTTCTGGGTCGACCTGGTTCGTTGTTCACTTTGGGTTCTGTTGCCGTTCTGTATCGTGGGCGCCCTGATGCTGGTTTCGCAAGGCGTGGTGCAGAACCTAAGACCTTACGACAAGGTAAAGCTTGTGGAACCGCAGCAGGTTCCCAAGGTGGATGACAGCGGCAAAGCCGTGCTGGGACCCGACGGCAGGCAGTTGACGGAAACGGTTACGGAACAAACCATCGCGCAGGGGCCGGTCGCCTCGCAAGAGATCATCAAGGAGTGGGGCACGAACGGCGGCGGCTTCTTCAACGCCAACAGCGCTCACCCGTTCGAAAATCCCACCCCGCTTTCCAATTTGATTGAGATGTTCTGCATTTTTGCGATCTCTGCCGGGCTCACCTACACGCTGGGAAGCATGACCAAGTCGCCGGCACACGGCTGGGCCGTCTGGGCGGCAATGGCAATCCTGTTTCTCGCCGGCGTGACCACCGCGTATTGGGCTGAGACGCGCGGCAATCCGCTCTTGGCCGGCGCCAACCAGCACGTCACCGCTTTGCAGCCCGGCGGCAACATGGAGGGCAAGGAAGTTCGCTTCGGCATGGCGAACTCGGCGCTGTTCGCTACCATCACCACCGATGCGAGCTGCGGGGCCATCAACGGCTGGCACGATTCGTTCATGCCGCTCGGCGGCATGGTGCCGCTGGTGAACATCATGTTGAGCGAGGTGATCTTCGGTGGGGTGGGCGCCGGCATGTACGGCATTCTGATTTACATCGTGCTCGCAGTCTTCATCGCTGGGCTTATGGTCGGGCGCACGCCGGAATATCTGGGCAAGAAGATCGAGTCCTACGACGTCAAGATGGCGATGCTGGTCGCGCTCGTCTTCCCCCTCATTATCCTGGCGCTGACGGCAATATCGTCGATAAATGGTTTCGGTACCTCGAGCATCAGCAACCCTGGGCCGCACGGATTCACACAGATTCTGTATGCCTTCACCTCCGGTGCGGGCAACAACGGCTCCGCCTTTGGCGGTCTGAACGCCAACACGCTCTGGTACAACGTCGCCATCGGGCTGACTACGCTGGTGGGCCGGTTCTTTATGGTCATTCCGATGCTGGGAATCGCCGGCAATCTGGCGCGCAAGAAGTATGTCCCTCCCTCGGTCGGCACTTTCCCGGTAACCACGCCGCTGTTCACCGTGCTGCTGATTGGCGTGATCCTGATCGTGGGCGCGCTCACCTTTTTCCCGGCACTCAGCCTGGGTCCAATTCTGGAGCACCTGCTCATGGTCGCAGGCAAGACCTTCTAGAGAACTCTGATGGCAATGACAAGCAAAACACCCGCTGTTCCGGAAGTGCAAACGGTTCGCCTCGGGCACTCTCCCATGAAGCCCAGAAAGAAAGCGGTCTGGGAATGGAAGATCGTGCGGCGCGCGGTCTGGGATGCGATTCTCAAGCTGAATCCGCGCAAGATGATGGGCAATCCCGTCATGTTCGTGGTGGAAATCGGCAGCGTCATCACCACGGTGCTGCTGTTCCGCGGCGGCACGGCCTTCAAGTTCAACCTGCAGATTACGCTCTGGCTGTGGTTCACGGTTGTGTTCGCCAACTTCGCAGAAGCCATGGCTGAAGGTCGTGGCAAAGCGCAGGCCGACACGCTGCGTAAAGCCCGCTCCGAGACCATCGCCAAAAAGTTTCTGGCGGACGGAAAGCTGGAACAGGTGCCCAGCTCGAAGTTGCGCGCTGGTGATGTGGTCATAGTCTCCGCCGGAGACTTTATTCCCTCCGACGGTGAAATCATGGAGGGGGTCGCCTCGGTGGACGAATCGGCGATCACGGGCGAGTCCGCGCCGGTGATTCGCGAGGCCGGCGGCGACCGCTCGGCCGTGACTGGCGGCACGCGCGTCTTGTCCGACCAGATCAAAGTGAAGATCACCTCCAATCCCGGAGAAACCTTCCTCGATCGAATGATCGCTCTGGTGGAAGGCGCCGAGCGGCAGAAGACGCCCAATGAAATTGCTCTCAACATCCTCCTGGCTGGGCTGACGATCATCTTCCTGCTGGCAGTGATAACGCTGCAGCCGTTCGCCATTTATTCCGGTTCGCCGCAAACCGTTTTTGTGCTGGTCTCGCTGCTGGTTTGTTTGATTCCCACCACGATTGGCGGATTGCTCTCGGCCATCGGTATCGCGGGTATGGACCGGCTGATCCAACACAACGTTCTGGCCATGTCTGGCCGCGCCGTGGAAGCGGCCGGCGACGTCAACACCCTGCTGCTCGACAAGACCGGCACAATCACGCTGGGCAACCGGCAGGCCGCGCAATTTATTCCGGCGCCCGGCGTCGCCGAAAGTGAACTGGCCGACGCGGCCCAGCTTTCTTCGTTAGCGGATGAGACCCCGGAGGGTCGTTCGATTGTGGTGCTGGCCAAGGAGCGCTACGGAATTCGCGGCCGCGAACTGGCTGCGCACCAGGCGGAGTTCGTCCCCTTCTCAGCCCAGACTCGCATGTCGGGCGTGAACCTGAACGGTTTCGAGATCCGCAAGGGCGCCACCGACGCCATCGCCAATTACGTCCGCCAGAACGGAGGCGAACTGGCCGCTGAAATTCAGGCTGCGGTCGACCGTATCGCCAGCGCCGGCGGCACGCCACTGGTAGTAGCCGAGAAGCGCCGCGGGGCCCTGGGCGTTATCGAACTCAAGGACATCGTCAAGGGCGGCATGCGCGAGCGCTTCGATCAGCTCCGCGCTATGGGCATCCGCACCGTGATGATCACCGGCGATAATCCGCTCACCGCCGCGGCCATTGCTCGCGAAGCCGGAGTGGATGACTTCCTGGCACAGGCCACGCCCAAAGACAAAATGGACTTGATCAAGCGCGAGCAGGCCCAGGGCAAGCTGGTGGCGATGACGGGTGACGGTACCAACGACGCTCCCGCCCTGGCCCAGGCGGACGTCGGGGTCGCCATGAATACCGGCACCCAGGCCGCCAAGGAAGCCGGCAATATGGTGGACTTGGATTCCAATCCCACCAAGCTGATCGAAGTGGTGGAGATCGGCAAGCAACTGCTCATGACGCGCGGGGCGCTCACCACCTTTTCGATCGCCAACGACGTGGCGAAGTACTTTGCCATTATCCCCGCGATGTTCGCAGGCACGTTCCCGGTGCTGAACGCGCTCAACATCATGCACCTGCAGACCCCGGCTTCGGCGATTCTGTCGGCGGTAATTTTCAATGCGGTGATCATCATCGCCCTGATTCCGCTGGCGCTGCGCGGCGTCAAGTACCGTCCCATGGGAGCGGCGGCGCTGCTCAGGCGCAATCTCTGGATTTACGGTGTCGGCGGCATCATCGTCCCGTTCATCGGAATCAAGCTGATCGACATGCTGATTACGCGCGTTGGCATGGCGTAAGGGAAACCGCCCATGAAGAAAAATCTCGTTACCGCCGTATTGATGACCATCGTGACCACGGTTCTGCTGGGAATCATTTATCCGCTGGTCGTGACCGGGCTGGCAAAGGCGCTCTTTCCACACAAAGCTGATGGTCAGCTGATCCAGAGAAACGGACAGTTGATTGGGTCCCGAATCATCGGGCAACCCTTCTCTGGGCCGGGCTACTTTCATTCGAGACCATCGGCTGCAGGGAATAACGGGTACGACGCCGCCAACTCTGGGGGCTCCAATCTCGGCCCCACTAACCAGAAACTGATTGATCGTGTAAAGCAGGACGTCGCCTCCCTGCAAGCGGAGAACCCGGGAACTCCCGTGCCGGTTGACTTGGTCACGACTTCAGCGTCGGGTCTCGATCCTGAGATTTCGCCGGCGGCAGCGGACTTCCAGGTTCCGCGCGTGGCACGCGAACGAGGCATGAGCCAGGAGGATCTGCGCCGGTTCGTGGCCCGGCACACCGAGGGCAGGCAGTTCGCCATCCTGGGTGAACCCAGGGTCAACGTTCTGGAACTGAACCTGGATCTGGACGGCACCCATCCGCTGCAGAGAAGGGCCGCGAAATAGTACCTTGAGAACCTTCCGTTAAGCACTTCCACACGGCAACACCGGCCGATGGTTGTTGTCCCTTCGGCACGCTTCGATCGCCAGATTTTGTCGGCCTGTAATGACAAAAACTGCCAATTCCAAGTGCTGCTGCCCGATGCCTATTTCTGACGAGCTGTAAGATGTTGATTCCGCTGCAGGCGTGATCGCTGGCGAGTGGCAACCGGGCTGCACTCGGACGGGGTGTCGGACGCTGCACGCAGTTCCACTAAGCCAGTAAGAAGCGAGGGGACAGACAGAAATGAAGAAGCATAAGAAACAAAACAAGAAAAGAGGATTTTCGCTGATCGAACTGTTGATCGTGGTGGCGATTATTCTGATCATCGCGGCTATCGCCATTCCGAACTTGCTGCGCTCACGCATCGCGGCCAACGAAGCTTCCGCCGTGGGTTCGCTGCGCACGCTGAACACAGCTGAGATCACCTACAACACCACCTATCCCAACGTCGGGTTCGCCTGCACCCTGGGCGCGATGGCGCCGCCTTCCAGCGGCACTTCGCCCTCCTCGACCGCGGCGGGTCTGATCGACGCCAACCTGGCCAGCGGCACCAAGAGCGGATATAGCTTCACTCTGGGAAGCTGCTCCGGAACGCCGGCATCGAACTACCAGACACTGGCGGCGCCGGTAACCCCCGGCACCACCGGCCAGCGCTATTTCTGCAGCGACAGCTCGGGCGTGATTCAGTTCAACGCCTCGGCCGCCATCACCACCTGCGGAACCGGCACGACACCGATTTAGTAGCGAAGCTTGGGGCCGGTTTTGGTTCCGGGTCCTGAGCCGGATTGAATATGGGAACGGGAGACAATGCTCCCGTTCCCCTTTTTTTTTGACCATCGAAATTCCATCCAAGCGTCCGTACTAGCACTGGTAGTAGGGACTTGCCGCGCGATAGTGTTCCGCTCCGCACCTGAGCGCGGCCCGCAAATCTGAACCGGGATTTCCTCTTGATGGCGCTGGTTGCCCATCAGGATGCTGAAGCTGGGTGCGAAGGATTCGCATCGTGCCAAGGCCTGCTTCAAAATGCTGGTTTCAGATCCTTTTCCTGCTGATCGTCTCATTTTCCTGGCGCTCCGCTCACGGGCAGGCCCCGACCGGGTCGTTGCGAGGCGAGGTGCAGGATGCTAACGGCCGGCGGGTTGCCCGCGCCGGGGTTGTGATTGCAGGGCAAGGATCGGGCGGGAAGCGAGAGGTTAAGACGGACGACCTCGGCGAATTCCGGGTGAACGATTTGCTGCCTGGACCGTATCTGGTAACCATCCGCTCTGAAGGTTTCGCGGAAGCAAGCTCCCACGTGGACGTGGTGGTGAGCTTTGTGCGCGATTTACTGGTGACGCTTAAGCCCGCGATGGTGCAGCAGACGCTCAATGTTCAGGGGCAGGCGTCTTCCATCACCACCCAGCCGATCGATACCGCCAGCGCCGTCCATCAGGGCGCGGTAAGCTCCGGCGACCTCACCACGGTTCCCCTGGCAAGCCGCAGCTTCGCCAACATCGCATACCTGGTGCCTGGCACCGAGCCGGTGGAGCCCTCGGATCCGACCAAGGCGAGAATTACCGCGGTCTCCACAGGGGGCAGTTCCGGACTGAACAACGTACTTTCCGTCGACGGAATGGATGACTCAGATGACTACATTGGCGGGTTTCTGCAGAATCTCTCGCCGGATGCAATCCAGGAATTCGCTTTCCGCACGGCGCAGGAAGATGCCGACACCGGGCGGACAACCGCTGGATCGGTGGTGGTCACAACCAGGCACGGAACCAATGACTGGCATGGTGGCGCGGCATTCTACGAGCGTGCGGCGGCATTGACGGCGCGTTATCCGATAGAGAATCCGGCGCCGGATCCGAAGCAGCCCTTCTCCCGGCAGAATTACGCGGGCACCCTCGGTGGTCCTCTCAGGAGGGACAAATTGTGGATGTTTGCGTCCTTCGAGTATGTCCATGAGGATGCCAGCATCGCTTACAGTCCAGCAAGCCAGTCGGAATTCGCGGCCCTGGCCACCTTGGCGGGCGACGGCCTGATTCCCGGGGTGAGTTCGATCCAGGTTCCCCAGAGCACCCCGATTCCGTTTCGTGATTTTCTCGGCTTGCTGCGGTTTGACTGGACACAGAATGGGAAGTCGCAGTGGTTCCTCCGCGGCTCCCTCGACAACTACACGACAAACAACAATTACGTCCAGCAAGCCACCTTGCCCTCGACGGGTACTACTTCCGGCTCCAAGTACGAAAACGTGGTGATCAATAACTCTTATGCATTTGATCCAAACTGGCTGGGGAGCTTCACGGTGGGCGCCAGCGCTCTGCACCACACCGAGGCGCGTAACCAATATTTCGGCTTTGCCTTGGCATTCCCCTTCAGCTCTACCTCTCAGACCATTTCCGGATTTGAGACTTTTGGCGACAACCAGTTCCAGACGCCAATCACAGCATTTCCGGTATTGCGCAATCAGCAGAAATACCAGGTCCGTTATGACTTGAGCCATTCGGCGGGCAAACACTCGTCCAAGTTCGGAATCGACTTTATTCATGAGCCGGTACTGAGCGGGGCGTTATCAGGGACCGCCGAGACCCTTCTGCAATATGGCAATGACCCCAGCTTCTATGCCGCCCATCCTGGCCAGTTCTATTTCGATCTCTCCTGCACCAACCCACCCGCGGACGTAACCTGCGTGCCAACCCCTGCGGGAAACGGCAGCTTCTCGCAGAATGTGCAGCGGTTAGGATTCTATGCGCAGGATTCCTGGCACGTTTCTCGCAACCTGACGGTGAATTATGGTTTGCGATGGGACACCACGTTCGGGTTATTCATCGCGTCGGGAAGGGACCAGACGCAAAATCCTGCGTATCCTGCGCTGCAGGCCCTCGGGATTAACGGAGCGCCCCACGATTACCGCAAGGCTTTCGCGCCGCGCATCGGCATTGCATACGCGCCCGGGAAGGGCGAGAGGACCGTTCTGCGAGCCGGAACCGGGCTGTATTACAACGACCTGGCGCAGAACGGATGGGTTGCAGCCCTGCAAGCCGTCAACGGGAGTGGCGCAGGGGGAGCCATCATCGATCCGAACTATCACACTCCCTATGCCCTTCACGCCACGGCCGGGGTTCAACATGCCTTCAGCGAGCACTGGATTCTGGGCGCAGACTACACCCACGAAACTGGGATGCACGGATACCGCGCGTATTCCTTCCCTGCCCTCGATCTTTTCAAATCGGACAACCGCAGCAGCTACGACGGATTGATGATTCGCCTGCAAGGCAATATGCGGCGCGCCAGTCTGATTGCTCATTACACCTTATCCAGCGCCAAGACCTGGGGCTGCGTGCTCGGCGAGTTGTTCGACTATGTGAATGGGGTTTGCGACCCGCTGCAGCCCTTCGCACCGGGAGACTATGGTCCCTCGGGAGAGGACGTAAGGCACAGGTTCGTTTTTTCGGGGATTTTTCACGCTCCGGGCGGTGTCGAACTGAGCACCCTGACCCAGGCCGAGAGCGCGCGGCCGTTCACCATCACGACGGCGGACGGATCTCAGCGTATTACGGTCAATGGCATTCCTACCAGCCTGGATGAGTTCCGGGGCACGCCTTACGTTCAAGTGGACTTGCGTGTGGCGCGGCCGGTCAAAGTCCGGGAGGACTGCACGGTCATGCCTTTTATCGAGTTCTTCAATCTGTTCAACCGGAATAATCCGGGGGCGAACTACGTCACCAACGTGGCCGCGCTCCCCCTGCCTCCCAGTCAGATGGTGCCGGGCGGCGTGACCGGCATTACCTCGCTGAAAGAACTGGAGGTGCCGGCGGGAGCCCTGGGAGACTTCTTTGGGCCGGGCACCACGGTCGGCGTTCCATTCGCCGCACAGGTTGGGGTCAGGGTCAGCTTCTGATCGTTAGGCTTGCGGTTTGGAGCGTCCACAACTAAGCTACCCCTTCGTAAAATCCCCATCGCTGAGGCGAAAAATCGCTGTGTTCCGCTGGCGCGACAAACTGTTGGCATCGGCAAGCAAGTTAGGACCGCTGGAAACCGAACTGCTGCGCGTTTTGTGGACGCGGGGCGATTCGACTGTCCGGGAATTACTGGCAGCGGGGCATCAGAAGTCGGCCTACACAACCATCATGACCACCCTGGACCGCCTCCACAAGAAGGGTCTCTTGAACCGCGTTCCCGACGGCCGCGCCTACCGCTATTCGCCGCGGTACCCGGAAGCGGAATACAATCGCCGCCTGTTGGCGAGCGCCATAAGTGCCCTCATTGGCAGCTCTTCGGGGGCGGATGTACCGCTTTCTTTTCTGGTCGAAGCCGTCACCGAGCATGACGTCGCGTTGCTGCCGGCATTGGAGCGGGCGGTAGAACGTAAACGCCGCGAGCTGAAGGAAAGGAGGAAGCGTTGATGTATTTCGTCCGCGGCGGAGTTATCGCGTTGGGCGTATTCGCGCTCGTGTACCTGCCGCTCTCGCTTCTCGTGGCCGCCGGCTGGGGAGTGTTGCGCTCCCATCGTTTGAATATCAGTGCGGCCACGGCTTATCTCTGCCGCATCTTTCCTCTGATCGGAGCGCTTGCCGTCGTGGTTCTCTTCGCCGTTCCGTCATTCCTCTGGTTTGAACCACGCTGGGACAACGAGCACATGGGGACCGCGATTCTCGCGCTGGCCGCCACCGGTGCGCTGATTTTGGTCTTAGGAGTCATGAACGCGGTGCTGGCCTGGTTAAGAACGGCACAGCGTGTTTCTTCGTGGGTCGCGGAATCGCACACACTGGAATCGACCGCCGTTGTGCCTGCATTCCAAACACCCGGTCCCGTTCCACTGGTAGCGGTAGCGGGCGTCTACCGGCCAAAATTGCTGGTGTCCGGTTCCGCCCGCGAATTGCTCGACAGGGGCGAACTCGAAGCAGCGATCCGCCACGAACTGGCACACATCCGGCACCGCGACAATCTTAAGAAGCTCATGCTGCGAGCCTGCGCTTTTCCGTTCATGGGGGCCCTAGAGCGCACGTGGATCGAGGCCGCCGAGATCAAGGCCGACGATGATGCGGCGCGCGACGAGCGCTCGGCGCTCGACCTGGCATCGGCTCTTCTTAAAGTGTCCCGGCTTTCGGCCGGCCATCCCAGCCCGGAGTTGGCAACGGAACTGATTTGTGGCGCGGCCAGCGCTGTGACAATTCGCGTCGAGCGGCTGTTGTCGTGGCAAGGTCTTCCGCCGCCCCGGCGCCATCTGCGGCCCATCACCGTGCCTGCCGGAGCAGTGGCAGTCATGGTCGCGGTTCTAGCCTACATTCCGCTTCTTGCCCGAGTTCACCAGTTCACGGAAATGCTGGTGCGCTGATGAAGGCCGCCCTTCTGCACCAGTTCAAGACGCCACTCCAGATTGAAGAAGTTCCCTGTCCGGAACCGGGAGACCACGAAGTTCTCATACAAGTCGAGGCTTGCGGCCTATGCCATTCCGATGTTCATGTGGCCGCCGGCGATTGGAAGCAGTTTGCCGGGATTGTGAAGCGACCCCTCATTCTGGGCCATGAGGTAGTCGGACGCGTGGCCGGCAAGGGCAGCGCGGCGGGAGAGTTTGAAATCGGTGACCGCGTGGGTGTACCGTGGGTTCATTGGACCTGCGGGGCCTGCGAGCCTTGCCGCGAGGGGAACGAAAATCTTTGCACCCGGCAGAAAATTACCGGGGTTACCGTCGACGGCGGTTTTGCCGAATTTCTCAAAGCACCGGCCACCCACGTGGCTCGAATCCCGCAGAACATTTCCTCAACTGAAGCCGCGCCCCTGTTGTGCGCTGGAGTTACGGCTTACCGCGCGCTGAAACAAAGTGGAATCCTCTCCGGGCAGCGCCTGGCCGTATTCGGTATTGGCGGGCTGGGACACCTTGCGGTGCAGATCGGACGCAGCATGGGCGTGGAAGTCATCGGCGTCGACATTGCCGAAGAAAAGCTTGCGCTGGCGACCTTCCTTGGGGCAACGAGCGTACTTCATGCCGGGGCAAGCGACGCCGCGGGCGAACTGCGCAAAAAAGGCGGCGTCCACGTTGCCCTGGTGACATCGGCGGCAAAAGCCGCCTATGACACCGCCTTCCGCTGTCTCCGCCCCGGGGGTACCCTGCTGGTGGTCGGACTGCCCGCGGAAAACATCTGCTTTCCGCCAATCATGATGGCTGCCGGCGAGGTCCGGATACGAGCCTCGGCGGTGGGCACGCGACAGGATTTGCGTGCGGTGCTGGCGCTGGCTGAACTCGGAAAAGTTCGCTGCAGGGTTACGACCCGGCCCTTGCCCGAGGTCAACCATGGATTGGAGGACTTGAGTCGCGGCCAAGTCATTGGCCGGGTTGTGCTCGCACTCTCGCAACCGCCGTCTAGGCAGGTCGCTCGCGAGAGCGCACCGCGGGGCTAAGCGCACCCATAGATGCCGTCGGGAGAGCCAGTCTCCGCTGGATGTTCGAGATAGCGTAGGACACCAGTTCAACGCGGCTGGAGATGCCGAGCTTATCGAAGATCCTGAACAGGTAATTCTTTACCGTATGCTCGCTCAGGTGCAGTTGTCCGGCGATCTCGCGATTAATGAGTCCATCCGCAACCAGGCGCACCACTTCCTCCTCTCGCTTGGTCAGCAGACCTACCCCTTCGGAGTTGACCAGATGCAGCGGGGTGGCTTCGCAAAGAGTCTCCATGACGGCTTGCAGCTGCTGGCTATTGGCCCATATCTGGCCCGCGATCACCGCGCAAACACACTTCCACAGCGCCTTAAACTCGAAGTCGGACCGGCAGAATACTCCCTTTGCTCCTGAGCGAAACGCCTCCACGACGAGCAAGGGCTGAGAATTCTCCAGCAGCACAACCACCCGAACCGCGGGACAACTCGTGCGAAGCTCTCGTATCACGGCAAAGCCGCTCATGGGCCCATCCGCAAGACTGGTTCCCAGCAGCAAAATGTCTGGGTGGATCTCAGAAACATGCTTGAGAAGATCCGCGGCGGAATAGTGCCCATCGAGAACGCGCAACTGACGATATCGCCGCAGACCACCGGCTAACAATCGGCAGGCCATCACGTCGGCATCTGCAACCAGAACTGTGATTGAACAGGAGTTACTCTTTTGCGAAAGTGGCATATAGAGTTGAGGCGTAGCCTTCCGAGATTGCAAAGCCACCACTAGCCGAAAATTTCTCGTTCTTGACCCCCCGGTAGACAGGTCGTGCGATGGTATGAAGAGTCGGAGTTTCGCCAGTGATTTAGTGCACTTTGTTCTGAATTCAGAACAAGCATGATCGCAACACGTGGATAGCATGTGACATCCCACACTATCAACCCCCTGAAATATGCTGCAGATAAAGCAGTTCACACCCTTCGCCAGACGCCGGCGGACCTTTGCTGCGCGCTGCGGCGAAGCCATCACAAAATTGGCAGTTTTGAGATTTACATGTCGATCTTGTTCTGGATTCAGAACAAGACGATTTGTCTGACGTCTTTCTGGTCGCTACTCGGCGTCCTTCAAGTCGTAAGCATTGCCACGAGTCGGGTCAAGTCCTTTGCGGTTTCGATCCTGTTCACAAGGTCAATTACAGACCCCGCCTTGTCATGGGGCCATTTGGCAAGTTCGGCGCAGCCGCGGAATTTGTCGGCGACAAGCGCCGATAGTTTGATCGTCCATCCTTTTTGCATAGCGTCCTACGCCCGCGCATCGTCCTAGCGGCTACATTGCCATTCACCCGGTCAGCATCGCCGCCATCCTGCCCACATCCTTTGCGCTCTCCATCGTCTTCACGAACTCAATCACGGCGTCGGCCTTCTGGCGCGGCCAGTGGGCGAAGTCGGCGCAGCCGCGGAATTTATCGGCGACTTCGTCATAGCTCATGGGATTGGCCGGGCTGCCCTTGGCGAACTGGGCGCGGCCGGTGAGCGTGCGTCCGTCTTTGAGGTGAACTTTTAGGATGCTGGTCATCTTGTCGAAGCCCGCCTGCTCGGCTTCGGGATCGACGTAGAAGTTCACGCGCT
>Ga0335079_10004946_pt1 | contig 15329 bp, 17 predicted proteins | sample Lox_Sample_33_FD_206719 | JGI IMG/M metagenome (GOLD analysis project Ga0335079, IMG submission 206719) | Soil microbial communities from Loxahatchee National Wildlife Refuge, Florida, United States - Lox_Sample_3.3 | ecosystem: Environmental > Terrestrial > Soil > Wetlands | place: USA...
CCACGACGCGACTGGCGGTTTGGCTGGCGGTCAGATTGGTTATCGTTGGCAGGTCGCCGACTGGGTGTTCGGCATCGAAGCTCAGGGTGATTGGGCCGGTCTGAAAGGCTCCAATGGCAGTCTGACGGCGATCATCCCCTATACCAATCAGACCAAGATCGACGCCACCGGCCTATTCACCGGCCAAGTCGGCTATGCCTGGAACAACGTGCTCTGGTACGTGAAGGGCGGCGTTGCGGTCACAGACAACCAGTACAGCTCCTTTTTCACCGCGACCAACGTCGTGTTCAATGAGGCCAACGAAACGCGTTGGGGCGGTGTCGTGGGGACGGGGATTGAATTCGGGTTTGCGCCGGACTGGTCCGTCGCCGTCGAATACGATCATCTCTTCATGGGCAACAACGGCGTGACGTTTCCGATGTCCGCCCTTGCAGTGACGCGGAGTGACAATATCCGCCAGGACGTGGACATGGGACTTGTCCGGGTGAACCATCGCTTCGGTGGCCCTGTCGTCGCGAACTACTGAATTGCACTCGACCGTGGCAGAAGCGGCCGCCAACTGAGGCGGCCTCAATTCGGCCTCGCGCGTTTGGCGCGCCGCTATCCTGCAAAATACCAAAGCGCCGCGCCTGCAATCGCGAGCAGCACCACAATAATTCCACCTATTTTCATGGTTTTGTCGAACATAATATCTTCGCTGTCGGTGACCTGGTGATCACTGTGCATTGTCATTGGAACCTCCCTTGTCGCAGCAGGTTGCGGTTTCGAGCTCTTCCGTAGCCGCGCCTGTAAAACTAAAGCCGCAGGTCGTTGTTCCGGCAAATTAGGCCACGAGGGGTCAAAACAGGCCGGTACCCCGCGCTGTAGAGGAACAAACAGCCGCCGCTATTTGAGCTGATCGGCGACCTTGTCGATGCCGGCCTGCGCGCAGACGTCGTCCTTGCCGGGCGAGCCGGAGACGCCGACCGCGCCGATCACCTCATTGCCGACCTTGATCGGGATGCCGCCGCCCAGCGCCAAGATGCGATGATATTGAATCGCCGGCGCGTAGTTCGGCTCGGTGGTTACGCGCTTGGCGAAGGCGGCCGATGGCGAGCTATAGGCGCGCGCCGTGTAAGCCTTGCGGTCGCTGCCTTCCGGCGTATGCAGGCCGGCGCCGTCGCCGCGCAGCATGACGACCGCGAGGCCGTCGCGATCGAGCACCGTCACGGAGACCTTGTAGCCCATCGACTTGCACTGCTCGAGCGCGGCATTGGCGATGCTCTGCGCCAAGGCGAGGGAAACGTTCTTTTGTGTGAGGACCTGTGCCCCGGCCGGCGACGACAGCATGGCGGCAGTGGCGATACTCGCGAAAGCCTTCGACAGCGGCGACATAAGGCAACCTCCCTGGCAATGGGCTCGATCGGCCCCCTGACCTGAGCATACCCCGGGCACGAGCGCTTTATCCGCAGTCACGCAAATTTCAGCGGGACGTCAGTTCTTCAGCCGGTAGCCGGTCTTGAAGATCCACGACACGGTGCCGAGGCAGATGCCGAGGAATACCAGCGTCATGACAATGCTGATGCCGGGCGAGACGTCGGAAATCTCGAAGAAGCTCCAGCGGAAGCCGCTGACGAGATAGACGACCGGATTGAACAGCGCGATCTTTTGCCACAGCGGCGGCAACACGCTCACCGAATAGAAGGTGCCGCCGAGAAAGGTTAGCGGCGTGATGATCAGCAGCGGCACGATCTGCAGCTTCTCAAAGCCGTCGGCCCAGATTCCGATGATGAAGCCGAGCAGGCTGAAGGTGACCGAGGTCAACACCATGAACGTCATCATCCAGACGGGGTGCGCGATATGCAGCGGCACGAACAGCACCGAGGTCGCCAGAATGACGAGCCCGAGAATGATCGACTTGGTCGCCGCCGCGCCGACGAAGCCGAGCGTGATCTCCAGGAATGAGATCGGCGCCGACAGCAGCTCGTAGATGGTGCCGATGAAACGCGGGAAATAGATGCCGAACGAGGCGTTCATCACGCTCTGCGTCAGCAGCGTCAGCATGATCAGGCCCGGCACGATGAACGAGCCGTAGTTCACGCCTTCAATCTGCGAGATGCGCGAGCCGATCGCCGCGCCGAACACCACAAAATAGAGCGCGGTTGAGATGACCGGCGACACGATGCTTTGCGCCAGCGTGCGGCCGGTCCGCATCATCTCGGTCTTGTAGATCGCGGCGACGGCGCGAAGATTCACGGCGCGCTCCGCGGTTCGTTGACCAGGCCGACGAAAATCTCCTCGAGCGAGGACTGGTCGGTGTGCAGGTCGCGGATGCGCACGCCGGCCTTGCTCAGCTCGCCGAGCAGTGTGGCGACGCCGGTGTGCTCGGCCCTGGTGTCGTAGTCGTAGATCAGCTCATAGCCGTCGCCGCCGATCGTGAGGTTGAAGGCGGAGAGGGCGGGAGGCACGGCGCCGAGCCGATCGGTGACATGCAAGACAAGGCGCTTCTTGCCGAGTTTGCGCATCAGCTCGGCCTTGTTCTCGACCAGGATCATCTCGCCTTTGTTGATGACGCCGACGCGGTCGGCCATCTCCTCGGCCTCTTCGATGTAATGCGTGGTCAGGATGATGGTGACGCCGGCGGCGCGCAGCGTCCGCACCACGTCCCACATGTCCTTGCGCAGCTCGACGTCGACGCCCGCCGTCGGTTCGTCGAGGAACAGGATTGCCGGCTCGTGGGAGAGCGCCTTGGCGATCAGAACGCGCCGCTTCATGCCGCCGGACAATTCCACGATCTTGGCGTGGCGCTTATCCCACAGCGACAGGTCCTTGAGCACCTTTTCGAGATAGGCCGGGTTCTTCGGTTTGTTGAACAGCCCGCGCGACATCGTGATCCCCGCCCAGACGGTTTCGAACGGGGCCATCATGATCTCCTGCGGCACCAGTCCGATCTGCGAGCGCGCCGCGCGGTAGTCGCGGATGATGTCGTGGCCGCCGACCGTGACCGCGCCTGCGCTCGGATTGACGATGCCGCAGACGATGCCGATCAGCGTCGTCTTGCCGGCGCCATTGGGGCCGAGCAAAGCGAAAATCTCGCCGCGCTTGATGTCGAGATTGATGACCTTGAGCGCCTGGAAGCCGGTGGCATAGGTCTTCGACAGGTTGGCGATGGAAATAATCGGGGCCATTGATGGGCATATAATTGAGGGCGGTGGACCGCGCCAGTCCCGCAAAAAGAATTAGGGCATGACTCATCAATAGAGTGCCGACACGCCTCGTTGCGGCGCGGCATTGCGCGGCCGCTGGCGCCCACGATTAACGTTATTTGGTCAGGTTACCTGGTGGATCGAATCGTCGCGGGCGCGGCGAGAAGCTACAGATACTTCCCAAGGCAGTTACGCGCGATGAAGGAGCCCGTCATGCTGCGACGATCTGTTATCGCTATTGTCACCGTTGCCGCCTTCGGATTTTCGTTCAGTTCTGCCAATGTTTCTGCCGCTACGTTTGCGGACGGCGGTCATTCGCAAGGATTGAGCCGGCCCTTTTTTCATGGGCATTTTCTCCGTCACGACCACCGGGCTCACGCGCCATATGCCGGCTACGGATATCTTCCCTATGGCGGCTTCGTCGGAGCAGATATGTCGGACTATTATGGGGCCGATTCTTACAGCTATTTCAGCAATCCCATCGGGCTCTTCTCCATGCTCCGTCTGCTCGACCACGCGATGCCCGCGCCGGCGCCGTTAAGTTGCAAGCACAGTGTGGAAACGAAAACGGTTCCGTCGGAAGAGGGCGGCGAGCGGAAAATCACGATCACTCGCTGCTGAATGCGATCAATTCGTTCAAATCCGCCAACTGCCCGCGCGGCGGAAAATCCAGATATTCGTCCGGCATCTTGCTGCGGTTGACCCACAGCCCGCGGAAACCGACCGAGACGCTCGCCATCACGTCCCAGCGATTGGACGATACGAAAGTGACGTCCGCCGGCTTGCACTTGTAGAAATCGGTCACCAGCGCGTAGACCTCCGGCCGCGGCTTGAACATCTTCAATGCGTCGACCGACAGCACCGCGTCGAGATCGCCGCCGATGCCGGCGCCATCCACGGCACCTTTCAGCATATTGGGCGAGCCGTTCGACAGAATGCCGGTCCTATAGCCCCTGGCTTTCAAGGCGCGCAGCGCCGCGCGCGCGTCGGGAAAGGCGTCGAGCTTGAAATAGGCCTCGAGCAGTTGCGGCTTCAGCGATTTCGGCACCGACGGCACGCGCGCCAGCGAATAATCGAGCGCGCGCTCGGTGAGCGTCCAGAAATCCGCGTAATGGCCGGCGAGCGTCAGCGTCCAGGTGTATTCGAGCTGCTTCAAGCGCCAGATCTCCGACATGCGGTCGGCGTCCGGTCCGGCTTGCCCGCGGAACCGGCCGATCGCCGCGTGCACGTCGAACAGCGTGCCATAGGCGTCAAAGACAAAAATGGACATTGATTCCTCCCATCAACAAATCGCATAAGAGTTTCAATGGCGGCTGGCCTAGCATAGTACGGGCCGAACCTGCCACGCAGGAGACATCACATGGCCGCGAGTCCGGCTTTGTCCGCGACCTGGACCTATCTCGACGGCGACTGGCACGAGGGCAACGTGCTGATGTGGGGCGCGCGCACGCATGCGATCTGGCTCGGCTCCTCGGTGTTCGACGGCGCGCGCGTGTTCGAGGGCGTGGCGCCCGACCTCGATTTGCACTGCGCGCGCGTCAACGCCTCCGCCAAGACGATGTATCTCAAGCCCAATATGTCGGCCGAGGAGATCGAAGGCCTCACGCGCGAGGGCATGAAAAAGTTTCCCAAGGATACCATGCTCTACGTGCGGCCGATGTACTGGGCCGAGCGCGCCGGTCCGCAGGCGTTGCCGCCGGATCCCAATTCGACGCGCTTTGCGCTGACGCTCTACGATGCGCCGATGCGCAAGCCGGACGGCTTCTCCATCACGCTGTCGCCGTTCCGCCGCCCGACCTTCGAGACCGCGCCGGTCGACGCCAAGGCCGGCTGCCTTTATCCGAACAATGCGCGCGCGCTGTTCGAGGCGCGGTCGCGCGGCTTCGACAATGCCGTCGTCTGCGACGTTGTCGGGAATGTCGCCGAGCTTGCCAATTCCAACGTGTTCATGGGCAAGGACGGCGTCGTATTCACGCCGATTCCCAACGGAACTTTCCTTGCCGGCATCACCCGCATGCGCGTGATCGCCCTGTTGCGCGACGCCGGCATCGCCGTCGTCGAAAAAGTGCTGCGCTATTCGGACTTCGAAAACGCCGACGAGATCTTCTCGACCGGCAACGCCTCCAAGGTGCTGCCGGTCACCCGCATCGGCGAGCGCGCGCTGCAACCCGGGCCGCTCTACCGCAAGGCGCGTGCGCTCTACTGGGCCTACGCGCATTCTGCCGCATGACGTGGGTTCTCGATCGCATCGGGCGCCGGATCGCCCGTTATCTTCAAAAGCCAGCCGCCGGCTACGAGCCGTTCACGCCGGCCGATCCTGCGGCGTTGCGCGCCTGCATCAAACCCGGCGATATCCTGCTGATCGAGGGCCACAACCACATTTCCGGCATCATCAAATATCTGACTCAGTCGACGTGGTCGCACGCGGCGCTCTATGTCGGACCGATCGCGGGCCGGACGTCTCCGAGGGGCGAGTCGTGCGATCTGGTGGAAACCAATCTCGACGACGGCATCGTCGGCGCTCCGCTGTCGCGGTATGCCCCCTACCACACCCGCATCTGCCGACCGGTCGGCTTGTCGGACGAGGATCGCAAGACCGTCTGCAGCTACGCGGTCGAGCGCATCGGCCTGCAATACGATCTCAAGAATATCGTCGATCTGGCGCGCTACCTGATGCCGCTTCCGGCGCCGCAAGGCTGGCGGCGGCGCATGATCGCACTCGGCTCGGGCGACCCCACCAGGCTCATCTGTTCGGCGCTCATCGCCCAGGCCTTCAGCAAGGTCGGTTATCCGATCCTGCCGGCCATCACGCGGGTGGAAAGTGAAAGCGCGCGCCGGGAGATTTATCATATTCGCGATTCGTCGCTTTATACGCCGCGCGATTTTGATATCTCGCCGTATTTTGCCGTCGTGAAGCCGACGATCGAGACCGGCTTCGACTACAAGGCGATCGAATGGTCGAGCGACGGCGCAACCCGCATCGGGCAGGGGAGTGATGGACAAAACGCAGCAACCTGACGACGACGGCGAGGAGACCGAACGCGAGCGCCGCGTGACCAACATGGTCCTGCTCGGCGCCGCGGTCGCCGTCGTTGTCGGCGGCATCTGGCTGGTCAACGCGCTGGTCGACGCGCGCAAGAGCGAAGAGTGCATGGAATCCGGCCGGCGCAACTGCAATCCGATCAGCGTGCTGCCGCGCGACAGGGACCGGTGACCATGTTCGTCTATGTCGGCAATGCCGAAAGCCAGAGCGTGACCATCTTTTCGCTCACCGCCGATGGCGCGCTCAACGCCGTCGACACCAAGGCGGTACCGGGGCCGGCGAAACCCGGCAGCACCACGCCGATGGCGGTCAGCCCGGACAAGAAATTTCTTTATGTCGGCCTGCGCAATGAACCCTATAGCGCCGCGACCTTCGCCATCGACGCGGCATCGGGCAAGCTCGCCTATGTCGGCAGCGGCCCGCTGCCCGACCCCATGGCCTATATCGCCACCGACCGCAGCGGAAAATTCCTGCTCAGCGCCTCCTATAATGGCGGCAAGATCGCGGTCAATCCGATCGGCGGCAACGGCGTCGTCGGCGCGGCGCAGCAGGTGATCGCCAACCAGCCGAACGCGCATGCCGTCCTTGCCGACCGCGCCAATCGCCACGTGCTCTACACCAGCCTCGGCAGCGATTGCGTCGGCCACCTCAAATTCGATGCCGCGAGCGGCGCGCTTACGCCAAACGATTCGCCCGCGATACGCGTCAAGGCAAAAGCCGGACCGCGCCACTTTCGCTTTTCGGGCGACGAGCGCTTCGTCTATCTGCTGTGCGAGCTCGATGCCTCAATTTACGTCATTCCGTACGACGCGGCGTCCGGCCGGCTGGCCAAAGAAACCCAGATCGTCAGCGCGCTGCCGCAGGATTTCTCCGGCAAGCCCTGGGCGGCGGATATTCATCTGACGCCCGACGGCAAATTCCTCTACGCCTCCGAGCGCACGTCCAGCACGCTCGCCGCCTTCCGCATTGATGCGAAAAGCGGCGCGCTCAACGCCATCGGCTCCTATCCGACCGAAACGCAGCCGCGCGGGTTCGCCGTCGATCCGACCGGGCGCACGCTGCTCGCGGTCGGCCAGCTGTCGAACAGCCTGACCGCCTATGCGATCGACCCCGCGCGCGGCAGCCTGCGCCCGCTCAAGCGCTACCCGGTCGGCAAGAGCCCGAACTGGATCGAGATGGTGTTCTGAGCGTCAGGCGCCCGGTTGCAGCTTGTAGCCCGGATGGAGCGCAGCGAAATCCGGGGCCGGCTTATCAATCGTTCCCGGTTTACGCTTCGCTTCATCCGGGCTACGGGCGGCGCCATTTTCAAGATGATCTGACCGCCCCTCACGGCGGCGGCTCGGTGAGCAGCTTCTCCGGATGGCCGCCGCGCAGGGCTACGATGCGGTGCGCGATGCCTCACGCGGTCGTGCCGTGGAGGGCGACCCGCGCGCAACCAAAGCCGAGATCGCAAAATTCCTCGCCCGGCCCCAACAAAACGCTTCCGCGCAGGACAAGCCGCCGCTTGCAGCGACGATGGCGACACGCAGGCGTCAGATTAAAACAAATTCTTGCCGTCCTACGGCCTGCCGGTGGCGATCGGCATCGCCGTTGCGTTTGTCGTCGCGACGTTCCGCAAGAACGGGAAGAAAGACGATGTGCGCCTCGAATACTATTAACGGCGCGCTCGGCGGCTTCTCCAATCGATCACGGAACCTCTTCGGCCCACACGGCTTTTTTTTGCTCAGGGTGCGGCGCAGGCGTATAGTCGCGCTCGGCACCGAAAGGCGGAGCCATGGGAAACATCGTCCTTCTCGACCTCGTCGGCGGCGTTGCCCTGCTGCTGTGGGGACTGCACATGGTGCAGTCGGGCATCCTGCGCGCCTTCGGCGCCGACTTGCGGCGCGTCCTCTCCGTTGCGCTGCGCAATCGGTTCACGGCTTTCCTTGCCGGGCTCGGCATCACCGGCTTGCTGCAAAGCAGCACGGCGACCGGACTGATGACCGCGACCTTCGTCGGCGATGGCTTGGTCGGGCTCGTCCCGGCGCTGGCGATCATGCTGGGCGCCAACGTGGGGACGACGCTGATCGTCCAGCTCTTCAGCTTTGACGTCGCCCCGCTTGCCCCGATCTTTTTGATTCTCGGCGTCGTCGCCTTCAAGCGCAGCGCGCGCACACGGGTCCGCGACCTCGGCCGCGTGGCGATCGGGCTTGGCCTGATGCTGCTGTCGCTGCACGTTTTGCTCGACGTCCTGGCGCCCGCGGAAAATGCGCCGAATGTGCGCGCGCTGCTCGCGGCAATTACCGGCGTGCCCGTGCTCAATATTGTGTTTGGCGCGGTGCTGGCCTGGGCGGCGCATTCGAGCGTCGCCGTGGTGCTGTTGGTGATGTCGCTCGGCTACTCGAATTTCATTCCGGCGGCCGTTGCGCTGGCGCTGGTGCTAGGCGCCAACCTCGGCAGCGCGATCAATCCGCTGGTCGAGGGCGGCGGCCTGAAGAATCCGGTGGCCCGCCGTCTCCCGCTTGGCAACCTGATCAACCGCGTGGCCGGCTGCGCCTTGGTTCTGCCGTTCCTGCAGCCGGTCGCGGATTTCTTGGTCCGCTTCGACGCCAATCCGGTGCGGCAGGTCGCCGATTTCCACACGCTATTCAATATCGCGCTGGCGGCGTTGTTCATCGTGCCGCTGCCGGCCTTCGCCAAGCTGCTCGAATGGCTGTTGCCCGCGCCGCCGGCGAGCCCCGATCTCGCGACGCCGCTGTATCTCGATCCGGCCGCGATTGGCACGCCGTCGCTGGCGCTGACCTGCGCCGCGCGCGAGACGCTGCACATGGGCGATTTCGTCGAAAAGATGCTACGCGAAACCATCGACGCCTTGATGACCGACGACCGCAAGCTGGTCGCCGCGATCGAGCGCGCCGACAACGTCGTCGACAAGCTGCACGAAGCGATCAAGCTCTACGTGACCAAGATCACGCGCGAGAGCCTCGACGACCGTGAAGGCCGCCGCGCCATGGAGATCATCGCCTTCGCCATCAACCTCGAGCACATCGGCGACATCATCGACAAGAACCTGATGGAGCTCGCGGCCAAGAAGATCAAGCACCGTCTAAAGTTCTCGGAGGAGGGCGCCGCCGAGCTGCAGACGCTGCATCGCCGCGTGCTGGAGAATCTCAAGCTCGCGCTCGGCGCCTTCATGTCCGGCGACGTGAAGATCGCCCGGCAACTGATCGAGGAGAAAGTTGATATCCGCGAAGCCGAGCGGCGCGCCGCGGAAAGCCACTTTGCGCGGCTGCGCGATGGCCTCGCGGCGAGCGTCGAGACCAGCTCGCTGCATCTCGACATTCTGCGCGATCTCAAGCGCATCCACTCGCACATTTGCTCGGTGGCTTATCCGATCCTGGAACTGGCTGGCGAGCTGCAGCCGAGCCGGTTGAAGGCGATCGATGCCGACGCGCCGCGGGCGATCGGCGACCGGCCGCCCGGCCAGCAGACGCGCCTGTGGAAGCCGAGCACCTAGACGGCGGCAAAAAGCGTCACGGCGGCGGCTCGGTGAGCAGCTTCTCCGGCTGGCCGCCGCGCAGGTCGTAAATGCGCGCGTAGACGACGCCGTCGCGCTCGACGCTCACGAGGATCGGCGCCTTCAGGTGTCGGCAATAGAAGGTGCCGAGCGACATCACGAAGTCGGCGGTCTTGCGGTCGAAGGTGGTCTCGAAGTCGGGTCCGAGCTCCTCCTGCGCCGAGGCCTGCGGGCCGCAGATCGCCGCTACCCAGCGGCGGCCATTGGGCGGGCGCTCGGCGTTCGCCGCAAGCCGCGCACGCAACTCCTCGGCCGCCTGTTTGAAGGCGAGGCCCCAATAATCGAGCATGTAATTGTGCTGCGCCTCGCGCACGCCGCCGGCGAGCGCGTTGAAGTAGGTGTATTCGTAAGGATGCAGCTTCACCATGCCGGCGACCGGCCAGGCGAGGCCGGCGATGACGACGGCGGCGAGGGCGCCGAGCGCTAGGCGGCCGTAGGCGCGGGCGCGGTCGATCAGCCAGCCTGCGCCCAACCCGCCGAGCACGGCGAAAGGCGGCACCACAAAGACGAAATGACGCAGGCCGTTATAGAGCGCCGGGCGCGTGATCATCGCCAGAGCCACGGGGAAGATCGCGGCGAGCACGACCAGCATCAGGCTGGCGCGGCGGTTGAGGCCGATGCCGCGTCGCGCAGCGACAACAAGCGCGCCGATCGTTCCGATCAGTCCGAGCGCCAGCATCAGCAGCGGCAGCTTGAGCACGAATAGATGCGGCAGGTAGCTCGCCGGAATGTCGGGCACGGCGATCAGCCGGCCCTCGTACAATTCCTCCCACGGCTTTTCGAAAAACGTGTCGAAATATTCGACCGCGCGCAGCGGATTGAGCGGTGAGAGCACCGACCACGGCCACAACAGGCCCATGATCAAGTAGCCGAGCCCGAACGCCGGCAGCAGCGTCCACAGGAATTGACCGGCGCGTTGCGCCGCCTGTTTCCAGCCGGCAGTGCGGGCTTCCATGACAACGACGAACACAAGCGCGGCGATGCCGGGCGGCGCGGCGACGCCGGCGAGAACGCGCGAGCCGAAGGCAAGGCCAAGCCCGACGCCGGCCAGCACGACGGCGCGCGCGCTGGGGCTCGGATATTCGTCGAAGGCGCACACCAGGCCGAGCAACAGCACCGCCATGGCCATGGCGAATGGCGCGTCCTTCGCGTTCATGAACATGTGGCCGTAGTAGAGCGGGCAGGTCGCCAGCAGCGCCAGCGCGATCAGGCCGGCGAGCGGCCCGCCGACGCGGCGGCCGATGCGCCAGGTCACGATCAGCCCGATAATGCCGATCGCGGCGCCGACGAGCCGCCGCGTTTCGAACAGCCCGAACGGCAGCACCTTGGCGGCGAGCGCCGCCGCCATGTCGAAGCCGCCGCCGTATTTATAGAGGTTGACGAAGGAGAGCGCGCGCGTGTCGGCGAAGCCCGAGCCGTAGAGCTGGAGCAGAAGGTCGCCGTATTGCGAGTGGGTGTAGTCGTCCCAGCCGAGGCCGTAGTCGCGGAAAGTTATCCCCGCCGCGGCGGCGACGAGGACGAGGATAACAACGGCCATGCGATCGGCCGAAGAAAAAACCGACCGCATGCCGACGTTCATCCGTCAGAAAGCCACATCCGTGAGGAACATCTGCTTCGAGAAAATGAAGAAGAAGCAGATCTTCGGCGCGTCCTCGGCCGCCGCGCTCACGAGGTCGCCGCCGTGAGCATCATCTCCACGTGGTCCCAATTGACCAGGTGATCGAGGAAGGCCTTCAGGTAGTCGGGCCGCCGGTTGCGGTAATCGATGTAGTAGGAGTGCTCCCACACGTCGCAGCCGAGGATCGGAACGGCCCCATGCACCAAGGGGTTCTCGCCGTTCGGCGTCTTGGTGATGGTCAGCTTGCCGTCTTTGACCGCGATCCAGCACCAGCCGGAGCCGAACTGGGTCACGCCAGCCTGCGCGAAGTCTTCCTTCATCTTGGCGACGCCGCCGAGGTCGGAATCGATCTTCGCCTTGAGTTTCCCGGGGATCTTGTCGCCGCCGCCGTTCGGTTTCATCCATTGCCAGAAGTGGATGTGGTTGTAGTGCTGGCCCGCATTGTTGAACAGGCCGGCGTTCTTGCCAAACGAGCCTTTGACGACCTCTTCGAGCGATTTGCCCTCGAGCCCGCTGCCTTGCAACAGCTTGTTGCCGTTGTCGACATAGGCCTTGTGGTGCTTGTCGTGGTGATACTCCAGCGTTTCCCGCGACATATAGGGCGCCAGCGCGTCATAGGCGTAGGTAAGGTCGGGCAGCGTGAACGACATTCGGTCCTCCTCGATCCACAAACGATGATTGGGAAATAAACCGGTCCCTGAGTGAAACCGGGATGTCCCGCGGCGAGTTCCTCGATCAGGTTAATTAGGCGCAAGCGCGCTTATGAGCAACGCCTTGGCGGCGGTCCGCCGCCGGCCGTTCGGCCACCCCCGATGGGCTAAGGGCTTGGAAAGGCCACAGATTGGCCTTCTGCCGCGCTGCAGCGTTGTAGGCGCGAATGAAAGAAACGAGGGAAGACAAAGGCCAATTCGTATTTGTAGTTGCAGGCGGGAGCGCGAGCAGCCAAAATTCGCCGTTGCCTGAAACGCTTACATGGTCTTTCTACAGCCAAGACCGGAATTCACACGAGGTCATCGCGCGTATGTCAGTCTTGTTGATTGTTGTTGGCGCCATTGTCGCCGTCTTGGGCCTCGGGACGGTCGGATACGGCATCCCGATCAAGGAATTCAGCTTCGGCAACACGCTCATCATCGCCGGCACCACGGCCTTCATCGGCGGTTTCATCATCGTCGCTATCGGCGTAGCGATCCGGCAATTGCAGCGCCTGGCCGAGATGCTGGCGCACGCGCCGCTGCAGGTCGCCGGGGCGGCCGATACATTCGAAGCGCCGGCGACCGCGCATGCCGCGCCGCCGCCGCCGATTCCGTTCCCGACACGGCCGAAGCCCGAGCGCGACATCGCTGAACCGGCGCCGTTTGCGCCTCCGCCTCCACCTCCCGCGGCCGAAGGTCGCCCGGCCGCCGCCCCGATGTTACGCAACCCCGACACGCCGGTTTCTCTGGCGGAGCGATTCGAAGTTCCGGAACACGAGGACGTTTCGCTGGCGCCGCCGCCTCAGGCCGCCGCCGTGAGCGAGCCTGAGCCGCTGCCGCCACCGCCGCCGGCAGAGACGTTTTTTGCCCCGCCGCCGCTTGAGCGCCATCCGGAGCCGCCACCGGCTTTCGCCGACGAATCCTGGCGTCCAATGTCGCCGCCTCCGCCGCCTCCGCCGCGGACGGAACGGCAAGGACAGACGAGCTATTTCGACACTATGTGGCCGGCGGACAATCGGCCGCCGAGACGGCCGCCGGTCGACGAGCCCGAAGTGAAGCCGGAAATTCCGCCGGCGCCCGCGCCGGAGGCCCCCAGAGAGCCGGTCGCCATCCTGAAATCCGGCGTTGTCGACGGCATGGCCTATACGCTTTATATCGACGGCTCGATTGAAGCCGAGTTGCCGAACGGCACCTTGCATTTCGCCTCGATCAACGAACTGCGCGATCACCTCGCCAAGAGCTCCTAGGCGCCGCGGAACTAGGGCCGTGCCGCCCCGCGTCGCGGGCGGCCGCCGTATTGACTTCACGGTTTTCGGCCGGCAATAACGGTTCAACACTTGGTCTATTCGAAGTTTTCGCGATCTTCTTCTTGCCGAGACTTGATTTCACCAGTAGTATTTAAAATATAAGGCTTGCGCTCGATATTCGTTGTTTTCGAAACCGCGGTTCAACCGTGGCAATGTCCTCTTGTTATCAGGCCCGTGGGGGCCCCCCGGTCTAGCGCCGGACCAGAGTGAGGCAGCGTCGATGACCGATAGTCCAGGTGGCGGGAACTACATTGAATTGACCGCAAAAATCGTCTCCGCCTACGTCAGCAACAACACGGTTGCCGCCGGCGATATCCCCGGCCTGATCAACCATGTGCACGCCGCGCTCACGCGGGTATCCGGAAAATCCGGCGACACGTCCGCCGAGCCGTTGCGCCCGGCGGTGTCGGTGAAAAAATCGGTTACGCCGGAATACATTGTCTGTCTGGAGGACGGCAAAAAGTTCAAGTCGCTCAAGCGGCATTTGCGTACGCAATACAATATGACGCCCGAGCAATACCGGGAGAAATGGGCGCTCGGCGCGGACTATCCGATGGTGGCGCCGAGTTACGCCGCCGCGCGCTCGCAATTGGCGAAACAAATGGGGCTCGGCCAGCAGCGCCGCCGCCGCGCCAAGTAGCCGTTATCGCAACCGAACAGGACCGGCACGCAAAGAAAAAGCCCCGGCGCGAATGCCGGGGCGAAGAATGGCTAGGGGCCAAAATCGGGACCAGACGTCCCGAACGCGCGCAATTCAAGAAGCAAGCTGTGACTGGGATATGACCGTTTCCTGACGACGGGCGTGCCGTTTTTCGTGCAGATGGCGGTCGATGGCGTCGGCCACTTCTCTCCAGATCTCGTTGCCTTCCCGATCGCCGTTCGACTCGAGCGAACTCGCCATCTTCCGCGCCGACCCGCTGGCATGGCTAAGCCTCGCGGAACGTACCGCGCGCCGCCGCGCGGCGACGCCGCCCGCATCTGCTGGCTGATCGAAGAAGCGACGGCGGCCGCCTTCGCCGTACCGGTCGATGAATTGCGTGCGCCGTCGCGGCGGGCACCGGCCGTCGCCTTCGCGCGGCAATGCGCCATGTATCTCGCCCATATCGCGCTCGGCCTGCACTACAGCGAGATCGGCCGCCTGTTTCGCCGCGACCGCACCACGGCTGCGCATGCCTGCCAATTGGTCGAGGACCGGCGCGAGGATCCGCTGACCGATCGTGTGCTGCAAATGCTCGAGCAGCTGTGCGGCGATCTCAAGCGCGGCATTCATGCGACTCCGCAGGTGCGCCTATGAGCGGCCGCACAGCGAAATTCACGGCGCGTGCGGGCGAGCCGCCGGCGCCGACGATCGACGCGTTCCGCGCCCAGCATCTGGCTCTTGGCGAGCGACCGATTGCGACCGAGCTTGGCCGCGCCAGCGTCACCGTCGATGAGGCGGAAAGTCCGCTCGCCTGGCTCGCACGTCGGCGCGGACGCAATGGCCGCGCCTTGATCGAGCCGCACCAATTTCAGGCCGGCGAGCGGCTGCGCGCCGATTTCACCTGCGCCCACATGATGCCGCGCACCACGTCGAACTGGGTCAGCCCGATCGCGTCGGGGCGCCGCGGCGGCGGCGAGCGCGCCGCGGTTTATAGCGAGACCATGGTCGCGGCGCGCCAGCGCGTGCATCAGGCGCTCGATGCGGCGGGGCCGGAATTCGGCGGGCTGCTGCTCGACGCCTGCTGTTTCCTCAAGGGCCTCGAGGATATCGCGCGCGAGCGCGCTTGGCCGGCAGGCGCGGCCAAGGTCGTGTTGCAGCTCGCGCTCGACCGGCTCGCCCGCCATTACGGCTTCGCGGCGCAGGCGAGGGGGCCGGCGCATGCGTCGATCCGCACCTGGCTCGCCGAAGGTGAGGCGTTTAGCGTCGAATGATGATCAGGCCGCCGGCG
>Ga0335079_10004948_pt1 | contig 15327 bp, 20 predicted proteins | sample Lox_Sample_33_FD_206719 | JGI IMG/M metagenome (GOLD analysis project Ga0335079, IMG submission 206719) | Soil microbial communities from Loxahatchee National Wildlife Refuge, Florida, United States - Lox_Sample_3.3 | ecosystem: Environmental > Terrestrial > Soil > Wetlands | place: USA...
ACATGGACGTGGACGAGCGTCGGCGTGCGGGTGACGAGCGTCACTTCTTCGAAGGCGAGGTCGGTGCGCTGCTCCGAGAGCCGGTACGACTCGACGAGCTTCGCCGCCGTGGCGTCGCGCTCCACCCGCTCGCGCAGCTCGGGGCTCATGAGCCTCAGCGCCGCCGGCCAGTTCGCCTCCACGGTCGACGACTGGATGGCGAGCGCGAGCTCGATGAAATCTCGCGTGAAGCGGACGATGGCGAGCTCGGGCGGCTTTGTCCGATCGGCCAGGAACTGGAGCAGGGGGTCCGTCGCGACCCCCCGCCGCAGGTAAGTCGCCTTTCCGTCCGAATCGACGAGGACGTACTCGGGCGGTCGGGTGGCGAGGCGGTTCACAGCCATCGTCTCCAGCGTGACGAGGCCGATAAGCGCCGCGATGACCCAGCTCTTCCAGGCGCCCTGCGCCTGAAACGCCCGCCAGATCGCTGGTGGGCCAGGCATCGGTACGCCCGGTAGCCGTGATGGTCCTCTGGCAAGCAGCCGCATGCATTATGCTCCGAGTGGAATCGGTCAAGTCCCCGGCTGGTTCTGGGCGACCCGGTTTTCACGCCCCGTGCCTCTCGCAGGGGAGCCCGACTCGGTCCCCTTGCCGGGCGGCTTACGCGAGGAGTCGCCCCGAGGGGTGAGTCTCGCCTTCCAGCGCGAGACGTTCGCCGCAAGAGCCTCGAACTTCGCATGGCCGACCTCGGCGGCGTGCTGGGTGGCGCCGCCCACGATCCAGGCCGAGAGCACCGGCGCCGCGAGCGCGCAAAGGCCCATCACCAGGGCCGCCACGAGGTTCCCGAGGTAGGTCCCTGCGCTCTTCCCGGCCGTCTGCTTCGCCAGTGCGGTCATGACGCCGAGGAGGACGCCGCTGAAGATCGGCCAGCAGGCGATCGAGACGAAGTGGTGGAACCACTTCGCCGCCGTGCCGCTCGCCCGCGGGATGCCGGCCACGAGGGCGAGCGGTCCCAAGATGAAGAAGACGGCCGCCAGGATCTGCGCCAGCTTCGAGAGCGCGTAGACGATGGCTTCTCCGAGGAAAAGCAGGATCGCCATGAGGGCGTCGAAGAGGACACCCGATCCCCAGGACCCACCGCTCGGCGGCGCCGGAGTTGTACTAGCCGCCGAGGCAGCCGGCGCCCCACCCGCCCCTCCGCCAATCGTCGGCGGGTCGGCGCCCCCGGGCGTGACGTTGTAGACGTGGTCGAGGTAGTCGTCGCGCTCCTTGAGCGCATCGGCCGGGGTGAGCCGGTCGGCGATGTCCTGCGTCGTCGTGAGCACGAAGCCGAAAACGCGCCCGTAGTTTGCGAGGAGAAAGAGGATGAGGATGAAGCGCCAGACCACGGCAGCGAAGTCTCGTGGCCGCCCCGGCGAGTGGGCGAGCGCCTCCAGGGTCACCGCGACGAGAAGCGCGAGCGGCAGGTAGCTCTGCGCGACCGACATGGCGAGGTCGAAGTAGCTCTTGAGCGGCCCCGGCTTCGAGAAGTCGAGGACACCGGTGTCCGCCGCCGCGAGCCCCGGCCAAAGCGTCCCGAGTACTACCCATGACAAGCGCGCGCGCCGCATCGGTCCGCCCCACTAGAGGTCGCTCGCGCCGGCGACGACCTTCACCTCGTCCGCCCGCAAGGCCTGCCCGTTCGTCGTGAGCGCAGTTCGCCGCGCCACCGTCTCGGTCATCTCGCGCTTCAGCTCCGAGTTCCTCTGCGAGAGCTCGAGCGCGAGGAGGCGGGTCTCTTCGGCGAGGAGCCGGTTCGTCTCCGTCTGCTCGGCGAGCGACTCCATCTGCGCGCGCTGGGCGGCGGCTTCGCAGGCCGTCGACGGGCCCGAGCTGTCGCTCGTCTGGGCACAGTCCGCCTCGAGCGCTTCCACCTCCTGCTTCACGCGCTGGGCCCGGTTCCACTCCGAGGTCTGCGCCGCGAGCTGCGCCGCCACCTCCGCGTCGACGACGGACGCCTGTACGCCGCCCGCGCTGTTCGCCGCCTGGGCCGGCACGGTCCCAAACGTCTGGCCCAGCATGACGAGGAGGTCGGACGTGCTGAGCTCCTGGCGGAGATCGGTACAGAGACGCTGGCTCGAGAAGACGATGTGCCCGGTCGGGTCCTTGGAGAGCGTCCCGTTTAAACAGTACCGAAGGAGCGGGACGAGCCGGCCGCCCTGCGCCCAGCGGCCATAGGTCATCCCGTCGCGGTAGTAGGCCGCGTCAGGGTAAGCGGTGTCCATGTCTGACTGCAGCCGCTCTCCGAAGCGCTGCACGCTGAACTGCTGGAAGCTCGCCGCGAGCGCGTAGGCGTCCTCGGCGTAGCCGGTGAGTTTCTTTGCCTCGTCGTAGCTCTTTCTCACCGTCGTGAGCGTGTCGGAGAGGGTCGTGAGCTGTTTCGCCCCGTTCGCGATGATGTCGGCGAGGAGCGCATCGCTCGTGTCGCCGACGCCGAGGAACGCATAGGCGGGCGAGGCGAGGAACACTGCGGTGGCCATGGCGAGGCTCGCCACGACGACCGGCCGCGAGAGCCTCTGAGCGGGCCGGGTCATCTCGCCTCCCCTCGCTCGCCCTTCACGCGAGGAAGGCTCGCCCGCCGGCCGACCACGCCATGCGGATACCGCCTCGCGAGCTCGCGCAGCACTTCGAGTGGCCGGACCTGGCCGTTCTTCTCGAGCGCCCGCTCGCGGACGCGCTTGTCCTCGGGGTCGGTCGTGAGGACCCAGTAGGCGAGCGGGTGCGGCGCATGGCGGATAGCTGTTGCCTTGGCGCCGTAAAGGAGGAGGAGGTCCGAGTAGTGGCCAGGCCGGCGGCGAAGGCCGTCGAAGGCTCTCTTCAGCCCCGGCGTGAACTTGAAGTAGTCGACCACGAGGTCGCGGTTACTCGCGTGGTGGAGGAAGACCTTCAAGGCCGAGTTTCCGATGATGGCATCGGCGACCCTCGAGTCCTTAAAGTCGGCGAATTGCTGGGTGAGCATCCACATCGCGGTGTCGAACTTCCGCATCTGGCGGTAGGAGGCCTCGAGGAAGCGCTCGGCCACGTCGCCCTTCCCGAGGTACTGGTGACCCTCGTCGACGAGGACGAGCGTGCGCCGCCGGCGATGGCGAGCCCGGTTCGCCACCATCTGCATGAGGACCGCCATCGCTATCTCCTTTGTGCTCTCTTTCCCGGAGACGTGCTGCAGATCGAGCGTCACGAGCGGCGCGTCAAAGCGGAGCGGCGAAGGGCGGTTGAGGAACTCCGCATAGAGCCCGTCACAGTAGATGCGGAGCCGCCGCGCGAGGTCGCTCGCGATGGCCTGGTCATCCGGATGCGTCCACTCGAACCTCGTGAGCGCCTCACGGAAGTCGCCCACGAGCGGCCGCCGCTCGGGACGAGCCCTGAGCCTCGTCTCGTACCACCAGGCGATGGCGCGCGAAAGGACGTCGGCGTGGAGCTTTCCGAGCGACGGCAGGTCCCGATCGACGAGGCAGACTTCCAGGAAGAGCACGATCCGCTCGAGTTCCCCGCTGTCGATGCTCCCAATCGCGCCGTCGTGGACAGCCGCGTACTCCTGGAAAGGCGAGATGGAGGTCTTGAGGTCCACCTCGATGTGCGTCCCCCCGAAGAGCTGGGTGAGGAGCCGCCAGGAACCGCCATTGTCGACGAGGACGGCCTCGTTCCCGGCCGCCCGCGCCTCGAGGATGAAGAGGCCCATCCCGAGGCTCTTCCCGCTCCCGGTGTCGCCCACGACAAGCCCGTGGTGCGCTGCTGAGAGCCCCTTATCGAAGAAGTCGAGCCGCACGAGGTCACCCTCCGGCGTGAGCGCGACGCTGTAGGCCCGCGCCGAGCCACGCCAGGCGGCGAAGAGCGGCAGGAAATCGGCTGCGTTCCGGCTCGTCGCTCCCTTCTTCCGGAGCTGGTACGGCCCCGCACCCGGCAACATCGACAGGAACGCCGGGAGCTGTGTCACGTCCTCGATGAGGAGCTCGCTATTGCCGCACTCGGAGAAGGCTCGCCGCGCCGCCTCGGTCATGGCCTCGAGCTCGTCTAGGGTCTTCCCTTCGAGGAGGAGGCTCACGGACAGCGCCACGACCCGCGAGCTCATGCTGTGGAGCTCGGCGAAGAGGCCCCGGAGCGACCCCTCCTGCGCCAGCTCCTCCTCCTCCTGGTCGACGCTCTGCGACCTTACGCGCTCCGCGATGGAGCGCGTGAACTGGATGAAGCGGTGCTGCTGGTTGAGCTTCCAGCGCGCCCACGCCTGCGGCCGCACCTCGACCGTGACCGAGAGCCAGTACGGGAACGGCCTCGGCTCACCGCCATCCTCGAGCGCGAGCTTCAGGAGCGGCTGCGCCGCGAAGTAACCCGTCCCTTCCTCAGGCAGCACTTTGAGCGTGCAGACGCGCCGGAAGAGCCCGCCGTGGAGGAAGTGCCCACGCGCGTCCTCGACGTCCTCGTGGCCGAGCTCTTCCGCCTCCGTATACTCGCGGAGGTAGTCACCTTCGGCCCGGATGGTCGACTCGCTCCAGAGATCGTCGCGGCGCCGTACCGGCGTCGGCCGCTCACCGGCCCGCGCACGAACGGGGTTCATGAGCTCGAAGTGGAGGCGCCGCACGTCCTCCACCGAGAGCTCCCGCGTCGCGACACCGAGCCCTGCGAGCTGGTTCGTGAGGCGGTCGCGGAGCTGCCCGAGCCTCTTCAGTTGCTCGGCGTGGTAGGCGGGCGTGAGCGCTCCTGGACGGCGGAACGGCAGCCTCCGCCCGAGCTCACCCCGGTTCACCCCGAGGAGCCCGCCCGTCTGCGCCGAGAAAAAGAGGTACACGCTCGCCCGACGACCGGGCCGCCCCTTCAGCCACTCCGCCCGGCCCGCCACGTAGGCCGCGAGATCGGCGTCCTCTGCGCCGCCGCACAGCTCCTCATACTCCCGGATGGCACTGCTCGTCTTCTCATCGACCCAGTAGAGGAAGTGAAGAGTCGTCCCCTCATCGAGCTGGCCGACGAAGCTCCGGAGCGCCTCGCCCAGGACCTCCTCTTCCTCCTCCGCCGCGAACCGGACGTCGAGCGTGCCGACCTGCAGTCCTCCGACGTAGTCCCCGGCCGGTGTCACGAGCGCCGTCACCCCGCCCTCACAGAGCGTGACCCAGAGCGGTACGAGGTCGGCGAGAGGCAGCTCGGTCATGGAGCGTCACCTCGGGCGGCCCGGTCACGGCAGCCGTAGTCGGCGAACGGAAAGCGCGGCGCGTGGCCGCGGGCCGCCGCGCTGAGCCGTCCACCGGTCTTCGCCTGCCGAGTCCGCCAGAGGAAGAAGTGCTGGAGGAAGCCCTCCGGCCGACCGTGGGAGGCGACGCGCAGCCCGGCGTAGGTCAAGGCAGCCACGAGCACGCCGCTATTCGGCCGGTCGAGCGCCATCCCGGCCCAGGCAACGAGGAGGAGCGGTGCCCACTCCAGCACCGACAGGCCAAAGAGGCCGCTCTTCGCTCCCAGGTATCGATAGACGGGCGCACGCATGGCCGCGCCGCTCTCGGTCGGGTCAGTTCGTGCTCTGGAGCTGACCGGTGATGGTTGCCCCGTTCGAGAGCACAAACATGAGGAAGAGGCTGATGATCGTCACCCACACCGCGACGACCGCCACCTGCGGCCGAACCAGCGCCACCGCGATCGAGACCACGATGGCGAGGAAGCACAGCGGCGCGACGATGCTCCCCCGCGCCCAGTTCACCATCTGCTCGCCAGGGTAGGCCTGGGCGAGGAGGGGCAAGAAGACTAGTGCTGCGACGAGTGCGAACCTACCGGCGAGGCGCGGGTCAGTGACCGTGCGGCGCCCTAGCGACGAGAGACGGCGGAGCTGTTCCATGGGCTCTTCTCCTCTTCCTGCTCGTGTGCTCGGCAGGGCCTCTCCCCACCGAAGACCGACCGCATCGCCCTCGCGGCCCGCCCGAGGTCCGCGCGCCGGAGAGCGCACAGGACAACGAGCGGGACGAGCCAGGCAGCCGCAGTCACCATCCAGGCGTGGCCCGAGGCGGCGAGCGCGGCGGCGAGACCATGCGCTGGCGAGCCGTAGAACCCCGCCAGGGCGGCGCGAACAGCGCCGTAGGTCACGAGCGCAGGGACGAGAAGCGCCGAGAAGAGGAAGAGGGCGAATTCCGCGCGGCGGGGTGCTGGAAGGGCACGGAAGCGACAGCGGAGGAGCCGCAGCTGCTGCAAGATCCTGGCTCCCCCGGTGAAGCGCATCCGTGCCCCCTTCAGAGCCGCATAGAGCGGCGCTACTTCCCCTTCTTCTTGTCGAAGGCGGGTCCGTTCTTGGCCGAGTCCTCGTAACGGCGGAAGAGGACGTACTGGAAGTAGTCGTACTTCCCGAAACCCAGCGCTGCGCGGTCCGCGTCGAGTCCCTCGCGCACCACGCTCGGTAGCCCGTACGAGTGCAGAAAGCCGTCGAAGAGACGATTCACGTAGCCGGTCAGATCCGAACCGACCTCGCGCGCCTCCTGCGTGAGCTCGCTGTGGATCGGCTTCGGGATGCGGAAGGCCACCATCACCCGCGTCCCACTCGGCGACGTAACCGCGTCTGCCTCCCGCGCCGGACGGCCCCTGCGCCTCGTCGTTCCCTGCTCACCTGCGACCATTGTCGGCTCCATCACCGTTGTTGATATATGAACGACTGTTATACGAAGCAACGCACCAGATGTGTCACTACAGTTGGCGGATACATCATGCTACTAGATCCATTACTAGTCTATTCGGATTCACGTTTAAACGGGTGGCGACATACACCCGGGAGGGTCGCCGACGAAGGCGGGCCGGCGAGACCTTCCGTCCTCGTTGGCTGGGACGAGTTCGACATCTGCGGGTACCTGAAGCGCCGCTGGAACGTACTGATCTACGTCGCGAACGACGTGAACCTGATGACCATCTACGAGCATCAGGTGAACTTCCCTGCCATTTCCGAGGTCACCTTGATCGCGCTCGACCGCGTTACCCGTCTCCGCTAAACCGACCGTGCATGCCGCGGACGACCTCGTCCCGTCGATCAAGGCGTGCGGGGTCCGGCAGCCGATCAGGGTCCGCCCTGCGGGCAGGCACCGCTACGAGATCGTCTACGGCAAGCGCCGCTACCAGGCCGCGAAGAAGGCCGGCCTCGCGGAGATCACGGTCACCATCGAGGAGCTCACCGACGAGGAGGCCCACGAGCTCCGGGTGCTGGAGTAATGTGGTGACTTGGAAGTCATGTGCAGCCGGCTCCATCACCGTGTTCGATCCCGAAGCGTGGGACCACTGCGTGCCGTGGTCGAAGTGTACCGCGGCCGCCGAGGGAGGTGCTAGAGTGGCCGACCTAATGCTATTGGGCGGCTTCCACTTCTGCAGCGCGTTCCGGAACGCAACTGGGCGGCAGCTCCTCGCCGATCCGGCGATACGCATCACCGACGCAAACGTCCGCGTCAGCTACCAAACGCCCTCGGCGTTCACAGCCAGGTTTCGCAGACACATCGGCGACCCCCCGACCGAATTCCGCCGCCAGTTCTCACCAACGTCGGAGGCTCGGTACGGACGCGCGCCATGAGGGCGGAGTGCGCGCCTATTCGCCCCCAGGACCGGCCGCCAGCTCGCGGTAGCGCCGTGGCGTGAGGCCCAGCAGGCGCACGAACGCCCGCCGCATCACGTCCACGCTGCCGAAACCCGACGCCGCCGCCACCTGCTTCAGGCTCGCGTCCGTGCGCTCGAGCTTCTGGCGCGCCGACTCCACACGCATCTGGAGCACGAACTGCGAGGGCGTCGTGCCGACCTCGCGCGTGAAGACGCGTTCGAAGTTCCGGACGCTCATCGCCAGCCGATGGGCGAGTTCCTCGACGGTGACTCGAGAGCCGATGTGCTCGGCGATCCAGATCTGCAGCTCGCGAATGGACATCATGGTGGAGGCCTGGGAGGCCAGCGAGACGCTGAGCTGCGGCTGTCCACCCGGCCGCCGCAGGAAGAGCACCAGTTCGCGCGCCGCCTCGTGGGCGAGTCCTGCGCCGCAGTCCTCCTCCACCCAGGCGAGCGCGAGGTCGATGCCCGCGGAGACGCCCGCCGACGTGTAGATGTTACCGTCCTTGACCCAGAGCGGATCGTGCTCCACCCGAACGCGCGGGTAGCGCTTCGCCAGCTCGCGTCCGAAGCGCCAGTGGGCGGTGGCCCGGCGGCCGTCGAGCAGGCCGGCTTCGGCGAGGAGGAACGAACTGACGCACACTGCGCCCAGACGGCGCACGCGCGGGGCCGTCTTGCGCAGCCAACCGGAGAACGCGGCATCGCACGCGGAGCGCGACGCGAGGCCGCACACGAGCAGCACCGAGTCGCAGGCGCAGTCCACCTGGCTGACGTGGTGACGGGCCATGAAGGTCAACACGCCGCCTTCGCCTTCCACGGTGAGACCATCCGCGGTGGTCGCGACCTCGAAGGCATAGATCGTCCGTCCGGCAAGGCGGTTGGCGGACTTGAAGACCTGCAGCGGGCCGACGAGGTCCAGCTCGTCTACGGGCGGAACGGCCACCACGAGGATCCGGCGGCTCGGCGTGGATCGGGGCATGCGATTCAGGCTGACTATGCCCCCCGCGGGGCAGGCGCCGCAAGCGCGTGGCGGATGGCGGCGGATCTGTGTCGGAAATCGTCGGAGCGCCCACGCTAGATGGCCGATCGCGATTCGGAAACACCGCCCGCGACCGCGAGGGAGGGTTGAGCTTGGTGCGCCCGTTGTAGGCGCGAAGGAAGGCGAAGGCGTTAGCGTGCGGACGTCATGTCCGCTGCGTCGTTGGACCACTTCTCGAGCCCGGGAGGTCTCATGGACGTCGAAACCATTTCCAGTCCCCGTTTTCCTCAAACCATGGGACCATATTCTCAAGCCACGCGCGTCGGGCAGTTCATCTTCTGCGCTGGTCAAGGTGGCGTAGATCCGGTGACGGGCAAGCTCGTTGAGGGCGGGATTCGAGAGCAAACTCGTCAAACAGTTCTCAATCTCCAAACGATCCTGGAGGCAGCGGGAAGTGACCTGGCTCATGTAGCGATGGTCACCGTGTTGCTCCACGACTGGAAATACTTCGAAGAGATGAACGAGATCTTCGCGGACTCCTTTGGCCAGAAGCCACCAGCGCGATCAACGATCCGGGGGGAGCGTTGGCCAGAGGGCGCGCTCGTGGCGATGAGTGCTATCGCAGTAACTAAGACAGACTGACCGTTTAAACCACACCATGAAGCAGAGCGAGCAGCGCGCCCTCAGCGCGCGTACGGATCTTCTCGGGTCGGCGCAGGCTTCGCGCCTTAACAAGCGTGATTGCACAGACGGTTACAGACGAGCCTCCAGGTAATGTGAAGTTGAAGGCAGGATAGAGCGCGTTCATCTTGGCGCTTCTCTCGCCCGACTCCACATTACCAACAGCTCACCATTACTGGAGAACGCGGCGCGCTCCGATCCGCACCCGCTGGAGGAGGCCGAGGCGTGGGAGCGCCTCCTCTCGGCGCGCGACGCGAAGGGGAAGCCCGTCCATACCCCCGAGAGCGGCGCCCGGCTGATCGGCCGCGCCGTCCCGCTCGTCTTCGCGCGCCTCAAGCTGACGGCGCTCGTGCCCGAGCTGTGCGAGGGCCGGGCCGTATACAAGAACGAGCTTTCGGTGAGCGCGGCGTTTGTGGTCGCCCGCTCCGTGCCTCATAGCCTCCGGCCCGAGGCCCGGGAGAGCTCAAGGCGTACGCCGAGCAGCGCGCGGACGAGGAGCTCAACGGGGACGGGCAGCTCACGGTGGCGGCGGTGCAGAGCTTCATCGACGCCGAGTACACCTCCACCGTCGCGAGCGCGCCCTTCCCGACGAGCCGCAAGATCGGCACGCGTGCGGCCTGCGAGGAGTGCCCGAAGCGCTCCGTCGCGCAGCCGAACCTCTTGTCAGCCGGGGGCAAGGCGAAGGACGTCTGCCTCGACCTCGCCTGCTGGCGCGAGAAGACCACGCGCTACGGCGAGGACTGCGCCGAGGAGGTCACCGCCGCCGGCGGGTGCGTCCTCCCGCCCGAGGAGGCCCGCAGGATCCTCGGGACGGGCGGCTGGCTCTACTCGGCGAAGTGGGTGAGCCTCGACGCGCAGTGCCCAATGCCTTGGGTCATGGGCACCCCAGCACGGCGCTACACGGGTCAGCGACTGGTGTCCTGCGGCGCCGCGACGGCATGGCGAACGACGTGAAAGCTCGAACGAGTACCGGAGCGCATCGAGGGTTACTTCGCAGCGGACCACCGTCTTCGTACCTGCGGCGGCTCATCACGACGACCGGAGCGGCCGAGGGCGCAGTGCCGCGGACGCGCGAGCGGGGCTCGCCCGTCGACGTGATCGGCCGGTACCGGCGTCGGTCATGACCAGGCTGTGTCCAGGCCGAACCCAAGGAGATCTGCGCGTGCAACCCTGGCGGCAACAGCCAGGCCTCCACAGGATGATCAGCCCTTGCGAGGTGAGATCCACCACCCGTCCGCCGAGGACATCCAAAGGCTCGGCCTTTACTTGGAGCGAAGGAGCAAGACCGGCACGCTGATCCGATGCTGCACCCGCGACGCTGTGGTCCCCAAGAAGAGATCGGCGAGAAGCCGGTGCCCATGCGTGCTCATGGCCACGAGATCGCACCCCTCGGTTTCGACCCATTTCACGATCTCGGTCGCGGGATCGCCGAACGCGAGGGCCACCTGTGCGTTGAATCCGTTCGACTCGAACTCCTGCTGCACCCGCTTCAGGTAGGCCGTGTCCTCGTCGATCTCCGCGCTGACGGCCTCCGCACCGTACGTCCGCGCCGCCCAGCCATCTGCGACGTGCAGCAGGACGAGCCGCTCGGTTCGCACGATGCGGGCCAGCTGCTTCACGTGCTCAATGATCGCCCGGTCGCTCGGGCTTGTGTCCAGGGTTACGAGAATAGTCCGATACAGCGACATCACACTCCCCTCTCTTCACCGCGGTCACTGTCCCGTGATGACGTGCCATGCGGTACGCAGCGAGTCAGGGAGTCCGTAGAAATCGAGAGCGGTTATGAGGATGGCACTGACCCAGCCCGCCGCCCTGAGCGCCCCCCCAATCCGCCACTGGCCCATGCGTGTCCGGGAACCCGCGAGGTGGAGGAGGGGGAACATCGCCAGGGGGAGCTGCAGCGCAAGAACAACCTGGCTCAGGTTGAGGAGGTCGGTGACGCTCGAGTCGCCGCGAAGACCGATGATGAAGATGGCCGGGAGTACGGCGAGGGTACGGGTGATAAGCCGCCGTACCCACGGTTGCAGCCGCCAGTGCATGAACCCTTCCATGACGACTTGCCCCGCCAGAGTTCCGGTGATCGTACTGCTCTGTCCGGACGCGAGCAGCGCTACGGCGAATAGCAGGCTCGCCGCGGCGGTACCGAGGAGCGGTGCGAGGGTCAGGTATGCCACCCGAATCCAGTCCGCGTCAGCGCTGAGTTGGATGACCTGGCCACCGGCTGCGCGCACGCTGTCCTTACCGTGAAATACCATCGCGGCCAGCACCAGGATCGCTGCGTTTACGAAAAAAGCGATAGTGAGGGCGACTGTCGAGTCGATCGTGTTGAGGCGGATCGCGGTTCGTATTGAGGCGTCGTCCCTCTGGAACCGGCGGCTCTGCACGAGCGCCGAGTGGAGGTAGAGGTTGTGAGGCATGACCGTCGCACCGATGATGCCGATGGCCAAGTAGACTGTGCCCGCGGAGCGTAACCCAGGCGTTGCAAGGGCGTATCCGAGTTCCCCGAAGCGAGGCGTTGTTGGGGGAAGGACGAAGATCTCGATGAAGTAGCAGATCGCGATCGTGCTCACGAGAAGGAGCACGATGGCCTCGATCGTGCGCATTCCAAGACGCTGCAAGGCTAGCAGGAGCAGCACGTCGCTCGCGGTGATGAGCACCGCCCAGAAGAGCGGGATGTGGAAGAGGAGGTTCAGTGCCACCGCGCTGCCCAGAACCTCGGCGAGATCGCACGCCCCTATCGCCAGCTCGCATAGCAGCCAGTTCGGCCATCGTGTCCAGCGCGGATACCAGTCTCGGCAGCACTGAGCGAGGTCCTTGCCGGTGGCTACTCCAAGACGAGCTGCGATGACCTGCATGAAGACCGCCATCGCGCTTGCGACCGCGACGACCCAGAGGAGCTGGTATCGAAACTGCGCTCCGGCCGAAAGGTCTGTTCCCCAGTTGCCGGGGTCCATGTACCCGACAGCTACCAGGAGCGCAGGTCCAACGAATACCCGCCACTGCGCCCAGAACCCGGCTGTGGCCGGCGGAACGGGCACGGTGCCGTGGAGCCCCTCGAGGGACTTCAACCCGGTGCTGTGGGGGTCGCCTGCCTGGGTCTCGGACCTCGAGTTGAACGGCGTGTCATGACCGCTGCTCTTCATGCTCGTGAGACCGTGCGGGACTCGCGTCGAGTGTGTGATGCCACATACCTCTCGAGCGCTGCGAGCGTCTGAGGGCTCACGTGGTGCTCGATGCCTTCTGCGTCGATCTCCGCCACCTCCTCTGGCACGCCAAGCGTCCGCAGGAATGCCGCGACGATCTGGTGTCGCCGCCGCGACTCTTCCGCGAGCCGCCGACCCATGTCAGTCAGGAAGATGGAGCGATACGGCCGCGCGGACACGTACCCATCGCGCTGCAGCCGCGCCACGGTGCGAATCGCGGTGACGTGCGACACGCCCAAGCGTCGGGCCAGATCTACTACGCGCGCCTCCCCAATAACGGCGGACAGATCCGCGATCGCCTCGACGTAGTCCTGCGCCGTCTCCGTCGCGTGATCGAGGCGGGTTCGGCGAAGGGCGGCCGCCTGGGCTTCCGCCGAACGGGTCCCGTCGCGCTTCCGCTTCGCCTGCGGGGACGGGGAAGTTCTTGCCATACTGACGCTCGGTCAAAGGGCTTGACGGTCCAGTCTACACCATGTATTTGTAGCTGCAGCTACATGATATGTCAACAGCTACATTCGGCACTTCTAACACCGACGCCCCATGTCCACCGGTGCGAAGGATCAGTCGGCGGGCATCGCGCAGCTCACGTAGGCTGTGGCCCCACGTGAGGCGATGCAGCAGTACGCGGCGAACTCCGAGGAGTCGTCTGCCGCGTCCGAGCTGGCGCGCGAGGCGCAGGCGCTCTCCGCGATGGGGTCGAGCTTCCAGCTCGCGGAGGCCGCCCTCCACGCGCGCCCGGCGGGCCGGCATGGCCATGTACCGCACACGACGCCCGCTCTCTCAGCCGTAGCGATACGGGGTAGATGATGGCGCGCTCTGGTGTCGCCACCGCGATCGCGCTGCTCCTCCCCTCCGGCGCCCTCGGCGGCCCGGGCGAGGTCGGCCCGATGCCGTGCCGCCCCACCATCGCCTGCACCGCCGAGTTCGTCCCGGCGGGCTATGCTGAGGTGGAGGTCGGCTACGCCGCCAGCCGGCTCGGTGTCGGTTATCAACACACGACGCCCCTACTCTTGAAGGTGACCGCGTCGGAGGATCTCCAGCTCCAGCTCGGCACGAACGGCCCGGTGCTGCAGCCGGACCGGGACGCCTACCTCGACAACTGGCAGCTCCTCGCCAAGCTGCGCCTGACCCGCGAGAACGGCGGCCTTCCGGCGCTGGCGCTCTCGGCTGCGATCTCCATCCCCTCGGAGATCGGCGGGCGCGACTACCACGCGGCCTGGAACGCGCAGGGCGTCGCCTACGCGTCGAAGAACCTCGGGCCGCTGCACGCCGATCTAAACGTCGCCGTGAACTTCCTTGACCTCGGGCGCGGCACCAGTGTGCAGCCGTGGGCGGCACTCTCCGTGTCGAGCGACGTCGGCCTCGGCCTCACCCCCATGATCGAGCTGTACCAGTTCTGGGCGGCGGAGCCGGATGCTGTGCGCGACGCGGGCCTCCTCCTCGCGCTCGGGTACGCCATCACCCCATGGCTCGTCATGGATGTCGGGGGGGACGTCGGCCTCGGCGCGCAGGACCGCTCCTTCACGCTCTTCGCCGGCTTCACGGCGCTGACACCGCGGCTCTGGAGGCCGCAAGCCCGACGCGACTGATCGCGCGCGGGGGGGCGCAGCCGCGGGGCTCCTGGGGCGGGCATCGCCGGATCCAAGGCCCCGCTTGCCCACCTCGTCCCGCGGCGATCACAGGCGGTGGGCAACCTTGCCGAGGCCCGCTTGGCACTCGCGCTGTGGGAGCAGGCTTTGGCGAAGAGCGGCATGCCGGTGACCGTACAGGTCGGAAATGAATGGGCCCTGGACCGTGTACGCGAGCGCTTGGCACGGCAGCCGCGCAACCTGGGGTCTCGACCGACTGAGCGCCTCGCTCGCGTGGTGTGAGTCCAGGCGGCAACGAGGCCAGCCGGCGAACTGCCCTACCCCTTGGCGCGAGCCCTTTACCGGCGACCGCAGGAGGCGGTGGTCCACCTCCGACACAGTCCCAAGCCATCACGCTCCTTCTGTTGCCGTCACGCCGCGCCTCGTGGTCCGATGGATCGCCCGGCTGGCTGACGATCCGCGGTGCACCCCCCGCGCCGCGCGTCGAAGGCCGGCCGGGCATTGCTCGACCCGCCTCCCTCATTCTTGCAGCCTGAACAGCCCGCCACACCGGTTGCATGTGGCCCGGAACGCCCGCCCCGCCACCCGAACGTTCACGCCACAGGGGCAGCGGTACTTCAGAAGACGACTCCCCGACGGCCTCGCCGGGGGTGCAGGCAAGAGCGGCGGAGGCGCCGCGTGAAGGTCCTCCGCCCGGATGGCAGCGGATTTCTCCTCAGGGAAGGCGACGCCGTGCCGGCGGCAGTACTCCTCGAACGGCGAACCGCGACGCACCCCGAGGTCGTGCCCGCGCTCGTCAGTGGGGATTCCCATCGCCTCGCACCGCGCCCGGAACGCCGCGCTGTGGTACGGGGGCCTCGCTGGCGTGCCCCAGGAATGTTCCCAGCTATGCAGTGCCTCATGGAGCAGCGTCGACACGACCTGGTACACCGGCCTCGCGAGGTGAATCAAGTTCAGGTTCACGGCCCACTTCACACCTAGTCCGTTTCGGCCGATGACAAAATGCCCGAGCGTGCGCCGGTCGGTGACGTCGAAAGAGAGGACGATCTCCGGCAGCTGACCGCCGAAGAACTCAGCCCGCATGTGGTCCACGTGCGCGTACAGGAACGCCACCACCTCCGGGGGGATGACATGCCCTGTACTCGGCTTCGAGGCCACCTCGCGAATGGCCTTGTTCGTTGCTGCATCCTGGCTCCCGGCCTTGTCGGTCCCGGCGATGGTGGCATCGCTCATGGCAGCCTCCGCCCATGCAGCTGCCTCCACCTGCCGGCCTCGACGAAGGAGTAGTAGCCACCACCTGGCCCGACGATGACGT
>Ga0335079_10004949_pt1 | contig 15327 bp, 11 predicted proteins | sample Lox_Sample_33_FD_206719 | JGI IMG/M metagenome (GOLD analysis project Ga0335079, IMG submission 206719) | Soil microbial communities from Loxahatchee National Wildlife Refuge, Florida, United States - Lox_Sample_3.3 | ecosystem: Environmental > Terrestrial > Soil > Wetlands | place: USA...
CCAAACGGTCGATGCGGCGCTCGGAAATGCCAGCCAGTGCCGCAAGCGCCACCGCGAGAAAATCCAACTGAAAGGCCAGAGGCTCGCCATGGAAATTGCCCCCCGACAGAATCTCCTCGCCGAAGACGAGCGGATTATCAGTAGCCGAGTTCAGCTCAATCGCAAACACCCGGTGTGCTTCCGCAAGTGCATCGCGAACGGCGCCGTGGACCTGGGGGATACAACGCAGCGAGTAGGCGTCCTGCACGCGCCGGCACGTGATGTGCGATTGCCGGATCTCGCTCCCTTCGAGCAAGCGGACCAGGCGCGACGCGCAATCGCGTTGTCCGGGATGCGGACGCGCCTCGTGAATTCGTGGATCAAACGCACGCGGCGTGCCGCGCAGCGCATCCAGTGTCATTGCGCCCACCACATCGGCGGAATCGGCGAGGCGCTGCATGGCTTCCAACTCGAGGCAGCCAATCGCCAGCATCGCTTGCGTGCCGTTAATGAGACTGATCCCTTCCTTTGCCTGTAATTGAACGGGATCGATGCCGGCGCGCGCCAAGGCGTCGCGGCCGCCCAGCACCTCATCCGCGACTTGCGCCTCACCCTCGCCGATCAGCAACAGGGCTATATGCGCCAGCGGCGCCAGATCACCGCTCGCGCCCACGCTTCCCTGCTCCGGAACAATCGGCGTAACACCCCGGTTCAGAAAGTCGCAGAGGCGCTCCGCGATCAACGGACGGATCCCGGAAAAGCCCTTGGCCAGCACGTTCGCCCGGATCAGCATCATCGCGCGGACGACCTCGCGGCTTAATCCCGGACCAACGCCGGTCGCGTGAGAGCGGACGACGTTGACCTGGAGCTGATCGAGTTCACCGCGCTCAATCCGCACGTCCGCGAGAAGACCGACCCCTGTGTTCACGCCGTAAATTGGTTCATCGCCCGCGGCCAGCCGTTCGACCGGCTCGCGAGACTGGTTCATCTTCTGGATGGCGGCGGGACTCAATGAGACTTCAGCACTGCCTTCGGCGACGGCTCGGACATCTGCAAGAGTGAGGTGTTTGCCGTCGAGTAGAACAGGCATTAATAACGTTTTTGGCGGGCGGCGATCAGATCCTCGATGTTCACCAGTTCGGTTGGATAGTCGCCGGTGTAGCAGGCATAGCAGTATTCATGCCGGTCGTCGGCCACGGCTTTGCGCAACGAGCCGAGCGACAGATAACCGAGCGAATCGGCTTCGACGAATCTCCGGATTTCCTCGATTGGGTGGTTGGACGCGATCAGTTCTCCGCGCGTCGGCGTGTCCACGCCGTAGAAACAGGGCGAAACCGTGGGCGGGCAGGAAATGCGGAGGTGCACCTCGCGTGCGCCAGCCTGCCGCACCATGCGGACAATTTTCCGGCTGGTGGTGCCGCGCACAATCGAGTCATCCACCAGCACCACGCGGCGGCCCTGCAGCAGGTGACGCACCGGATTGAGCTTCAGCTTCACGCCAAAGTCGCGAATCGCTTGGGACGGCTCGATAAAAGTCCGCCCGACGTAGTGATTACGGATCAGCGCTTGGCGGAACGGCAGACCGGATTCGGCGGAATAGCCCGTAGCGGCCGCCACACCGGAATCCGGCACCGGGACCACGATATCGGCATCCGCCGGGCATTCGCGTGCCAGCAGCCGGCCGAGCTCTTCGCGCGACTGCTCCACGGCGCGCCCGAACACAATCGAATCCGGCCGCGAGAAATAGACGTGCTCGAAAACGCATTGGGCTCGCGGCTGCTCGGGGGCGTACCGTTCGCGGGTGAGACCCTCGCGACCGACGATCACCATCTCGCCCGGGTCCACGTCATGCAGGTACACCGCCCCGATCAAATCGAAGGCGCAGGTTTCGGAAGCAAACACATAACACTGGCCGCCTGCAAACTCCATCTCTCCGACAGCGAGCGGGCGGAAACCGTGCGGGTCGCGCGCTACAATCACGCGGTCCTCGGCGAGGCAAACCAGCGAGAACGCACCTTCCAATTGCAGAAGAGCATCCCGTAGAGCCCCGGCCAGGGTGCGCTCCGACGAGCGCGCCACCAGGTGGAGAATGACTTCGGTATCGCTCGAAGCCTGAAAAATCGAGCCGCCGCGCTCAAGCTCCTTCCGCAGTTCGGAAGCATTCGTGATGTTGCCGTTATGAGCGATCGCGATCCGGCCTTTGTTGCACGCCACCGAGAACGGCTGCGCGTTCATCAATGCGGTGTCGCCGGCGGTCGAATAGCGGGTGTGGCCGATCCCCAAGGCTCCGGGCAGCTTTTCGATCACCTCGGGCGTGAAGATATCGGCCACGTGCCCCATCGCACGGTGCGTGTGTATCTGCTCGCCGTCGCTGGTGCAGATGCCCGCGCTCTCCTGGCCTCGATGCTGCAAGGCGTAAAGTCCGAGATAAACCAGCTTCGCGGCCTCGGGATGGCCGTAGAGAGCCACCACGCCGCATTCTTCGTGGAATTTATCGAACATGCGATTCGAGCACCTGATCGTACCGAGTCTTCAGTTCTGTGACTTCCCACTTACCCAGCAATTTGCCTCGTTGCCAGATCTCAACGGCCTTCTCAATGGTAACGCCAATGCTCAAAGCTTCCACGCCGTGGCGTCGCGCGACTTCAGCAATCTTCTCCGGCTGCGCGGTCGAGAGCAAAATTCGCGACGGGCCTTCATGAAACAGCAGCAGGTCAGGACGGAGATCGGAATCCAAGTCGAGCCGCGCGCCGATGGTGCCCGAACTGAACGCACATTCGGCCGCCGCCACCGCCAGGCCGCCATCGCTCAAATCGTGCGCCGACTCAGCGAGACCTTCGTTGACGATTTCGCGGATCGCATCCTGGACCCGCTTCTCGCGATCGACATCGAGCGCCGGCGGCAGCCCCCAGAGCTGCTTGAGAATCACTTTGGCATATTGTGTGCCGCCGAACCGGATCTCATCGCAAACGCCGAGTCCGCCGAGCAGCACCAGGCTTCGGCCGGCATTTCGAAATGCAATTCCCGTGGGGGCCGCCGTCTTCAGTAACCCCACGATGCCCACAACCGGCGTCGGATAAATTCCTTCGCCCAGAGTCTCGTTGTAGAGACTCACATTGCCGCCGGTGATCGGTGTGTCGAAGAAGCGGCAGGCTTCGCCCATTCCTTCGATCGCCTCCACAAGCTGGGCCATGATTTCGGGACGTTCGGGATTTCCGAAGTTCAGGCAATTGGTCGCTGCCACCGGGCGCGCCCCAACCGTGGACAAGTTGCGGCACGATTCCGCAACCGCCAGCATCGCGCCTTCTCGAGGCGACAGATAACTGTAGCGGCCATTGCCGTCGAGCGACATCGCCACCGAGGTCCCGGTTTCCTTGATGCGGATGATGGCGGCATCCGCGCCCGGTCCCGCCAGCGTGTTGCTCCGCACCAGGTAATCGTATTGCTGCCAAATCCAGCGCTTCGAGCAAAGATCGCCGGAAGCCACCAGCGCCGGAAGCGCCGATTGCACGTTGGGTTCGGGCAAAGCCGGCCCTCTCATGGGAACGCGCCGCAACGGCTGCGTGTGCGGGCGGTCATACAACGGCGCCTCATCGGCCAGTTCGCGATTGGGGATCTCCGCGACCGTCTCGCCGTGCTGCTTCACCCGCAGCTTGCCGTCGCCCGTCACGACGCCGATCTCGACCGCGTCCAGCCCCCATTTCCGGAACACGCGAAAAACTTCTTCCTCGCGTCCTTTGTCGGCCACCAGCAGCATGCGCTCTTGCGATTCCGAAAGCATGATCTCGTAGGGAGTCATGCCGGTTTCGCGCTGTGGAACGCGGTCGAGTTCGATCTCCACCCCGACCTCGCCGCGACTCCCCATTTCACAGGTGGAACAGGTAAGCCCCGCAGCGCCCATATCCTGAATGCCCACGATCGCACCCGTCTGCATGGCCTCAAGACATGCTTCGAGCAGCAGCTTCTCGAGAAATGGATCGCCCACTTGCACGTTCGGCCGCTTCTGCTTCGATTCCTCCGTGAATTCCGCGGACGCCATGGACGCGCCATGGATGCCGTCACGCCCGGTGCGCGCGCCGACATAGATCACCGGATTGCCGACGCCGGCCGCCTTGGCATAAAAGACATCGTCTTTCCGGCACACCCCCAACGCAAAAACGTTGACCAGAGGGTTGCCGTCGTAACAGGACTCGAAAACCGTTTCCCCGCCGACCGTCGGCACCCCAAAGCAGTTGCCGTAATGCGCAATGCCGGACACCACTCCGCTCAGAATTCGCCGGTTGCGCGCTCCGTTGTGCGGGTCATCCAGCGAACCGAATCGCAGCGAGTCCATCACCGCGATCGGGCGCGCTCCCATCGTGAAAATATCGCGCAAGATGCCGCCAACGCCCGTGGCGGCGCCCTGAAATGGCTCGATAAAACTCGGATGATTGTGCGATTCGATCTTGAACGCGATGACGTAGCCGTCGCCGATATCGATGATGCCGGCGTTCTCGCCCGGCCCCTGCACTACCAGCTTGCCGCGTGTGGGTAATTTCTTCAGATGCAGCCGCGAGCTCTTATAAGAGCAGTGCTCGCTCCACATGACGCTGAAGATGCCGAGTTCGGTATAGCTCGGCTCGCGCCCCAGAATGGAAACGATCTTTTCGTATTCTTGCGGGGTGAGCTGATGTTGTGCGATGAGGTCCGGCGTGATGGCCGCCGTGCTCATGCACGCACCGCCGCCGCGATCATCGACTCGAACACCACCAGGCCGTCGCACGAGCCCATCAGCGGCTCGGTCGCATCCTCCGGATGCGGCATCATCCCCATCACGTTTCGTTCGCGGTTCAGGATGCCGGCGATGTCCCGTAGCGACCCGTTCGGATTCTGCACGTACCGGAACGCCACGCGGTCTTCGGCTTCCAGCTCATCGAGTGTGCGCTCGTCGGCGAAGTAGCAGCCCTCGCCATGTGCGATCGGAACGCGGTAGGTCCGGTCCCGTTTTGCCGCGCAGGTGAACGGTGAATCGGTTGTCCCGGGACGCAGCTCCACTTCACGGCAGACGAACTGGAGGCTGCGGTTTCGAATCAGCGCGCCCGGCAGCAGTCCGGCTTCGACCAGGATTTGAAATCCGTTGCAGATGCCCAACACCAGTCCGCCGTCAGCCGCAAATTTCTTGACTGCTGACATCACCGGAGAGAACTTGGCGATAGCGCCGCAGCGCAAATAATCGCCATATGAGAATCCGCCGGGAAGGATCACTGCGTCCACAGACCCCAGGCTCGCCGAATCGTGCCAGATGAGTTCTACTTTCTGCTGGAGAACGTTGGAAACTGCATAAACAGCATCGTGATCTCGATTGCTGCCGGGAAAGACAATGACGCCAAATGTCATGCGTTTTGTTTTCGGGGGGGCTCTTTCAGTGTAACAGATCAGTGCTGCGAAATGCTGAGAAGATTGCCGTCCGGATCCTGAAACCAGGCGACGCGCGCGCCGCCCGGGGCGGTCCAGATGCCAAGCTCATCCTGCGGAAGCCCCGGGTAACGCTGAAACTTCACGCCGCCCGCTGCAAGCTGGCTCGCCATTGCCGTAATGTCCGTCACTTCCCAGCCGAGAACCGTGTACGGCGCGGCGGCCACCTCGCGCACGATCGTCACGCGCAGCATCGTGCCTTGGCAATCGAAGACCAGCGCGAACGGCAGCTCTTCCAGCACCAGCTTCAGTCCGAGCGTATCGCGATAGAACGCCTTGGCGCGCTCCGGATCGCGCACGCCAACGAACCCGACCAGCTTACTGTCGCTGAGCATGAACCTATTTTTCCGGCATTAACTTGCTAAGGATGCGGTCGTGGATCCAGTGCTCGTCCCACCACTCCCGCGGGTTGATCTGCACTCCGTCGATCTGCATTCCAAAGTGCACGTGCACGCCTTCCGCCAGACCCGTCGACCCGGCAATCCCGATCTTGCCGCCCTTCTCGACCATGTCCCCTTCCTTCACGTCGATATGCTGCATGTGGCCGTAAATCGACTGCAGACCGTAGCCGTGATCGATCACCACACAGTTACCGTAGATACCGAGATCGTTGGCCCACACCACGCGGCCGCTATTGGCGGCGCTCACGGGTCCGTTGGCCACATCGGAAAGGTCGAATCCCAGATGCGTCTGCCGGTCCACCTGCTTGCCGTTGTACTTGTAATCGCGAGTGTCGGCGAACATCGCCTCTTCCTTGCCCCAATGGATGAACGGCCCGTTCCACAGGATCTTCTCTTCGGTCTTGAGGCGCAGATCATAGAGTTGCTGGTTATTCTTCTTTCGCATCTCCCCGTTGATCTTCAGGAAGCGTGACAGCAGGTCCGGACCGGGCACCAGCGTGCCCGTCTGGTCGATGTTGTTCACGAGCTTTTGCATCAGGGCATCGTCCAATACAAAATCGCGTTCGCGAAACTTCTTCGGAAACAGCTTGAACCAGAACCGGGCCGTGGCTTCGGTGCCCGCCGCATTGCGCGCATACACAACTGGCGTGACATCCGGCGGCAAGTCCCACGGATAGGCGAACATTGCGAATCGCTGCTCCGGGCTTCGGCCGGGAAGCTGAAAACTGCGGAAGGTGTGGGGCCCCACTTTGACGCCGGCTTCGGTCCACGACCCGGTCACCGTAAACGTCACCAGTTCCATGCCGGCCTGATTGATGTAGTGCTGCAGATCGTCGGCGGCGACGTGCGGCGGCGCCAGCACCACGGTCACATCGTAGGCGTTCCGGTCGGTGTCGCCGCGCAGATCGTCCGAGACCGCCTCCACTACCAATTGCGCCTTACCTTCTTTCAAGTTCGGCGCCTGCTTCTTCCCAACCTGGAAAGAGATGCGCTGTGCCGGCTGATGGCGGCGCCAGAACAGCCGATGTGCGGGAGCGTTCTGCTCAAAAACCGGGAACTGGGTTCCGTTCTGTTCCAGATACGCGGCGACGTGACGGACGCCGTGCGGATTACTTAGTTCGACCGTCACCGGCGTCGAGACACCGACCGTTTGAACCGCCGGAGTGACTGCCAGCGTCGTGCCGTTAGACAGCACCATTAAGGCAACCACCGCCACGACCACCAAACCTGCGAATGCAATTATGAATTTCACTTTTTCACCCAGGAATCGAGCCAATCAATGAAAGTTTTGTACCACAGAACGCTGTTCTGCGGCTTCAAAACCCAGTGCCCTTCGTCAGGAAAAACCAGGAGCTTCGATGGCACCTTTTGCAGTTGAAGCGCTGTGAAGAGCTCCAGCGATTGCGTGTACGGCACGCGGAAATCGAGTTCACCAGTGATCACCAGCGTTGGCGTATGGAAGTCTTTCACGTAGCCGCTCGGCGACCACTTCGCATAGGCCTCCGGCTTGTCCCATGGCGTTCCGCCGAATTCCCAGAGAGGAAACCACAATTCTTCGGTAGCGCCGAACTCACTTGCCAAGTCGTATACGCCGGCATGGGAGATCAAAGCCTTGAACCTTTGGGTATGTCCCAACAGCCAGTCGGCCATGTACCCGCCGTACGATCCTCCGGCTGCCGTCATGCGGCTGCCATCCGCGAACGGCATCTCCGCCACCACGTGATCGGTCACGGCCATCAGATCGTCGAAGGCCTTGCCGCCCCAATCGCCATTAATGTCGTCGATGAACTTCTGCCCGTAACCAGTAGAGCCGCGAGGATTTGGCTCCACCACTACGTATCCGGCTGCGGCGAAAACCTGGGCGTTCCAGCGATACGTCCACGAATGCCCCCAGAATCCTTCCGGCCCGCCGTGAATCAGCAAAATCACTGGGTAATGACCGTCCGGCCGGAATCCGGGAGGCTTCACCACGAAACTTTGGATCTTCGCGCCGTCATCGCTATCGACCCAGAATTCTTCCAGCGGCGTAAGTTGGTGGCCGTTGAGCACGGCATCATTCAGATGGCTCAGCGCCACGGGAATTCCACCCGTCGACGACGCCCGATAGATCTCCGAGGGCGAGGAGCCGGTCTGCTGCGTGTAGACCATGCTCTTGCCGTCCCGCGTCAACTGCATTTCATCCAGAACGCCGTCGCCGCTCGCCGCCGCGCGAATGCCGCCGCCGCCAACGGGAATGAAATCGATGCCCTGCCGGCCGCGGTCGACGCTGGTGAAAAACAGCGCCGCCGAATCCGGAGCCCAGGTAAAGTTCGTCACCCAGCGGTCGAGAGTCTCCGTCAGGTTCGTCACTTTTCCCGTCACTCTTTCCACAACCATCAGCCGCCACCGGTCGCTCTCATTACCGGCGCGAAGCTGTGCGCGCCACGCGAGATATTTTCCATCCGGAGAATAGCGCGGCGTCGCGTCCGCGCCAGGCGTCGTCGTGATCTTCCGCGCCATGCCGCCCGTGATGGGCACCACATACAGATCGGTGTTGGTGCTGATGGCCGGAACCGGGTCGGCATTCATCGAATAGCAGACTTCGGAGCCGTCGGACGAAACGTCGTAGTCGTCGATGCCCTCCAGCGAAAACGGCGGCACATCGCGCGTGCCCGGCGTCAGGTCTTTCGGAACCCCGCCGCCCACTGGCACGACAAACAGATGGCTGCGCCGCTTCGATTGCCACGCCGTCCAGTGGCGGTACAGAAGCTCCGTATAAATGCGTGCATGAACCGGGCTGGCCTTTTCCTCGTCGAGATTTTTCTTATTGCAGCCATCGTCCGCGCAATCCGGATACACGGCTGACGTGAACACGAGGTTCTTGCCGTCCGGCGTAAATAGCTCGCCATCGGCTTCCGTCGGCAGATTCGTAATCTGCTTTCCGTTGGCGCCGCTTGAATCGATCATCCAGATCTGCTGCGAGCCGCCGCGATCCGAGATATACGCAATGGTCTTAGAATCGGGCGACCATCGAGGCCGCTGGTTGTTCTCCCCGTCGTGCGTGATCTGCTGGGGAGTACCGCCCGTCAGCGGCACGATCCAGATCTGTTGCGGCTTCTTGTTCGCCGCGACATCCACTGCTTGGACCGTGAATGCCACCAATCGTCCATCGGGTGAGATCTGCGGGTCGCTGATCCGCTTGAGTTGCAGCAGCGCATTCACATCAAACGGCTGCTTCTGCGCAAGAGCCGCAATCACGCAAGCGAAAAACGCAATTCCCCAGCGCCGCATACAGGATGATTGTAACCCCATGTGCTAGCATGAGCTTTTCCGAAAGATCTTGATTAAAGCCGTCAAAGGAACCAGGGACTTACTGCCCCCCGACACCGAGGTGTGGAACCGGGTCGAAACCGCTGCGCGTGATGTGTTTCGCACGTATCATTACCAGGAGATCCGCACCCCCATCCTCGAAGAGACGCAGTTGTTCGCGCGCGGCGTCGGCGAAGAGACCGACATTGTCACCAAAGAGATGTACACGTTCGAGGACCGCGATGGCAGCTCGTTGACCCTGCGGCCCGAGAACACCGCGTCGGTAATTCGCGCCTACATCGAGCATCGGCTCGACCAGCGTCCCGGTGTACAGAAGCTTTACTACATCGGTCCGATGTTCCGGCGCGAGCGTCCGCAGAAGGGCCGCTACCGGCAGTTCTACCAGATCGGTGCCGAAGCCATCGGCTCGGAATCGCCGCTGGTCGACGCCGAAGTCATCGCCATGGTAATCGAGATCCTGCAGCGCGCCGGGCTGAAGGGCTTTCAACTGCTCATCAATTCCGTCGGCGATCACAATTGCCGGCCGCAGTATATCGACCGGCTGCGCCAGGCGCTCGAACCTGTCGCGCTGGATATGTGCGGCGATTGCCGCCGACGTTCGCAGACCAATCCTCTGCGCGTCCTCGACTGCAAGGTGGAAGCCGATCAACCCATCATCGAAAAACTTCCGATGATCGTCGACCACTTGTGCGACCCCTGCCGCACGCATTTCGATGCGGTAAAGAAACATCTCTGCGATCTCGGCGTGCCTTTCGAAGTTCGGCCGCGGCTCGTGCGGGGCCTCGATTATTACATGCGGACCACGTTCGAAGTGGTTCACGGATCGTTAGGGGCGCAGAATTCGGTGCTCGGCGGCGGACGCTATGACGGACTCGCCGAGCAGCTCGGGTCGAAGGTGCATTCACCCGGCATCGGCTTCTCCATCGGCGAAGACCGCCTGGTGATGAGCGTTGAGGAGTCGCACACACCGGTGCCCCTCGACCTGCTGATCGCGCCGGTCGGAGACGCCGCCCTGCGGCCGGCCGCCGTCATGGCCCGCGATTTTCGCCGTGCCGGTTATTCCGTCGAACTCGCCGAAGGCAAGCTCAAACGACTGATGGAACTGGCGGACAAGCTCGGCGCGCGGTTCACTTTGATCGTCGGCGAGAATGAAATCGCCACCGGCCGCTACGCGTTCAAGAACATGTCCAGCGGCGAGCAACAGAACCACACCCCCGACGAAATCCTCGCGGCGCTCGCTGCCGCGCGTAGCAATTAACGGCATTGACTATGGAAACTTCTGTTCCACTGGATTTTTTGGGCGACCTTCGCCGCACCCACACCTGCGGAGAACTGCGTGCGCCCGATGAAGGAAAGCACGCGGTGCTGATGGGCTGGGTCCACCGCCGCCGCGACCACGGTGGCGTGATTTTTGTCGACCTGCGCGACCGGGACGGCATTACCCAGATCGTCGTTCATGAAGACGTCGACCCGAGTGTTCACCAGCGGGCCGAAGTAATCCGGCCGGAGTACGTCATCGCGGTCGAAGGCAAGGTCGCGCCGCGCGGAACCTCCGCCGTCAATCCGAATTTAGTCACCGGCATGGTCGAAGTCGTGGCGTCCCGGATCTGGATCCTCAACGAATCCCGCACGCCGCCGTTCCCCATGGAAGAACAGGTCGACGTCAGCGAAGACGTGCGGCTCAAATACCGGTACGTCGATCTCCGCCGGCCGCATATGCAGCGCAACATCATTTTGCGGTCTAAGGTTGCGTTCGCTGTCCGCGAATATCTTGCCTCGCACGGATTCCTCGAGATTGAAACTCCATTTATGACGCGCTCCACTCCCGAAGGTGCGCGCGACTATCTCGTCCCCAGCCGGGTGCAACCCGGAAGTTTCTATGCGCTGCCGCAATCGCCGCAAATCTTCAAGCAATTGTTGATGGTCAGCGGCTTCGAGAAATACTTTCAGATCGTCCGCTGTTTCCGCGATGAGGACCTCCGCGCCGACCGCCAGCCCGAGTTCACCCAGATCGATCTCGAAATGTCGTTCCCCCAGCAGGAGCGCATCTACGAGATCATCGAGCCCATGGTCCATCGCGCCTGCGAGGCCGCCGCCGTACATGTGCACTATCCGTTTCCGCGCCTGACCTATGCTGAAGCCATGCGCAGCTATGGCAGCGACAAACCGGATCTGCGCATTCCGCCCATGCATCCGGTCGGGGACATTATTCCCGACCTCGCCAACGCCGGAATGCCGCTGGTTGCGATTCATCTGCCCGGAACCGGCGCACCCAGCCGCAAGGAGCGCGACGAGTTGAAGGCGTTCGGCCAGGAACGCGGCCTCCGCGTCTACGACGATGCCAAGCGTCTCGAGCGCGACCATCCCGCGGGGATGGATGCCGTTAAGGACCGCTGCAAGGCCCGCGACAACGATTTATTGGTGTTGGCAACCTGGGCCGGCGAACCGAAGGGCCATCGCCCGGAGGAAACCGTTTACCAGGCCTGCGGCCAGTTGCGCCTCTTTTGCGCCCAAAAGTTCCAGGACCGCCACAAGCTCCTCGACCCGCGCAATTTTCAATTCCTCTGGGTGGTCGATTTCCCGATGTTCGAATGGGATGACGAAGAGCAGCGCTGGAACGCAGCGCACCATCCCTTTACCTCCGTGCACGATGAAGACCTGGAAAAACTGACCTCGGACCCAGCGCGCTGCCGTGCCAAATCGTACGACTTGGTTTTGAACGGCGTCGAACTCGGCTCCGGCTCGATTCGTATTCATCGCCGCGATGTTCAGGCGAAGGTGTTCGCCGCGCTCGGCTTTACCGACGAAGAAGCCCGCCGCCGCTTCGGCTTCCTCCTCGACGCCCTCGAATACGGCGCGCCGCCGCACGGTGGAATCGCGCTCGGCCTCGACCGGCTGGTCATGATTCTGGCGGGAGAGACCTCGATTCGTGACGTGATCCCCTTCCCGAAAACCGCGCGAGGCACCGACCTCATGTGCGACGCGCCCGCGCCGGTCCCCGATCGCCAGTTGCGCGAACTCGGCATCACGTTCCGCAAGTAACGCCGGCGATCTTGTCGCCGGCGAATTGAACCAATGCCACAATAAGGATCATGAAGGCCATTACCATTCTCCTGGCCGCCGCTGCCCTTATGCCTGATCTTGCCCACCTCAAACAAATGAGCGCGCGTTTCGCGCCTGTCAAGCTCGGCTATGACACCTCGAAGTTATCCTCTGGCGATCAAAAAGCCCTCGCCAAACTTATCGAAGCCGCGCGCCAGCTCAACCTTCTGTTCATGGACCAGCTCTGGAGCGGCGACCGCGCCCTCTACACGCAGCTCCAGAAAGATGCCACACCGCTCGGCAAGGAGCGCCTGCATTACTTCTGGCTGAACAAAGGGCCCTGGTCCGACCTCGACGCCCATGCCGCTTTCATTCCCGGAGTCCCTGAGCGCAAGCCGCTCGGCGCCAATTTCTATCCCGAAGACCTGAAACGCGAAGAGTTCGAAGCCTGGGTGAAAACGCTCGACGCCCCGGCCCGCCAACAAGCCGAGGGTTTCTTCACATTGATCCGCCGCGATGCCTCCAAACATCTCACGGCCGTCGCGTATAGCAAAGCCTACGCCACGGATCTCTCGAAGATCGCCGGCCTGCTGCGCGAAGCAGCCGCCGCCACGGACAACCCGTCGCTCAAGAAATTCCTCACCTTGCGCGCCGACGCCTTCCTCTCGAATGACTATTACTCCAGCGACCTCGCCTGGATGGAGCTCGACGCCCCGCTCGATATCACCTTCGGACCGTACGAGACCTACAACGATGAGCTCTTTGGCTACAAAGCCGCGTTCGAAGCCTACATTACTATCCGCGACGAACAAGAAACCGACCGGCTGAAAACGTTCGCCGCCCGCCTGCAGGAAGTCGAGAACAACCTCCCCATCGAGCCCCGCTATCGCAATCCGAAGCTCGGCGCGGCGGCGCCCATTCGCGTCGTCAATGAAGTTTTCGCGTCGGGTGATGGCGCGCATGGCGTCCGCACCGCCGCCTTCAACCTTCCGAATGACGAGCGCGTTGTTCACGAGAAAGGCAGCAAACGCGTGATGCTCAAGAACGTCCAGGACGCCAAGTTTCGGGCCATCCTGACGCCCATCGCCGCACGCGTCCTGTCCAAAGCGGATCAGGGTCATCTGAGTTTCGATGCCTTTTTCGAGCACATCCTCGCCCACGAGTTGAGCCATGGCATCGGCCCCCACCAGATTCAAGTCGGCGGCCGCGCCACCACGCCGCGGCAGGAACTGAAAGAGATCTACGCAGCGCTTGAGGAAGCGAAAGCCGATGTCACGGGCCTCTTTATGATGCAGTTCCTCTACGACCACGGCCTGCCGCATTCCGCCGATGCCGAGCGCCAGCTCTATGCCACCTTCCTCGCCTCGGCGTTCCGCTCGGTCCGCTTCGGTTTGACCGAGGCCCACGGCCGCGGGATTGCGATGCAGTTCAATTACCTGACCGACAAAGGTGCATTCGTCGCTCATCCGGATGGTACTTTCTCGGTCGATTACACCAAGGTCAAGCCTGCGGTCCGTGACCTCGCTCACGATCTGTTGACGCTCGAAGCGCAAGGCGATTACGCCGGCGCCAAGCGGATGCTCGATACTCTCGCTGTCATCCGCCCGCCCATGCAGCGCGCGCTCGATGCGCTGAAGGATCTCCCGACTGACATCGACCCCACGAATGAGTGAGCGCGTCCGATTCGGGCAGCTTTCAATTTCAGACTCCAATGTCGTTATAATGGAGTCGCAATGTTTTGGGTCATCTTGTTGTGGGCGCCCACGGCTGCCGTCCAGCAGCAGGTTCAGCGCGGGGAAACCCTCTTCTTCGAGAGTTCGCGCGGCTGCGCAACCTGCCATGCGCTGAAAAATCGCGGAACCGCCATCGGCCCCGATCTCTCGGTGATCGGGCGGCTCTCACCCCAGGCGATCGTCACCGCCATCCGCTCCTCCGTTACCCAATACGTGCAGGAGGTCCGGCTCAAAGCCGCGCCACCCTTCCCCGGCATGCCTGCTGGTGAGGATGAAAAAACCGTGCGGTTTTATGATCTCTCCAAGACGCCGCCGGAACTGCGCACCGTCGACCGCTCGGAACTCGCCTCCACCGTCTCCCAGCAGAAATGGAAGCATCCGCCCTCGGTCTCCGATTACACATCCGCGCAATTGGCCGACATTATCTGTTACCTCCGTTTTACCGTGAAGGGTGTGGCCGAAGTGGTGGACCCGGCCGACGTCGAATAGCCGTAGATCGTACACTGAAGGCATGTCTCCGGCGGCCATCCTGGTGCGCGATCTGAAAAAATCCTATGGCTCGGTCGCGGCTGTCAATGGCGTCGATCTCGAAGTCCCCCGGGGTTCTTTCTTTGGTTTTTTGGGACCCAACGGCGCCGGCAAATCAACCACCATCCGCATCCTGACTGGCCTGATTCCCGCCGACAGCGGCTATATCGAGATCCTCGGGCTGCCGCTCGCGGAAAACGAGATCGAGATCAAGAGCAGAATCGGGCTCGTTCCGGATGAATCGCTTCTCTTTGACCGCCTGACCGGCGCGGAATTTCTCGAATTTGTCGGCCGCATGTATCGGCTCGACCGCCGCACTGCGATCGAGCGCGCTACCGGCCTTCTCGATTTGCTGGAGTTGCCCAACGATCGAAAGATCATTGGCGAATATTCCAAAGGCATGCGCAAGCGCGTCGCCATGGCGGCCGCCTTGATTCATCATCCGGACCTGTTCCTGATGGATGAACCGTTCGAAGGTGTGGACGCGGTCGGCGCGCGCCTGATGAAGGATATCCTCATCGACCAGGTCCGCCGCGGCGCCACCGTGTTTCTCACGTCGCACGTCCTTGAGGTGGTCGAGCGCCTCTGCGATCACATCGCCATCATCAATCACGGAGCGATCGTCACCGCCGGCACCCTCGAACAACTCCGTGCGGGAGGCGAGTCGCTGGAAGACGCATTTGTGCGGGTGGTGGGGGCAGAGCGCCAGCTCGAAAGGCTCGACTGGCTGTGATCCCCGCGATTCTCCGCGCCCAGCTCTTGAGCATGCGCCTCGTCGCGCATCGCGGCGCTGCGTTCAGCCTCATCACGGGCGTCATCTGGTACGGCGCCTGGCTCTTCCTGGCCACGTTTGTGGAAGCGCTGGCGCAGCGGGCCAAAGT
>Ga0335079_10004951_pt1 | contig 15324 bp, 10 predicted proteins | sample Lox_Sample_33_FD_206719 | JGI IMG/M metagenome (GOLD analysis project Ga0335079, IMG submission 206719) | Soil microbial communities from Loxahatchee National Wildlife Refuge, Florida, United States - Lox_Sample_3.3 | ecosystem: Environmental > Terrestrial > Soil > Wetlands | place: USA...
GCCATACCGATTCCGGTCCCGCACACCAGAATTCCCCAGTCCGCCCGCTTCTCCACGACGGCTTCTCCTACCTGCCGGGCATAGTCTGGATAATCCACTGACTCAGCCGAGTGCGTACCCACGTCGCTCACTTCTACGCCTTGGCGGATGAGATGTTGCTTGAGTTTTTCTTTCAGTTCGAAGCCGGCGTGGTCTGCGCCCAGGGCGATTTTCATGGCAAGCATTGTAAATTAGCCCAGAGCTTTCGGTTCACAGCACAAATTGCAGGAGCGGAGTCCGCGAAGCTAAGGGCAAGAGTCCAGCGCCCGCGTCCTAAACGCTTTCAAACGCACTCTTCAGAAACGAGACCAGCCGCCAGCCATCCATGTACTTGAACGGCGTCTCTCCGGTCGTGTAGTGGCCGCAGGGGAGCACCGAGACTTTGTGGTCGAGGCCATGGCGGGCGAACTCGGCTACCGCATCCTGCGAGAGTTCCGGCAGGAATGTCAGGTCATACTTTGCATACACAATCAGCGACTTTCGTGGCCAGCGCTTGAACTGCTCGAAATATGACATGGGGCTGATCGCGGCCCAAAGCTTCCGCAAGCGGGGCAAATCGATCTGCGATTCCATTCCCTGACGGATGTGGCGCGTGGTCTGCCCGCGCCAGACCACGTCGGCGACATAGGTGGAAGCGTGATTAAAGGCGGCGACGCAGATGCGGGCATCGTGCGCGGTGGCGATAAAGGCGTAGCAGGAACCGAGGCTGGTGCCAAGGATGCCGAGCCGGTTGTAGCCCTGCTGCTCGAGCCAGTCGAAACAGCAGCGCGTATCGATCACCGCCTGGCGGCAGGCGTCGATGGTGCGGCCGATATTGGCGGAGACGGCATAGTCCGCACGGCGGATTTCGGGGGGCTTTCGAATATCGTGGTACGGCATGCTCAGCCGCAGCACCGAGATGCCGATCAGGTTCAGCGCATAGGCCAGGCTTGTATATCCGATTGCGTCGCAATTCCAGTGGGGCAGAAGCACGACCGCGCGGCGCCCGCGGGCGGGAAACCAGCGCGCGTTGACCACGTTGTTCTCCTCATGCGGTGTGCAGACCGGAGAAGTAAAGCGCAAGAAGTCGGCGTACTTGCCGCGAAACCTGGCTTCCAGTTCCTCGTCGTGTTCCTCGTGGGTGCTGAAGATTTCAATCTCGCGGCGCTCCAGGCGGAAATCCGTCGGCGGGCGATAGCCGTAAAATTCGTCGCTGGCGGCAATGATGCGGCGGTTGTAATCGGCGAGGAACTTTTCCGCGTCCTCGGGCGCATGACCCGGCGCAAATCCGTTGCGGCACGGCCATTCCTGGGCCCAGTCCGCACCCCACTCCAGCGGACGCACGACGCGGTTGTCGTCCACCGCATTGAGGCGGTCCTCCCAGTCATACATCCATTGGGCGTAGCGCGAGGGCATTCACTTGAATATAGCAAAGCGCCGGGAGACAGTTCAGGTTGGCAGCAGCCAACGGGGAAAGCTCAAAATGCGCCCACGTGGGGACAGCCGCCCACGGCTGCCCCGGCCAGCGTAGCTGGCCAAACGCGGCCGATGCTCTGCGACATGACTGGGATCATATCCCCGATGTTTTGGTATTACCTTGGCCCAGGTGTTGAGCTTCGCTCAACCGGACAGCCGAGGGCGGCTGTCCCCACGTAGTTCATGCCGAAATCTCTGAGTATTCAGCTGTTGGAGGTCACTCGAATGCCTTTCTCGACAAGGTTACGGCGTCGGATCTTCTCCCGGGCGTAAGGCAGAGAGCGGCAGGAAGGAAAATCCCGCAGTGAATCCACAGTTTCTATCCGAGCGTCATCCCGAAGCGCGGCGCTTGCTCCAGCCGCGCGAGGGATCTGGCGAGGAGCGGGATTGCATCCGGCCCGCGCGTTGAGGCGGTCCACGCCAGATCCCCCGGCCGACTGAACTGCGCCGGTCCTCGGGATGACGCTCAGCAGTCCAAACAGCAAGCATTTTTCCGTAGCCTGACAAACCGAAGGCTGGCGCGGAGTGCAAACTTGTTCCTCTTGACAACTCCGAACCGCCAGACTCACACTCATTCCACCTTGAGCCTGGCAGTTTCTCTTCCCTCCTAGCCTACTCAGGTCGAGACGCTAGAGGTTTGTCTCAACTCCCACGTTGGTCATCGAGGGAGTGTGTGGCCCCAGACTGCGGGCAGGAGCCAGTTATGAAACTTCTCCGCGATTTCATGAGTGTTGTGTCTCTTTCTCTGACTCTGGCGCTTCTCGCCGGAGTCTCGTATTCCAAGACCGTTGCTGGGAATCAGGTGAACCCAATCCCCTTCGTGAACACGCCCCTGGTGCCGGACAGCGTTGCACCCGGCGGGTCGGACTTCAAGTTGACGGTGAACGGAACTGGTTTCATCTCCAGTTCGGTGGTGCAGTGGAACGGAAAGCCGCTGGCAACAAACTTCGTGAATGGGTCTCAACTTTCCGCTGTCGTCCCCGCAGCAAATATTGCCGTGGCGGGAACGGCCACGGTATCGGTGTTGAACCCCGCGCCAGGCGGAGGCACTTCTAACTTAGGCATTTTCGACATTAGGAAACCGTTCAGCGCAGCCTCTTTCGATTATTACTCGAATCTGGAAACTGGATCGTCACCGAATTGGGTGATAACAGCCGACTTGAACCGCGATGGCAAGCCGGACCTCATCACAGCACTTGAAGGAGATAACGCTATTTCCGTGTCGCTGGGAAATGGGGATGGCGCCTTTCAGCCTCCTGTTCCATATTCTGTGGGCGGAGTGCCGATCGCAATGGTTGCTGTTGACCTTAATAATGACGGAAACTTGGACTTGGTTGTTACCAGAGGAGCTACTTTCGTTTCCGCTCTTCTGGGCAATGGGGATGGCACTTTTCAAAAGCAGCTCGACAACGATTTGGGCGATCTAGGTGCATACTTGGCGGCGGGAGACTTCAACAACGACGGCAAGTTGGACCTTGCGGTCCCGCTTTCATCTGGCAAAGTTGCTGTGCTCTTAGGTAACGGTGACGGCACTTTTCAGCCCCAACTCCTTTTTGACGCCGGCTCTAACCGCGCGATGGCCGCGGCGATCGGCGACTTTAACAACGATGGACACTTCGATTTGGCAGTGAGTGTTTTCGGTGACGGAGTGGTTTCTGTCCTTCTTGGGAATGGAGACGGAACCTTTCAACCAGCATTGACAAATCAGACACCTTTCGGACCCACGACGGTCGTTTCTGCAGACCTTAATGGTGACGACGCACTAGACCTTGTAGTGGGGAGCTTCTCTGGAGGGTTCTCGGTGCTCTTAGGAAACGGCGATGGCACCTTCCATAGCCGCGTTGACTACTCTACCGATCTAGGAAGTTTTGGCCTTTCCACTATCGACTTGAACGGGGACGGAAAGCTGGACATTGTTGTGCCGGATTTGTCAGGCGTGACTACTTTTCTCGGGAAGGGCGACGGCACCTTTGTACGCAGAAGTGACTTTGCCACGGGCAAGAACCGAACGGGCATCGCCGTGCAGGACTTTGATGGAGATGGGATGCTCGACATCGCTACCGCAAACCATGGGGGCAGCACTCTTTCCCTCCTAAAACAGGTGAACTCGGTATTGTCGCGAACGTACGTCAAGTTTGGCAACGTTAAGGTAGGCACTAAATCCAGTCGAAACGTTACCATGACAAACATTGGGAAGATGCCCATCACTATTACTGAGATCGTTATCCTCGGTGATAGCAAGCAGGCGTATAAGCAGAGCAACGATTGTGGATCTCAGGTGGCACCGGGAGCACATTGCAAAATCACCATTGCTTTCAAGCCCACTAGGCCAGACCCGTACAGGCAGGCGAGAGTAAGAATCACTGACAGTGCGGTGGATGTACCGCAGAAGATATTTCTAACCGGTCGAGGAATAAACTGACTTTGCTACCGTTTGCCAACACCTGAGCTGTGACCGACACTAGAACTGATCGAGCGGAATGAGCTGGTGAGGGAATCCGGGGAGTACAGCTGGACGGGTGGCCCGGCCTTCGGCATCGAATTCTACTTCCAGATATCTCGGGGTGCCCCGTCCTCTCGCGTCTTTTGCGAAAGGGCGGGCACGGCTGTTCCGACCGAGGGCTTTCTCCTCTCATTCTCCACCTGCACCGGTTGCTCCTGATAATTGATCCTCACCGCAGCCGCTTCGCATTGCCATAACTGCGACCGCGAAAGGACGGGGCACTCCCGCGAAGGGAATTGGTGAGAAGCGCAGAGTCACGGGCTAAATGCCAACCGCTAACTGCTGTACTTCCTCGGCACTCTCTTTGAAATCCCGCAGAGAATCTCGTACGGAATCGTCAGGGCCCACTCCGCGTGGTCTTTGGCTGTGACGCTCAGACCGTCGGTAGAGCCGATCAGAATTACCTCGTCGCCGACTTCGGCGCTGGGGACCTGAGTGACATCGACCATGGTCAGGTCCATTGAAATCCGGCCCACCATCGGGGCGTAATGACCTCGCAGGATCACTCTTCCGCGCGAAGAGAGTTTGCGGTTGAGGCCATCGGCGTAGCCGAGCGGCAGCACCGCAATGCGTGAGCGGACTTTCGTGGTGAAGGTTCCGCCGTAGCCCAGCCTCTCACCGGCCGCCACTTCTTTGATGGACAGCACGCGAGTCTTCCATGAGAGTGCAGGCTTCAAGTCCAGCGGGCGCACATCTGCCGAACGTCCATCGCGCTGGAATGGCAGGGTGTAGCCATACAGCGCCAGGCCGGGACGCACCATGTTCTTCCATGATTGCCGACGCCCCACCACCGCGCTGGTGTTGGCCATGTGGATGAAGGATGGCTTGAATCCATTGACCTCGACGAGTTTCAGCGCTTGCTCGAAGCGGCTGGCTTGCACTTCGGACTCGTCGCCATCGAGCACCTCGGAGGCCGCGAAGTGCGTGCACACTCCTTCCAAGCTCAGGCCGGACGCCGCTTTCAACCTCTGGCACAACGGCTCCAGGCCGGCCAGATCGACTCCCAAGCGGGACATGCCAGTGTCTACCTTCAGATGAACCGGCTGGGGCGATGCGCCCATCTGTCGCGCAACCCGGTCCAATTCCTCCACGTGACTGCCTTCCCAAACCACAGAAGTCAGGTTTTGACGGATGACCTCTTCCGCCTCTCCGCGCCAGAAGCCGGTCATGAGAAGGATGCGTCCCCGAGTGCCAGCTTCACGGAGCACGACTCCCTCATCGGTTCCGGTTACGCCAAACCAGGAAGCGCCGTCATCCTCCAGGGCGCGCGCGCATTCCTTTGCGCCGTGGCCGTAAGCATCCGCTTTCAGGACTGCGCAGATGGTGACATCACGGCCGACGTGTTGCTGGACGATTTGGAAGTTCTGCCGCAAGGCAGAAAGCGACACCTCCGCCCAGGTTGGACGGGTCGCAGACCGCGCTCTATGCTGTGCTGTGATCGTCACTGTCGCTGATTATATCGAGAGGCCTGCCGGTATCGAGGTTACTTGCGTTCCGATTACTCTAAGGGTTGGCGGCGCACTCGGGCTTGCGGCGAAGCCACTTCACACCCGCTTTCCGTTTCACCAGGACAAGATCCGTTGGGCCTCCGACCAGCTGCGGCGCGTACCGCCCGGTCAGTTCGACGATCTCTTCTGCGCCGACTTCCAGGCTGTTTTCCGTGTTGAGGCCGGAGGTCTTTAGCGCCATCTCGCTTCGCCACGACTGCGACCTCTGGGTTTTTCCTGCGACAAACTCTTCCGCGATGGAGGTCTCGCCGACGATCTCGGCGAAGATGCTGTCGCCCGCGGGAAGGGTCTTGGTGGTATACTCCGCGCCCCGATCGACGCCGTTGACAGTTTTCTTCCTGACTGTGACTTCGATGATTACCCGCTGCTGGTTCTCGTCGAAGCCGGCAAACAGAATTCCCGCCATCAGCGACGGCCAGCCTTCCTTGGGATGAGTCTTGACCGAATCACCGAGCCGGCCGGCAAGGTCGGCGCCAAAGGTCTGGGCCAGTTTCGGAATGAGCTGGTGACGGGGTATCTTGGCCAGCGACTGGTATTCCTGCCTGGCGAGCTCGGACGCTTCCCACGAGGTTCCGATCCCGCTGGCGTCTTTTCGGCTGGTATAGCCTGTGGCGGCAATAACCAGTTGGTCGTCGAGCACAGAAATCTTGCAGCGATGAAGCGAAACCCCGGACCGGCTGAGACCCAAGCTATCGGCGGCAATGATGATGTCGTCCCCGCCACTCTGAAGCACGGCGATCGAACCATGCACGAACTGTGCCCGGACCGGCGCACACCCCAGCAGCGTGACCAGCACCGGCCAAGCACCGCGGATGGCAGCCCAGGCGAAGCGTTTAGGTAAGTTCGCCACAGATACGACATTCTACGCGACCCTGGTTCTCCCGCGGCTGCCGATCCAGGCTCCGTTTCTAACCACCGGACAGCACAAAGTTCACCGTAATCTGGGTTTCCACTTCCACCGGTTCGCGGTTGAGGTAGTACGGCCGATAGCGCCAACGCTCGACTGCCTCAAGCGCGGCGCGGACCAGCATAGGGTGGCCGCTCAACACGGCCAGGTTCTCAATCGTGCCCTCCTTGCTGATCACCGCTTGCAGCACGACCGCTCCTTGAATGCGTGCCTGGCGCGCCAGTTGCGGGTACTCGGGCTGGATGCGGCGAATCAGGTTTCCTTCCATGAACTGCGAAGGACGCAAGACCCTGGCGGGCGGCACCGTCGAGGGCGCTGGGCCGTCCCAGTTGGACCCGATGATCGACGAAATAACCGTACTCTGGCTTCGAGGATCGCCAATCCCGTGGGTGATTCCGATCGTGCTGCTGTCGACCTGCGGTATTGGCGGAACCGTATCGGTGATGAGGCGCACGTCGCGTGGAATCTGGCGAGGCTCCAGCAAGTGCGTTCCAATGAGGTTGCTTTGCGACACCGCAGACGAGCGGGCGGGCGGCGCGGGTGGCGGCGCGCCGGGCGGGGGAGCGGGCGCAATCAACGCCGCCATGAGTTGCAGGGGCAGCAGACCCTCGGTGTAGATCAGCGGCAGCATGAGCAGGACGCCCACCGCGAGCGCCTGCAAGGCGAAGGAAGCGACCGCGGTCCAGCCGCGACGTGAAAAACTGTTTCCTGGAGAATCCAGCAAGCTGTCGGCAAACATGGTGCCCTCCTCACTGCTAGCAGTAAGGACACCACTGGCGGCAATTGGGAGTCCTGCGGCAAAGAAAAAAGACCGCGCGGTAACGCGGTCTTTCAGGAACTTCCCCACTTTCAGCGGTGTCGCCCGGCTTATTTCGGCTGATTGCTGGCAGGCGGCTTGGTGGCGGGAACAACGGGCCGGGTGGTGTGAGGCGTAATCGGCTTCGAGGCCGATGGCGCAGAGACCGGCGGCGCGGGCACCCCCGACTGCACGTTGTAGGCGTCGACCACGGTTTTGGTGATATCCACCGACGGCCCGTACCAAAGCACCGGACCGTTGGGCCAGGGATTCGAGGTATCGATGATCATGCCGAACCCGTTATCGCCGGCAAACTTCACGACGATGGGCGCCATTTTCTGCAGGATGCGCTGCGCAATCTCATTCTGCTGATTCTGCGCGTCCTCGCGCGCGTCCTGCACGGCGCGGTCGAGCGACTTCTTTTTCTGCTCGATCTGCTTGATCAAAATGGCGCGAGCTTCTTCGTTGAGCTTATCCCCCTGAGTGTTGAGCTGCTTCTGCAGGCCGTCAATCTCGTCGTTCATGCCCTTCAGCTCGTTCTGCTTGGGCTCCAGCTTCTTGTTGAGGGCGTCGAAATCGCGCTGCCCTTCGTTGGTAGCGAAAATGGCCTGCTCGATATTGATGGTTCCTACCCGGGTCCCGCCTGCGGCGCCGGCCGGGGTTGAGGCCGCGCTGGGAGCAGCCGGAGGATTGGCGGCAGCGTTGCCGGTTTGGGCCAGCGCTGCAAGAGAGAAGACGAACGCGGCGGCCAGAAGAACACGCACAAACTTGCTTGTCATGGGATTGCTTGAACTCCTTAAGTTGTTCCGGGAATTGCTCAGGTACTACCTCTTTCAGGCAATGCTGGGCCGCGCCCCTAGATCAGGCTGCCACCGGGGAAGGCGGGCCGGAGTTCCCAGCTTTCCACACCGAACCTGCGGGCAGTCTTTAACCGCCCCAACGCTTGCAGGGTTCAGGGTGTGAATTATGGTCATTATAGGAATCTGGCGGGGCGGCGTCAAACCGGACGGCGTCGGACGTCGGACGTCCGACCTCGGACCTGTGACCCTGGCTTTCGATCTCTGGTCCTGCACTGGAAAGCACCCATGAAGGCTCGTCCGCATAGGCCCGGCTGCGGTCCGACGTCCCGCGACCCGTCCTAGAACGTGGTCGCCACGGTAAACCGGAACGTCTTCCGGGGCTCACGCAGGGTGAACTTCGATCCGAAGTCGGCGATGGCCAACTGGTAGGAATAGTCGCCGGCCGCGCCTGCAGGGAACATCTCGCGGGTGATCTGCACCGGTCCGGCGGCTGAAGTATCGAGGCGCAGCGGATTGTAGGCCCAATAGACGCGGAACGGCGCATTGATGACCGGCAGAAACACCTGCAGTTCCAACCCGGTAGACATGCGCGGAGTAAAGTTCGTCGAAGAGACGGGGTTGAGAATTCCGTTGAAGGACAAGCGGTTGCCGCCCACGCAATTCAGTCCTACATCGAGGGCCGGACACCCATACAGCGTATTGTTGATATCGCTAAGCTGGCCCGAGTTGATGCGGAGCTGCGACTTGCGCAGGATGGGCACAACGCCTACGTCGACGAATGGCGCTATGGCAACGGGCCCGGCGATGGTGATGCGGTATTCCGCGTTTCCCACCAGCGACAAGTCGCCGCCGGGGAAGACGATACGCTCGATCGGGATGGGAACGGTGTAGGCGCCGGCGCGGGGGTTATTGGGATCCTTGGGCACGGTGGTGCCGTCGGGATTGCGCAGCGGGAAGGCGAACTTGTCCGGCAGGAAGGCGACGGGGGACACCGATCGGATGTCGAATCCGCGCAGATCGTTTTCTCCGCCCAGGTACGAGCGCTCGAACGGGGGCGCGACCAGGCCGCCGTACCCGCTGAGGAACGATCCTTGGAAGTGAACCCCGAATGCGTTTCGCCGGTTCTGCACCGGGAAGAATTTCTTGTATTCGACGATGGGACGCACATCCTTCACGGTGCCGCCCAAGCCGGCAATTTCGCCTCCGATAAACAGGCTGCGGCCACTGTGTGGGCTGATGCCAGAGTCCAGCGTGTTCACCGTGAAGCTCGGGATCACTTTGCTGGTGACGATGCCGGCGAGAGAGTTGGGGCCGTTGATGCCGCGGAAGGCCAGGTCGGTGAACAGCACCTGCGAGGCCTGGCTGACGGCTATGATGGACGAGCGATCATAGGAATAAGAAAGTCCGACTCGCTTGAAAGAGCGGTGCAGCGGGTAGCTGCTGGTCACCGAAAATCCGGTGCTGGATTGGGTGTAGTTCTGCAGGTTCTGCAAGAAGGGCGATGAGAGATTGAGCTTCTGGCCGCTGAATATCTCGGCCTGCCGCGCCTGGTCGAAATTGTAGCGGCGGGTATAGACCGTGAATCCCACCTGCAGCGGACGATCGAACATGTAAGGCTCCGTGAAGCCAAACATCAGATCGCGCTGTTCATTGCCGATGCTGGCCTGCACCGTCAGGGTCTCGCCCAGGCCCAGGAAATTGTTGGTGCTGTAGGTGAGCCCGACAAACGATCCGGCCAGACCGCTGACGCCGCCGGTAAGGCCGATGCTGTTCTTGCCTTTCTCATGCACCTTCAGGGTAAGGTCCACCGTCCCATCGGCGTCGTTGAGGTGCTGTTCGGTGGTGTTGGGATCGTCGGGCTTCAGCTGCTCGAAGTAGCTGAGCTGATTCAGGCGCAGCAGGCTGAGTTCCCACAAGCGGCGGTTGTAGACCTGCCCCTCTTCCAGCGCGATCTCGCGGCGGATCACCTTGTCGCGGGTGGTGGTGTTGCCCTCGAATTCGATTCGGCGCACGTAGTATTGCTTGCCTTCATCGACGTCGATGTCGAGATTCACCAACTTCTTGTCTTCATCGAAACTGGTGTTGGGAATGGAGGTGAAGTTGATGTAACCGAGTTCTCCGTAGGCTTTGCGCAGGGACTCCAGGCCCTTGGCAATCTTGTCGCGGCTGAAGACGTCGCCATCCTTGATGGGAAACAGAGAGCGCAGCGCCTTGGCATTCTTCACTGCCTTGTTGTTCTTGAAGGTGATTTCGCCCAGCCGGTAGCGATCACCTTCGTCAATGGGTAAGGTGATGTCGACGGCCTTGCCAGGCCCTTTCATGAGCAAGGGAATGTGGAAACCAGTGTGGCCGGTGTCGTGAATGTCGGTTTTGGGATCCTGCACCAGAACCTTGAAGTAGCCGCGATTCTGGAACTCGGCGCGCACCCGCTCGGTATCTTCGTCGAGCTTGGTGGCATCGTAGGTCTTGGCAAAAATGTTTTCCAGGAAGATGGAGTGAGGAATGCCGATGGGGCGCAGGTTCTTCATGGCGCTCCGCAGAATCCGGCTGTTGACGTGCTTGTTGCCTTCGAAAGTGATCTTTCCGACTTTGACCTTGGGGCCTTCTTTGACCACGAAGGTGACGGCCACCGCCGCCGGCGGAATGGGACGGACTTCGGAGCGGATGGTGGCGTATTGGCGTCCGTGTTCCGCCAGCAGTCCCTTAATCGCGACTTCTGCTTTCTTCACCTTAGTCGGGTCATACTGGCTTTCCGGCGACAACCCCACTTTGAGCTCTTTGAAGCGATCCAGCACGTCGCTGGTAGACACCGAGTTCAAACCGACGTAATTAATCTCGCGAACCGTGGGCCGTTCTTTGACATAAATGTGGATGCGCCAGCCTTTGGGTGTCTGTTCGCGCTCGAAGCGGATGTCTTCAAAATAGCCGGTGTTCCAAAGAGAGTTGAAATCGCGCTCCATGCCGGCAGGATCATAAATATCGCCAGGGCGGGTGAAGATGCGGGCGCGAATGGTGTCGGCGGGAATGCGGCGATTGCCATGAATGACGATTTCGGTGATCACGTCCTGCTGCGCGGTAAGCAAAGGACACAACAACAGGAAGACCATCCACAGCAGAGTCGGAATGGAGGCCCCGGGGCGCCGCCAAATCATTCGGAATGAGGAAGATGAACGAGCGGAAGCGGTAGCGCGCCCAGACTGCGTACGGGCGCACCTGCTCTTCGTCGCTACAGGGCTATCCTGATGAAAACGAATCGCTACAACCTCAAGAGTGTGGAAGTTAGGAAAACCGACATTATACGGTAGAGCGGCGGGAAGCGTCGAACCTCCACGCCTGCCGCTGCGCTCAAGCACCGGGCTTCGCCAACCCTACCTCAACCAAGACGGAATAAAACGTGGCGGAGTTGCCCAGATCGGTAAGTTTTTCTGAAGTAAGGACATTGATGTTGCGGGAACCCGGGGTCAGCTTCGCCCAGCACAAGCTGGCGGAGACCACGCCGGGCTGCACTTTGCTATCCACTCGCGCTTTCAGCAGGATTTCCCCGCGCCGGTTGAAGACGCGTACCGTATCGCCATCGGCGATGCCTCGGGCGCATGCGTCGGCGGCACTGATGTCCAGCAGCCCCAGTTCCTCCATTTCCTGCACTGACGGGATGTTGGAAAAACTCGAATTGAGAAAATTGTCGGCCTTGCGAGCCAGGAGTTCGAGCGGGAACGCCTTCCCTTGTCCGTTGTGCCGCGATTCGCCAGGTGGCGTGAAACTCACCACCGGATCGAGCCCCTGGGCCCGAAGCGCTTCGCTGTAAAGTTCCGCCTTGCCGCTCCTGGTGCGAAAGTTTCCTTCCGCAAAAGGCAGAAAGGGTGCTTTGTCGGAGGTCTGAGGCCCGGCGTCCGAGGTCCGGTTGGCAAAGTTCAAGCGAATATGCCCTTCCCGCGTTAAACGATCACGATCGATGCCTTCGAGCCACGGATTCTCCGAATCGAGCGCGCGGTCGATCATGGCATCGATCGTCTCGCGGAAGCACTCCTCCTCAAACCCCATGCGGTCCGCCAGCGCGCGAAATACTTCCACATTCGGGCGGCACTCACCCAGCGGCTCGATGGCGGCATTCGACATCTGGAGATAGTAGTGGCCGTACGCCTTCTGCAAGTCTTTGTGCTCGAAGAAGGTTGTAGCCGGAAGGACGATGTCGGCGTAATCGGTGGTGTCAGTGAAGAATTGCTCGTGTACAACGGTGAAAAGATCAGGACGCTGAAGCCCGCGAATCACTTCATTGTGATTCGGGCACACCGCTGCCGGATTTGAGTTGTACACGAAAAGCGCCTGAATGGGCGGATCGGCGAGAGAATTCAGGACCCTTCCCAGCTCGACCATGTTGACAACCCGCGCCGGACGCCCCAAGGCGGCGATCATCAAATCCGGGCGATGCAAGGCCTGCTCGTTGAATCCGAACGCACCGCTGGTGGAGAGCTGCAGACCGCCGCCAACTTCCTTCCACGAGCCTGTAAGGCAGGGCAACATCACCACCGCGCGGGTGGCCATGCCCCCGCCTTCGGAACGCTGGACGCCGTAGTTCAGGCGAATCACGGCAGGCCGCGTGGTGGCATATTCGCGGCTCAGCTTGACGATGTCCGCCGCGGCAATACCGGTCCAGCCGGCCACTCGTTCAGGGGTGTAGTCCTGGACTTTCTCCCGCAATTGCTCGAAGCCGACCGTGTATTTGCTGACGTAATCGGCGTCGTAGAGGCCTTCCTTGATGATGATGCGCATCATCGCCAGCGCCAGCGCCCCATCGGTTCCGGGATTGATCGGCAGATACCAGTCGGCACATTGCGCGGTGCGGGTGCGGTAGGGATCGATCACCACCAGCTTGGCTCCAGCCCGGCGGGCTTCCTCGACGAAAGGCCACAGGTGGACGTTGTTTCCGTGAATATTCGACGCCCAGGCGATGATGTAGCGGGACTGGCGAAATTGTTCAGGTTCCGTACCCAGCTTCACGCCGAGCACCGACTTGATGCCTTCTTCGCCCGCCGCAGAACAGATCGAGCGCTCCAGCTGAGATGCGCCCATGCGGTGAAAGAACCTTCGATCCATCGAGCCGCCGTTCACAGCGCCCAGGGTGCCGCCATAGGAGTAAGGCAGGATGGCCTCGCGCCCGAATTCGGCGATGATTTTCTTGAAGCGCGCCGAAATCTCGTCCAGAGCCTCCTCCCAGGAAATGCGCCGAAATGCCTGCCCAATGCGGTTGGCAGCCGCTGCCTTCGGGGCGATGCGGCGCATGGGATACAAGATCCGGTCCGGCGAGTACACCCGGTCCAGATACTTGGCCACCTTGGCGCAAAGAAATCCGCGAGTGACTGGATGCGACGGATCACCCTGAATCTTGACCGCGCGCCCGTCGTCGATGGTGATCAGGACGCCACAGGCATCGGGGCAATCGTGGGGACAGGCGGCGTGAACGACTTGCTTCATGCTCTTCGCATTATAAGTGCCACGGGTCGAGATAACCGGTACCGAAAAGGAAAAAGGTGGCCATTGCGGCCTGCCTTCACTGGCGAGGTTGCAGACCGATGACCACGAATGAATTATTGAAAAGCTGGCCTGTAAACCAGTTGTCGAAGGAGCAGACTCAGGTTTTGAAGGGTTTGAGAAAGGCGATTAGGTTGGCACTTCAGAGCATAGCCAAGGGGATGGGAGACAGCTGTCGAAGAATCCCTCTGGTGCCTCCGCGCCAGCAGATCTGAGCCTCGTCACTTGATTTCCATCACTTCTTTTTCTTTCCCCTTGCTCATCTCTTCCATCTTCTTGATTTCGTCATCGGTGAGGCGCTGGATCTCCTCCAGGCCACGCTTCTCTTCATCTTCCGTGATCTTCTTGTCCTTGAGCGCCTTCTTGATGGCTTCATTGCCGTCGCGCCGGACGTTGCGGACGGCGGTTCGGTGTTCTTCGAGCACTCTGTGGAGATGCTTCACCATCTCGCGGCGGCGCTCCTCGGTGAGTGGTGGCACCGGCACCCGTACGATCTTGCCGTCGTTCATCGGGTTCAGGCCGAGGTCAGCGGAGCGGATCGCCTTCTCGACCGCCTGCAACTGGGATGTGTCCCACGGCTGCACGGTGAGCATCTGGGGTTCGGCGTGAACGGTGGCAATCTGATTCAGAGGCGTCGGCGTACCGTAGTAATCGACGCTGACCGTATCCAGCATGTGGACATTCGCCCGGCCGGTGCGGGTAGCCGTCATCTCGCGGCGGAAGTCTTCGACCGCCTTGTCCATGCGGGATTTCAGTTGGACATAAACGTCCTTAAGACCGGGAATTGCAGCCATCGTCGTTTGAGCCATCGTCAGCTCCGTTCTATGGGATCAAAACGTTGAATTATAAACCTTGGTGAACCGGGACGCAGCCGCTCGTGCGGGACGCCGGCTCTGCTCAAGCGCTGACCAGCGACCCGATTTTCTCGCCCGTGACTACCTTCCGGATGTTGCCGCGCTGGTTCAGGTTGAAGATGATGATCGGCAGATTGTTGTCCTTGCACAATGAAATGGCGGTTGAGTCCATCACTTTCAGGCCCTGCTTGAGAACTTCCATATAGGTGATCTGGGAGAATTTCTTGGCGTCCTTCACCAGCATGGGATCGGCGTCGTAAATGCCGTCGACTTTGGTGGCCTTGAGAATCGCGTCCGCCTTGATTTCCATGGCGCGGAGGGAAGCGGCGGTGTCGGTGGAGAAATAGGGATTGCCGGTGCCCCCGGCGAAGATCACGACGCGATCCTTTTCCAGGTGGCGTATGGCGCGGCGGCGGATGAATGGCTCGGCCACCTGGTTCATCTCGATGGCCGACTGCACCCGGGTGTGCACGCCCTGCTTCTCCAGGGCATCCTGCAGCGCGAGGGCATTGATGACCGTGGCCAGCATCCCCATGTGGTCGGCGGATACGCGGTCCATATCGCGCGCCTGCTCGGCAACACCCCGGAAGAAATTGCCCCCGCCCACCACGATGGCGATCTGAATCCCCAGCGAGTGAACGTCGGCCAGCTCGGCAGCGATTTCGTGGATACGCGCCGTATCGACCCCAAAGCCTTGATTGGCGGCAAGGGCCTCGCCGGACAGCTTGAGCAGAATGCGTTTGAAGATGGGAGTCGACAATCGAAGTCTCCAGGGTCTGAGTTTCGAGTTTCAGGTTTCGAGTGAGCAGGGGATGTGATCAGCAGTGCTCACTTGAAACTCGGAACCTGAAACCCGAAACTGAACTACTCTGCCTTCTGTTCCGGTTTGCTGACGGCGACGGTCTCTCCGACTTCGCCGACCTTGAAGCGGGC
>Ga0335079_10004952_pt1 | contig 15322 bp, 10 predicted proteins | sample Lox_Sample_33_FD_206719 | JGI IMG/M metagenome (GOLD analysis project Ga0335079, IMG submission 206719) | Soil microbial communities from Loxahatchee National Wildlife Refuge, Florida, United States - Lox_Sample_3.3 | ecosystem: Environmental > Terrestrial > Soil > Wetlands | place: USA...
GGATTCTCCCAGGTGGAACCGGTACCCAGAAGCTGCCGCGCCTGATCGGCCGCAACCGCGCCATCGAGATCATTCTCGCAGGGGTAGATATGGCCGCGGACGAGGCGGAGCGATGGGGCTATCTGAACCGCGCACTTCCCGCCGACGAGATTGGCCCGTTCGTCATGAACCTCGCGCGACGTATCGCGTCTTTCCCGGTCGAAGCGGTGAAGCTCGCAAAGCAGGCAATCAACTCCGCGACGAAGCCGCTGGCCGAGGGATTGCCGGACGAAAGTTATCTGTTCCAGCAACTTATTCGCACGGAGAGTGGCCGGCGCAACATGGAAAAGTTTCTCAAGATCGGCGGACAAACCCGCGAGGGCGAATTGCGCATCGACGAGCTGAACCGGAAACTCGGAGAGCCGTAGCGGGACACCAGGCCGCTTAGATCCGTTCGAAAGGAGAAGGTCGATGAGCTCACAGGCCAGGATGAACTCGACCGGCAAGCAGGTTGCCGTCGTGGTCGGCGCGACTTCCAAGTGGCAGTCCGATGGACGCAACACCTTGCTGGCTCACGGCAAAACGATCGACGACAGCGAGATGCCGGTGGGCGCGCGATGGGGCGTTGGCGGCGCGATCGCCCAGAAGTTCGCGCAGGAAGGATTCTGTGTCGTATTGACTACTCGCAAGCGGGCAAACGCGGCACCGCTGGCCGACGCGATCGGCAAGCAGAACGGCCAATGCATGATCGTCGAGCTGGATCTGGTTTCCGAGGACTCGATCTCGGCCGCGTTCGCGACCATCCGGCGCGAGGCCGGCGATCCGGAAGTCCTCGTCTATAACGCCGGATACCTCGAGGGCCGCGATCTCCCTCCTGACAAAGAGTTGCTCGAGTATATTCCGATAGCGATATTCGATACGGCCCAGCACATTTCGAGCCGCGGACCGTTTCTGGTCGCAAAGGAAGTCCTGCCCACGATGCGTGAGAAGGGGCGCGGGTCGTTTCTCATCAGCAACAACGCCGCCTCGCTGCGCGGACGCAAGCGGATGACCGGGCAGTCGCTCTACTATCCCAGGGTCATGATGCGCACGCTCGCGCAGGTGCTCACGGAAGAGTACTCGGAGCATGGCGTGCACGTCGCCAACGTGATTATAGACGGCTTGATCGATTCACCGGGAACGCGCGCACTTCCGATCGCGCAGAAGCGGCCTGAGATCGTGATGAATCCAGTGAAGATCGCCGACGCGTTCTACTACCTCCATACGCAAGATCGCTCGTGCTGGAGCCACGAGCTTCAGCTCACGCCGTACCCCACCAAGCCGAGCTACTGATAGCAGGTCGTCGTTTAGAATGCCCCCGACTGTATCGATCGAGAACCCGGACGAACCATCGACCGGGCACGGAGGCCGTTGCGCAACCATCGAAGGAGCAAGGCATGAAGCACGAAGATCGGCGCGGAGTTCTGATGCATGGCCTCGGGCGATGGCTGGTGTACAGCCGGCCGCGAGCATGGCTCGGCCAGGTCCTCGAAATTCCGCATCTTCTCAAGGAGGTGCATCTTCCTACCGATGCGCGCTGCCTCGATCTTGCGGCCGGGCTTGGGTGGGCCAGCGTCGGCATCGCACGGATCGCACCCTCGGCACGAATCGTTTCGATCGATTACGATTTCGAGGTCTTGCCGCGCGCGCTCAAGTACCTCGATGCGCAGAAGTTGCGCATCACTCCGAAGCTATGCCGCGCCGATGGGAAATGCTTGCCGTTTAGCGACCACACCTTCGACCTGGTGGTTTGCCTGTATGGTTTGCATCACTTTCGCGGCTATCTCGAGGCGCTGAAGGAGATCGCGCGCGTGCTCAAACCGAACGGCACTTTCGGGTTGATCGATCCGGTGCGAGGCGACGACAAGCCACCGGGCGGGCATCACGGCACCGAGGTTCTGACTCGTGAAGAACTCCGGCACCTGCTTGATGAAGCAGGATTCGAAATCGTCACGTGGCGTTTCTCGTTCGGAGCGATGCGGGCGCTCACGCGCAGTCGCGTCGAGCCAAAGGAGAGCAGGATGTCGGTCCAGTAGTGCGTCAGCGTTTGAGTTTGGCAAGGAGTCCGGTTGTGTAAGGGTGATCCCATTGCGGCAGCGGACGCGGCTCCGCGATCCACAGATCCTTCGCCGTGATGATGCCGACCAGGCGTCCGTGTTCAACCACCGCAAGAGCACCGATCTCGCGCTCGCGCGTGAGCGTAACCGCATGCTCGAGACTATCGAGCGGTGAGACCGCGACCGGATCGCGCGTCATCGCAGTTCCGACCGTGGTCCGGTTGAGCGAATCCATCCAATCGCGAAGATCGTACTCGCTCAGGATGCCGATCAGCGCGTCGCCATCGACTACCGGAAGGCGACGGATTTTCGCCGCTCGCATCACCGCCTGCGCAGTAGCGAGCGTCTCATCGGGCGTGATCGAGATTGGACGCGATGACATGCAGTCGCGGATCAGCATGGTGGCCTCCATCGACTATGGGGAGCTAAATCCGTGCCATCCGCGGCCCAAGCGGGCCATGTCGGGGCCCGGAGGTAATGCTACCTGGGAAGCATTTTCCTGCTGTATGTTTCATTTCGAGACAGCCGATGCGATGCCGCGTTCAGATGAACATCCATCGAAGAACAGCGACATCACTGCGCGTGTCGCGCGATCGGGGCTGGTGTAGTCGCGGCAGTACCGATTGATGCCGCGCAGCATCCCGAGCAGCGATTCGGCGACGATGCGCGTGTCGAGGTCTTCGCGCAGCGTTCCGTTCTCGATGCCCTCAGTCAGAATCGCGCCGACCAGTTTCGCCAGTTCGTTGCGCTCTTTGCGATAGCTGCGTTCGAGCCTTGAGGGAATCCTCGTCGGATCGCGCAGCACCGCAAAGAACTGGCGGCGGGTCCAAAAGAACGTCAGCGTGTGGCGCACCACCCTTTCGATCTGCGCGCGAGTGGATACGCTTCCGCTCAAGGCGTCGCGAATTTCCTTTTGCAGATGTTTGAATCCTTCGATGACCACGGTCGCGTAGAGTTCTTCCTTCGATTTGAACTGGCGATAGACGCTTCCCTTGCCGACGCCGCAGCGCGCTGCGACTTCATCGATTGCGACTCGCGCGAAGTCGTGTTTCGCGAACAACTCGCCGGCATAGCGCAGAATTGTTTCGCGCAAAAATGGAATGGTGGGCCGGCCGCGCCCTGCTTTGCGCGCGGGGACGGATTTTGCCGGGAGTGATCTCATCGCGGGTTCTGACTAAATTGGACTCGCAAGTCCAAAATTATACCGGGAGACGGTCCGTTCCTGTAACATTCTTGTGCTATCGAAGCCGCGTAGGGGCTTCTATAATAGTGTGCCGGTTGCCCGGATGCGGAGCGATTGCATTGTAACGCCGGGCCCTTTTCAACGTCCTATATGGATCAAGGACTTGGGCGTCCAAAACCCGAAACGTTGACGCCCGATTCGGCCCGCACGGCGACTGAATCTCTCAAGGTTTCCCGTTTCAGCTAGCGTTTGGAGAAAAGCGAGTTGTTCGATGAGATGACCACTGGCGCGAGCACTTCCGAAGCAGCCAAGGCAAAGTATTCCACAATTGAAACGACGTCGCGCAGCAGCCTTGCTGCCGATTGGCGGAGCTGGCTCGTCGGCGGTCTCATCCTTCTGATCGGCGCATACTTCTGGCACGCGCATCGCCAGGCGATCGAGGCTGCCGCGGCCGCGAAGAACGCGCGTCCGATGATTCCGGTATCCGCCGTGGCGGCGCAGCGCGGCGACCTCGATCTGTTCCTGAGCGCGATCGGCTCGGTAACCCCGTTCAACACCACCACCGTCAAAAGCCGCGTCGATGGCGCGATCCAGAACATCTTCTATACCGAAGGACAAAACGTGAAGGCGGGCGATCTGCTGATCCAGATCGATCCGCGTCCCTACCAGGTGCAGCTCACCCAAGCGCAAGGTCAAATGGCGAAAGACCAGGCGACCTACGAGAACGCACGCATCACCTATCAGCGCGACCAGATGCTCTTTTCCCAGGGCGTCATCGCGCAGCAGGACCTCGACAATCAGAAGGCCGCGATGGATCAGGCGCGCGGCGCGGTCGAGACCGATCGCGGCGCGATCGATAGCGCGAAGCTCAATATCGTCTATAGCCGGATCACCGCGCCGATCTCCGGAAGAATCGGACTGCGTCTGCTCGATCTGGGAAACATTGTGCACGCGACCGATACCACCGGGCTCGCGGTGATCACGCAATTGCAGCCGATCGCGGTCGTCTTCGCGATTCCGGAAGACGACATCCCGCGCGTGGTGAAGCGGATGCAAAGCGGTGACCCGGTGACGGTACAGGCGTGGGATCGCGATTTTCATAAGCAGCTTTCCAGCGGGTCGCTGATGACCTTCGACAACCAGATCGATCCGAGCACCGGAACCGTCAAGCTCAAGGCGTCATTTGAGAATCCGGACTATGCGCTGTTCCCGAGCCAATTCGTCAACGCGCGGCTGCTGATCAAAACCCTGAAAGACACCGTGCTGATTCCGACCGCGGCGGTGCAGAAGAGTCCGCAGGGAAATTTTGTTTACCTGGTGAAGCCGGACGATACGGTGCTTCAGCGCGGGGTGACGGTTGGTGCGACCCAGGGCGATCTCACTTCGATCAAGAGCGGAGTGAATCAGGGTGACACGGTGGTGACCGACGGGGTGGACAAGCTCCAGCCCGGCGCCAAGGTCACTGCGCATCTGGCGACCTTTGCGCTGAACGAGCATCCGACGGCGCAATGAGCCGGCCCTTCATCCTTAGGCCGATCGCGACCACCTTGCTGATGGCGGCGATTCTGCTGGCCGGCCTCGTCGCGTTTCGCGAGCTGCCGGTCTCCGCGCTGCCCGAGGTTGATTATCCGACCATCCAGGTTCTGACCTTTTATCCGGGCGCGAGTCCCGACGTGATGGCGTCCTCGGTGACCGCGCCGCTGGAGCGCCAGTTCGGCCAGGTCCCGGGGCTCAATCAGATGACCTCGAACAGCTCGTTCGGCGCCTCGGTCATCACGCTGCAATTCGATTTGAACTTGAGCATCGATGTCGCGGAGCAGGAGGTTCAGGAAGCGATCAACGCGGCCGCGACCTACCTGCCGACCGACCTGCCCAATCCTCCGGTCTATAGCAAAACCAATCCGGCCGACGCGCCGATTCTCACCCTCGGGCTGACCTCGCCCGAGCTGCCACTCGATCAAGTTGAGGATCTCGCGGACACAAGGCTGTCGGAAAAAATCTCGCAGGTGTCGGGCGTGGGCCTGGTCAGCATCAGCGGCGGGCAGAAGCCCTCGGTGCGCATCCAGGCGAATCCCACCCAGCTATCGGCCTACGGGCTGACGCTGGAGGACCTCCGCACCGCGGTCGCGGCATCCAACGTGAATCAGGCGAAAGGCAACTTCGACGGCACCCAGCAGGCCTACACCGTGGGAGCGAACGATCAGTTACTGTCTGCGGCGCAGTATCAGCCGCTCGTCATCGCGTATCATAACGGGGCGCCGGTGAAACTGTCCGATGTCGCGAATGTCATCGATGAGCCCGAGAACGTAAAGCAGGCGGCGTGGATGAACGCGGTGCCCGCCGTCATCCTGAATGTTCAACGGCAGCCCGGCGCCAACATCATCACCGTCGTTGATAAGATCAAGGCGCTGCTGCCGAAGCTGCAGGCGTCGTTACCCGGATCGGTGAAGGTTGCGGTGCTCACCGATCGCACCACCACCATCCGCGCCTCGGTCGCCGACGTGGAATTCGAGCTGATGCTGACCGTCGCGCTGGTCGTGATGGTCATCTTCCTGTTCTTGCGCAGCCTCTCCGCGACCATCATTCCCAGCATCGCGGTCCCGCTTTCGCTCATCGGCACCTTTGGCGTGATGTATCTGCTCGGCTACAGCCTCAACAACCTCACGCTGATGGCGCTCACCATCTCGACCGGTTTCGTCGTCGATGACGCGATCGTGATGATCGAAAACATTTCGCGCTTCATCGAGGAGGGCGACCCTCCGCTCAAGGCTGCGCTCAAAGGCGCCGAGCAAATCGGTTTCACCATCCTCTCGCTCACGATCTCGCTTATCGCGGTGCTCATTCCGCTCCTGTTCATGGGCGATATCGTCGGACGCCTGTTCCGCGAGTTCGCGATCACGCTGGCGGTAACCATTCTCGTCTCCGCAATCGTATCGCTAACGCTGACCCCGATGATGTCGTCGAAGTTGCTGCGACGCACCGAGGAAACCGAGCAGACCGCGTTTTATCGAGCCTCGGAACGAGCGTTCCAACAGTCGATCGATTTCTATGCGAGCACGCTGCGATGGGTTCTGCGTCATCAGCCTGAGACGCTGGCGGTCGCGATCGCGACGCTGGTGCTGACGATTCTGCTCTACTGGCTGGTGCCCAAGGGATTTTTCCCGGTGCAGGATACCGGGGTCATTCAGGGCGTTTCGGATGCGCCGCAGAGCGTATCGTTTCCCGCGATGGTCCAGCGCCAGCAGGCGCTCGCGCACGTGATCTTGCAGGATCCCGCGGTCGCGAGCCTCTCATCGTTCATTGGTGTCGATGGCACCAACGTTACCCCCAACAGCGGTCGCATTCTCATCAATCTCAAGCCTCTCGATGAGCGCGATGCCGACGTCACCCAAGTCATCGATCGCTTGCAGTCCAAGCTTGCGCAAGTCGAGGGCATCACCCTTTACCTTCAGCCGGTGCAGGATTTGACGGTCGAGGATCGCGTCAGCCGCACCCAGTATCAGTACAGCCTCGAGGATCCGAACGCGGCGGAGCTCGCGACCTGGACCGCAAAGCTCCTCGATCGGCTCAAGGCGTTGCCGTCGCTGCGCGACGTCGCCACCGATCGGCAGGACCAGGGACTGCGCGCGCACCTGGTGATCGATCGGGATACCGCCTCGCGTCTCGGCATCACGCCGGCGACCATCGACAACACGCTCTACGATGCGTTCGGGCAGCGTCAGATCTCGACGATGTTCACGCAACTGAACCAATATCACGTTGTGCTCGAGGTCGCGCCCCAGTTCCAACGCGATCCGCGCGAGCTTGACGATATCTACTTGAAATCGACCAGTGGCGGACAGGTGCCGCTAAGCGCCTTTACGCACTACGAACCAGGCAGCACGCCATTAGTCATCAACCATCAAGGGCAGTTTCCCACCGTGACGGTTTCCTTCAACCTCGCCCCGGGATACTCGCTCGGCGATGCGGTCACGGCGATCGACAATGCGCAGAAACAGATCGGCATGCCGGAGAGCATTCAGACTGCCTTTCAGGGTACCGCGGCGGCGTTTCGCGCCTCGCTTGCCAACGAGCCGCTGCTGATACTCGCGGCGCTGATTACGGTCTATATCGTGCTCGGCGTTCTGTATGAGAGCTACATCCATCCGGTGACGATTCTCTCCACGCTGCCGTCGGCGGGCGTCGGCGCGATCCTCGCGCTCCAGATTTGCCGCATCGATCTGAGCGTCATTGCGCTGATCGGAATCATTTTGCTGATCGGTATCGTCAAGAAAAATGCGATCATGATGATCGACTTCGCGCTCGAAGCGCAGCGCAAGGGCGGCAAGAACGCCGCCGATGCGATCTACGAGGCCTGCCTGTTGCGCTTTCGTCCCATCATGATGACCACGATGGCGGCGCTGCTCGGCGCGCTCCCACTCGCACTCGGCACCGGCACCGGATCGGAGCTCCGCCGCCCGCTCGGCATCGCGATTGTGGGCGGACTGCTGATAAGCCAGTTACTGACGCTCTACACGACGCCGGTGATCTTCCTCTATTTCGATCGCCTCGCACCGGAATCGGAAAAAGTCGAAGCCGAAGCCGCTGAACGACAAACCCCGCGAGTTCAGCCGATATGAGTTTTTCGGAAACCTTCATCAAGAATTCGGTCGGTACCACACTGCTGACGATCGCAATCGCGCTCGCGGGAATCATCGCGTTTCGATTGCTGCCGGTCGCACCGCTCCCGCAGGTCGAATTTCCCACCATCCAGGTGCAGGCGATGCTCCCGGGCGCGAGTCCCGAGACCATGGCCTCTTCGGTGGCGACGCCGCTGGAGCGTTCGTTCGGACGGATCGCCGGATTAACCGAAATGACCTCGAGCAGTTCGCTCGGACAGACCAGCATCGTGCTGCAATTCGACCTGAACCGGAACATCGATGCGGCCGGGCGCGACGTGCAGGCCGCCATCAATGCCGCCAACAGCAATCTGCCCAGCAATCTGCCGGCCAAGCCTCTCTATCGGAAAGTCAATCCTGCCGATGCGCCGATCATGATCGTTGCGCTGACCTCCAACACGAAAACCCCGGGCGAGATGTACGATGCGGCATCGTCGATTCTCGCGCAGAAGCTTTCGCAGATTGAGGGCGTCGGCCAAGTGACGGTCGGTGGCGGCGCGCTGCCGGCGGTTCGAATCGAGGTCAATCCGACCCAGCTCAATGCCGCCGGAATCAGCCTCGAACAACTGCGCGCCGTGCTCGCGGCCTCCAATGCGAATCGTCCTAAAGGAGAGATAGCGAATGACTCGCAGGCGTGGTCGATTTCGACCACCGACCAGCTCCTGAAGGCCTACCAATACCGGCCGCTAATCATCGCTTATCACAATGGCGCGGCGGTGAAACTTTCCGATGTCGCGAAGGTCGAGGATTCGGTCGAAGATGTGCGCACCGCCGGCATGATCGATGGCCGCCCCGCGGTGCTGGTGATCATCTTTCGCCAGCCGGGCGCTAACATCATCGATACCGTGGACCGCATTTACGCGGCGATGCCGGGGCTGCACGCTTCGATCCCTGCCGATATCGAGTTGACGGTCGGCATGGATCGCACCACCACCATCCGCGCCTCGGTGCACGATGTCGAATTCACCCTGTTGATCTCGATCGCGCTCGTGATCATGGTGGTCTTCCTGTTCCTGCGAAATCTTCGCGCGACGCTGATTCCCGGAATCGCAGTCCCGATCTCGCTGATCGGCACGTTCGCGGTGATGTATCTGTTCGGTTACAGCATCGACAATCTTTCCCTGATGGCGCTCACCATTTCGACCGGCTTCGTAGTCGATGACGCGATCGTGGTGGTCGAAAATATCTCGCGCTACCGCGAGGAGGGTTATACGCCGTTTCGCGCCGCGGTGCGCGGCACCCGCGAGATCGGGTTCACCGTAATGTCGATCAGCATCTCGCTGATCGCAGTGTTCATTCCGATTCTGCTGATGGGCGGGATCGTCGGACGGCTGTTCCGCGAATTCGCAGTCACACTCGCGGCAGCGGTGGCGGTCTCGATGGTGGTTTCTCTGACCACTACCCCGATGATGTGCGCGAAGCTGCTGCGCTCGGAACACGGTCGGCCCCATGGCCGCTTCTACAGAATCAGTGAAGCGGCTTTCGATTCGGCGTTGGGATTTTACGAGCGCAGTCTGCGATGGGTCTTAAATCACTCCGCTTTGATGGCGACCGTCGCGCTGGCAACCCTGGTCATCAATATCTACTTGTTCAAGATCATTCCCAAGGGATTTTTTCCCGAGCAGGATACCGGCCGGATCATGGGCGCGATCCTCGCCGATCAGGACACCTCGTTTCAGGCGATGCGCGATCGCCTGGTGCAGATCCTCAAGGTGGTAGATGCCGACAGCGCAGTGGACAACGCACTCGCCTTCACCGGCGGCAGCGGCGCGCCCAACACCGCGCGATCCTTTATCGCGCTTAAGCCGCTCAGCGAGCGCAAGCTCAACGCACAGCAGGTAATGGCCCGCATTCGCCACCGCGCCGCGAAAGTACCCGGGGTTAGCCTGTACATGCAGGCGGTGCAGGATCTTCGCATCGGTGGCCGCATGGCCAATGCCGAATATCAGTACACTCTGCAGAGCGATGACCTTAACCAGTTGATGGAGTGGGCGCCAAAGCTGTTACAGAAGATGCGTACCATTCGGGAATTGACCGACGTCAGCAGCGATCAGCAGAACAGCGGCCTCGCGGCAAATCTCGCGATCGATCGAACCACCGCAGCGCGTCTCGGCATCACCCCGCAGCTCATCGACAACACCCTCTACGATGCGTTCGGGCAGCGTCAGGTGTCCACGATGTACACACAGCTCAATCAGTATCATGTTGTGATGGAAGCGGCGCCCGAGTTCTGGCAGAACCCCGACGGCCTGAAGCAGATTTACCTCAGTTCGAGCAACGGTGGGCAGGTGCCGCTCAGCGCAATCACGCATTATGAAGCATCGACCACGCCGCTGACGGTCAATCATCAGGGACAATTCCCTGCGGTCACGATGTCGTTCAATCTTCAGCAGGGAGTCGCGCTGGGCGACGCGGTCAATATCATCAGCAAGGCGGAACGCGACATTCATATGCCGGCGGGGATTCGCGGGACGTTCCAGGGCACTGCGCAGGCGTTTCAATCTTCGCTCGCCAACGAACCGATTCTGATCCTCGCAGCGTTATTCACCGTCTACATCGTGCTTGGGATCCTCTACGAGAGCTACATTCATCCGATCACGATTCTCTCGACCCTGCCGTCCGCCGGGGTGGGCGCGCTCTTGTTCCTGCTGGTATTTCACTACGATTTGAGCATCATCGCGCTGATCGGAATCATCCTGCTGATCGGCATCGTCAAGAAAAACGCCATCCTGATGATAGATTTCGCGCTCGAGGCGGAGCGCAAACAGAACAAGCCGTCCGAAGAGGCGATCTACCAGGCCTGCATCCTGCGCTTTCGTCCTATCATGATGACCACCATGGCGGCGATGCTGGGAGGATTGCCGCTCGCGATCGGCGCCGGCACCGGCTCGGAACTGCGCCGCCCGTTGGGCATCGCGATCGTCGGCGGGCTGGTCGTCAGCCAGATGCTCACCCTCTATACCACCCCGGTGATCTATCTATACCTGGACAGCCTGAGCCTCTGGTGGGCGCGAGTGCGCGGCCGTACCCCGGCCCCGGCGATACTGTCCGAGGGCGAAGCCTGAAGCGCGATTAGTGGCTCCTACCTAATCCTACAAACTGTCGATTGTTTCGCTAATCTGTAGATAGTAGCATCCTTATGCGGCTTGCCGCGCGTATTCTCGCGGGCAGGCTTGCCAGGGGGGTAGGATGAGATCGCGCATTCGCGAGCGCTTTGGCCGTGGCCTGGTATTGTTGGTGACGTGCGCCGCAGTATGGGGTGGATGCGCCACTGTGAAGCCTTCCAGCGATTACGTCAAAAATCTCCAGCAGGCGGCGCTGCGCGGCGAGGCCCAGACCGGCGCGCTCGAGGTCGCCCACGAGTGCCCCACCTGCACTCCCGACGAAACGGTCTTTGCGCAACAGATCGTCGCTGCGGAGCAGCGCTTCGGCGCCGGATGCAAAGGTATCGCGGGAGCGGAAGCCAGCTATCGCATGATCAAAGCGATGATTCAGCCTGACAACTCGATCCCCGGCTACAGCGGCTTTGTTGCAAACCGGATGTGTCAGGTCGCCGAGAAGTACCAGGCCTGTGCCGCGCCTGAACATCGCGAGTTGTCTGCCGGAGATAGCGCGGGGCTTGCCGCCGGGCTGGCGAGTGCCATCGCTCAGTGCCGCGAAACCAATCCGGGCGAGGCCGACGAAATTCTCAATCGCGCGATCGCGGCTGAAAGCGAGGCGGTCAGTCGCGCGCTGCTCTCAGACGACTATGCGAATGCGAAGCGGGAGTGGCGCATATACGCCGCGCTGCCGCGTTCCAATAAACAACGCGCGGAAGAATGGCGTGTAAGTATCGCGGATGAAGAATCCTCGGCGCATGCGCTCCACGCCAAAACCTCGTTCGAACTGAAGGGAATGGTCTGCGACGAAAGCTACTTCGTGCGCAATCCCGAAACCGGTTACGGAGTTACCGTTGGCGGCCTGAACATGCGCAACGGCGGCCGCATCGGATCGGACAATCCCTTCGAGCCGGTCTCGAAAATGGATACCAGGGAATCGCGCATGGCGACGCTCACCTGGGAGCTTTCCAACGCCGACGAGATTTCGATGATCGACGCGCAGAAGATGCTACTGAGCGCCTACCAGCACGCTGCGAAAGATCCCGCTTATTGCGGTCACGCTTCGAACTAGCAGCCCAAATTGCGGATTCGAAACCTTCCGCCCGGTGGTACTCCATCACCGATGGTTTTATAACAGAGCGAGGCGAAGGGTAGTGGCAGCGAGCTGGTACGAAAGCGAAGTGATTCCCAATCTATTCGTCGGTGATTTGCAGGACGCGCAGCGCTTCGATGGCATGGTTATCAACGTGCTGCCCGACATCCTCGAGGCTGAGCCGATGCACGCGATTCATATGCCGTTTCTCGCGCGCGGCCTGGAATCGCTGGAGGAAACCGCGGCGCTGATCGACGACGGCCTCGCGCGAGGGATGCGAGTGCTGGTTCATTGCGAGGAAGGATGCGAGCGCGCGCCGCTGGTGATCGCGTGGTTCCTCAAGACGCGCCGCGCGATGACGCTCGATGAGGCCTACGCTCTGCTCAAGCGCTGCCGGCCGATCGTCGAGGATCGGCGGCGCTGGCTGGGGATCTACAATCGCTAATGGTACGGATTAGCGCCGCGAGTGATCGAGGGCCCAAATCTCGCGCGCATACTCCCGTACCGTGCGATCGCTGGAGAATCTCCCGATGCGCGCGATGTTGAGGACTGCCTTGCGATTCCACTCGCGCTCGTTGGTGTAGAGCTGCGAAATTTGCGCCTGCGTATCAACGTAAGCACTGAAGTCCGCAAGCAGGAAGTACTTATCGGATTCCAGCAGGACATCGCGAATCCAGCGAAAGAGCCCCGGCTCACTGGGGCAGAAGCGATCCGAGCTGAGGGCATCGAGGACCCGCCGCAGTCGGGTATCGCTATCGTAAAGCTCGCGCGGCCGATAGGTCCCTTTCGCGACGTGCTCCTCGATCTGCTCCGCCCGCAATCCAAAGATGAAAATGTTCTCTGCACCGACCGCCTCGCGAATCTCGATGTTGGCGCCGTCAAGCGTGCCGATCGTGAGCGCACCGTTCATCGCGAACTTCATGTTACCGGTCCCCGACGCCTCGGTGCCGGCGGTCGATATCTGCTCGGAGACATCGGCCGCGGGAATGATTTTCTCCGCGAGCGAAACGCGATAGTCGGGCAGAAACGCAACCTTGATCAAACCGCGAGTGCGGGCATCATTGTTGATCACGTCGCCGAGGCTGTTGATCAACTTGATGATCATCTTGGCGACCCAATAGCCGGGTGCCGCCTTGCCCGCCATGATGTACACACGCGGAACCGGCGGCTCGATGCCGTCCTCGACGATCTCGAGATACTGATGCACGATGCCGAGCGCCATCAGTAGCTGTCGCTTGTACTCATGGATGCGCTTGGCCTGGACGTCGAAAATCGAGGCGGGATCGACATCGACGTTCGCGAGCCGATTGACCATCCGCGCCAGCCGCTCCTTGTTGTCGATTTTGGTGACGCGCAGCTTGGCCTGAAAACCCTCATCGTCGGCGAACTGCTCCACCCCGATGAGACGATCGAGGTCTGTCACCCAGCCTTCGCCAATCGCCCAGTTGAGCAGCTTCGCGAGCCCGGGATTGGCCTGCAGCAACCAGCGCCGCTGGGTGACTCCGTTGGTCTTGTTGCTGAAGCGCTCGGGCCACAGATGATAAAACTCCGGTACCAGCCGCGTCTTCAGCAAGTCGGAATGCAGCTTCGATACGCCGTTGATCGAATGGCTGCCGACCACCGCGAGATGCGCCATCCGCACCTGGCGCTCGCTGCCCTCCTCGATAATCGAAACGCGCCGCAGCGATTCGGGATCGTTGGTCCATACCGAAGCCGCACGATCCATAAAGCGCCGATTGATCTCGTAGATGATTTGCAGATGGCGCGGCACCACGCGCTCCAGCAGCGCGGCGGGCCATCGCTCCAGCGCCTCGGGCATCAGAGTGTGATTGGTGTATGCGACGGTTGCGCGCGTGATCTCCCAGGCCTTCTCCCACGGCAGTTCATGCTCATCGACCAGCAGTCGCATCAGTTCGGCGATCGTCAGCGCGGGATGCGTATCATTGAGCTGGATCGCGACCTTGTCGGCGAAATCATCGAACTCCTCGCCGCGCCGCAGGTAACTGAAAACGATATCGCGGATCGCGCACGCGACGAAAAAGTATTCCTGCAACAGGCGCAACTCGCGGCCCGCCGCGACCGCATCGGAAGGGTAGAGGACCTTCGAGATGGTTTCCGAAACCATCTTCTGCTCGACCGCCTTCATGTAGTCGCCGGCGTTGAAAATCTGCATGTCGAACTCGTTCGATGCCGCCGCCGAGTAGAGCCGCACAAAGTTGACCGTAGTCCCGCCATAACCCGCGATTGGCAGATCCGACGGAATGCCAGTCAGTACGCGCCGATCGACCCACGTCTGCCGATACTCACCCTTGCGATCGGGACGGTACTCGATGCGGCCGTACACGGGGATCTGGCACGATTCCTCGGGGCGCATCACCAGCCACGGCGAGGTCTCGCGCTGCCAGCTATCGGGTGCCTCGACCTGGTAGCCGTCGCGAATCTGCTGGCGGAAAATTCCGAATTCGTAATTGATGCCGTAGGCGTAACCCGGCATGTCCATCGTCGCCAGCGAATCGAGGAAGCATGCCGCGAGCCGGCCGAGGCCGCCATTGCCGAGCGCCGCATCGGGCTCTTCATCGAACAGTGGAAAGAGATCCATCCCGTTCTCGGCGAGGTATTCGCGGCAAAATTCGAGCAGGCCGAGATTAAAGAGATTGTTCTCGAGCGAACGGCCGATCAGAAACTCCAGCGACAGATAGTAGAGTTTCTTGGCGTCTTTGCGATCGAATGCCGCACGCGTGCCAAGCATCCGCTCCACCAGCATATCGCGCACTACCAGCGCCGTCGCGCGATACCAATCGTGTTTCGACAGATCGGTTCGACGCTTGGCGAGCGTGAAACGAATGTGATGCTCGATTAGCCTGACGAAAAGGACGCGATTGTGCTCGCTGGTTTCTGAAACGCCCATTCTCCGCTCGCCGGTTCCCCACGACGCGTCCTCCCAATTTGCAGGCTGGCGAAGGTTGAAACAAGGGCGCAGGAATTGATAGCGCGACCAGCGCTGTTCGCCCTTTGATTTCGACAAGTTGATCGCGGCGCTCATCCGCAGCGCGCGCTGATCACCTTCATGATCTCGTTGGTGCTTGCGTAAACAACCGCGGCTGAACTGGCTGTAGGGCAATGCTACAGTTGGTATCAGTCGGCGGGCGCACCTGCGCGAGGCCTTCGCGATGAAGGCCGCGGCGGCAAGCGAAAATGAGGTCCCGCAGCGGCCG
>Ga0335079_10004953_pt1 | contig 15322 bp, 15 predicted proteins | sample Lox_Sample_33_FD_206719 | JGI IMG/M metagenome (GOLD analysis project Ga0335079, IMG submission 206719) | Soil microbial communities from Loxahatchee National Wildlife Refuge, Florida, United States - Lox_Sample_3.3 | ecosystem: Environmental > Terrestrial > Soil > Wetlands | place: USA...
AAAGAACTCCCGCAGTACTCCTGCGCCCCGCATGGGCAGCACATTAGGCCGCATCACGACAGCATCGCTCGCGTAAAGCACGAGCAGATCGTCGATCTGTTTGGTATTGCAGGCTTGCGCCCAGTCTTGGGTGAGCTGTCGAACCGCTGCTTCGGAACGGCTCAATCCGGCGCCTGCCCCACGAGTTCGCGGCACGTCGCGCGCAGAGCCTCTGGGCTCGGCGCCAGCAGTTGCTCCGTTTTCAGCTCCCGAGAAATAGTGGTGATGATAGTGATGATGATAGTAGTGCTGACCGGGAGGCAATGGCGTTGATTCCGCGACGATCTGGGGAACGACGGGCGGTTCTTCGAGAACTGCAGTACTGTCGGCTGCGCTCGCTTGAAGCTTTTCCTGGCCTGTCTGAACCTCCCCTGACGCTAACGGAACACCGCAAGAGGAGCAAAAACGATTACTGGGAGGATTCCGATGACCGCAGGGTGACACCTCTCCTCCAATTGCTTCCGCAATCTGGGTGGCGTCTTCCGCCTCCATAGCTAAGGCGATGCGTTGAAGAGCTCCCAGGGTGGCAGATTTAGGCTGATACACTCCCCGTTTTAGCTCGTCGAAAAACTCGTCAAGGTGCGTTCGCACCTGCGTGCTGCCGGGCTCCGTCTTTTTTGCAGTTGCAGATTGTTTTTCCTGTTCCACGGGTGCGTCGCCTTGCATATTGTATTTGAACCTTCAGCGTTGAGAAAATTCAACGCGCGCTTCTGCCTGGCTGGGCGCCCCATTGCAGGTTCCGGGACGATAGCGCCACGCCTTTACGGCATTGAGGACCCGCTCGTCTTCGAGCGCCCCGGCGCTTTCCAGGATCAACGGTGATTGTACTAGCCCATCACTGCCGATGACGAAACTCACGGTAACGTTCGCAGGAGCATCGCGCAGATCCAACAATGGTCCTGGCGTCGCCAAAGGCTGGGGCGGCAGTGATAAGGCGCACGAAAACCTGTTGAGCTGGCGGAAGCTCATTTGCACGGTAGCCGTTTGCCAGGCGCCCATCCTTGTGTTCTCCGGATGCGGGATCGGGGGACGCAGGCTATTTCCGTAAGCAACCCAGGGCAGCAGTGCGGGAACCAGAATCCACGCCAGATGTCGCTTGCCGGTCAGCATGTTACTTTCGCCCGCAGAGAAAGGCGGCGTTCGTCACTTGACACCTGGTAAATGCAATCTTTTTTCCAGCGCGAAGCGCAGGAACGTGGTCTGGTCAACGGAAAATGGACCCTCTCCGGGGATGGCAGGTGAAAATGTTTGCAGATTCTTTGCCTGACGGGGATTTTCCTAGTGGACTCCTTTTCAGCAGGTATACCCGCGGCGTGGTCACTTCGGTAACTTGCTGGTAATCGTGTGCGCACCTAAATTGTGAACGTATGCTACGCACCTTGCTGCTCAGCCGCGACACAGAAGCGGTCCGCGCCATGAGCCGCGCGCTCAAAGACCTTGGGGTTGAACTGGAAGAGTGTCCCGATCAAAGCACAGGCATCAAGAGAATCCAGGCAAAGCGCTTTAACGCCATCATTGCGGACGATGCGGTGCGCGGTTCCCACGACCTTCTCGAACGTGCGCGTGAAGTGCCCGGGAACGAGAAAACCATACGAATACTGCTCGCGAGCGATGCCACGACCATCACCACTGCTTTTCGCACAGGCACTCAGGTCGTTCTCTATAAACCGTTAACTGCGGAACGGCTAAGGCACGGCTTGAGGGCGGTCCGTAATCTGATGGCCAAGGAATTCCGCCGCGGAGCGAAGCGCTTTCGCGTGGAGATTCCTGCGAAGCTGTGGCAAGGAAAGCTCAAGAATGTCGCCGCGAAGATCGTGGATCTGAGCGAAACCGGAGCGGCGCTCCAGGGTGCCCGCGAGCTCGATGCTTCAGTGCATTTCACCTTCGAATGCACACTCCCCGACGGCCACGGCGAGTTGAAAGGCTCCGCAGAAATTGTGTGGCACGACCGTAGAGGAATCTGTGGTGTGCGCTTCACGGATGTCCCGGCACAAGCCCGCAAAAGGCTGACGGAGTGGCTCCAAATCCAAAGTAAGGAGAGCTCCGAAGAGTTGCTTCCTGCGGTTGCTGCAACCGCGCAACACCGCTGAACTTCGTCACCGCAAAAACAAGCACCTGCGCCTGAATCCCTTGATACGCACGGTGTTTACTCGGTTGGACGATGTACTTGCGAGTGCCTTTGCACGGCCGATGCTGAACTTCAGAGACCTACCTGATTTATGCCGCAACAAGCAAACTGAAATCCATTGCAGCTTACCTCGCTGACACATGCAGCCAGAATCTCGGTTGATGAGTCAGGCCGCTGCAGGCAGTAAAATCCCCCGCCGTAACTCTCCTGAGCTACGGCCAGAAGAGGTCGGCAGTGCGTTTTTACCCTCGTTTCTTCCGTAGCATCTTGCTCCTGAGCTTGTTAACCGGCGCAAAACTCATGTTCGCGAATGGCCAGCTCGAGAGCACTCCTTCGAGCGTGAATTTTGGAACTATACCGGTGGGCAGCAGCGAGAACGAGACACTCACGCTCAGCAACGTCGGCACGACCAGGCTAGCGGTGCAAACCTCGACTATCTCCGGAACCGGTTTCACTATCAGCCATTCGCCGGGCGTCGTGGTTCTGTTTCCCGGCCAGAGTGCCTCGTTGACGGTAACCTTCACTCCACAGTCATCCGGCACAGTGACTGGAACTCTTTATGTCGTAGCGACAATCGCTGTTTCGTCTTCAGGACAGCGCACCAACCAAACAACCTCGATTGCTTTGAGTGGTACTGGTGGCAGCGGGTCAGGGGGGCAGTTGAACGACAACCCCAGTTCGCTGAATTTTGGTAACGTGCAGGTCGGCAGCAGTTCCAGCCAATACGAAACGCTGACTAACGCCGGTGGATCTAGCGTAACCATTACGCAAGCCTCGGCCAGCGGAACGGGGTTCAGCATTTCGGGGCTGAATGTTCCCATAACCTTAACCTCCGGAGAAAGCATCACGTTCACAGCAGAGTTTGCTCCGTTAGCCAGCGGAAGTGACAGCGGCAGCATTTCGATCGTCTCCAACGCATCGGATCCGGACCTTACGATTGCAGTTTCCGGGACCGGCGTGGCAACCGGCCAACTCAGTCTCACTCCGACAAGCCTGAATTTTGGCGATGTCAACGTCGGCAGCAGTTCAACCTTGCCTGCAACAATGACCGCCAGCGGGGCCAGCATCACTGTCTCCTCTGACACGATCAGCAACTCTGAATACTCATTGAGTGGCGTTTCATTTCCGTTGACCATTGCCGCCGGACAGAGCGTTTCATTCTCGGTGACGTTTACACCCCAGACCAGCGGGTCGGCCAGCGGCACCGCCTCGCTCTACAGCAACGCATCGAATTCGCCTGGAACAGAGTCTCTGAGCGGAACCGGCATGACGGCTACGTACAGCACGGCACTTTCCTGGGATGCCAGCACTTCGCAGGTTGTGGGTTACTACGTATATCGTGGCTCGCAATCTGGGGGCCCGTACAGCAAGCTGAACAGCGCACCCGACCCGAATACCTCGTATACCGATAACAGCGTACAAACGGGGCAGACGTATTACTACGTGACCACGGCCGTGAACAACAGCGGTCAGGAAAGCAGCTACTCAAACCAGGTGACCGCCGTCATCCCGTAACTAACTCGAGAGGCGGCAGTGGCTGTTCAGCCATTGCCGCTTTCGAAATTTTGCGATACCGCCGCTCTTTCTACATGTTCCCCACCCACTTGCGTACCCACGAATGTGGCGCTGTAACTGGAGATACTCAAAGGTTTTAAGACCATGCAGCACATCCCTGCCCTTTCGTGACCTTCAGTGACACACCTCGGTGGGCGAATAGTTGCATTTCGGCAGAAGTTTACTAACGAAGCCGAATTGGCGAAGGGGTGGGTTACCTGGGTCTCTGGCCCTTTTCCCGCAAGCGACTGCATCTCCGTTCTCTGGAAGGCACCTCAACCGGAAAGAATAATTGACTAGGTAAGCAATGAATATTCCCCCGAAACTTAGCGCTGTCTCAATTCTGCTGCTTGCAAGTGTTTTCCTGGCCAATTGCGGCGGCAATCCGACGCCATCCCAACGAGCGGCGAATAACCCACCCTCGTCGGCTTCTGGCGGTTCAGGTTCCGGAGGGTCCGGTTCGGGCAGCTCGGGATCCGGCGGTTCCGGTTCAGGACAAGGTACAACCGGACAGTTAACTGTTTCGCCAGTTTCCCTTAATTTCGGCAATGTCCCAGTAGGCCAAAGTGCGTCGCAAGCTGGCAGTCTGACAGCAGCCGGTGCTGCAGTAGTGGTCTCTTCGGCAGATTGGAGTGGGCCAGGGTTCGCGGTAAGCGGCATCAGCTTCCCGGTAACCATCGCGGCAGGACAAAGTATCCCCTTTAACGTGACATTCACACCCGACGCCTCTGGCCAAGCCGCAGGCAGCATTTCTTTTTTCAGCAATGCCTCGGACTCGCCCGGGACGGAAAGCCTATCCGGAGCAGGTACTGGCACAACCCAAACTTATACGGTAAGTCTGTCCTGGGACGCCAGCACGTCTCCCGTGTCGGGTTATAACGTGTACCGGGGAACAATTTCTGGCGGCCCTTATAACAAGCTGACACCGGCCCCGCAACCCCAGACGAGCTATGCCGATGGGACAGCTCAAGGCGGGATGACTTACTACTACGTAGCAACTTCCATCGGCACGGATGGCAAGGAGAGCGCGTACTCAAACCAGACGGTTGCCGTTATCCCGTAGCACTCAGACGCGGTGGATAGGTTACTCGAAGACCTCTGCATCTTTAAGCCAAGCGCCGTGTGCGTCTTTTTCAGACGTAATGGGTGCCGACATTAAATTCCATTCGATTTTCAGCCCCGGGTCATTCCAGGCCAGCGTCCGCTCCGACTGTGGATCATAGAAATCGGTAGTCTTATAGAGGACGTGAGCGCCATCTGAAAGCACGTGGAAGCCGTGGGCGAAGCCCCGCGGCACCCACAGCATAAGGTGGCTGTCACCTGAAAGCCGGATACCATGCCACTTTCCGAAAGTCCGGGAGCTGCGGCGCAGATCGACGACCACATCAAAGATCTCGCCGACTAGCACGCGCACGAGTTTGCCTTGCGCGTGGGGGACCTGGTAATGCAGGCCGCGCAGGACGTTTTGCCGTGAATAAGAGTGGTTGTCCTGTACGAATTTTTCTGCGACGCCCAGTTCCTGCAGAGTTTTTTGATTGTAGCCCTCGAGAAAAAACCCACGCTGATCGGAGAAAATCCTGGGCTCCAATACCAGCGCACCTGCCAGCGGCGTTTCAATTACCTTCATAGTTTTGGAATGCGCGAATGTGGGCGAGCAAGCCATTCAGAAAACCTTTTCCTTGAGCAACTGCAGAAGATATGTTCCATAGCGGTTATTTTTCATCGAGGCTGCCTTCTGCTCCAATTGGGCGGCGGTGATATAGCCATAACGGTATGCGATCTCTTCCGGGCATGAAACCATCAATCCCTGCCGCGTTTCGATCGTCTGTATAAACAGTGACGCTTCCAGCATGGCTTCATGGGTTCCTGTGTCGAGCCATGCCATGCCACGCCCCATCACCACCACTTCGAGCTTATTGCGCTTTAAGTACTCTTTGTTGACATCCGTGATTTCAAGCTCGCCCCGCGCCGAGGGCTTAAGCGATTTTGCAATCTCTACTACGTCCCTGTCATAGAAATAAAGACCGGTAACGGCATAGCGTGACTTGGGAATCTTGGGCTTTTCTTCAAGACTCAGAGCGCGGCCGTGCTCATCGAATTCAACCACTCCGTAGCGTTCGGGATCATTTACCGGATAGGCGAAAATTCGGGCGCCGGTGGTTTTATCACACGCCTGCTTCACACTGGATACGAGATCATGGCCGTAAAAAATGTTGTCTCCCAGAACCAAAGCCGAACAAGAATCACTCAGGAATTTCTCCGCCAGGATGAAGGCCTGGGCTATACCCTCCGGGTGTGACTGAACCACATAACTCACGTCAATACCGAAGCATGAACCGTCGCCAATGAGTTGCCGGAACAGCGGCACCGCCTCGCCCGTTGAAATGATCAGAATGTCACGAATACCCGCGAGCATCAGGGTTGTCAGCGGGTAATAGATCATCGGCTTGTCGTAGATCGGGAGAAGGCTCTTGCATACAGCGTGGGTGACCGGATAGAGACGAGTCCCCGAGCCGCCGGCGAGGATTATTCCTTTGTAATTTGCAGAAGAGTTGCCCGCCATGAGAAGTCAGCCGTTGTCTACAACGAATAATGTGCCGCCAACCACTCCCGGTATTGGCCGCTGGTTACATCTCGAACCCAAGGTTCATTTGCAAGGTACCATTCAATTGTTTTTCGAATTCCGGTTTCAAAGGTTTGCTTCGGCCGCCATCCCAGTTCATGCTCGATCTTACTGGCATCGATGGCATAACGCCGGTCATGTCCGGGCCGATCCGTAACAAATGTGATCAGCTCGCTGTGCGGTACGACAGGATCATTGGGTCGCAGCTGGTCAAGCACCGAGCAGATTGTACGCACAACATCCAAATTTCGCTTCTCCGTTCGGCCACCGATATTGTAGGTCTCTCCCGCGCGTCCTGCTCTGAGCACGGTGCGAATCGCCTCGCAGTGATCTTCAACATAGAGCCAATCGCGCACGTTTTTTCCATCGCCATACACAGGAAGAGGCTTGCCCGAGATCGCATTCAAGATCATCAAAGGGATCAACTTCTCTGGAAATTGATACGGCCCGTAGTTGTTGGAGCAATTCGTAGTCAACGTTGGCAATCCATAGGTGTGATGATAAGCGCGAACCAGGTGGTCAGAACCGGCCTTGGACGCGGAATATGGACTGTTCGGGGCATAAGGCGTGGTTTCTGAAAACGCAGGTTCGCCCGGTCCCAGAGAACCATAGACCTCGTCCGTCGAAACATGCAGAAAGCGGAAACTGCTTCTTTCCGGCTCGCCCATTTCGCTGTGGTAGGCGCGGCATTCTTCAAGCAACGCAAATGTCCCATTCACATTCGTGCGGACGAAATCGTCGGGCCCATGTATTGACCGGTCCACGTGGCTCTCGGCAGCAAAATGCACAATGGCGCGAGGCCTATGCTTCTGCAGGAGACTACCCACGAGCTTGCGATCGCAAATGTCACCATGAACGAAGGTGTATCGCGCATCCATTGAGACCTTCTCGAGGTTTGCGAGGTTGCCGGCGTAGGTAAGCTTGTCGAGGTTGATGACGGGGCTGGGTTCTGCTTCAAGCCACTGCAGAACGAAATTCGAGCCGATGAAGCCGGCTCCTCCGGTCACAAGAACGGGGTGGTTGTGCACTGGCTAAATCCTAGAGGTAGAAATCCGGGCTGTAAAGGCTATCGAATATAGAAAAACACGCCGTGAGAGCCTAAGGCAGGCTGCTTTGCAGCGGCGGGCTCAACCTGTTTTCGATGTGCGCCAAGAGCCGCAAGACGCCCCACAGCACAGCGAAAATAAGAATGAAGAATACAAAGCCGCCATCATGGTGCAAACGTCCGCTCAGAAAAGCGGGATCAACGTGCACTCCGAGCATTGAGAGGGTGAAGATTCGCACTGCGTTTTTCGCTACCGAGAACGGAACTACCAGTGCAATGAAGATCAGCTTGGCCCAGGTGGAGCGCAGGAAAATGTGAGCAAGAATCAGGCAACTCACCAGCAGCCCAATACTGGAACGGATGCCGCTGCATTCCCGTGCGACTTCGATGTCTAAACCCGGGATGGCAAGATTTTGTCCCACGTGAAAAACCGGAACGCCTGCCAGGTGAAACAGAACCGACGTGGCCGAAGCCGACCCCGTCTGCAATGTGGCAACGATTGCAGCGACAGAAGTGAGCGGCAACGGAACGAGAAGAAACAGAAATAGTAATGCGAACCGGAAAGTTTTGAATACCTCAAATCCGTAAAACAGAAGTACAAAAGAGAACCAACATACAACCAGCGCACAAATACTCAGGGCAAGCCGTGCGTCCGGATTGGCTGCGGGTGCAAGGATCGCGACAAGCGCAGCCGTGGCGGCAATGAGCAACGTAACCAGTCCAGGGACAAAGGAACATTCAGGCCTGGCGGTTAAGTTTTGGCGCTCAAAGAAAATCAAACAGAGACTGACCGGAATAATGACAAGGATATGTGTGTACTCGTCACGGTTCCACGCGTAGCCGAACAAAGTCGCGAGAGAATTTCGCGCAACAAAAACGGATAAAGCAACGGCTAGAACAAATAAGATGTTTCGAGACGACAGCACACCTGCAAAGCTGAAACGCCGTAAATCGCTGGCGCGGACAACCGTCCAGGGCGCACGGTGCTTCGTTTCAGCTTGCATATGCCCTGCTCAACGAACCCAAAAGACATTTTGCAATCCGTTCAGCGGCATGACCGTCCCATAATGAGGGGACGCTTCCGCGTTTGCCCTGCCCTTGCAGGATTTTTTCAACTTCCGCCACAAGGGCATCTTTATCGTTTCCAACCAGGGTATTAGTTCCTAAGTCGACGGTTACCGGCCGTTCCGTGTTCTTTCGCAGGGTTAAACAAGGCACGCCGAGGAAAGTTGTCTCTTCTTGTATACCTCCGGAATCTGTAATCACCACAGTGGCGTATCTCTGAAAAGTCAAAAACTGAAGATAGGGAAGCGGATCCAGCAGCTTGCAATTTTTTAGGCTCACGCCAGATTTCGCGATGCGGTTACGCGTTCTGGGATGTATGGGAAGAATGACTGGAAGTCTCTCGCCGACAGCGGCCAGCATCTTGAGAATTCTTTCCAGGTCCGCAGAATCATCCACATTTGAAGGCCGGTGCAACGTAACCAAGGCATAGGGATGTGGAATGCGGTTCAAGCTTGACTCCGTTGCCTGCGGCAAGAAACGGACAAGTGAATCAATCATAACGTTCCCCACGCGATGGATCTTTGACCCAGGTACACCCTCGCGGAGGAGGTTACGGTCCGCATCTTCGGAAGGCGTAAAAAGAAAATCGGCCAGCTGGTCAGTGATCACCCTGTTTACTTCTTCCGGCATCGTGCGATCAAACGAACGAAGCCCAGCCTCGACGTGGGCGAAGGGAATGGGGAGCTTTGAGCAGACAAGGGCGGCGGCAGCCGTGGAATTGACATCACCATAGACCAAAACCATATGCGGCCTCTGGCTTATCAATACCGGCTCCAGGGCGGACATTACAGATGCCGATTGTTGCGCATGTGTGCCCGATCCCACTTCCAGGTTTACATCGGGGACAGGGATGCCCAACTCGGAAAAGAAAACGTCGGACATGTTCTGGTCATAATGTTGCCCAGTGTGGACCAGCGTCTGCCTTGCAGAAATGATCTTTTCAATGGCTCGCACGACCGGCGCTGCCTTCACGAAATTTGGCCTTGCGCCGACTACGTGGAGAATGTGCATGGTTGCGGATGTAACTGGCAAAAACCTATCACGTAACTGGCCGCAAGTGGCTGAAACCACAGTAACCGGGCTGATTCGTCGCGACTGGCACACCTGATTCGGCCGTCGCTTCCGGGTTACCGGCAGTGGTGTGATTCAAATCACTGCGCCCACGTTTATGGCGCGGCTAGGATGACTTTGCGACGGTTGAGTGCACCAGTTCCCCACTGTTTCTGTGCACGTCACAGGTGCCGCGATTTGCGAAGAACCGCCAATCTCCCCTGCAACTGAATTTGTGAAGCGCAGTGCGCGCGGGTCACTCACGCACTGTCGCCGGGAGCACCAGACTTGCAAAGATACTATCGCTTCATCACCGGATTAGCGACGTTTGCGAAATCGCGCATGTCGCCCAACGAAGCTGTCTCAAAAGCGCGCCGAATTTTGAGCAAACGGATCGAGTCTAGGGAAGAAAACTTTCTTGTTCTTGTCGAGAAAAGCATATTCAGCTACTCGCGCAGTCCGTATTTGAAACTGCTGGGTGCAAAGAGTATTGGTTTTCGTGATCTGAAATCCTGGGTTTCGCGCGACGGCATTGAAGCCACCCTCGGTTATCTGGCCAATGAAGGAGTTTATTTCACCGTCGACGAGTTCAAGGGCAAGACTGCTGTCATTCGCAATGGCACGAGCTTTGTGTGCGACGAGCGCGAGTTCGACAATCCCTTTCTTGCTTACGTTTACGAAGTGCGCAGCGGGGCCACACGAAGCGCCGGTACCCGGATCCGCATCGATTTTGACTATTTGCACCAGAGATCGTTTTATGACGCATTTCTGCTCAATATTCATGATTGCCTGACTGCTCCGGTCGCGAACTGGTTTCCCGTCTTTCCCGGAGCGCCGGGTATCAACTCGAGTTTGAGATTCGCGCATATCGGCAATCCGGTCCAGCGTTGGTTCTCTCAAGTTTCAGAAGATCAGCTCAAGGTCAACTGGGAGAAGAAACTCGGTACGTGGCTTATGTTCACCGTGAGCAGCCTGTTTGGGGCTCCGCTCTCTGCCCCCGAATTTGTGGCCCTCAACCAGGCTCACGTCGTCGCACAATGGGCCAGGCAGATGCTCGACCAGCATGGCAAGTGCGTCATCTACACCTTTGCCGGCTCAGCGGTGCGGGTGTGCCTGGCAGCAACGGAAGCAAACATCTCGCTGAAAGGAACGAAGTTTCTCGTCACGGGTGAACCGCTGACAGAACAGAAGCGGGCGGAAATAGAAAGCACCGAGGCCTCCGCAGTTCCGATCTACGGGATCTCCGAGGCCGGCGTCATCGCAGCCGGCTGCAACCAGCTTCATAGGCAGAGCGATCATTGTCACGTGTATGAGGACACGACTGCGATCATCCCGTTCCGCCACAATATTCCGAACTTTGACCTGGCAGTAGATCAGTTCTTGTTTACAACTCTTCTTTATGAATCCCCAAAGCTGCTGCTCAATGTTGGCATGGGTGATTACGGCGATCTTTCCAACACCGCGTGCAGGTGCGACTTTGGACGAATCGGTTTCAAGACTTGCGTAAGCAACATCCGCAGCTATGAAAAGCTGACCGGCGAGGGGGTAACCTTCGTTGAGAGCGACTTCATCCGCATTATCGAAAAAGACCTGCCGCAGGCCTTTGGTGGCGCAAGCACAGATTATCAACTAGTCGAGACGGAAGATGCGCGCGGGCTGACTCAACTTGTCCTCCGTGTCAGCCCGCGCGTCGGGGGCATCGATGGCCGCCAGGTCGTACGAAAGTTCCTCGACTGCCTTAAACATGCCGAGGACACATGGTGGGCGCAGTCGGGAACCGTAATGTGGAAACAATCACAAATGCTAACGGTGGAACGAGAGTATCCGCTAACAACATCGAGCGGCAAAATTCTGCCTTTCTACCTGCTTAAACCAGCGACAGTAAAGGTGCGGGCTCCCCAAAGAGAATGTACGACACAGTTAGTCACAAGTTGAAAGGGGTGAACATTATGGGCTTTCCAGCACAGAGGCTGAGAAGATTGCGGCAGAACGAGAAGTTCCGAACATTGGTTCGGGAAACGAATCTGTCCATCGACGATCTTATTCTTCCCTTGTTCGTCGTTCCCGGGGCGCACGTAAGGAAGGAAATCCCATCTCTTCCAGGAAACTATCAACTTTCCATCGACTGCCTAGTTGAAGAAGGACTTAAGGTTCGGGATCTGGGAATTCCCGCGGTCCTCCTGTTTGGCATTCCGGAACACAGGGATGAATGGGCATCGAGCGCCTACTCACCGAGCGGGATCGTGCAGGAGGCGGTACACACTCTCAAACAGATGGTTCCCGATCTTCTCGTGATCACGGATGTGTGCCTTTGCGAATATACCCTGAATGGCCACTGCGGCATTCTGAAAAACGGCTACCTGGAGAACGACGCGTCGCTGGAGTTGATGGTCAAGACCACAATCTCACACGCCGAGGCGGGTTGCGACATGGTTGCCCCAGCAGCCATGCTCGACGGCCAGATTCAGGCAATGCGGCAGGGGCTGGACGGGCACGGATTCGTCAATCTGCCCATCATGGCATACTCCGCGAAATTTGCTTCCAAGCTCTACGACCCGTTCTTCAACGAAGGAACGCACTCAACCCTCGCATTTGGAGACAAAAAGACTCATCAGATGGATTTCTGCAATTCCGATGAGGCCATGCGCGAGGTCGCGCTTGACATTGAGGAAGGTGCCGACATCGTAATGGTCAAACCCGCGTTGTTCTATCTCGACATTGTGCAGCGGGCCAAGCAGCAATTCCAGATGCCGCTGGCTGTCTATAACGTGAGCGGTGAGTACGCAATGATTGATGCCGCGGCGAGGCTCGGAAGATTGAACCGCGATGCCATCATGTTTGAAGCGCTTTCTTGCCTCAAACGTGCGGGCGCGGACATGATCATCACATACTTCGCGAAACGAGCTGCAACGTTGCTCAGCGGACGGCGCGAGACCAGTGAGATTGAGGAAGACTTGCGCAGGAAGAAAGAAGTCCCGGAACCCGAATATGCAGTCTAGGTTCAATTGTGGCAAGACGTGGCGAGAAAAGTAATCGATTTACGTGAGTTTATTCGAGTGCTTGAAAGCACCGGTCGATTGAGCCGGATCACTCGGGAAGTTGATTGGAAGTTTGAACTTGGACAAATCACTCGGGAGAACCAGGTCCCCCTTCTTTTCGAATACATAAAGAACTATCCAGGTCATCGCGTCTTTACCAACGGCTTTAGTTCTCTGACCTGCATTGCGGCAGCTCTAGGCCTGCATCCGGATACCAACCGAAAAGCATTGATTTCTGCGCTAAAAGCCCGAGTAACTCGACCGATTGCTCCCGTGGTTGTTGCGGATTCCTCAGTTTTCGAAAATGTTATGCGGAACGACGAAGTCGACTTCCTGCGATTGCCGATTCCGCAGTGGAGCGAACAGGAGAAAGGACGTTATCTCGGTACTTGGCATATTAATGTGACGAAAGACCCGGAGACGGGCATTCGCAATGTCGGTGTTTATCGCATGCAAGTACTGGGGAGAAAGCAAGCAACAGTGAGCACTTCGCCGAGCAGCCATTTGGCACAACAATTTGCGAAAGCCGAGAAGAAAGGTAATCCCCTCGCAATGGCTGTGGCAATCGGCGTGCCGGAGAGCGTCATCATGGCCGCCGCAGCTGCCTATCCAGCGGGTTGCGACGAGTTCGAACTGGCCGGAGCACTGCAAGCGAGGGCACTTGACCTTGTTCAATGTCAAACAGTGCAGCTCGAAGCGCCTGCGGCATCGGAAATCGTGATTGAGGGACAGCTAATGACCGGTGTGCGGGCGCAAGACGGCCCCTACTTTGACTACACGGGAAGAACTGACATCAACCCTAACGCTTTCCTATTTGAGGCGAGGCAGATCATGTTTCGCAATGCGCCGATCTTTCGGGGCGCTGCTATCGGTGTGCCGGGAGCCGAAGATCATCAGTTATTTTCCATTCTTTCCGAACTTCATCTTGCAGATTTTCACGGCTGGCGTATCAAGCAATCTATCCAGAATCAACTTCTCAGAACTCGGCGGTTTAGAGCCCTTCAGTGGTCGGCCAGGGTGGGCAGCATGATGCCTAAACTCCGATAAAGCAACCAGCGAAGAACCTGCCCTTGCTCGTGACCAAAGTCATTCCTACGGATTTCAAATTCGCGCTTGAGTGTGCAATTCTAGCTTTGAACTCGTTCGCGAAAACCGGCTCTATCGTATGCTCACTGATCCGAACCCGGAAAAGCAGCCGATCTTCAGCATCGTGGTTGCGGTTTACGACCATTGGGATTTGCTCGATGGCTGTCTGGCATCCCTGTCCAAAGAACCATCCTCGTTTGAAGTCATTGTTGTCGACGATGGCAGCCATAATGCCGCCCCCGCGCCAATTGTGTCGTGGATTGATCACTTCCCGATCAATCTTGTGCGACAGGAACACCGAGGAATTGCGGCGGCGCGGAACCTGGGCAGCCAGAGCGCCAGGGGCCGGGTGATTCTCTTTCTTGACGCCGATTCTCGAGTCAAGCAAGGATGCTTGAAAGCTCTTGCCGATGCAGTCGCGAGTTCACCTCAGGATGGTTTCTTTCAACTTAACCTGAGTGGCGATTGCTCCATGTTGACGGGACGCGCGGAACAACTGCGTCTTTCTGCGATCCAAGGTTACACGCTTCAGCCGGATGGGCGCATCCGTTACTTGAATACGGCTGGATTCGCAGTCAGACGTGAAATTCTGGGTAAACGTCTGCTTTTCGACCCAACCGTTACCAGGGCAGAAGACACATTACTGCTTGCCGAACTTAGTGCACACGGCGTACTGCCATTGTTTGTGCATGCGGCTTCTGTCCAGCACATCGTGCCTGTTTCTCTTCTGAAATGCTTCAAGAAAGATCTTCGCTCAGGTTATCTGGAGCGCCGAGCATACGATTTAATCCGGTCAAAAAGAATAACCATTCGGATCAGCAACCCGGAGCGCTTGCGCATGCTCCGCTCGATGTGGCGGATTTCGGCTCAGGCGGGAATCGGCAGACCGGCCTGGTTCGTGCTGGTGATGCGGCAGCTCTTGCAAAGGATCGCATCATCCCTACCGTGGCCACGTGGGCTAGGCGGTACGGACGAACTTACGGGCCGCGCCACCAAGCACGCGACCGAGTAAGGGGAGCATCAACTCATTTCCGTGTGGTCGCTGCCGTCACTTCTGCTACTACCAATCCTGGGATCTGGTGGTTCCAATTAGCGGGAGGATGGTCGAAATAAATCCTCACAGGCCTGGTCTCCGTCGGCTTGATCGGATTCTGTATCAGGTTTTGCGCACCGTTCAATTGTTGATTCATCTCTGCAACCGACCGCAACTCGCTCCCGACCGCCTTCCCGTTAGTTCCTACAAAATTCAACTGCACCCACACACCTGTCACATCCGTCTTTCCGTGATTGAACAAGAGGCCGTCTAGGTAATACGCACCCCCTGTCGGTGCCGCCGTCATCTTGAACCCTGAGAGTTCGATCTCGCCAGGAACAGGTTGTTGCGGGATCACTGCACCCGTGGGCGACATGCGAGCGACATGAAGGCGAGGAAGTAAGAATACGAGGCCTGCGGCTAGAACCGCGGCGCAAATCAGACCTATAAGCGGCCAGGGAAACTGCCGTCCTCTTTCGACGGGCAACCGGGGAACGACGTGTGGTCCACGACGCGGCGGAGGAAATTGTGGACTGCTTGCCATGCTGGTTCTCCTGCGCTGGGAATTTCCATCCAGTATCGTTTGATGTTCGCCCGCATGAAGGGTTTTCTGGCCATCCCCGGGGAGGAGAGAAGCTCAAGACAGGCACGGCTCGAAGTT
>Ga0335079_10004956_pt1 | contig 15312 bp, 8 predicted proteins | sample Lox_Sample_33_FD_206719 | JGI IMG/M metagenome (GOLD analysis project Ga0335079, IMG submission 206719) | Soil microbial communities from Loxahatchee National Wildlife Refuge, Florida, United States - Lox_Sample_3.3 | ecosystem: Environmental > Terrestrial > Soil > Wetlands | place: USA: Florida...
CGCCGCCCGGGTACTGCGGATGACGACATAAACCGGCAACGCCACCAGGCTGGTTTGCCAGCAAACTCCAACCACGATGTTGAAGATGTCGCGGCGGAAATCCGGATTGGGGTGGAAGGAGGGATCTTCCTCCTGGATGCGGCGGAGAACCGGCCCCCAAAAGCCCCACGGCCGCACGCGCTTGTAAAAGCTTTGTAATACCTCGTTGTCTTCCGGCAGCGTAAGCAGGGTGCCCGCCAGGCACCCCGCCACGGATATGGCCAAAAGCAGGGGAAATGCATTGAGCGGCGACGTGTGCGGCAGCGCGACCGGCAATATCAACGATGCGCCGATGCCCGAGATCATTCCCCAGAAGTAGCCGTAGCCGTTGAACCGCCACCAATACCACTTGAGAACATTCGAGGCGGTATATCCGCCCCACAGCGCCGAGACGATCCACTGAATCACCGAATTGATCGATCCGACAAACCACCCGAAGCTGATTCCCGCAACCACCACAGCGAACGAGCTCACATAACTGAGGCGCACGTACGTCCGGGGGCTCGCGTCCGGATTGATGAACCGCTTGTAGATGTCGTTGACAATGTACGGCGGCGCGGCATTGACGGTGGCCGCGAAATTGGACATGAATGCCGCCAGCAGTCCCGCCATGACCAATCCGAGCAGGCCGACCGGGACGAACCTTCCGAGAGCATACGGAAGGACCATTTCGAAATCGATGTTATCGCCCATGGCTCGAATCTGGTCGTTGTAGAACACCAGCGCGAGAATCGTCAGTCCCGTGATCAGGAAGTAGCGGGGGAAGATCAGGACGACGTTCACCCAGGCGCTCATCAGGGACGCTTCGCGGGGAGTCTTGGTCGAGAGTACGCGCTGCATGTCGTAGTTGGGCGCCGGCCCGGCCATACTGATCAGGATGCCCTTGAACAGCATCATCATAAAGAAGATTCCGAACAGCGAATACCCGTCCAGGGCGATCCGGGAATTCACCGAGTCGATCAGCCCGCTCCAGTTGAGGTTGAGCGTCCATCCAAAGAACAGGTTGTCCCAACCGGCCGGAACCACCCGATGCAACATCTCGGGAGACACCCTTGCGATAGCGATCAGCCCGATGGCGATGGATGCTACGGACAGAATGCAGAACTGGATCACTTCCGTTACGACGACGCTGAACATGCCGCCCTTCACCACGTAGAACGTGGTGATTCCCATAAGGATCAGGGCATACTGGTTGGCGCTGAGCTGCCACGGCAGGAAATTGGTGGCGAACTTGCCGATTCCCTTGAAAGCATAGGTCAGGAAACCGATGACGCTGACTAGGGCATAGACGACGACGATCAGGTGCGAAAGCCGCGCCCCCTTCCCCGAGCCGAAACGCGTCGTGATCCATTCGGCGCCGCTCATCACGTTGGAGCGCCGCAGCCAGGCCGAAAGGTAGACCATCAGGAAGATCTGGTTGAACACCGGCCAGAGCCAGGGGATCCAGACGCTTTTCAGACCGTAGACGAACAACAGGTAGACGAGCCACATCGTGCCGGCAATATCGAACATGCCGGATGCGTTGGACACGCCGAGCACGTACCACGGCATCGTGTTTCCGCCGAGAAAATAGGCTTTCATGTCACGGGACGCACGGTGGGAGACCCAGTAGCCAACCAGGACGGAAGTCGCCAGGTAAGCCAGGATGATCGCGATGTCAATCCGGTCGAGACGCATGATATACCTCGAGCACGACCCTGCGCCGGCCGACGGATCGCCAGCGCCCGGGCACCTACGAATGTCAGCCTATCGACCCGATTCACCCGCGGTTAGAACATTACGGGATGTTACCTTTTCGGGTCCTTTGGTTTGAACGGGTTATGGATTGCCAGGCTGCCCGGCGGGAAAGAGGTATCTTACGTCCGTTATTGGTGCTAGGATGACGCGTAGCAGACGGCTCTATGTCTCGGAAGACGGATCCGCGAGCCTCGTCGCCTGGATTGCCACCCGAGAAGGCGGCACCCATCCATGCACAGTTGGAACGTATCCTCGGCAGCCCGCAGTTTCGCGGAAGCCGGCGGTGCCAGATCCTGTTCCGTCACATTGTCGAGCAAACTCTGACCGGTGAGACCGCGCAGTTGAAAGAGCGGACGTTGGGCATCGACGTTTTCGAGCGGACGCCGGATTACGACACCTCTCAGGACCCGGTGGTCCGCGCCACCGCTGGAGAGATCCGCAAGAAGCTCGCGCAATACTACCAGGAGGCCGGACACGAATCCGAGCCGCGCATCGATCTGCTGGCCGGCTCCTATATTGCGGAGTTCCATACCAATGCCAACGGCGGACACTCCCCCGACGCGCCAAAACGCCGCCGGCTGTCCCTAATCGGATTGAGCATTGCGGGCGCGGCGGTGTTGGTAGCCGCCGGCACCTTGTTCTCTCCCCAAGCCAAGGAGACGGCCTTAGATCAATTGTGGCGCCCCGTGCTCAAATCGCCGGGTACGCTGCTGATATCGCTCGGCCAGCCCATCGTCTACAATCTCAGATCCCCGCAGGCACAGGACGAGCTGCAAGGTATTCGCACCGCGCCAAACGAATCGGATCCGGAGACGGATGTCATCCCCAAGAAGGACCTGGTCATCCTTCCGGACCGCTACGCTGCCATGGGCGACGTCATCTGTCTGGTGCGCCTTGCCACGATGCTGGAAAAGTACGGTAAACCGTACCGCATTCGCGGCGAGAGATCCACCTATTTCGCGGATCTGCGCGAGACTCCCGCCGTCCTCATTGGCGCCTTCGACAATCAATGGACCCTGCACGCCGGGGGGCAGTTGCGATTCACCTTTGAGAAGGACCAGGCGCATGCGACCGACTTCGTGCGCGACCGGCTGCATCCCGAGAGCAGGGAATGGAAGCTGACGGGAGCGTGGCCGTATTGGGACGTCAGCGCGGACTATGCGATCGTCTCTCGCGTAGTGGACACCACCACCGACCGTCCCGTAGTCGTGGCCGCCGGAATCACTCATTACGGGACTATGGTCGCGGGCGAGTTTCTCACCAGGCCCGAGTATTTCGCCGAAGCGGCAACCAGTCTGCCCGTTGGATGGCAGCGAAAGAACCTACAGTTTGTTCTACGGGTGCCGGTCGTGAACCGCACCGGAGGGCATCCGCAGGTGCTGGCGGTTCAGGTTTGGTAGCCGCGGCGCGTTCCAATGTGTCTATGCCGAAATGGGCCTGGCCGGCGCTGCTCATCGGTTCTGTTTTGGCTCTCTTCGTTTTCTTGCCGGCTGGCGCGGGGCAAAGGGCCGAGGAGGAACTCTGGCGGCATCGCCAAATAGGGAAGGCGCTATTTGAGACGCCCGGCAGCATCGGCGACGCTCCCGCCGAACTGAAGAAGGCGCTCGATCTCGTCCCCAACTCGTTCCGCGACCGCTTGAACTACGGTCTCGCACTGCTGCGCGCGGGAGATTTGAACGCTGCGGTTACCGAGCTCGAAAAGGCACAGAGGCAGGATCCGGCAGTGCCACATTCATGGTTCAACCTGGGCGTTGCGTACAAGCGCCTGAGACGGAACGCGGACGCCATTCGCCAGTTCGAGCGCATGGCGGCGCTCGTGCCGAATGAGCCCGTCTCGCACCACAATCTCGGCCTGCTCTACGGCCTCGAGGATCGCTGGACCGATGCCCTCCAACAGTTCCGACAGGCGGCGAGCCTGGATCCCGGCTTCGTCGCGCCGCGATTCCAAATCTATTCCTATTACAACTTGCACGGTCTCGATGCCGAAGCCGATGCCGCCCTCGCCGAATTTCAGGCGGTCAAAGAGCGGCAGCAGAGTTCCGGAGCCCAGGAAGAGGACGTTGAATGGTGCGCCTACGCGGAGTTGTACGATCCGGTTGTGGCTCCGCCCGCCGCGCGGGATACCGCGCCCGTAGTTCCGCTTCGATTCGAGGATCGCAAGCTCGCAGGCTCGCTCGATCCCGGAACAGCCGGGCTGCTGGTACTCGATGCCGACGGAGACGGCAATCCCGACCTGCTGGCGTGGTCGCGGAGCGGAATGATTCTCTATCTCGGGCCCGCGAGCAAGCCCGTGGATCTCGGGGTCAAGGACGTGATTGGCGTCGCCGCCGGAGACTATGACGACGACGGTCTGGTGGACCTTTGCGTGCTCACCACCGATGGCGCCCGCATTCTGCGGAACACGAAGGGCGCCTTCGAAGATTCCGGCATCAAGCTCCCGTCCGGCCGGTTTCGCAAAGCCGTGTGGCTCGATTTCGACCACGACTACGATCTCGACCTGTTTCTGCTTGGCGACAATTCCGTGTTGCTGCGCAACCAGGGTAACGGATCCTTCGAAGACTACACTTCGCACTTTCCGTTTGGGCGGGCCAGCATCCTGGATGCCGTGGCGTTTCGCAGCTTTCCGGACGCGAGGGGCATCGACCTCGCGTTCTCTTACGCCGACCGCAAGGGAATCCTATTTCGCGATCAGTTGCGGGGCAATTTCAAGGCGGAGGCGCTCGATGTTCTGCCGGCGAATGTCACGCGCCTGCATGCCATCGATATCGACAACGATAGTTGGGTTGACCTCGCGTTTTCCACATCCGCCGGCGTTTCGCTCGCCTGGAACCGGCAAGGAAAATTCCAGGCAATGACGACGCCTGCCAACGGCGCCTACACGTTCGCCGACCTGGAGAATCGCGGATTGCTCGATCTCGTCGCGGCTGACGGCGTGCTCCGCAACCAGGGCCTGGCGCGGTTTGCCAAACCGGTTCGGCCCGCAGGATACCTGCGCTTCGCCGTTGTCGTCCAGGCGGATTTCGACGGCGACGGCCGGAGCGATGTCGCGGGAGTGTCGCCGGACGGCAGCGCTCATCTGCTGTTGAATCGCACGGCAACCAGGAATAGCTGGCTGCGCGTGGCGCTGACGGGAGTCAAGAACCTCAAGACAGCCGACGGTGCTGCGGTGGAGATCAAGTCCGGTGACCATTACCAAAAGGCCGCTTATGAAGGCGTGCCGCTGCTCTTCGGCATGGGCGGCCGCAACCGCGCCGAGGTCGTGCGCATCACCTGGCCCAACGGCATGATTCAGAATCAGCTCGAAGCAGGCGCGGGCCGCGCCCTGCCGGTCAAAGAGGCGCCTCGCCTTGCGGGTTCTTGCCCGATGGTCTTCACGTGGGATGGCAAGGCGTTCCAGTTCATCACCGACATCCTGGGAGTCGCTCCGCTCGGCGCAAGTTCCAGCGATGGCGGCTATTTTCCCGTCGATCACGACGAATACGTGTCGATTCCCGGTGAGGCTTTGGCTGCCGTGCAAGGCCGATACGAGGTCCGCGTCACCGAAGAACTGCACGAGGTCACCTACCTCGACCAGGCACAGCTCATCGCGCTGGACCATCCCGGGGAAATCGACATCTTCACCAACGAGAAATTCAAGTCCCCGCCGTTTCCCGAGTTCCGGCTGTTCGGATGCCGGCGGCGCATTCACCCGATCGCGGCGCACGACGGCTACGGGCGCGACGTTCTGCAGAGCATTCTCCACCAGGATCGGGTCTACGCATCCGAGTTCATGCACGATCACAGCGGCAGAGCCGAGATGCACACGCTCACGCTGGATTTCGGAGTCCAGGCCGCGACGCGCAACTCCGCCGTGCTGATGCTTCACGGGTGGGTCGATTGGGCCGACGGCAGTACCTTCCTGAATGCCTCACAGCGCCCCAACGGCGGGCTCGTGTTCCCTTACTTGCAGGTCAAAGACCGTGCCGGCCAATGGCGAACCGTATTGGAGGACATGGGCATTCCCTCGGGGAAACCGAAAACCATCGCCGTGGACCTCAGCGGCAAGTTTCTATCGTCCTCGCGCGAAATCCGCATCGTGACCAACCTGTGCGTGTACTGGGACGAGATCTTTCTGAGCGAGGATGCGTCCGCGCCGCCGGTCCGCCTGACGCGCCTGGACGCCCAATCCGCGAAACTGCGCCTGCGAGGCTTTTCAAAAACTGTCATCGACCAACGCAGGGAACAGCCGGAAGCCTTCGAGTACGCCAACTGGACGAGCCACACGATGTGGAACCAGATCCCCGGCCGCTATACGCGATACGGTGATGTGCGAGATCTCGTGCTCACCCCGGACGACCGCTTCGTCATCATGGGTTCCGGAGACGAACTGCAGTTATGCTTCCCGGCGACCGGCTTGCCGCCCGTACCGCAAGGTTGGCGGCGCGGTTTCCTGCTGCTGATCGATGGCTGGGCCAAGGATTCCGATGCCAATACGGCTGATTCGCAGACCGTCGAGCCCCTGCCGTTCCACGCCATGAGCGCCTATCCGTACCCGGCACCAGAGCACTACCCGGATGACGAAGCTCGTCGCGCCTACCGCGCGGAATACAACACACGGCCCGCCGTCCGTTTCATCTTGCCGCTGGTGGCATCGCGCCCGAGTCGGTAGAAGCGAGAATCGACCGTAGCTTTTCGCGATTTCCAGCCGACCGTTCTGCGGCGCCGATCACCGTTCGCAGAGCGTCGGCCAGTCCGGTCTCCGGCGGCATGCGGAACAACCACGGGATGTTCACGGACGTGAGGCTTCGATCGGCGGAAATCGCAACCACAGGCACGAACGCTTTGGCCGCCAGTTGTTCGGCCAGGTGGCTCGAGTTCCGATCCAGGGCGATCAGGGCCAGGGCGTGATCGTCGTAGATCAGCTTGACCAACCCGGTGGACGCCTGTCCCCAGGGAACATCGGACGGCACGGCAGTCAGCGCGTATCGTCCCGCGTATGGCGTCAGGAGCTTCGAAATGCCGGCGGCTTCCCGTTCGGCATTTGGTCCGAATATGCCGATCCGTACCGGTCCCGGCGGAGCATCCGCGACCGGCGGACCGTTGTAACGGGCCTCGCCGACCTTCGCATACGGAACATCCATCGGGTACCGCCGGAATTCGTACTTGCCGCCGCGAACAGTCGCCAGGTACATGGGAACGATGTTCTTGCAATTCGGATCGAACGTCATCTCGCCGGTGACGCCCTTGTAGTGCTTGAGGCCGGTCAGCGCGTCGCGGATGCGGCCTCGGTTCAAACCAGCATCGCAGATTGCTCTCAGGAGGATGCTCATCGTGTCGTACGCGAGTGACGCGAAGGCCTCCGGAGGCGTGCCATAGCGCGCCTGGTAGCGGTGCTGGAATGCGACCCAGGCCGGGTCGTCGCGAGTCGAATCGAAGGGGTACACGATTTCCAGGCCTTCTGCCGCGCCGGCCGCGATGCGCAACATATCGTCGCCGAGAACGCGGAACGAGCCGAAAACCCGCTGCTTCATTCCCATCTCCCGCATCTGCTTGAGGATCCCGCCGGCGGGCGCCGCGTCGCCCCAGATCACGACCGCGTCCGCTCCGGATTCGCCGATGATGCGCAGGGCGCGCCGGAAATCCATGTCGCCGGGCATGTACTTCTGCTCGATCACCACCGGGTGGCCGAGCCGGCGCGAGGCATCTTTGAACTTGAGCACGCCGAAACGTCCGTAACGGTCGTTCGCCCGCAGCAGTGCAACCCGCTGCAAGCCGAGGTCTGTGTAGATTCGGCGAGCCAGCGTATAACTCTGCACGCGGTCGTCCTGAATCGTCGTGAGATACCAGGGAATGATCGTCTCCGGAATGGTGGGGTCGGTAGACGCGCTGTTGACGATCGGCACTTCCGCCTTCAACGTCACCCGCAGCGCGATGTGGGTGGAATCGGCGCTGATGGATCCCAGCATGGCCCAGACCTTTTCGTCGTAGGCCATCTTGACGATCTCGTTGCTCGACGCGCCCCACGCCGCCTGATCGTTGTGGACCATCAGCCGGAACGGTTTGCCGCCGTAGCCCCGAGCCGCATTGGCCTCGTCAAGGGCAAGCTGCGCGCCGTGCAGCATCGCCAAACCAAGGTTCTGATTGGGATGGTCTTCGATCGGACCCAGAAAGCCGATGCGCACCTCGTCGATCTGTTCGGGTTTCACGGTGGCCACGTCGCGCGCCGCGCCGTTATACTCCACGAGCTTGCCGTAATTTTCGTAATACGGCGCCGCGAAACTGGCGTAGGGCCGCATGTCCTCGGGAGCCTTGGCGTAAGGATGCAACTCGCGATTGGGCGGCGGTCCGGGCGGGTTGACGCCGCACGAACAGACCGTGGGAGGCTGCGCCTGAAGCAGGACCGCGGCGAGTAACAGAAGTAGAAGTGAGGGGCGCGACATAGCGGTCACTCCTTCTTGCCGGCGCGGAAAAGAGCGATGGCTTCGATTTCCACCAGCAGTTCCGGGCGGCACAGGATAGCCTGGATTCCGGTCGAAGCCGGCAGCGGGTCGATGCCCTGCTCGCGGTAGAAAGTGCTTCGCTCTTCGTTGAATGCGGCGTAATCCCGCTCGATGTCGCGCAGGTAGCAGGTGGTCCGCACTACGTCCTTCCAGGTCGCACCCTCGGCTTCCAGCAGGGCCGTGATATTGGCGTAGGTGCGCCGCGTCTGCGCGCGGAAGTCTCCCACGTAGAGCGTCTCGCCAGTGGGACCGATGCTGGCCGTGCCCGATATCAAGAGGATGGCGAGCCCGTTCAAATCCACCCGCAGGCCGCGGGAAAAGGAACTCGGGCGAGCGTAGCGAAACGCCTCGTTGAGCATCTCCGGAGCACTGATCGGTTTTCTTGCCAGCATTTCTTCCAGTATCGCCGTCGATGTCTTACTTGATCCTGATTCCATGACTCAAGCCTTTAGCTGTTGCGACCCAGATATCGTCGCCCTGAATATCCACGCCGAGGATGTAATTGTGCGCGGGCGCCGTTTCCACAGCTACTGGCGTGGTGTTTCCCGCGGCATCGCGAATCAGCATTTCCGGTTTATGTGTGTCCAGGGCCGGCCGGTAGACGGCCCAGTTGTCGCCATCCAGGTAGGCGAGGCCCTTGTCGGTGGAGAACCACGCCCGCCGTCCATCGAGGCCTTTCACCTGGTTGAGGAAATTGCTCGGCAGGCCGCTGTCCTTGTCGAGGAAGTTCTTCCAGTTGCGACCGTCGTAGCGGCTGGCACCGAAATACGTGGCCACCCAGAGGATCTTGTCCTTCTCCGCATAGCTCACAGAGGTCGTGATTTCGTGGATCAGGCCCTGGTCCTTGTAGAGCACCATCTCGGTTTCGCCGTCGGGATCGTTGTAGTCTTTCCAGCGCTCGGTCTTCAGATCGTATTCGAGAACGCCGCCGCCCCATACGGCGTAGTAAACCTTGCTGGGCGTCGCGTTGACGGCGTAAGTCCAAATTTCGTACATCGGCGTATTGCGCTCGTTGAATAGCGCCCATTGCCCGGTGCGCGTATTCATTCGGGCGCCACCCGCTGCGGTAGCCACCCACACGTTGTCTCCCTCCACCGCGACGCCGTAGACAACATCGTTAGGCAGCCCGCTGTTGAGTTGGGTGAAGTTGTCGAAGCGGCCCGCCGACAGCCGGCTCAGCCCGCCCATGGTGGCGATCCAGACGTCGCCGGTGCGCTTATCCGGAGCCACGAACAACACGGCGCGATGGATCAGTCCGTCCTCGGGCCGGTAGATCTTCCACTTGCCGCCCTCGTACAGTCCCAGGCCGTTCTCCGTTGCTGCCCATACCCGGTCCCCGTCGGCGGCCACGTTAAACACGTGATCGTCGGGCAGTCCGTTGGCAGTAGTGAAGTTCTCCCACCGGAAGCGCGGCATCTCCGGCGGGGCTGCCGGAGCGCAGGCCGCGAACAACACGAGCACGCATATCTTCTTCATAGCGTTCTCAAATACTCGATCAGATCGTTCAGTTCGTCCTTCTGGAGGTCGTTGGTCACACCGTGTTGGTCTTTGGGGTTGAAAACTGTCCAGATTTCTTCCAGCGTTCGCGCCGAACCGTCGTGGAGGTAGGGCGCGGAAAGAGCGATGTTGGTCAACTGCGGCACGTCGAAGACCGGCGACCGGTCCGTCGGTTTCCCGGTGCCGACATCAACCTGTTCGTTGTTCGTGTAATGCGGTCCGGCGTGGCATACCGGGCATTGCCGGAACTCCGGTATGGGCGTGCCATCCTTCTTGCGCGTGCGTTCGAAAATGCCCTTGCCGCGCTCCTGAGCCGGCGTGAGTTCCCCGTTCGCCAGGCGAAAACGGTTCGGGCGCGGAGGTATGGATTTGATGAACTTGACCAGGTCGGTCAACTCCTCCGTGTTGTAGCTCTGCGAGCGGTAGAAGAAGGCTGCCGTTCGCGGTCCGCATTCGGTGAAGAGGTCCGGATTCCCCCCGTTCCATTTGTAGGGCGCGGTGCCATCCAACCACTCGAGCGGCCGGTTGTCCACGATATCCTTGCCGAACCCGTCGGGCTCCAGGTCCCACGAAATGCCGTCGAGGGTGGCTTCGATGTGGCAGTTGGCGCACCCGAAGTGACCCTGAAAAGCAAAGCGGGCGGAATAGAAGAGCTGCTCGCCGCGACGCTCCGGCGTCAGCGTCGCAGGTTCGCCAAGCGAGAGCGTGGCGTGCACCTTTCGCGTAGCCGTATCGACAACCGAGACCGTGTCCCCCGTGTAGTTGGCCACATACAGCCGCTTCCCGTCGGGAGCAAGGGCCAAGCCTTTGGGAGCAAGCCCCACCGGAATCCGCGCCGCCACGTAATTCGCCGATGCGGAAAGATCGCTGGCCAGCGCACGGCGTTCGGTCGCATCCTTCGAACGCACGAACTGCAGCAGCCTGGGGATATCCAAAACGGTCACGCTGTCCGAACCGGTGGTCGAAATGTAGGCGGCGCTCTTATCGGGTGCGATGACAACTCCGAAGGGCGGCGTGAAATAGCGGTCGAGTTCGTCGATCGGGATCTGCACGATCTCGCCGACGTCGTCGCCAAACAGAGAAACCGAATTGCCAATTGCCCAACCGTGTTCCACGTGCGCCAGGGGGACCAGGTTGTTCGGGCGCAACTGCGCGACCATGCCCAGCCGCCCGTCTGCCGAAACCGCGGAGTGAAAGACGCCTGCCGCGTTGTGCAGTTTGATGCGCTGCGCAACCATCTGCCGCGCGGCGTCGATCACCGTGATTTCCGATTCGGGCGGTGAGCGGAAGTTGCGCGAGCTCGGATAGATGTGCGTGCCGTAAACCGATTTGCCGTCGGGCGAGAGCGAGAGATAGCTCGCGCCCGGCGCCGCCACAAGCCGCTTGGCTTCCGTGCCGCTGGCCAGGTCCACGACCGAAATATCGCCGCCGATGCGGTTGGCCACATACAGGAACCGCCCCACGCGGTCCGGCACCGCCGAGGTCGGCTCCGCTCCCGCCGGCAGTGTGCGGACCACTTTGAGCGATGCAGCGTCGATCTCGGAGATGCTGTCGCTCCAGGAATTGGCTACATAGATTCGCTTCGAGTCCGCGGAACACGCGATGCTCTTGGGCTGCCGTCCCACGCGAATGCGCTGCACGATCGAGCCCGCGGGGAGCTGGAATGCGACCACTTCGTCGGTCCCCTGGCAAACCACGTACAACCGCGTTCCGTCTTTGGACACAGCCAACTCAATCGGGGAGGGATAGCGCGGTGTGGGCACGGTGGCCGCGATCGAGGCCAGCGCCCCCACCGGGATCAGCAGCGCGGTCCGTACCCGCATGTTACTTCTCCTCGACGGTGACCACCCGATCGATGCCGGGGCTCTCTACCACCTGCTGAATTCCGCTGGGCCAGGCGACTGTGAGCTTGTCGACTTTCCCCGCCGCGCCCAATCCGAAGTGCACTCGCGGATCGTTCTGCGAGAGGTATCCGGAACCAGCCACACGCTCGTGCTGCTGCCGCACGCCTCCAGACACCACTTCCACACGCGCGCCGATGCCGTCGCGATTGCTCTTCCGCCCCACCAGCTTAACGGCGATCCAGTGATTCTTTGCGGGCGAAGTGTTGTGCAGCAGGAATGCCGGGCTGCCCAGGTTAAGAATGAACGCGTCCACCTTGCCGTCGTTGTCGTAGTCGGCGAAGGCCGCGCCGCGCGCCACGCTCTTCACCTCGAAAAACGGACCGGCGCCGCCGGAGACGTCGTCGAATTTCATCGCACCCACGTTCCTGAAGACCGAGTGCTCCTGCGGGACCATGTGGATCAGCCCGCCATGCGCGATGAAGATGTCGTCGTAGCCGTCGTTATCGAAGTCCTGTACGCCGGTCCCCCAACTCACGTACTGCGCGGCGAGTTGTGAGATGCCGGCCCGGTCGGTCACGTCCTGAAACTTGAGCCGGCCCACGTTTTTCATGAGCCGGTTGTATTTGGAGTCGGACACCCAGAGATCCACCATGCCGTCGTGATCGAAGTCCTCGAATACCGGGCCCATGGCAGACGTGTTCTCTCCTCGCTGGCCATATGCCACGCCCGCGGAGACGGCGATCTCTCTGAATGTTCCGTTCTGCTCGTTGTGAAACAGGAAATTCTCGGTCTTGTCGTTGGCCACGTAGACGTCCGGATAGCCGTCTCTGTCGAAATCGGCCGCCGTCACTCCCATGGCCCGGCTTTTGAGCCGCGCGATACCCGCCTTCTCGCTGACGTCTGTGAAGGTTCCGTTGCAGTTATTGTGCAGCAGCACGTTACTTTCGGGTTCGTAGTCCAGGGGCCCGGGATAATTGTCCGCCGCGTAGTAGTTGCGATACTCCGGGTCGAATTTTACGTACCGGCCGACGAAAATATCCACGCAGCCGTCTTTGTCGTAGTCCAGCCAGGCGGCGCCGATAGACCAGCCCGTCACCTGGATTCCTGCCTTCTCCGTCACGTCCTCGAATGTACCGTCCCCTTTATTGCGGTAGAGGATTACGCGGCCATAGCCGGTGACCAGCAGATCGGTGTGACCGTCGTTGTCATAATCGGCGGCAATGGCGCCCATACCGAAGAGGTCGCCGCCCACCTTCGCCTGGTCGGTGACATCCGTGAAATGGCCCTTGCCGTCGTTGCGGTAGAGGTGATTGTGCGGCGGCACAGATGGTGGCTGTCGCAGCGGATACGGGTGCATCCCCTTTGCAAGGGATTTCCCGCTTACTACGTACAGGTCCATCAACCCGTCATTGTTGTAATCGAACCAGACGGCGCCGCCGCCGGTGCTTTCCAGAAGCGACCCCAGCTTCTCAGCTCCGAAACTATGGGTGAAGCGGATGCCGGCCCGCTCGGTCACTTCTTCAAATCGTATGGGGCCCATCGGAGGTTGGCCACCGGCCGCGGCCAAACAAAGAAGGGCAAGGGAAACCCGCCTGCATCTCACTTTGCGCCTCCTTGAGCGGTATGAAGGGATATTCCCATCGCTGCCGGCTCGATGCTGCGAAGCAGAATCTCCGGCACTGCGTTTTCCGGCGCCCGTTCCGGCCCGGCGTGGCATCCGACACAAATTCTCTGCTCGCCGCGCCGGGCCCAGAACCAGCCCTTCTCGGCCGCGACCGTCTTTCCGGACCGGTCGAGCAATTCAAAGTGTATCGGTTTCTCACCGGGCGTCTGCACGTAAAAGGATCCATCCCGCTCGACAGGCGCCCGCCCGAGCACGACGGCGGAACCGCTCTCGTCCAGCGCCCAAACCTGCACGGTAGTGACGGTCCCTCCCGCGATCGCTGCGGGCGACCTGTAGACGTTCAGGCACAGCAGGTTGGCGCCGGGCCGTTCACGTATCGCGGAGGGAAACCGCTTCGGCGCCGGATGCTGCCGCACGACCACCGGTTGCACCGCATCGGCAGCTACAAGGACCGGCTCGCCACCGCGCCAGCGGTACACTCCATACGGCGTCGCAGCGGCCGGTCGCAGGGCGACGAGCCAATCGCCCGAGGCGATCTCGGCCATCGGTGCGGCAATCTCTCCCTTGGGCTGCGCGATGTCCAACTGCACGGCGCGCGCGGAGGTGAATCGCGCGAGCCGGCCGCCGGTTTCAAAGATGATGTCGCCCGACATGAGTTGCCGGGCGCCATGACGGTCCGGCCCGTGATCGCACCGGTAGGTTTCCACGCCCGTACCATCCGGATAAACGGTGAAGATGTCGCGCGCGCCGCTCGCATGCTCCGCTTCGAACAGGATGCGGCCATCCGGCAGCACGTCGGACGCAATGTGATTGCCGGGGCCGTATGTCAGTTGCAGGAAGTCGCCGCCGGAAAGCTCCATCCGGACCAACTGGTAGCCGCTCGGAGTGAGTTGGGAATAGACGAGGTGATCGTCCGGCAGATAGAACGGCGCGATGGCGTCTTCCGGTTCGTCGTCCCTGGTGATGCAGCGCGGTGTGCCGCTGTCGAGAGCCACCTCCCAGATCCGCCATGGTTCGGCCGCCTTCCGTTTGCCCGCGAACAGGATGCGGCGGCCATCGAAAGAAACCGACGCATCGGCCGATGACGCGAAACCCGATGCAAGTTCCCGTTTGAGTCCGTTCGAGACCAAGAACAATCTGGCGTCCGCGGGAAAACGTCCCCCTCCGGGCACAGTTGCGGACGGATGATGAACGCTCGCTCGCGTATAGACATAGGAGAAGGTGGGACCGTTTTGCCCCCTCAGCATGACAGCGACCATCAGGGGCACGGTGAAGTAGACTCCGATTCGGAGATCCACATCCATTAATCGGGATTATAGCGCGCGTCGCTGCCTTTGGTTGCGGGGTTGTACGTGCTTGAAAACATGGTGGCCAGGGACGGCTACCCACTGCATTCGACACTTTTCCAAATCCCTCTGAACGACGTTTACCTTGATCCTCGGTTGAATATGAGGTGAACAATGGTACAACGTGCCGTCAGCCCGCATTCAACTACACTCGGCGGCCAAATATGGCGGCCCCTGGAACTACTGCTCACTGCTGTCTCAAGCTGACCATTCCGGGACTGTGCTGTCGCACTACGACCAGAGAGCGCTATGAGTATTGGAACTGGCAGGGCGCCATTTAGCCGCAATGAACGTAACGCGATCAGTCCGGTCGACCAGCTGATGCATGACTTGGGTGCAGCTCGTTGGGAGCCAACGCCGGTTGATCAGCACGATTTTTTCATCGACCCTATTCCCGGTGAATCAGCCCTTCAGCGTCTCCTCGCCTGGTTGCGTGCGCACACCATTCGCCTTGGCCGAGGCCGCGCATACGCCGTCGATCATAACGGCACTGAATTGCGCATCGATCATCTCGCCAAGGATCTGGGCTGGAAAGTTAAATGGGCTCAAGAAGTCTGGCGTTTGGCTGAGAAGCATGGACTAGTTTAGTGCGACGAGACCAAGGTTTCCCTGGTCGATTGTACCTAGATTATGCACAGTCCCTGACGCGGCGCTGCTCGGCTGAGGTGTGACGCCATTTGGGACCCCTGAGAATCCTGCGTTAAAACAGTAGGTCCGCGGAGTTCTCAGTCCTTGCCGATTCTCAG
>Ga0335079_10004960_pt1 | contig 15309 bp, 7 predicted proteins | sample Lox_Sample_33_FD_206719 | JGI IMG/M metagenome (GOLD analysis project Ga0335079, IMG submission 206719) | Soil microbial communities from Loxahatchee National Wildlife Refuge, Florida, United States - Lox_Sample_3.3 | ecosystem: Environmental > Terrestrial > Soil > Wetlands | place: USA: Florida...
TATACGGATCAATCCGCGTTTCTTGAACATCTCGTGTCCCCCGAAAAGCTGCACCGATGGTAATTGAAAATTAAATCCGCTACCACTGGGTGCCACACCCGGAACGGCTAACCACCGCCGGCCCGTGACGCCCCCGCAAACGGCCACTCTCTGCGCCGCCACGCTCGCAGGGTGTAGATCGACATCCCCACGATGAGAATCACGGCCGCATAGCGAACTTCCCTCAGAAAGTTCTTGCGGGAAACCAGAATGAATAGAAAGCTACTGGCCGCGATGAGCGCCGGAAGCGGGTAGAACCACATCCGAAATGGACGGGGCAGATCGGGCCGGCGAATGCGCAGCACGATCACTCCAATGCTCTGCACCAGAAACTGCAGCACGATGCGGATCACGATCAGCGCGGCGATCAGGTCGGCGAGCCTCAAAAAACAGAACAGGGCGGCAACCCCCGCCAGCGCCAGTACTGACACGTATGGAATGTGATGCACGGGATGCACACGGGCGAACCCGCGAAAATAATTGCCATCGAGCGCAGCCGCGTACGGCACCCGCGAGTAGCCGAGCGTCAGCGAGAACACCGATGCGAACGCCGTCCACATCACCAGCACCGAGATTACGGAAGCTGCGCCCTGCCCGTATACGCGCTGCATCATCGTCGATACCACGTACAGCTTGCTGTTCCCCGCGCCCGACTGGGCCAGTTCCCGCCACGGAATCACGCCCAGAATGCTGATGTTCATCACGATGTAAAGGAATGCCACCACCAGAATCGACAGCAAAAGTGCCCGCGGAATGTTCTTCTCTGGTTCCTTGACTTCATCCCCAAGGAAGCACACGTTGTAGTAGCCGCCAATGTCGTAGGAGGCGATCAGCATCGCTCCCCCCAGGCCGCGGAAGAAGTCCCCGGAAAACGAAAATGCTCCGGGGGGCAGGTCGAACGCCTGGCGGGCGTTGAAATGCGTCAGGCCCGTGAAGATGATCCAGCCGATCGTGCCCATCACGCCAAGCCAGAGCAACTTGGTGAGGCGCGAAATCGCGGTGATTCGCCGGTAAAGCAGAAACGCCGTTAGCGCGCAAACGCCGATTGCCACCAGCGTCGCCGGCATCGCGACCCACGTCACCTGCAGGCTCCCGATCACCGGCAGATTCAGCGTCCACATACGGGTTGACCAGACGCGCTCCAGCGCCGGCCAGAAAAAAGCGGCATACTGCGAGAGCCCAATGGCGCCCGACGCAATCGAAAGCGGGGCGCTGAAAGACAGTTGCCAGATGAAAAGGAATGAGACCAGGCGGCCCAGGGTTTGCGGGCCGTAAATCTCTTTCAGATACCGATACGACCCGCCCGAGCCGGGCATCGCCGCGCCCAACTCCGCCCACACCAGGCCGTCGCAGACTGCCAGCAAAGCGCCGAGCACCCAGCCAAGCATCGCCTGCGGTCCGCCCATCGCGCTGATGATCAGCGGGATCGTGATGAACGGCCCCACCCCGATCATATCGATCATGTTGAGCGCGGTCGCGGAGGACAGGCTGATGCCGCGCAGGAGCTTGTTGTTGGGGTCGGGGATGGAGGAAGTGGTCACGGAATTGTCGTTGGCCGGCGGCGAGGGAGCCTACTTCGCTTCCGGGCTCACCAAATTCACAAACAACCTCACGGCTCCCGGCACACCCGCCGGCAACTGCCGGAAGAAAGCGTAGCCGGTGTAAATGTACGTTCCCTTGCCGTAGTGCGCTACCAGCAATCCACCTTTTTGGTCGCCTTCGCCCGGGTCATGCGACTCAAGCAGGGGAGTAAATTGCGGGTCCCACTGCGACATGAAATATAGCCCGCGCTCTTGCACCCAGCCGTCAAAATCCTTGGCAATGATTTCGTTGGGATAGTGAAAGATCGCATTCGACGGTTCGAGAATCTTCACCGGCGCCTCTTCCACCGAAACACGCGCGCGGCTGAGCGTTGCCGGATAGGGCGTATATTTGCCGGAGTTGAAATCGATCGGCACGCCAAACGATCCCATGGTGTTGTACTGCACCACCAATCTCCCGCCGTCCCGAACGTAGTCAAGCAACCGCTTGTTATTCGCAATCACATCTTTCTGGGTGTCATACGCGCGGATGCCCAGCACAATCGTCTGATACCTGCTCAAGTCTTCCGTCGCCAGCTTCTCGGCAGGAATCATCGTGACATTCATTCCGATCTGTTCGAGGACCGTCGGAATGTCATCGCCCGCGCCCATGATGTAGCCGAGCTTCAGGTCCTTTGGAACCTTCACGTCGACAATGCTCACGCTTTGGATTGCGGGTTGATAGTAATAATAAGTTCCCAGGTCTTCGCGCGTGACAACCGTATAGCCCTCGCTATATTTCCGGTCTCCGGCTGAGAGCTCGGCAAAGATGTGGGTGTGTTCTTCTTTCAGGTTTACCGGCTCGACACGAAATGCGGCTTGCTTCGATTCGCCTTCGGGAATGTTTAAGCGCGCGCTCGGGGGATCCGCCTTCCAGCCGTTCGGGACATTCAAGGAAATCCGGGCTTCAGCAGCAGCATTCTGATCGCGGGCCGTAGCGGTCACGCTGGTGCTGCCCTGTTTGTCCGAGGGGATAACAGCGTTCGAGGGCGATAGAGCAACCGAAAATTCAGGGCCGATCGCGAACGGATGCTCGCCTTCGCTACCGTCGGGCCATTTGAATCGCACCATGACGGGAACTTCGATCGAGCCCATGTGTCCCTTGTACGTGTACTCCATGCGAACGCGAAACGGAGGCGGAGCGAAGGGAAGCGTCTGAAATTGCGGATCGTCAACGGTGTTCAATGAATCGCGCTGAGGATCGTGACGATGCCAATAGGGGCGGGTGTAGCCGGCACCGGGACACGCTGTGACGTGAAAATCAGACTGGCCTGTCGAAAGCTTGTCGCGCCACATTGCCAAATGCTCAATCTTCTGGCAACCAGGAGCCTCGACCATCAATTTCGCCGAAACCGGTTCGCCTCCGGGCACCGTTCCCACGGCACGCGCGGCCAAACGCGCCCCTGGAACAGCCATGGGAGCGGATTCGGCAGAGGATGCAGGTGCCCCGCCACAGGTCGCCGTTAAGCGAGCGCCCAGAGCGAAATTCGCGGCTGCCTGCAACTGGTTGCTCTTGGTCTCGATTTCTGTGTCCAGCCATTCCATGGTGGCGGGTGACAGTGTTGAATTTCGAACGCGCTGCCGGAGATCGTCGGCGGCTTTTCTCCCTTCGAGCATGGCGACCGCGCCTTTTGCAGGATCCCCGCGCGGCGCGGTTTGCTCTGCTTCATTCACACGTTTCGCGATCTCGGATAAATCCGCTTTCAGCCACGGCACCTTCTTCTCTTCGTCCGCGAGTCGCGCAGCCAACCCTGCCAGGGTCGTGTCGATCCCATCAAAGAAATCCTGCTCGTGCCCCTCTTTGTCTTTCGCATCGGTCATCAGCGATTTGGGCTCGGCATCCACCAGCTTGTAAAACGCAAACCGGTCTCCCTTCGGCACCGAGACTCCGCCCAGCGCCTGCGACCGCTGGTGCCGCAGCCCTTCAATCGCGAAACGAACATACGAGTCGCCGAGCAGTGGATCTTCTTTTCCTGTGTTCAGTTTCACCGTGTACTTCTCGGTGTCGCAGGTGGGCGCCCCAAACCCGCACACGTTGCCGATGTAAAGCTTCTTCGGCTGCCACGGCTGCAATCCTTCCTTGATCTGCTCCGGGAAACGGTTGGGATCGGCCGCGGCTCGAAATGCCTCTTTCGTCAAGATCGCCGACGCCTGGTGATGGCCGTGGCCGTCGCGCTCCGTGCCCGAAAATCTGGCGATCAGCACATCCGGATGGAACTGGCGAACGACGCGCACAATGTCGGCCAGTGCGATCTCGTGTCCGCCCCACTTCTGAAATGTCTCCTCCGGTGTCTTCGAATAACCGAAATCCGCGACTCGCGAAAAGCGTTGCTCTACGCCATAGTAGCGGTCCGCCGCCAGCACTTCCAACGTCCGCACCACTCCCAGCACATCGAACAAATTGCTTCCGAGTTCGTTCTGTCCGCCTTCGCCGCGCGTCAGCGTCATCAGCAGCGTTTCAATGCCTTTGCCGCGCGCTTCGAGCGTCAACATGCCGCCGTCTTCGTCATCCGGATGCGCGTCGATCTGCATCAACCGGCCGGTGGTTTCCAGCTTTCGCAGCGTGAGTTTGAGCCCGGTCTCACCTGTGTCCTGCGGAAGCGGCTCATAGTAGTGATCGACGTAGTGATCGACGGGAGAACTTGCCGCGGCCCTGTCCGCAGCGCGCGCGCCAGGAGCCCGCTTCTCATCTTTTTGCCCCGCCGCAATCGCGCACCAGGATGCGACCAGGAATGCAAGCAGGATCGCAGCAGACCTGCGCGCACCTCGCCCCACCACGCACCGGCAACCCCGCCTGGCTTTCAAGACCGAGAACATCCCCATCTGATGGAATTTACACGAAGAGAGGAGCAAATATCTTCCACGTTGCGCCGGAGAGCCGGTCAGGACGATTACCTGAGCCCTTCGGCCGACTTGAATTTCCCCTCACACTGGCTGGCGGACTCGAGGATTCCCTTGAATTCCGGTTCCTGCCGTACCGCGGCCAGCAGCGGGTCATCCTGCAATGACTCGCGCGCGCAGTACCTTTCCGATATGGCTTTTTGCAGAAAAACGAACGCCATCTGCTTCTCCCCGCACGCTGCCAGCACCGCGCCTTCGTAATATTTCAAGGCCGAATTGTGCTGCAGCATCAGGTTGTTCTCCGCCTGCTCTGCCAGGCGGTGCTGGTCCGCCTGCGGAGCTTTATCGAGGCAGGCAATCAGAAAGCCCCTCATCCACATCGGACTCTCTGTCATCTTCTGCGCCGCCTGCCGCGCTTCCGTCATCTTCCCTTCGCGCATCAGAACCGTAACCTTCACGGCGTCCGAGTACTCCGAGCCGGCATCCAGGTTCAGAAACTGCATCGCGCGCCCCGGCTTTCCCTGTTCGAAATATGCGAATGCGCAGGAGCGCCAGAAGTAATTTGTGGGATCGATCGAGAGCGCTCTTTCGCACTCCGCTTGCGACTGTTCCAATTGCCCGGCATAGCGCAGAACATACGACAGCGAAAAATGCGCAAATGCGCTCTCCGGACGCCGCTTCACCAGATCGCGCGCATCCTCATAAGCCTTTTCGAGACTTCCACTCTCGGCGAGGTCCGTCGCCAAAGATCCCGCGGAATTCGTCCGCCCCGGTTCGATCGCGAGCGCCCGCCGGTAGGCAGCCTCAGAACGTTCATAACCCGCGGCTCCGCCTCCGCCGTAGATCGCGTCATAGTGATAACGCACGCCCAGCGCTTCCCATGCGGGCGCGTAATTCGGGTCGAGTTGCACGGCCTTCTCCAGCATCCTGATCGCGTCCTGGTTGGGTCCGACATCGTGCGGAATGGCGGTGCTGCGCATGTACAGCTCGTAGGCATCGCGATTCGCCGGCGCGCTGCTGGTTTCGACTGCCCCTCCCCCAATCCCCAACGCCGGCAGCAGTTCCTGCCGCACCTTCTTGGCCATCTGGTTCCGCAGCGCCATCAGATTGCTTGCGGGCGCGTTCAACGTTCCCGTCCACACCAGCTTATTGCTCTTTACCTCCACCGCCTCCAGCGTCACCATCACCTTGTCGGCCTGCTTCAGGAAGTGCCCCGCGATCACGGTCCCCACACCTAGTTCGCGACCGATCTTCGCCGAATCGCTCTCCGCGTTGCTGTACTTCTGCGTGCTGCTGGTCGGCCGGATTTCGAGCGACCTCGAGTAGGTCAGCGCGTTGGCAATCTCATCGGCCAGCGCGAATTTCAGAAAGTCGCTTTCCACATCGTTATTTATGTTCTGCAGCGGCAACACCGCGATCGTGCGGCTGGTCGCTTGCGCCGTTTCCCCTTTCTGTTTGAACCACCATGCGCCCACCGCAGCCAGAACCGCCAGAAGCGCCGCGCACAAGCCGAGCAAAATCCAGGTCTTCTTCCCGCCCGTTTTCTGGAACGAATTCGTGACTACGTGCAGCCCGCTCCCATGCCGCAGTGCGCTGTGCAGCGTCGATGGCTCTGATTCCTTCTTCAGCCGCACCAGATCGGCCTTCATCTCGCCCGCGTTCTTATACCGGAGCTCGCGGTCTTTCTCCATCGCTTTGCCGATGATCGCTGCCAGCTCCGCCGGCATTCCCGGATTCAAAGTCCGCGGCGATACCGGTTTCTGATTGATCACCGCGTGCAGCGTAGTCACCACGTTGGTCCCCGTGAATGGCTTCCTGCCGGTCGCCATCTCGTACAGCACGACGCCGAACGAGAAGATATCGCTTCGCACATCCAGATCGTCCGATCGCGCCTGCTCCGGCGACATATACACCGCCGTCCCCGGAATGACGCCCACCTGCGTCAACGATTCCTCGAGCGAGGAATCTGTCGCCGTCCCCACGCTGTCACTCTTGGCAAGTTTCGCCAGCCCGAAGTCGAGGATCTTGACCTGGCCGATGGGAGTCAGAAAGATGTTCGCCGGCTTGATATCGCGATGCACAATCCCTTTGGCGTGCGAAGCCGCCAGCGCATCGGCCACTTGCACCGCAATGTCGATTACCTCTTCGGTCTCCATCGGCCGAACCGCCTGACCATGCGGGGCCTGGCTGCGTACCGTCTGGAGCCTCTGCTTCAGGCTCTCCCCTTCCAGCTTCTCCATCACAATGAAGGGATGCCCCTGGTTATCGTCAATGTCGTGAATCGTGCAGATATTCGCGTGGCTCAATTGCGATGCCGCTCGCGCCTCGCGCGTGAATCGCTCCAGCGAGCGCTGGTCCTTCACCAGGTGGTCGGGAATGAACTTGAGCGCAACATGCCGCCCCAGGCGCGTGTCTTCCGCTTCATACACCACTCCCATCCCGCCGCTCCCCAGTTTCGAGAGCACGCGATAGTGAGACACGGACTGTCCGACTAAATCCATGCGCGATGTGCGCGGGCAGGTAGACTCGCACGCCTCACCCGCGAAACCGCAATGTTAGGCGGTCAGAACGGCGGGGTCAACTTTGGAAGGCCTGGCCCGCTGTTACGCTCAGTGCTTGACCAGATCATCCGCCAGCAAATCGGCCTTCAGGGCCAGCGTGTGCCCTCGTGATATATCCCCTTCCTTCAATGCCGCGCGCGCGCGTTCGACGTAGTTATGGACTTGCGACACCGTCTCCTGTTGTTGCGCATCGAGGATTCGCCCCATCACCCGTTTCATATCCTCTTCGGCGGCGTCCATGAGCTTTTCCGTCTCTTGCCGCTGCTGGTTCGCTTCCGCGACCGGCATGCCGGTTACGATCTGCGTCGACGGCTCGCTCGCGCCCCCTTCCCGCACCACGATCTTCCGCGGCCGCTTCTGCGGAACCGGTTGCGCTGCATCCGTCGCGCCATTTCCCGGTGAAGTTGCGCCATCGCCCACTGCATCTTTCGTCTTCGTGCTTCCGGCCTCGCCTTTCTCCGATACGGCATTGGCGGCGTCGCCGCCCGTCGCGTCCTGGTTGGATTTCTTGTCTACACCCGCGTCCGCTTCCGCGCTCGCACCCGGTTCACGCTTGCCTTCGGTGTTGTTCTGAGCTTCCGATTCGCTCGTCTTCGCCTCCGCCGGCCCTTCCGCCTTCGCCGTCGGTTTGTTGTCGGTCTTCGCTTCGGGAGCCTTGTCTTCGGTTTTTCCCTCGGCTTTGTCTCCGCTCGCCTCCGCCCGGGCCGGACCCGTGGCCTTCGCGGCATCCTTGCTCGGGTCCTTGCTCGGCTGCCGTTCTTCAGGCTTGGCAGCCGTACCCTGCCCTGCGTTCGCGGCCGGCTCCTGTGCCGTCAACACTACCGCCGGCAAACTTAGTCCTGCCGCAATTACCACCACCCGTGCCCAACGCATATCAAGCCGTCATTTCCGCGCGCCGGTCCGTCCTCGCGCCCACGACCGGCAGCCGCAATCGAAATGTCGTTCCTGTCCCCACAATCGAATCGAACTCGATCGACCCGTAATGCCACTGCATGATCTGGTACGTCTGCGCCAATCCAATCCCGCTTCCGCCCTGCTCCTTCTTCGTCGTGTAGTACAACTCGAAAATCTTCTCTTGCGCTTTTGGAGGAATGCCGCTTCCTTGATCTCTCACTTCCGTCACCACCGTCTCTTCTTCGCGATATCCCAACACCGTCAGCGTTCCTCCCTGCGCCATCGCCTGCACCCCGTTGATCACCAGATTCTGAATCGCCTGCTTGATCAAATCCTGATCTACCCGCACAATGAGCGCTTCCTCACACAGGTCCTTCACAATCGTGACGCCGTGCCGTCGCGCGTCCGGAGCCGTCAGCCCCGCCACGTCCTCCAGAATCTTGCGCAGGTCCACTTCTTCCAGCCGCAGATCGCGAGGCCGCGTAAAGTCCACCAGAATCTGCACAACCCGGTCCAGCCGCCGGATCTCTTCGTCAATTATGTTCAGGTGCTTCCTGGTCTCCGGATCGTCCTGCTTGATCTTGTCGTGCAGCACCTGCAAATGCAGCACGATGGCGTTGATTGGATTCTTCACCTCATGCGCTACCCCGCGCGTTACCCGCCCCGCCGACGATAGACGCCGCGAAATCTCGATTTCGTCCTCGATCCGTCGCACCGATTCCACGTCGCGCATCGTCAGGAGCGCTCCGATCGGAGTCCCCTTTTCCTGAATGAAGTCGAGAGAAACCTCGGCCCGCCGCCCATCGGTCGCGTCAAACTCGTACTGCACCAATGCCTTCTGTTTTTCAAACGCCGCCCTCACCACTGTGCCCAGCACCGTCCCGTCGGAAAAAATTTCCTCTGCCGTGCGCCCCAGGATTTCCCGGCGCGGACGGCTCAGGAATTTCTCCGCCGACGCGCTCACCAGCACCACCCTGGAGTCCCGCGTGAACAGCATCAGACCATCCTGCAGTTTCGACATCACCTGCTCAACGTTGTCCTTGAGCGCCGAAAAAATCTGGTTCGTGTCCCGCATCTGCCGTCCCAGATGCGCAATTTTCAGGGATACCAGCCCCACTTCATCCGACGCCGGCTTCTCCTCCGCCGGTAACGGGTTCCCCGCGCTTACGCTGTCCAGGCTCCGCGCAATCGTTTTCAGCGGGCCCAGCGCTACGTTCGAAACCACCGACGCCAGCACTAAAGAACAGAAAACCGCCAGCACCGAAAAGAAACCCGCCTGTTGCAGGCGCGGCGTTAGCTCGTTCCGCAGAAAAACCGTCGCCACCCCCACCCGAATGCTTCCAAATTGCCGCCCCCCCATCTCCAGCCCGATGCTCACGTCATACACGGTCGCCGGTTCGCGGTACAGAAGGCGTAACTGCCGCCGGAAGTTCGCGTCCGCCAACACGCTCAACGGCGGCCTCACCGGTACCGGTTGACCGTTCATTCGCGGCGTCGTATCCAGAATCGCGATTCCGTTTGGATCGATAATGGCCGCGTCGTAGATAATCGGCGATGTCCCGACCACCGATTCCAGGGTCTCGTTGATGTTGCTGTCGGTCTGCAGCGCTGTCGAAATCGCTTCCCGCATGGCTTTCGGATTGGCGGTGTCGATTCGCGTGCTCGTCAGGTCGGGAACCGCTTTCGTCGCCGCATACTCGATCTGGTTGGTCAGTCCTGACGCGGTCTCATCCGCCCACATCAGCCGCTGCTTCAGCAACTGCGACAGATAAACCCAGGAAAACGCCACCACCAGCGCCGTAAACAGCGTTGTGATCACAAAAACGATGATGAGTTTTCGGGTCATCGAAACCAGTTCCCGGTTCTTCCCAAGTTATCTCGTAAGTCCGTTCTGAAGGGGCGCGGCTTCACGTCTGCTTAAAGACTCGCCTTTACCCTTCTCCTCTCTACGATTCCCCCTCCAGCACCGCGTCCTGCGGCCGTCCGTATTCCTTCAGCTTGTTATGCAGGGTTTTCAGGCTGATCCCCAGAATCTCCGCCGCCCGCGTTTTGTTGTTATTCGTCGCCTGCAGGGTTTTCAGGATCAGCAACTTTTCCGCTTCCCCAACCGTCGTTCCCACCCCCAGGTGAACGGCATCGGGATCGTTCACGACCACCTTGACGCTTTGTCCAAAGCCGGGCGGCAGATGTTTCCTCTCGATCAGTCCCCCCTCGCACACGATCACCGCCCGCTCCAAGGTATTGCGCAATTCCCGCACATTTCCTGGCCAGGAGTAGCTCTCAAAAATGTTTAGCACCGCCTCGCTGACGTCGGAAACCTTGCGGTCGTGTTTCTGGTTCATATCGGCCAGCAGGCTCTTCACCAAATCGCGGATATCCTCCTTGTGTTCGCGGAGCGCCGGCATTTGGATATTGAAGACATTCAGGCGGTAATAAAGATCCTCGCGCAATTCGCCCGCCGCCACCGCATCCTCGGGAATCTTGTTGGTCGCCGCCAGAACGCGAACATCTACTGATGTTTCCACCTTGCTCCCCAGGCGCCGCAGTTTCCCGTCCTCCAGTACACGCAGCAGTTTCGCCTGCGTCCCCACGGGCATCTCGCCAATCTCGTCCAGCAGCAGCGTGCCTCCCTCCGCCAGCTCAAAGCACCCCGTTCGCCGCTCCAGCGCTCCCGTGAACGCGCCTTTCTCATGACCGAAAATCTCGCTCTCGATCAAGGTCTCCGGAATGGCCGCGCAATTGATCGGCACAAACGGCTTCGTTCGCCGGGGGCTCAGATCGTGAATTGTCCGCGCCACCAGCTCCTTCCCCGTTCCACTCGAGCCCGTGATCAATACCGCCGCCGTGCTCGGCGCTACCATCTCAATCAAGCGGAATATTTCCTGCATCGGCGCTGACGCGCCCACCAGTAGTCCCAAAGCCCCCTTGTCGCGCAAGCGCCGGCGCAGCGTCTCATTCTCCGTGCGCGTGTTCAGGATTTCGCCGATATTGGCCAGGATTTGCCGCAGCCGCCGGAAGTCGATCGGCTTCTCGATGTAGTCCTGCACGCCAAGCCGCCCCGCATGAAACGCAGTTTCGGTCGTCTTTTGCGCGGTCACCATCACCACCGCAACCGATTGCGACAGCTCCGCCAGCCGCTCCACCAGCTCCATCCCGTCCATGCGCGGCATTTTGACGTCGGTGATCACTATTGACGGAGAAAACGCCCCTACCTTTTCCAGCGCTTCTACCCCGTCCGCCGCCGTGTCTGTCCGATAGCCCCACCCTGATACCACTTCGGCCAGTCCGGTCCGTTCGTTCTCTTCGTCTTCGACAATCAGGACTCTCTCTTGTGCCATAGGCTCCCAACAGCATTATTCAGGGAAGGTGCTTTCGCCCGCAACTCGCAACCCGTGTATATCATTTTGAGATAGCCTCCTCAACCCGCCGCCGCTCGCGCTCCATCCATCTTCCTGCCGCCCGCCGGAATGCCATTTTTGGTTCGTCCAGGTTTGAAAAACTCCCCAATTGCTGTATGATCCTTTGTTTCCAACGCAAACCATTGTGCGCGTTGCCGTAAGACTTGTTTCGCTCTACTACATTTTTCTTTGCATCCGATTTGGAGGAGCTATGTCACCTTGTCAGACTTATCCCAGATGGGCAGCCCTTGCGCTCGTCCTGGCCGTCGTTCTTGTTGCCTTGCCGCCCGTAATGAGCGCGCAATCGGCGGATGAAAAAGTTCCTAAAGTCGACCTGTTCCTCGGCTACCAATGGCTGAATCCCGGCGGAACCGTTCCCGCATCCGTGCCCGCAGGTTCGCCGCCCATTCCCGTCAAACTGCCGAGCCTGCCTCGCGGCGTCGCCGGCACTTTGACCTATAACTTCGACAAGTGGCTGGGCTTGTCTGCCGACGTAGGCTCAAGCTTTGGAAACCATGTCCAGGAGCATGCCCTGAGCGTTGGCCCTCGCTTGATGTGGAGGGGGGAAGGCGTCGACTTCTTCGCTCACACTCTCCTCAGTCTCAATATCCTCAGAGCCTACGGCGCACCCGCCAGCGAAGGCGTGGGCGCTCTGCTCGGCGGTGGCATGGACCTCAAGTTGGGCCACGACTTTACCCTGCGTGTCATCGAAGCTGATTACGAGTGGGCTCACCACAACTTCACCGATGTAATTACCGGTAACCCCGGCCTGCAGCGCCCCTCATTGAGTGGCGCCGCCCTCCGCACCGGCATCGTTTTCAACTTCGGCGGAGAGCCCCCCGCTCCGGTAGCGGCCTCCTGCTCCATCGATCACTCCGAAGTTATGGTGGGTGAGCCCATTCACGTCACGGTCGCCCCCAGCAACTTCAATCCCAAACACACGCTGCAGTATGCATGGACCGCCAGCGGCGTCAAGATTGAAGGAAAAGACACCGGCGCTGCCATCGACACCAACGGTGCCGCTCCTGGTGAGTACACCGCCACCGCCACCGTGACCGACCCGCGGCAGAAGAAAAACAACACCGCTTCCTGTTCCTCGCGGTTCACGGTCAAGCCCATGAATCCGCCTCGAATCTCCTGCACGGCAAACCCAACCACGCTCGATGCCGGTGCCTCGGCAACCATTACCTGCACCTGCACCAGCCCTGACAACGTCCCCGTGACCGTAGGCGGATGGAATGCCAGCAGCGGCACCATTACCCCCAGCGGAAACTCCGCCACTCTTAACACCACCGGAGCTTCCCCAGGGCCGATCACCATTAATGCAACCTGCACCGACTCCCGCGGCTTGAACGCTGCCACGTCGAGTTCGGTCTCGGTCAACGTGCCCCCTCCGCCGCCTCCGCCGCCTCCGCAAGCCAGCAAGCTCAACGAGTGCGAGTATCCCAACGTCAAGAAGCCGTGGCGCGTGGACAATACTTGCAAAGCGATGCTCGACGACGTTGCCGGCAAGCTCCAGCAGGATCCTGACGCCAAACTCGTCGTGGTCGGAAACGCCGACCCGAAGGAAGTCGCCCACTCCAAGCACAAGAATCTCGCTGCCGAGCGCGCCGTTGACGTCAAGTACTACCTGACCGAGGGCGAAGCGCAGCAGCACATCGATGCCAGCCGCATCGAAACCCGCACGGGCGGTGCCGGAACCATGACGTCGGAGCAGTGGATCATCCCGGCCGGAGCCAGCTTCCCCAACGCCTCCTCGACCACCACCGTCGACGAGTCCAAGGTGAAGCCGATTCTGGATCACCCCAAGCCGGCCGCTAAGAAAGCCGCGAAAAAGAAGGCCGAGTAGGTAGCAGCTTCACCGGGGCTTTGCCCCGTCGGACACACCAAAGGTCGGTAGGGTTCCCCCTACCGGCCTTCCTCTTTTCCTCTCTTAGGTAACCTTGTCTCGCCCGTGGTAGCCTGTCAATCTGGGGCGATCGCGAATATCGTTCGCAGGGGTATTTCCTTCTCTATGAAACACTTGCTTCCGAAGCGCGCGTTTTGCGCACTGTTGCTCGTTTTCGCCGTTGCCACTTTCACGACTTCCCTGTTCGCTTCCGGCCCCTGGCAAGTTCTCGGCCCCGATGGCGGCGACGCCCGCAGTCTGGCCTACGACGCCCACAACCCCGACCATATCTTCCTGGGCACCTCAACCGGACAGATGTTCACGAGCACCGACGGCGGCCACAGTTGGAGCCGCCTTTCCCACCTCGGCGGCGATGACTACGTTCTCGATCACATCCTCGTCGATCCCCAGGATTCCAATCGCATTTTCGTTTCTGCCTGGAGCACTTCCAGCCAGCAACTGGGCGAGATCTTTCGCACCCGCGATGGCGGGCGCACCTGGGAAACTCTCGCCGCCATGCACGGCAAGTCGATCCGTGCGATGGCGATGTTCCGCGGCAATTCGAGCGTGATCGTCGCCGGCGCCCTCGATGGCGTCTACCGCACGCGCGATGGCGGCAACGCCTGGGAGCGGCTCACTCCGGCTAACTCCGATCAGGTCCACAACATCGAGTCGATCGCCGTCGATCCCGCCGATTCCAACACCATCTATGCCGGAACCTGGCACCTCGCTTGGAAGACTTCCGACGCCGGCGCCAACTGGCAGCACATCAATAAAGGAATGATTGACGACTCCGACGTTTTCTCTGTGATCGTCGATCACGACAATCCTCAGATCGTTTTTGCCAGCGCCTGCTCCGGCATCTACAAGAGCGAGTCGGCCGGCAACCAGTTCTCCAAGATTCAGGGCATCCCGTTCACCGCCCGCCGCACGCGCGTCCTCAAGCAGGATCCCACCAACGAAAACATCGTCTATGCCGGCACCACCGAAGGCCTCTGGAAGACGGTCGATCTGGGCAAGTCCTGGAAACGCGTTTCGAGCGAGGAGGTCGTGGTCAATGACGTTTTTGTCGATCCTCGCGACTCCAATCACGTCCTGATCGCCACCGACCGCAGCGGCGTCATGGCGTCCACCAACGGTGCCGCCACCTGGGAAACTTCCAACCACGGCTACGCCCACCGCTACGTCTCGGCTCTGCTCGCCGATAACCAGAAGACAAGTACCTTCTATGTCGGAATCGTTAACGACCGCGAATACGGCGGCGTTTTCTATTCGCCTGACAACGGCCAGCACTGGATGCAAAAAGCCGCCGGTCTGGGCGGGCGCGACGTGTTCGCTCTCAAGCAGACCGCCACCGGCACTCTTGTTGCCGGCACCAACCGCGGCATCTTTTATCTCGACCGCAATTCCACCGAGTGGCACTCGATGAATGCCATCGCCAATGCCGAAACCAAAACCGTCTCGCGCAAAGGCAGCAGGAAACCGGTCACGACCACCACTTGGCACAAGTCAGTGCTGGAAGCTCGCGTTAACGATCTTGAACTCGACTCCCGCTTCTGGTTCGCCGCCACCAGCGCCGGGATCTACGCCAGCACCGATCAGGGCAAAACCTGGCACGGCGGCCGCGTTCTCGGACAGCAGGACTTTGTTACGGTTCGGGCCATGGGAGAAACCGTTGTCGCCGCCACACGCTCCAGCGTTATGGTTTCAGCCGACGGCGGGGAAAAATGGCAGCCCGCCAGCCTGCCGAACTATGTGGTGAGCATTCGCAGCGCGGCCATCGCCGGTGACAGCCAGTTCCTCATCGCCTCCCGCGAAGGGGCCTATCGCAGCCACGACGGCGGGGCCACCTGGGAGCACATCGTTGACGGCTTGCCCGCCAAGGACATCACTTCCGTCAGCTACGATTCCACCCATAAGCGCGTGCTCGCGACCAGCGACTCGACCGGCGTGATCTTCGAAAGCCGCGATGGCGGCCGCACCTGGCAGCGTGGCCCCGATAGCGGCTTCCCGCTGCGCCGCGTCAGCATCGTGGGCAACCGTTATGTCGGCGCAACCCCGTTTGATGGCGTCATCCTCCAACCCGAGAACGAATCCATCAGCGCTGC
>Ga0335079_10004962_pt1 | contig 15306 bp, 11 predicted proteins | sample Lox_Sample_33_FD_206719 | JGI IMG/M metagenome (GOLD analysis project Ga0335079, IMG submission 206719) | Soil microbial communities from Loxahatchee National Wildlife Refuge, Florida, United States - Lox_Sample_3.3 | ecosystem: Environmental > Terrestrial > Soil > Wetlands | place: USA...
TCCCGGCCCGCGCCACGCGTTTCTCCGGCGGCGCCGCGGGACGCGCCTGCGGCGGGCGCGGAGCTCCAATCGGCCGCGGATACTGCGGCGGCGTCCGCGGATCGGGCGCCGGAGGCTTGAGCGCCGCCGGCTGCTGTGCCGGCTTGAAGGGCAGCCCGCGCTCGCTGAAGTAATTCGAAATATTCTCCAGCGAGTTGTACGTCTTCCCGGTATAGGTGCTGCGGCGCGCCGATTGCCGCACGTCGTACCGTTCCGCGTAAAGATCCACTTCCCCGGGCTCGTCCCGCGGACCCAGATTGACCACCAGCTGCTCCGGCACTTCGCTCAGAAACCAGCTCGGCGTCGACCGCTCCTGGTCGCCGCCCCCGAATCGCCGCCGGTACCGGGCCCACGTCAATACCAGCCGCTTTTCGGCGCGCGTCATGCCCACATAGCACAAGCGCCGCTCTTCCTCCAGAGTCTCCTCGGAATCCACCGAGCGGCTGTGCGGGAACAATCCCTGTTCCAGGCCGGACAGAAACACCAGTGGAAACTCCAGCCCCTTGGCGTTGTGCAGCGTCATCAGCGTCACCGGAGCTTTCTCGTCGTACGCATCGGCATCGCTCACCAGCGCTGCGTGGTCCAGGAACGCGCCCACGTCCTCGCCGCGCTCGGCGGCTTCGGAGGCGGCATTGATTAGTTCGTCCAGGTTCTCCAGGCGCGATTCCGATTCCGGCGATTTCTCCTGCTGCAACATCCGCCTGTAGCCCGTACGCTCCAGGATGAACCGGAGCAGGTCCGGCAGCGACGCCGTGCTCGCCACTAGCGACAGTTCCTGCACCAGGTTCCGGAAGACCACCAGCGACGATTGCGACCGCGTGGATAGCTGCTGATCGTCCACGATGCGCTCAATCGCGCCCCAGAGATTCATGCCGTGATCGCGCGCGTACTTCTCGATCTGCTCGACGGTGGTGCGTCCGATGCCCCGCGCCGGTGTGTTGACGATCCGCAGCAGGCTGACCGAATCCGAGTTGGAGACCGCCAGCTTCAAATACGCGATCGTGTCTTTGATCTCCGCCCGCTGATAGAAACTGAAGCCCCCGACGACGTTGTACTTGCGCCCGTAACGCCGCAGCGCTTCTTCAATCTGCCGCGACTGCGAATTGGTCCGATAGAGAACCGCCACGTGGTCCTTGGGGTTCGAGGCGAGGTATTTCTCGATGGAATCGGCGATGAACAGCGCCTCGTTCTCGGCATCGTGCCCGGCATAGAGCCCGATCATCTCCCCTGCCCCCGCCTCGGTCCAGAGTTTCTTGCCCTTGCGCGCCTTGTTATTTTCCACCACGGCGCCGGCGGCCGCCAGAATGTTCTTCGTCGAGCGATAGTTCTGCTCCAGGCGAATCACCTTGGCTTTGGGAAAGTCGTGTTCGAAATCGAGGATATTCCGGATGTCGGCGCCGCGCCAGCTATAAATCGACTGGTCTTCGTCGCCCACCACACACACGTTGCGGTGCTGCTCGGTGAGCAGCCGCATCAGGTCATACTGGCTGCGGTTGGTGTCCTGATACTCGTCGATCATCACGTAGCTCAGCCGCCGGTTCCACGCTTCGCGAGTGGCATCGTCGGTCCGCAACAGACGTACGGCTTCCAGCAGCAAATCGTCGAAATCCAGCGCGTTGGCATTGCGCAGCGCCTTCTCGTACTGCTCGTACAGCGCGGCCAGCGCCTCGCTCTCCTTGTTCACCGCCTTCTTGTAGAAATCCTGCGGAGTTTCGTTGCGGTTCTTCCCGTGGCTGATACGGGAAAGCGCCGCGCGATACTGCATGAAGTCCTTCTCTTCGAATCCGAGAGTGCGATAGCCCGCTTTGATAATCGCCAACTGGTCTTCGTCGTCGTAAATACTGAAGCGACGGGTAAATCCCGGACGCACCTTCACCAGCGGCTCGCCGTCGCGCCGCAGCAGCCGAACGCAGAACGAGTGGAACGTGCTGACATTCGGCGAGGAGTCCAGCGGTACGTCGGCCAGCAGCGCATTTACGCGTTCGCGCATTTCTCCCGCGGCCTTGTTAGTAAAAGTTACGGCCAGCACGGCGGAGGGCGGCACGTGGCGGGACGTGATGATGTGCGCGATGCGATGCGTGATGACTCGCGTCTTCCCGCTGCCCGCGCCCGCCAGGATAAGCAGTGGCCCTTCGGTATAGGTCACGGCCTCGCGCTGCTGCGCGTTAAGCCCTTTGAGAAAATCCATTGAACCGGAAGCTGATGACCTATTTTAGCAGCTTTGCGCGCGCCGCCGCTCCGGTTTTCAGCGTGCCGCCGAGTTCAAAAGCCCGCGCACGCGCAGCCAATCCGCGAGCCGCGAAGGCCACGTGGCAAGCGCCTCATCCGTCTGCGCCAACCCCACGCCGTGTGGACCGCGCTCGTAAATGTGGATCTCCGCGGGCACGCCCGCTTTGCGCAGAGCCATGTAGAACATCATGCTGTTCTCCGGCGGAACACCGGTGTCGGCATTGGTGTGGAACAAAAACGTCGGCGGCGTCTGCGCGGTCACCTGCGTCTCGTTCGAAAGACTTTCCACGAGTTTCGGGTCCGGATTGTCGCCAAGTAAATTGCGCTTGGATCCCTGGTGTACGTAATTCAGAAACGAGATCACCGGGTAACACAGAATCAGAAAGTCGGGCCGGCAACTTACCCGGTCGATGGGATCGTCCGCCGAAGCATTGCCCGAATCGAAGTGCGTCCCGGCGGTGGAAGCCAGGTGACCTCCCGCCGAAAAACCCATGATCCCGATGCGGTCGGGCAACAGGCGGTACTCCCCAGCCCGCGCACGAACCGTGCGAATGGCGCGCTGCGCGTCGCCCAGCTCGATCGGATGATGATACTTCGGCCCCAGCCGGTACTTGAGCACAAACGCGCTCACGCCCAGCGAATTGAGGAAGCGCGCGATCTGATCCCCCTCCTTGTCCATCGAGAGTGCGCCGTAGCCGCCGCCGGGACAGACGACCACCGCGGCGCCGGTGCCGTGTCCGGCGGGAACCACGTAAGGAGTAAGCGTCGGCTTATCGGGATCGTCCGTTCCCAAAGCGCCCGGCGCGCCCTGCGGCCAAAGAAGCTCGGGCTTCGGCCCGGCGGCCGGTTGAGCCAACAGAACGCCCGCGGCCAAGAGGATTCCAAACCTGGTCATATCAGATCTTCGCTTTCGGGTACCGTGCCCGCATCCATTCGACAAACTTCTCCGGCGCTTCCATGGTCGAAAGACGCCCTTGACGCACCAGCGCCCAGTCGTCGAACTTGCCGGACTGCTTGATCTCGGCCAGCGCGGCGGGCGGGTCGAGACGCATCAGAAATTCAAAATCCGCTACCGCCGATTTCGGATTCTTCGGATCGTCGCGCCCCTCCGACCGCACCGCGGCCAAACCCACCACCCCCGATACCCCTCCCGAGTGGTAGATGAACACGCGATCGCCGGGCTTCATGGCGCGAATGGCCCGCACCGCCTGCGGGTTGGTGACTCCGTCCCAGACAGTCTTCTTCTCCCGTTCCAGTTGGTCGATCGAGTACGTCTCGGGGTCGGTCTTCGCCAGGAAATATTTCACGGCTGCCTCGCTCTGGAATTTTATCGTAGCGCCACACTAGAAATGCACCGGCTGAGTAAACGCGCCGTTGCCCGCCGAGTCCCAGGCCGCGAATCGAACCCACTTCTTTCCAGCCGTCTCGAACGGAATCCGGTACTGATGATTGGCGAACGCCGCCAGCTCGGCACTCGAAAGAACCTGCCGGCCCGTGGTCTTCCCATCGCCCCACACCAGCTCGACGAACTCCGGCGGCCACGTCCATTCGACATCCGCGGTGAATGTGCGGCGCGCCCCGCTGCCCTCAATCGACCACTTGCGCAACAGCACCTCGCCCGTCGAGACGAAATAGTCGCCGGCGCGCATGGCCTTCGCAATCGGCGTCCAATCCTCCCGATAGGCCGGGACGCGGTCCAGCTTGACGTAATTGACGATCAACTGCGGGAAGGTCTCGTCGTCCGGGTATTTCATGTATGTGTCGCCCTCGGCGATCATGTATTTCGCGCCCGGCGCCCAGTTGTTCATCTCGTCCAGCAGGCCCAGGCAGCGTTCTTCGCAGAGGCGTTTCTGCGATTGATCCACCGGCAGCGATTGATACGACCCTCCCAGGAACCGGTCGCTCAAAAAGTGCGCCGAGTCGCGCACGGCATCGGGATACCCGGCCGAACCCTTGGTGCGCGGGTGCGCTTGCCACATCAGGCCGCCTTCCCGGCGCAGCATGTCGAGCTCCTCGGCCGCGTTGCCGACATGGTACACCTTGCCGTACTTCGGATCGTTCTCCTGAAATTGCTGGCCCTCGGTGCGCACGTGCGACCAGTAGATCGGCCGCGGCAGGAAGGTAATGTAGTGGCCGCCCAGCCTCGCGTCGGGCTCCTCGCCGGGAATCAGCAGGAAGTCGCGGTCGCTGAAGCGCTCGCACGCGTCGAAATACACCTTCTGCTCGGCGAAGCGAACCGGGCCGGGATCGTTGGGATGGCTGTCGCTGTGAAAGTCCGCCAGGATGGCGATGTCCACACCGAGCCCGCGGAAGACCTGGAGCCAGCTCGGCTGGTCGTCGAGCGTGCCTTCGTCGGTGGCGTGCTCGTTCCAGTGCATGTGGAAGTGGCTGACCAGGACTTTGAACCCCGGGACTTCCCGGTAGCGGTCGTCGTGCGTATAAGCCAGCACGTGATCCGCCGTCGCGCGCGCGTCGCCGGCGCTCAAATACAAATACACAGGCATGCGCTGCCATGTCCCCGGAGGTGCATTGTACAAAGCGAAATTGTTGATGTCGTGGCGGGATTCGCGGGCCGTCTTGTCCCACTCCGCGTCGGAGATGCCGAACGGCCGGTAGGACTCTTCGCGGTCCGCCTGGCGCACTCCGGCCGCGAAGCTCGTGTCGCTGTCCTTGCGGTAGTACACAAATCCGAGATTGGTCTCGATCTCGCGCGCGAAGAAAAACTTGTGCGATGGCGGCAGAAATGCCAGCGACCCGCCGCCGGCTTCGACAATCGCCAGCCGGTTGCGCGCGCGCAGCGCCACCGGCTCCTGGTTGACGCCGCCGCCGAAACGGTATTGCTGCCACGCCCGGGCCGCGTCGCGCCACGCGATGCGCGTGCCCGCGCCGATCGCCATTCCTTTCACGCCCGCGACATACTTGTACGCCACGGACGGCTCGGAGGTCTGCGCGATGGCCTCCTGGCGCAAAAGGTTGCTGTCGCGATACACGGTGAACTGCAGGCGGCCCGAAAAAATCCCCATCGATAACCCCGGGAATGTGATCTCGATCCGCGCGCCGTCGGTCCTCACCTGGCACGTGGACGCCTGGTAAGTCGCCCAGGCGCGGCGGATCTCTCCGGGCTTGCGCGGCAGGTCCAGGTTGGTGTTCGGCGCGCCCGGCACCATCAGCGGCGCGTCCCAGAACGCGTTCCACTTTTCACGCTCGATCACCTCGGGCGTAAGCGCGATGCCCAGCGCGCGCAAGGGCGCCATCTGCTGCTCGCTCAGGCGCCGCTTGCCGCTGGTGACTTCGAATTCCGGTGTGACGTTGCGCGCCAGGGTGATCCAGTTGCCGCCGGCCTTGCGAATGCCCAACTCGGCGATCTGCGGCTGCCCGCTGCGGATTGCGAAGGAGGCGCGCAACTGATCGCCGCGCTCGCCGCGCCACGAAACCTGCAGCCCGCCACCCGTCACCTCGGCTTTCAAGCCGTCGAGGGGCTTATATTCCCCGAGGTCGCAGTGCATGTCCTGGCCGAAGGCAGCCGATGCCAGAAGAATCAAAGCGAAGGTCTTCACGGAGGGAACTCCTGGGTCAGTATATTCCGATTGGCGTGCCCGTTGCTTTGGCCTTGTAGGGCAGGGTTCACCCTGCGCGGGACTTTAGTCCCGCTTGGCTCGATTGGCGCACCTAAGCCGGCGGATTCCCCTCCGCCTCGGCCGCGTTGATCTCGATCACGTGTCGGTCCGGATCCATGATGTACATCTGCGGGAAACCGGCCGTGGCGCGCGGGTTCACGATCAGGCTCATCGGGTCCCCGGCGGGAGCATCCTCGCGGTACCCGAGTCCTTTCAGAAACGCCACCGTCTTCCAGTAATCCTCGACGCGCACCGCGAAGTGGACGTCCCGCGAATCCAGCGGCTTGCCCGTGCGGAAGGTCGGGTGCGTGTGCACGATCAGGTGCAATTGCTGCGCGGCGCCCAATTGAAACCACGCACCCGGAAAGTTGAAAGGCGGCCGTGCGATCTCCCCTAGCCCGAGCACTTCGCGATAAAAACGGCGGGAGCGCTCCAGGTCGGTGACCGTCAGGGCGACGTGATGGATCGCCTCGAGAATCATATGTTGCGCCTGGTGAGCAGCTTACCACGAGCGCACATTTCCGCCGGTGGTGTTGTACACTGAAAGATCACGGACATTTCAAATGCAGAACGCGCTGTTGACCAAGTTTATCAATAAGAACAAGCGGGAGAGCGCCATCCCGGAGTTTCGCCCCGGCGATACCATCAAGGTTCACGTCAAGATCAGGGAAGGCGACAAGGAACGCCTCCAGGCCTTCGAAGGAACGGTAATTGCCCGCAACGGCACCGGCATGGGCGAAAGCATCACGGTGCGCAAAGTCAGTTTCGGACACGGTGTCGAACGCATCTTCCCGGTGAACGCCAAAGTCGTCGACCACATCGACGTGGTCCGAACCGGCAAGGTCCGGCGCGCGAAGCTCTACTACCTTCGCGGATTGAAGGGCAAAGCGGCCCGCCTGAAAGAGCGCGAATAAGCGCTGGTCCCGCCATGCGGCCTCTCCCGGCTAGTGGCAAATTCCGTTGTGAAGGAACCCTCGAGCGCGAGTTGCGCGCCCGCGGTTTTCACGCGGTAGCCGGAATCGACGAGGCCGGGCGCGGATCCTTGTTTGGCCCCGTGTTCGCCGCCGCCGTGATCCTCTCGGAAGAGCGCCCCATCCGCGGTCTCAACGACAGCAAGCTGCTCGAGCCCGACCGCCGCGAAGTGCTGGCGGAGCGCATCCGCGAGCGCGCCGTGGCCTGGGCGGTGCAAGCCGTGGACGCCGCCACAATCGACGCCGTCAACATCTACCAGGCGTCGCGGCTGGCCATGCGCCTGGCCGTCGCGCAGTTGAACCCGGCTCCGGATTTCCTGCTGGTCGACGCGGTCCCGCTCGAGCTCAGCATCCCCCAGCGCCCTTTGATCAAAGGGGACGCGCGTTGCCACGCCATCGCGGCCGCTTCCATCCTCGCCAAGACGTCTCGCGACGCCTGCCTCCGCGTGTGGGACGAAGTCTTCCCGGCATACGGCCTCGCATCGCACAAAGGCTACAGCACGCCGGAACACTACCGGGCCTTGCAGAGCCTCGGCCCGACGCCGCTGCATCGCTTGAGCTTTGAGCCCGTGCGCCTCCACTGCCGGTTTCCGCTCGACGCCAGCCCCCAACTCGATCTCTTCGAGGCAGGCGCCGCATGATGCCCTCCGAGGATCGGCCCCAGGCCGACGAAGCCCTGTCCGAGCCGTCCGCGCGCCCAATCGCCGCGCCCGAAGCGCCCCGCCGGCTCTACGCGACCGATTACCCCTGGTACCACAAAATGTGGGCCTTCATCTTCATCACCTTCTGCCTCGAGATCGGTCTCTTCCTGCTCATCTTCCCCTGGACCGATTACTGGGGCAGCAACTACTTCTCCAGCCTCTTACCGCAAATGGAATCCTTGTGGGACAACATGTACCTGCGCGGCGCCGTCAGCGGCCTGGGCGTGGCCAACCTTTACATTTCATTCGTCGAAATTTTCCGGTTGAAACGCTTCGCGCGATCCCGCTGACGCCGGGCCGGCGGTAGCATGGGAACAGGAGAGTCCCATGCGCCTCACCGTCATCGCGCTTCTGCTCCCGCTCGCAGTGCCGGCCGCCGAGATTCCCAAGGGTTCTCACGCGCTGCTCAAAATGGTCAATTCCGTCAGCACCAGGACCGCGCAGGAGGGCGATTTCGTCTATCTGCGCACCGCCACGCCGATCGTGGCCGATGGCCAGGTCGTGGTGCCGGAAGGCAGCTATGTGCAGGGTGTCGTCACACACTCCAAGCGCCCCGGCCGGGTCAGCGGCACCGCCGAATTGAGTATCCGCATCGAGACGCTGACCCTGGCCAGCGGCAAGGTGGTAAAGATGACCCCCACCCTGCGGTCGCTCGATTCCGAAGGCACCGACCAGAAGGTCAAGAGCAACGAAAACGAGATTAAGCAGGGCGGCTCCAAGGGCACCGACGCCACCACCATCGCGACCACCAGCGGCGCCGGCGCAGCCATCGGCGGACTTGCCGACCACAGTTGGAAAGGCGCGGGAATCGGCGCCGGGGTAGGCGCTGGAGTGGGCCTCGCTACGGTGCTGCTGACTCGCGGGCGGGAAGTCGATCTGAAACAGGGAACCACGATCGACGTAATCTTCGATCGCGCCGTGCCGGTCGACTAACTCGCCCAAAAAAAGGCGGTCGCCCGAGTAGGAGGGATGTTACCGAGGAGAAGGGCGACCGCTGTCTAGTTTCTCTTTGCGCTTAAACGACCGGTTCCCATCCTACTTCACACCGTAGCGTTACGCGACGTATCTTTCGGACAGTAAGCTCCGAAGCGGTGCCGTGCATTATCATGGGGTGCGTGAGTCTCGCGCGGCGGCCCTGGTTTCTCTTGATTTTGTTCGGGTTATTGATCCTGGTCACGCGCGGGCCGCTGGCCCCGGGCCAGCTCTTTACCTTCGACGACGTCAACCTGGCTTACGCCGTCGGCCACTACGATATCCGGATCAGCCAACCCCACCCGCCAGGATACCCCCTATTCGTGCTCGAAATGCGAATTCTGCACTGGCTGCGCTTCAAGCGGGCCGAGAGCATTCTGCTGTTACTCGCGCTCGCCGGCAGCATCGCCGCCATGTTACTGATCGTCCAGGCCGGCAACCGCATTCTCGGTGGCGATTCAGGCTTCTGGGCCGCCTGGCTCATTCTTCTTCACCCCGTGTTCTGGCATGCCGGCATCACCTCCGCGCTGCGAGTACAACTTGCTGTCGTATCGCTCACCGTGGCTACGTGCTGCTGGCTCGCCTGGGCGGGGGAAGTGCAGTGGGTCAAAATCAGCGCCGTCGTGCTGGCCATAGGCGCGGGCATTCGCCCGGAGACCGGTCCGCTGCTCTTTCCGCTTTGGGCCGTCTCCGCCTGCCGCGCCCCCGTTTCGTGGAGGGAGCGCCGTCACGCCCTGGCCTGGATGGCCGGCACCGTGCTCGTCTGGCTCCTGCCCGCGATGATCGCCTCCGGCGGGCCTGTCGATTTCGTTCGCGCGAATCTCGACTACGTCTCCGACCAGGCCAGCGTCAGCTCCGGATTGTTCGGCGCCACCGACAGCCGCTGGATGACCACCTTCTGGCGCCTCTTGGTTTGGGTCTTCTGCGGCGTGCTCGCCTGGGGCATGGCGGCGCCCCTCGCCTTCCACCGCAAGGACGGGTTCGGCATTTCCCGATCGCAGCTCGCATTCCTGGCGTTGTGGCTCCTGCCCTCGCTGGCTTTCGCCCTCGCCGTCCATGTGGAGGATCCCGGGCAGACGCTGGCCATGGTGCCCGTGGTCTGCCTTGCCGGCGGACGCCTGGTGGCACGCGCCATCGAGACCGGCGCCGGCGCGCTCTCGCGATTCCTCGTCCCTATCGCCATCCTGGCGGCCTTCGCGGTCGTCAACATCTATGAAAAGGATCAGAGCCTCTACACTGTGCAGTGGCTGCCGCTTCTGGCCGTGTGCCTGGGCCTCTCGCTTCGCATCGCCCCGGTGCCGGCCCGCGCGTTCGTTCCGCGCCCGGCGATCGTTCTGCTGGTGCTGGCGCCGGTCCTGATCCTGAACTACACTTTTTTTGCGAATCCCGGCTGGTACTACAGGGGCTCGTCTACAACGGGGTTTCCGGCTTTCGCCGAACAGGCGTGGGCCGACATCAACACCGGCTTCGCGCTTACCTCCCGGCACCAGATCGACGCCACCATCGCCGTGGACGATCGCACGCTGCGCGAGGTGCAGCGTCTTGCCGCCGAACGTCCGGCAAACACGATCGTGGTCTGGGAACGCGGCCTCACCTCCTGGCGCAAAGCCGCATACTACGCGCCCGGCACCCAGGTCGTGGTGCTCGAGCACAAACGCATCCGCAGCTCGCCCCCCGTGATCGCCGTGTGGCGCGGCCCCAGGCTGGAGCGCCGCATGCAAGGCGCGACCCCGCTCAGATTCACCTTGCCCGCCGGAGCCCGCGTGGTCTGGCTGCTGAATCCGGCAACCGACTTCTTTCAAGCCGCTCACCAAAACTTTTCCCTGGCTCCCGCCGGCCCCATCTGGTTCACCGATCTCCCCGGCCAGGCCGGATCGAGCCTCCTCGGCGAGTACGAGCTCTCCTGGTAACCCATGCCGAACCGCGCACAGATCCTGGTTCTCGCCCTGGCCGGCCTGTTCCTGTTCGCGCTCTTCTCGCCGGAGATCTACGATACCGACTTCTGGTGGCACCTCCGCACCGGTCGCTACATCGCCGACACGCGCACGCTCCCCGTGCCCGATCCGTTCGCCTGGACCACCGCCGGCGCGCGCGAATCCTATCCCGGCGAAGCGCGCACCCGGCAATTCAACCTCACGCATGAGTGGCTGGCCCAGTTGCTCCTCTACGAGACGTGGCGCGCAGTCGGGTTCGCCGGCATCGTGGCGCTGCGCGCGCTCTCCATGATCGCGGTCTGCGCGCTCGTCGGATGGGTCGCGTGGCGGCGCCGAAAAAGCTTCTGGGCAGCTGTGTCCGCTTCGCTCGCCGCCGCCAGTCTTCTGGCGATCCTCGCACTCGACCGCCCTTACCAATGGACCTTCCTCTTCCTCGCAATAGCTCTCGCGCTCCTCGAGAATCGCCGCTGGCTCTGGCTCTTGCCGCCGCTGTTTCTGATTTGGGCCAACTGCCACAGCGGCTTCTTCCTCGGCTGGATCGTGTTAGGCGCGCATTGCGCCGAGTCGCTCGTGCGCCGCGAGCGCGCTCTGCGCCTCTGGCTGGTGAGCGCGGCATGCATCGCTGTCTCCGCCATCAATCCCAACGGCTTCGGCGTCTTCCTCGCTCTCCTCGATTACCGCAAGAGCTTCCTGCAATCGAAGCTGTTGGAGTGGACTCCGCCGCCCTTGTGGCCACCCTCCTGGTTCCCCATCCTGCTCTTCGCTGCCGCCGCGGTCCTGGCATGGCAATGGCGCAAAGTGCGCATCTCCGACTGGCTGATCTTTCTGGCGTTCGGAGCGGCCTCGCTTTCCGCCCAGCGCAATGTCTTTCTCACGGCATTGATCGCGCCCGTCCTGATCGCAGCCTACCTGCCCTGGAAACTCCGCCTGCCCGCCGCAGTGCCTCCGCTCGCGGCGCTGGCGATCGCCGGCCTCCTCGCTCCGGCCGCCGTGCGCGGCGGATTGCAATTCCGCGTGGCCGAATGGAGATTCCCCTCCGGAGCCGCGGACTTCCTCCTCCGCCACCGCGTGACCGGCCGTCTCTTCAACACCTACGAATACGGCGGATACCTCATCTGGCGGCTCTGGCCCCAGGAGCGCGTATTCATCGACGGCCGCGCCCTGAGCGAGTCCGTCTTCCAGGACTACGCCCGCATCCTCTACAACCATGACCAATCCGACGGCTTGCCCTCCGGCGAAGCCATCATGGACCGCTACGCCATCGACATCATCTTGATGAACACCTTCGAGCCATCGGGCGGCACCGTCTATCTGCTCGCGCCGTCCCTGGCCGATCCCAACCAGGCGCGATGGAAGCTGGTCTACCAGGACCCGCAGTCGATCGTCCTGATGCGCCATCCGCCGCCCGGGGTCGAAGCTCTGCATTCCCTGGACATCTTCACTCACATGGAGACCGAGTGCGGCCTTCACATCTCGCACGAACCGCAATTCACGCGCTGCGCCCGCAGCCTCGGCCAAATCTTCGCGCGTATCGGCGATTACCCGCGCGCCCGCCAATGGGTCGGCACTTACCTCCAGCACCCGCACCCGCCCGATCCCCAGGCCGAGGAAGCCTGGCAGCACCTTCAAGGTATGTAGGACAGGCTTCAGCCTGTCCTCGATCTGAAGTACAATCATTTGGCATAGCTGTCTGGACCAATGGCCGCTGATCCGATGCTCGATTTTCGCGCCCTGTTCGAATCCGCTCCGGGCCTGTATCTTGTCCTTACCCCCGGCCTGCGCATCGTCGCTGCCAGCGACGCCTATCTTCGCGCCACCATGACCACGCGCGAAGAGATTCTTGGCCGCGGAGTCTTCGATGTCTTCCCCGATAATCCGGACGATCCCGATGCCACCGGAGTCCGCAATCTGCGCGCCTCCCTCGATCGCGTGCTGGAATTGCGCAGCGGCGACGCCATGCCGGTTCAGAAGTACGACGTGAGGCGCCCCGCGTCCGAAGGCGGCGAATTCGAAGAGCGCTACTGGAGCCCCTTCAATTCTCCGGTGCTGAACACCCGCGGCGAGGTCGACTACATCATCCATCGCGTCGAGGACGTCACCGAATTCATCGGTCTCAAGAAGGCAGGTTGGGAACGCGACCAGGCGGCGCAGCAGCTTCGCAACCGCGCCGACCGGATGGAGTCCGAAATCTTCGAGCGGTCGCAACAGGTGGCCGAGGCCAACCGCAAACTGGTGGACGCCAACGAGGTGCTCGCTCACCTTTACCGCGAGATTGAGCGCCTGATGGCCCACGCGGACCTGGAACTGCAAGGCACATCGGCGCCCGCGGCAGAACCGATGGCGCCCGAAAAGATGCTCGTGCGCATCGGACAACTGATCGCCGGACACAAGGGACTCCAGGAGCAGTTGTTGCAGGCCCAGAAAATGGAAGCGGTGGGCCGCCTGGCGGGCGGGGTGGCGCATGATTTCAACAACCTGCTCACCGTCATCACCGGCTACGCAGCCATGCTCCGCGAGGCCAGTCCCGGTGCCGCCGAGGTCGACGAGATCGAGAAGGCCGTAGAGCGCGCCGCCACGCTCACTCACCAGCTTCTTGCGTTCAGCCGCAAGCAGGTGCTGCAAACGCGAATCGTCGATCCCAACACCGTGATCGCAGGCATGGAGCAACTGCTGCGCCGCCTGATCGGCGAAGATATCCTGCTCCTCACCATCCTCGGCAACACCGTCCGAAACATCAAAGCGGATCCGCACCAGATCGAGCAGGTCATCATGAATCTCGCGGTGAATGCGCGCGATGCCATGCCGTCGGGCGGCCGGCTCATCATCGAGAGCAAGGGCATTCACCTCGATTCCGAGCGTCACGGCCTCCGCCCCGGAGATTATGCCCTCATCACCGTAACCGATACCGGGCATGGCATGGATTCCGCAACCCAGTCGCGCATCTTCGAGCCCTTCTTCACCACCAAGGAGATGGGCAAGGGCACCGGCCTCGGACTCTCCACCGTGTTCGGCATCGTACGGCAGAGCAGTGGGCTCGTTACCGTGGAGAGCGCGCCCGGAGCGGGATCGACCTTCCGTGTCTACCTGCCCGCGCACACCGGCGAAGTGGAAAAGCCGCGCGCCCCGGAAACAGCGGCGCTGCGAAACAGGCGTACCGGAACCGTGCTGCTGGTGGAAGACGAAACGCCCCTGCGGCGCCTGGTGGCCAAAGTGCTCTCCACAGCAGGCTACAAGGTGCTTCAATCCGTGAATGGCCAGGAAGCGATGACCCTGGCCGCTCGCAACCCGTCCATCGATTTGTTGCTCACCGACGTCGTCATGCCCGGCATCAGCGGTCCCGACCTGGTGAGCCGCCTCCGCACCAGCCGCCCCGACCTGCTCGTCTTGTTCATGTCCGGCTACGATCGCGAATTGATTGACCTGGAGACCTTGCAGCGTTCCACGAGTTTCCTGCCCAAGCCGTTTACGCCGCGCAAGCTGTTGGCCGAGGTCAGCCGCCTCATCGGCGCCGACCACAGATCCGACGAACAGAGATCGGCCGCGGTCTGACGTCTACCTGCGCTTGACCTCCATCAGGACCCACGTGTTAGGATCCAACTCCACGGCGGACGGCTGTTTGTCGGCAGCCGCCTCGAAGCTCTGCGACGCCGCGGTCAGTTCGATTCTCTCGATTCTTCCGCCGATCGACACCTCGAACGGCAGGCGATACGGATCGCCCGCCTGCGTCTGCGCCAGCTCCAGCACGATCTTCTTCTTCGCCGCGTCGTACCGCCAGGACCACTCGATTTTGGGCGACCCCGGCCGCATCAGCCACTGCTCGAAGAACCACCGCAGGTCCGCGCCCGCCGCCTCTTCCATCACCCGCCGTAAATCCTCCGTCGACGCATTGGAATCGCGATAGCGCTTGTAGTACTCCCGCATGCCCTTCCAGAAAACCTCGGTCCCGACCACGCCGCGCAGCATGTGCAGCGTCCAGCCGCCCTTCTGGTAAACGATCCCCACCGGCGCCCTCCCGTTCTGGATCTCGGGCAGATTGTCGTGGACCACGGCGACCGGCGAGCGCCTCTCCATCTCGAGAATCGTCTCCCGGCTCCGCTTCATCGTGGCCGCGAAGGCATCGCGGCCCTCGTAATGCTCGGTGGCGAGCGCCGCGAAGTAAGTGGCGAAACCTTCGCTGAGCCAGGCGTCGTCCCAATCCTTCTCGGTGACCGAATCGCCCCACCACTGGTGCGCCACTTCGTGCGCCACCAGGCCGAACGCCGGCCGGCCGCTCACCGCGCGCTCGCCGAAAAAGATCGCGCTCGCGTGTTCCATCCCGCCGCCCATTTGCGCGGCCTCCACCGCGGCCAGCTTTTCGTACGGATACGGGCCGATGTGCGAGCTGAAAAACTCGATCGCCTGCCGCAGCGGTCCGTCGAACGTGACCATCCCGTTCTCGCGGTCCTTCGGAAACACCCACGTCTCGAGCGGAACACCCGCCGCGCTGCCAAATGTTCGTGAGCTGAACTGGGCCACGCCGATATTGTTCAGCCACACGGCGACCGGCACCGACTCCTTCCAGTGTGTGAGGCGCCGCCCGTCGCCGAGATCGATCTCTTCCACCAGCATCCCGTTGGCCACCACCTGGTAGCGTGCGGGTGCCGTGATCAGGAACTCGCTGGTGGCCTTGTCCGAAGGGTGGTCGATCACCGGTAGCCACTGCCGCGCCAGCGTGGGCCAGTTCCAACTGAAGACCGCCCGCTCGCCGAACTTGTTCTTCACCGCGTGCAGGCCGTTCGCGGGAACGCCGTGATAGCTGACCGTGAGCTCGCGCTCCTCTCCCGAACTGGGCGCCGTGGGAAGC